>ERZ1292632.3594-Hain-H43-01um-R2-3594-length-11787-cov-15_pt1 | contig 11787 bp, 9 predicted proteins | sample MGYA00564407_ERZ1292632 | MGnify/ENA primary metagenome ERZ1292632 (study PRJEB36523, sample SAMEA6512637) | groundwater metagenome | collected 2019-01-08 | study: AquaDiva: Metagenomics assemblies of 32 groundwater samples
TAATTTCGACTCTAAATTATCAACGGCTTTGACCATCGCCAATTTAGTCGCTTCTAAAATATTAATCTTATCGATGACTTTTTCTGAAACTACGCCAATCCCCCATTCCACATCAGGATGTTTAGTTAAAACGCTGTAAATCTCTTCTCTTTGTTTTGCGGACAGCTGTTTGGAATCTTTGATATGGCAGAGGTCCGACCTCTTAACTATTACGGCGCAAGCGACCACGGGGCCGGCAAGCGGCCCTCTCCCAACTTCGTCAATCCCCGCCACTCTTTTAAATCCCCTTTTCCATAATTTATTTTCTTCTTTAAAACTCGGTATCATACTTCAATTCTATTCAGTATGACCCTGAGTTTATCGAATGGGTCATTATTTAATTTTAACATAAAAAGCGGCGATTAACTCACCGCTTTTTTATTGTTTTCTTGTTCTTGTTTTAATTTCTCCCATTGTTTCAAGCGAAGACGCAGACAGACATCGCTGTATAACCGGCATAAGGGCTGCTGATGGGCATATTGGAAGCCTGTGCGTTTCTTTAAAGCACCTGTTTCTTCCAGTCTTTTGTAAAAAAGCTCATCCAAATCGGGCCATTCCGGATTTTTCTCGGCCGAAGTTTTCATTTCTTCGAAAATCGTTCTTTCCTCCAGGGTCAAATCATCAAGATTGATTGTGCCGTGAAGTATGGTTTCGTATTTTTCCACAAGACCCTCCTTTTCAATGAACTCTCCTAATATTTTTGTAGCACATTTGCTAAAAATTTCCAGACAATGGTATAGTGATTTAATCGCATGAAGTTTACCCCCCACCACTTTTTATGTATTTCGTCTACATCTTAAAAAGTAAAGCATATGGAAATCTTTATATCGGATCCACAAATGATCTTAAAAAACGTCTTAGCGAACATAATCGTGGTATTAATAAGTCTACAAAGTATCGAATACCGTTAGTGCTTGTATATTACGAAGCTTATACTGCGGAAGCAGACGCAAGAATGCGAGAAAAAAAGTTAAAACAATTCAAGAACTCTTATGGAGAGCTCAAAAAAAGAATCATCAACAGTATCAACGCCGCATAAAAGTGGTGGGGGGTTTACTCATCTTCACGTCCACTCTCACTACTCTTTACTTGACGGTCTCCCTAAAATTGATGAGCTTTTGAATTGCGTCAAAGAAGCGGGCATGGATTCTATTGCCATTACCGATCACGGGGTTTTGTACGGCGCCGTGGAGTTTTTCAAAAAAGCCAAAGCCAAGGGAATCAAACCCATTATCGGCTGCGAGGCTTATGTGGCCATTGAAGGCATGACGCAAATGAGGCCGAACATCGACAGCGCCAGACACCATTTAATTCTTTTGGTTAAAAACGAACAAGGCTACCAAAATCTCGTGAAGCTCGTCACTCGCGCCCACCTTGAGGGCTTTTATTATCGGCCGAGAATCGATGAGGCGCTGCTGACCCAGCATGCCGAGGGCCTCATCGGACTTTCCGCCTGCGTCAAGGGAAAAATCCCGAGATTAATTTTGAATAAAGAGATGAGGAAGGCCGAAGAAACAGCCTTGAAATACCAGGAGATTTTCGGCCAGGGTAATTTTTACTTGGAGCTCCAGCATCATGCCCATATTCCGGAACAAGAAAAAGTGAATGAGGGGCTTATTAACATCTCAAAAAAAACCGGAATACCTCTTGTTGCTACCAATGACAGCCATTATTTGAGACTGGATGATGCGGAGGCTCAAGATATTCTCATGCTCATCAACACCGGCGCTGATCTTAATGACCCTGAAAGATTGAGTATGAAAATAGACGACTTTTCTTTGAAAACTCCGGAAAAGATGGCGGAAGAGTTTAAAGAATTTCCCGAAGCTCTTGAAAATACGCAAAAAATTGCGAACCTTTGCAATTTTGAATTTGAATTAGGCAAAGCAAAACTCCCCCACTTTCCCGTACCGGACAACAAAGACCCCGACGACTATTTGAAAGAATTGTGTTTGGAAAGACTGCCCCGACGCTATGAAAAACCGAGCAAAGAGGTGATGGAAAGATTGGAATATGAATTAAAGGTCATCAAACAAACCGGCTTTGCCCCCTACTTCTTGATTGTACAGGATTTCGTCAACTGGGCAAAAGACCAGCGCATTGTCGTGGGCCCGGGCCGGGGCTCGGCTGCCGGCTCCTTGGTCTCATATTGCTTAAGAATCACCAGCGTTGACCCCATTAAGCACAATCTGCTTTTTGAAAGATTTTTAAACCCGGAACGCATCTCGTTGCCTGATATTGATCTTGATTTTGCCGACCGGAGAAGGGATGAAGTCATCGAATATGTCGCCCAAAAATACGGTCGCGACAAAGTGGCGCAAATCATTACCTTCGGAACCATGGCGGCCCGAGCCGTGATCAGAGACGTGGGCCGGGCTTTGGGGTACCCTTACGGCTTTTGCGACAAATTGGCGAAGATGATCCCGTTCTCTTTCACGCTCAATGACGCTTTATCGAAAATCAAAGAATTCAAAGATCTTTATAATACAGATGAACAAGCCAAAAGACTGATTGATATCGGAAAAAAACTGGAAGGAGTAGCCCGCCACGCTTCCACTCATGCCTGCGGGGTCGTGATTGCCAAAGACCCGCTCGACGAAATCGTGCCCTTGCAGCATCCCACTCAAAACGACCAAAATATCGTCACTCAATATGAAATGCATGCCATTGAAGACTTGGGTCTTTTGAAAATGGACTTTTTGGGTTTAAAAAACCTGACCATCATCGAAGACACGCTGGCTCGCATTTACAAAGTGCACAATGTTTCGGTTGATATTGAAAATCTCCCGGAGGGAGATAAAAAAGTCTACAAGCTTTTGCAACAGGCCGACACAGTTGGTATTTTCCAGCTGGAAAGTGATGGCATGAGAAGATATTTGAAACAATTGAAGCCCTCTGAATTTGAGGATATCATCGCCATGATCGCGCTTTACCGTCCCGGCCCCATGGAATTGATCCCGGACTATATTGCGAGAAAGCACGGTAAGCAAAAAACAGAATACATCCACCCGAAATTAAAACCGATTTTGGAAAACACTCATGGCATCTGCATTTATCAGGAACAGCTGATGCAGATCGCCCGAGATTTAGCCGGATTCACATTAGGCGAAGCTGATATTTTAAGAAAAGCTGTCGGCAAGAAAATCAAAGAACTGCTTGAAGCCCAGGAAGAGAAAATGGTTCAGGGTATGCAGAAGAACGGTATTGATAAAAAGATTGCCCAGCAAATTTGGGAATGGATGCTGCCTTTTGCAAGTTACGGATTCAACAGAAGCCACAGCGCAGCCTATGCCACGATTTCTTACGAAACAGCCTGGTTGAAAGCAAACTATCCGGTGGAATTCATGTCAGCTGTTTTGACTTCAGAAAAAGCTGATGTGGAAAGGATCGCTATATTAATTGAAGAATGCAAAAAAATGAAGATTGAGGTTTTGCCGCCCGATATCAATGAAAGCTTTATGAACTTCGGCGTGGTGCCTCTAAAAAACCAGATCAGGTTCGGACTTTTGGCGATTAAAAACGTGGGCATCAATGCCGTGGAAGCTATTTTGGAAGAAAGAAAAGCCAACGGACACTACACTTCAATCCAGGATTTTATCTCCCGCATCGCCGCGGGCAATGCCTCGCGCAACTTAAATAAAAAATCAATGGAGAGCTTAATCAGGGCTGGAGTTTTTGACAGCCTGGAAGAAAGAAATAAACTACTAAATAACTTGGAAAAACTTTTGGAGCATGCCCGGGAAACGCAGAAGAACAAAGGCAACGGCCAAAAAGGACTTTTTGACGGATTTACAGGATTCACGGCCACTTTAGCTTTAGCCCAATCAGCTCCCGCAAGCTCCCACGACAAGTTAACGTGGGAAAAAGAACTGCTGGGCCTTTATGTCAGCGGCCATCCTTTAAAAGGCTTCCGAGATATTCTTCAAAAACGCTGCTTGGCCCTTGCCAAAGTCTCTGAGACCGCAGTCGGCAAATTGGTTAAAGTCGGCGGAGTTATTTCCAGTATTAAAAAAATTATCACCAAAACCGGAAAACCCATGATGTTTTTAAAACTGGAAGATGAAACGCAGCAGATTGAGGTTGTGGTCTTCCCTTCCGCCATTACCCGCAACCCCGGCATCTTCCAAGAAAATAAAGTCGTCTTTGTTTCGGGCCGAGTGGATGCGCGGGACGGCGTGCCTAAAATCATCTGCAACGAGATTGAAGAAATTATTGAGAAAACATAAAAACAGCCCGCAGAGGCTGTTTTTTAATATCGGAAAGACGGATCTCCCTTTTTCAGATGAAGGATTCATGTTAAGATAAAAACATGGAAATTGAGATAATTAGGCATTCTTTGTCCCATATCATGGCTTACGCCGTCCGGGAGCTCTTCCCTAACGTCAAATTTGGCATTGGGCCGGCTATTGAAAACGGATTTTATTACGATTTTGGCGTCAAAGACCTAATGGAAAAAGACCTCCCGAGAATCGAAACGAAAATGCGCGAAATCATCAAGCAAAACGTTTCTTTTAAAAAGCGGCAATTAGCGAGAAACGTTCTCGCTAATGTATTTAAAGACCAGCCGTACAAGTTAGAACTTGTAAAAGAAAAATCCAAAACAAAAAACACAAAATTAACCGTATATGAATCGGGTGCGTTTGTGGATTTATGTTCCGGACCACATGTGAAGTCCACGGAAGAAATAAACCCCGACGCTTTTAAACTAACCAAGCTGGCCGGAGCTTATTGGAAAGGTTCGGAGAAAAACGCGATGCTGACTCGTATTTACGGCCTGGCTTTTGAAACTAAAAAAGAACTGGACGACTACTTAGTATTGCAAGCCGAAGCTGAAAAAAGAGATCACCGTATTTTAGGCCAAAAGCTTGGCCTTTTTGTTTTTTCGGACTTAGTGGGCAAGGGCTTGCCCCTCTTCACCGAAAAAGGCTCGATTATCAGAAGGGTGCTTGAGAGATTCGTCGTTGATGAAGAAATTAAAAGAGGTTATCAGCACGTTTATACGCCGGAACTCGCCAAAGTGGAATTATATAAAACATCCGGGCACTATCCTTACTATAAAGAATCAATGTACCCGGTGATGAAAATAGACGAAGAAGAATTGATTCTGCGCCCCATGACCTGCCCTCATCATTTCCAGCTTTTTGCGAGCAAACCGAGAAGCTACAAAGAACTGCCTTTCAGAATCGCGGAACTAGCCAAACAATTCAGATACGAAAAATCGGGAGAGTTAACGGGTCTTATTAGAGTAAGGTCTTTCTGTTTGGCTGACGCTCATATTATTTGCCAAAAAGACGAGGCTATAAACGAAATTAATGGCGTTTTAGACTTAATCGAATACATGTCCGAGGCTTTAGGATTGAAAGTGGGCGTTAATTACCGATACCGCCTTTCTCTGGGCGATAAAAAAGACAGTAAAAAATATTATAAAGACGATGAAGCCTGGCGGTTTGCCGAAAATATCTTGAGGCAAGTTTTAGTGCAAAGGAAAGCTCCTTTCTTTGAAGCAGAAAAGGAAGCGGCTTTCTATGGTCCTAAAATAGACATTCAAATGAAAAACTTTGCCGGTAAAGAGGAAACTGCCTTCACCATTCAGTATGACTTTGTTATGCCAAAAAGATTTAAACTCGCTTACATCGACAAAGACGGCAAAGAAAAAGAGCCGATTGTTATCCATCGTTCGTCCATCGGCGCTATTGAAAGAACCATGGCCTTTTTATTGGAACATTATGCCGGAGCTCTCCCCTTCTGGCTGTCCCCCGTTCAGATCCAGATTATACCCATCGCCGACAGACATGTTGAGTACGCCCAAAAAGTTAAAAACGAATTAAAAGACTTCAGGGTGGAAATCAACGACGCACAAGAAACTCTTGGTAAAAAGATCAGAGAAGCTGAAATGCAGAAAATCCCTTACATCCTCGTCGTCGGCGACAAAGAAATAGCAGCCAACGCAGTCGGCGTCAGAGAACGAGGCAAGGGAGATTTAGGCATTATCGCTTTAAATAATTTTATACAAAATATATGCAAGAACTAACCCCATTAGCTCAACGCTTAGTTACCAGCTACCAAGAATGGGCGCTTAGCCTTCAAACCAAAGAAAGCGTCAGCACCATCAGTGTGGACGAGGTGGCGAGCCGTGTCGCTTCTTTCTATGAAAAAATGAGAGGAGTGATTGATTGGCGGGAAGAACATCTTTTAAGAAAAACGGCGGTTGAAAGAATTCTGAAAAGAAGGCTGTTTCTAAAACAAAACCTGAATAAGGACGATAAGATTGCCGAGCCCTTCATCGCTGAACTTATCCGGGGCGGACACTTCCCCAACGAAACCATCCCCGAAACAAAAATCGGAGAAGTGCAAAAAGTGATTGATAAATATGTTTTCATTTTAGAGAACGCTCCGGCGCCCAAGAAAGAAAAAGCGAAAATGTATCTTTATGACTGGCTTTTCGGAGTAGCGGCTTGCGAAATTGAGACCACGCTCTCTCCTTCCCCGAAAGAATCAGCTTTGATTGATTTTATGATGGAGTCAATGAAAGTGGGCATCCGAATAAAAGAAGGGACAAGCGTCCGCACCATCAGCGAAGGAGAAGCCGATACCCAGCTTTATATCGCCGTCCAAAGAGCGCTTTTCAAACTTGACTCGCCGACGATAACCTACCATCTTTTTAAACGATGGTTTTCGGACTGGACAAATCTCCCTCAACCCACCCTCAACGAAATCTCTTTAAATATCTATCAGGTCTGGAAAAAGATTGATGAAGCGCTGAAACACCCGCTTTCGGAAAAATTCTACGCTGTTTGCGAAAGATACGATACGCCTTACTTAATCTTGGGTGATATTATCGCTCAAAATCCTGTCCAGGCCCAAGAAACCTTAAAAAACCCGGAGATGCTCGAAAGCAAAATCAAGGAAGCCTACAGCCTAAGATTAAAAAAAGTCCGAACGAAGATTAACCGAGCAGCCATTTACAGCACCATTTCCATTTTTATCACTAAAGTTTTGGTGGCTATCGCCATTGAAGTTCCCCTTGAGGCATACGTCACCCAGCAATTTAATTATTTGACCTCTGCATTAAGCGTTGTAACTCCGCCTATTTTGATGTTCTTTCTCGTTCTTTCCATCCGCCCGCCCTCAAAACACAATGAAGGATTGGTAATCATGGAAGTGATGAAAATAGTCTATGGCAAAGAGAAAAAGAATGTTTACGAAATAAAGCCGTCTCCCCGCCGGGGCTTGGTCTTGAATTTCTTTATGGTTATCTTCTACTTAGCCGGTTTCGTTATCTCTTACGGCCTGATTGTCTGGGCTCTCCAAAAGGCTCACTTCAGCGTTCTTTCCACCCTTATCTTCCTCCTGTTTATTTCCATGATCTCTTTTACCGGCATGAAAATCCGCCAAAGAGCGAAGGAGCTCTTGGTTGAAAAAGAGAAAGAAACATTCCTGCACAGTCTGATTGACCTCTTCTCTTTGCCCATGATCCAAGTCGGCCGCTGGCTCAGCACCCAATGGAGCAAATATAATGCGGTCGCAGTCCTGTTTAATTCGCTGCTTGATATGCCCTTCCAGCTATTCGTCGAATTCTTAGAACAATGGCGGTCGTTTTTAAGGGAAAAAAGAGAAAAAATACATTAACCCTGTTAAATGCCGCGAAGCGGCAATTTCGCCTTAAGCGAAATTATTTAATAGGGTAAAGGTCAGAAGTTAATCAATTATAAATTAATAATTAACCCATAACTGCATGAAAATATTGAACTCTATTATTTTAAGCTTTTGTTTATTATTCGCTTTCGGCGTTGTTCTGGCTCAAGAAACCGAAACCGGCACCCAAGCCGCAGCTTTGGATGAAAACGTTACAGCCCAGGATTTAGGCGTCTCCGAATCAACCATTTTGCCCGACAGCCCCTTTTATTTCTTCAAAAATCTGGGCAGGGCCATTCAAAGCGCTATAACTTTAAACCCGATTAAAAAAGCCGAACTTAAAGAAAGATTCGCCAATGAAAAATTGATCGAATTGAAGAAGATGACCGAAAAGACCAAGAATCCCGAAGTCCTTAAAAAAGCCACCGAGAACTTCCGGAAAGAAGTCGAATCAGTGAAGAATGCGGTCGATAAAATAAAAGATAACGCCTCGTCAAGCGATGCGGTCGGTAAGTTCTTGGACAAATTCATCCAGCAGCAGACCCTTCATCAGAGAATTCTCCAAAAACTGGAAACCCAGGTTTCCACGACCACTATGGAAAGAATCCGCGAAGCCAGAGAACAACACCTTGAAAGGTTCGGCGAGGTCATGACCAAATTACAAAATAAGGAAAACATCCAGCAAAGATTGGAAAAAAACCTTGAAGAGATGAAAGGAAGCGAATTCAAGGATTTCAAGAACTTGGATATTCTCAAACAATTAGAGGAGAAAGCGCCCGAAGCGGCCAAGGAGGCCCTCCAAAGAGCTCAGGAGAACACCTTAAAGAGATTACAGGGCGACGTGGAGAAGATGTCTCCCGAAGACCAAACGAAATTTCAAGACTATATTGATAAAATCGGCGGAGTGAAAGAAAGGCAAATAGAAATTTTGGATAGTTTAAAAACCTCGATTAGAAACAGCCCGCAAATTATCCAGAAACTTCTCCAGATAAGAGAAAATGTTATCGACCAGGTGAAAGATGATACCACAAGCGGAAACGAAAATGAAGGCGTGGTGTGCCCGCAAATAGTTAAACCCGCCTCAACTTTTTGTCCCAACGGCCGAGTGGTCGTCAAGAAAGATGACAAGGGCTGTATCGCCGCCTTTGATTGCGTCATACCAGCTGAGACCAATATTGCGCCCAAACCAACTGAAAGTACGCGAGTTTGTACCACCTTATGGGATCCGGTCTGCGGCAAAAACGGAAAAACGTACAGCAACTCTTGTTATGCAAAATTGGCCGGTGTGGAAATAGCTTCTGAAGACGCCTGCAAATCTGTAGAAACGGGAGTTTCTCCTCAAATCAAAGAACAGATCAGAAGCTTGATACCGAGCGCAACGCAGTGAAATATCACCTCATCACCTACGGCTGCCAGATGAACAAAGCCGATTCAGAAAGAATTGCGGCTAACCTGGAAAAACGCGGCTATAAACCGGCGGCCAGCGCCAAGGAAGCTGACCTTGTCGTGGTTAACATGTGTTCGGTCCGGCAATCGGCCGTTGACCGGGTTTTTGGCATGCCCATGAAACTTAAGGGCATCAAAGCCAAGAAAGTATTAACCGGCTGTATCCTGAAAAAAGACCGAAAAAAGTTTAAGATGCTTTTTGATGAAATATGGGACGATCAAGATCTTACTGTGGTTACACCCAAGAACCAAAACCAGCTTTTGGTTTACGTGCCTATTTCCAACGGCTGCAATAATTTCTGCGCCTATTGCGTCGTGCCTTTCACGCGAGGCCGTTTAATCTGCCGCCCGCACGAAACGGTTCTAAAAGAAGTTCGCCGATTAGTTAAAGATGGTGCTAAAGAAATCTGGCTTTTGGGCCAAAACGTTAATGATTATAAATCCGGCAAGATTAACTTCGCCAAATTAGTCAAAATGATAAACGATATCCCAGGCGAGTTCAAATTCTTTTTTATGTCCCCCAATCCCAAGAACTTCTCCGACGAATTAATCAACACATTGGCTGGATGTAAAAAGTTCAGCAGATATCTTAACTTGCCCGTCCAATCAGGAGACGATGCGATTCTTAAAAAAATGAAAAGAAACTATACTGTCGGGCAATATAGAGATTTAGTTGTAAAAATAAGAAAGAAAATGCCCGATATCAACCTCTCGACCGATGTTATTGTGGGATTCCCAGGGGAAACGGTGAAACAGTTTGAAAATACCGCAAAGCTATTCAAAAAAATAAAGTTCGATATCGCTTACGTTTCCCAATATTCCCCGCGGGCGGGCACTGTCTCTTTCCAAATGAAAGATGATATTTCGCGAGAAGAGAAAAAACGCCGCAAAGAAATTTTAACTAAGCTTACCAAACATGGCTAAAAAAATGGTGGTCATTTTAGGACCAACGGCTTCAGGAAAATCGACCCTAGCGGTAAACATTGCCAAAAAGTTCTCCGCCCTAGGCGGACCAGCCTTGGGCTGGAACGGCGCTGAGGTTATTTCAGCTGATTCAAGGCAGGTTTATAAAGGCATGGATGTCGGCACAGGTAAAATCACTAAAAAAGAAATGCGGGGCGTACCCCACCACCTTTTGGATGTCGCTTCGCCCAAAAGAATTTTTACCGTCACGCAATACCGGGCGCTGGCCCTAAAAGCTATTAATAAAATATTGAAAAAGGGTAAATTGCCGATTCTCTGCGGCGGCACGGGTTTTTACATCCAAGCCGTGGTTGACGGCATTGTCATTCCCGCCGTCAAACCAGATTGGAAATTAAGGACAAAGCTCGAACGATTAACGACCGAGCAATTATTCGAAAAACTAAAGAAAATTGATCCCAAGAGAGCAAAAATAATCGACAGGAACAATAGAAGAAGACTTGTGAGAGCCTTGGAAATCATACTAAAAACAAAAAAGCCGATACCGGCTTTGAAAAAAAATCCTCTTCCCTATCCCATTCTGATAATTGGCGTAAAAAAAGAAAAAGGAGAACTTAAAAAGTTAATCTCCGAACGCCTAGAAAAAAGACTAAAACAAGGCATGGTCGAGGAAGTGAAAAAACTCCGTGAATCGGGCCTTTCCTGGGAAAGATTGAAAGGATTCGGTTTAGAATATCGTTATATTGCCCGATATCTAAAAACGACTAAAGATTTCCGAAATCCACTCAGATTTGAGAGGATTTCGGAAATCCCGAAATCCGTTAATTTTGAGAAATCGGATTTCTTTAATCGTCTCCAAAAAGAAATCGAACATTATGCCAAGCGTCAGATGACTTGGTTCAAACGAGACCAAAGAATCCATTGGATAAAAAAACAGCCCGAGGCTGAAAAGTTAGTAAAAAAGTTTCTGTAAAAAAGAGGAGGGGGAGATCATTGAAGACCTCTCCCTTTTCTTACTATTACCATTTTGCAGGTTCGTGAGAGACAACCTTTCCTGAAGAAAGGTATGCCCGGCCCCTCACCACCACTGGTTTGACCAGTCTCGGAGATTGACACACTGGGAAGAGAACCGTCTTCCCGTCTAACGCTCCGATCTTAAAAACTGTTGCGCTCATGAATACCTCCTATATAGTTATAGTGGACATATTTCGTCGCCCACCAGGCTGGCAAGGAAAAAGATAAAAGCCTAAATTAATGGGCCTCTTCCTCCTTTGCAGCCTGGTAGGGCTGATTCAAGCTTAAATCAGCTTATGACAGTATTATAGCATAAGACAAGTTTTTGTCAATAGCACAAAATTAAAGGCCCTAATTCAATGAATCGGGCCTTCTTTTTACTCATCAGTTTTCACACAAAAACAAATTCAGAAGCAGGACGCATTACGGACATCTCTTTCCATCTGTCCGTAAAAACAAACAGTATTCGGTCGCGATGTTTTATCTCCCCCACTAAATAACCTGTCGAAAAGAGATAATAACAGCTGTTTGCGTCCACATTAGATATCCCGACTAAAGTGCGAGATTTAATCGCCGTCTTAGCTTTATTTATATCCATTTTAAAGAACCTCCTTTAATACTTTGTCGTATCACCGACGATTAACCCTGTCAAGAAAGCAATTTCTTCAAAAGCTGACTCGTCATCTCGGGACTGGCCTTACCACGCGTTTGAGCCATCACCTGGCCGATCAA
>ERZ1292632.2326-Hain-H43-01um-R2-2326-length-16096-cov-8_pt2 | contig 11785 bp, 13 predicted proteins | sample MGYA00564407_ERZ1292632 | MGnify/ENA primary metagenome ERZ1292632 (study PRJEB36523, sample SAMEA6512637) | groundwater metagenome | collected 2019-01-08 | study: AquaDiva: Metagenomics assemblies of 32 groundwater samples
AATATCATGCAAGACGCCTACGGGCACAAATGCATGACGGGCTTCCATCGCTATGGTCGCGCCCTAGGTGCGGTCATTCCGTTAGAAGGCGTACTCATGCTCGCCGGCTATGGCCATTTGGTCCCCCCGGAGATGCAAGAACGCATTCTCATCGCAGCACAACTACTCCTCGACAAACAAGACATCGAGGGACTCCGTTGAAACGGCAACGGAACCTTATAAGGGCAGGACCAAACTTCGGTCCCGCCCTTTTTCTTTACCCTAAACAAAGTGACATAATTTCTCGATCGCGGAATTATGTCACTTTTTGAAATGCATCTCTATAGTATTTTCTCTTAAAGACTCTAGCCAAGTATTAAATGCTCGATAGAATTCTCCGTTGATTTTCAAATCCTGCTCTATTGTTTCTCGTGAATCATCGGTCATAATTTCTGCGCTTTTTTCTGGAGAGAATATTTCAATTGCCTTTACGGCTATCCCTGTCGCTGATATCCCATCCCATTTTTCGATAGGAAATACTGAACAAATCTTACTATCCCAAGTAGCATCAACTACCTTCCATTCATTTTCTATTTTTACTTCGAGATAGGCATGGGTACTGTCGTTGTTATGTTCTACCGCTGTAACTTCTTTTGGAAGCTTGATACTATCCCAACGAAAAGAACAAACACGAAATCGAGCCTCATATCCTTGTGACTCCAAATATTCTTTCAAGAGTTTATTTTTTCCTGAACAGCAGTGATCGGTTTCTCCGTACGCCAATGGAATACTGTACGGAATATCTCGGATTGATTCAAAGGTTTTTACAAGCTCCTGTAAATTCATATTTTTATCATTTGATTCCTAAGAGCTTCTTAAAAGCTAGTGTCTCTTCTTCGCTTTCACGAATACGATAGAGATCACCGAGAAAGTCTCGGTGACGGAATCTTGGATCTTCGAGAAATGAGAAAAATTCATCGAGTGTCACAAGTTTGTTTTCTATTTTCTCTCCAGCATCGAGTTTGAGTTCGGCAACCTTTTCACAGTCTCTGGCGATATAGATATGATTTTCCCAGTGAATATACCCAGAGACACCAGAAATCTTCCAAAACTCCCAGTCTTTACTTTCCAATCCTGTTTCTTCTATGAGTTCTCTCTTGGCTGCTTCAAGAATGTTTTCGCCTTCTTTATCTACCATTCCTCCTGGAAGGCAGAGAAAAGATTCCTTCTTGTGAGGTTGTATCTGTTCTTGCATGCTTATCTTTCCATCTTGAATAGCAAAAACAGTAACCGCTGGCAGACGAACGACTTTTTCAAAAACAGCCGTTGTCCCATCAAACATTTCTTGATCCCAATGATAAACCTTGCAACGTACTCCTTCAAAGACAAGCTTTGCATTTTCCGGAACATTTTTCATAAACTTTCTCTTTCTCTTGATGTATCATAATTTCTCGATCGAGAAATTATGATACCTTTTTTATTTAGGATTTTGGTTGGAAGCCGATGGGGTTGGTTTGGACTTCGGCGGGTTGGACGTTTCCGAATTTGGCCTCGTATTTTTTGAGATTGTCTTGCATGGCAACAACAAGTTGCTTGAAGTGGCCAGGAGAAACAATAACACGGGAATTAAGGGTTCCAGTTGGCGGAATGATGTTCATAAAGTCGAGTACAAACTCTTCTTTTGTATGCAGTATATTCGCCGCATTGGAATACACTCCTCGAAGCGTATGATCATCGGCCTTGATTTGGATCTGGTTGTTTTGTTGGGTCATATTAAATACATTCTTAAGTCCCTATTTTATTCATTTTTCATCATCACAGAGTGACGAATATTTTCATCAAGTTGTCTCAAGTGACGATTTACCTCCTCTAATTGTGCAACCATCTTTTCCAATGCTTCAGCTATTCTCCTTGTAGAGTTCTCCACATTGTCTGTATTGAATTCACTCATATTTACTAAGTTATTTTCTTAAAAAGGGTATCTTCTCTAAGTCTTGTTTTCTTTGTTTTTCAAGTGAAGAAATCTCTCCTTGATAATCAAGTTGGATCTTTCGAATTCTTCCGTCTCGCACTGCCATAGGCACCGGCTCATTTACAGAAGAAAGGTCTATGTTTCTTTTTGCGTACATTTTTTTAAGTTTGCTCTCTACTGTAATAATTCTTACAAATAGAAAACAAAAGTATCCAAATCCGATTGTTGCAAAAATCTTCCAACTAATTCCCCACGCTCTATCAAATAAAACGCTCCAGTTTGAGTAGTTATTTAGTACAAAGGAAGTATATATTCCAAATAAAACTAGCTCTGTTATTAAAAGTAATGTTTGTAAAATCTCTTTTTTATTCATAGAGTAGAGTTCTTTAGTAAAAGCGGAGGATTGCTCCTCCGCCCTTACATTACACCTATTTCTTCTCTTCGTCAGCTGGCTTTTCTTCTTCAACTTCGGCGTCTGTGGCCTTGGTTTCAGATTCGCCTTCTGGAGTAGCTCCATCAGTTGGCTGGGCTCCTGCGGCTTCCTGGGAAGCAGCGTAGAGCTTCTGGCCGATAGCCTGAGCCTTGGTAGAGAGATCTTCGGTAGCCTTTTTAATAGCTTCGAGATCATCTCCATTCTTCACTTTGTTGAGCTCCGTGATAGCGTCCTCAACTGGTTGCTTCTCTTCAGCTGTGAGTTTGTCACCAGCGTCTTTGATAGCCTTTTCGGTTGAGTATGAGAGTGTGTCAGCCATGTTGCGGGCTTCGATCAACTCTTTCTTGCGCTTGTCTTCTTCGGCATGGAGTTCGGCGTCTTTGGTCATACGCTCAATCTCATCCTTGGAAAGACCAGTAGAAGACTCGATACGGATAGACTGGGTCTTGTTGGTAGCCTTGTCCTTGGCGGTTACTGAGAGGATTCCAGAAGCATCGATGTCGAATGTTACTTCGATCTGTGGGATACCGCGTGGAGCTGGTGGAATACCGTCTAAGATAAATCGTCCAAGTGATTTGTTGTCAGCTGCCATTTCACGCTCTCCTTGGAGAACATGGATTTCTACAGATGGCTGATTGTCAGCAGCGGTAGAAAATACCTGTGAGCGAGAAACGGGAACAGTCGTGTTGCGATCGATAAGTGGCGTACGGATACCTCCCATAGTCTCGATACCAAATGTCAGTGGAGTAACGTCGAGCAAGAGTACGTCTTTGACTGAACCTTCGAGCACTCCACCCTGGATAGCAGCGCCAAGGGCAACTACTTCGTCAGGATTTACCGTGATGTTTGGTTTCTTTCCAAAGAATTTCTCAACTGTTTGGAGTACAAGAGGCATACGAGTCATTCCACCTACCAAGACAACTTCATTAATGTCTTTGGCTTCAAGCTTGGCGTCAGCAAGTGCTTTCTTGACTGGAGCAAGTGTGGCTTCGACGAGGTCGTGAACGAGTTCCTCCAACTTGGCGCGAGTCATCTTGAGGACCAAGTGCTTTGGACCATTTTGGTCGGAAGTGATAAATGGCTGATTGATTTCGGTATCCTGTGCCGTTGAGAGTTCAATCTTGGCCTTTTCAGCAGCTTCTTTAATACGCTGGAGTGAAAGAGGATCTTTGGAAAGATCGATTCCTTCTTGCTTCTTGAATTCGTCGATAATCCAGTGGATAATGCGCTGGTCGAAGTCATCTCCTCCAAGGTGTGTGTCACCGTTGGTTGATTTTACTTCTACCGTGTCTTCGGCCACTTCGAGGATAGAAATATCGAACGTTCCACCACCTAAGTCATAGACAGCGACTTTCTCATCTTTCTTTTTGTTGAATCCATAAGCCAAAGCTGCTGCTGTTGGCTCGTTGATGATACGACGAACATTGAATCCAGCAATTTCACCGGCTTCTTTGGTTGCCTTTCTTTGTGAATCATCGAAGTAAGCAGGAACAGTAATAACTGCATCGGTAATTTTTTCTCCAAGCTTCTCTTCGGCGTCAGCCTTGAGTTTCTGGAGAATCATGGCGCTTACTTCTTGTGGAGTATATTCTTTGCCTCCCATGATCACCTTTGATCCTTCTCCAGCCTGAATGACTTTGTAGGGAAGGGTTTTGAGATCACGCTGTACTTCTTCGTCGTTGAAATGTCGTCCGATAAGACGCTTTACAGAAAACACTGTGTTTTCTGGGTTGGTAACACCCTGACGCTTGGCCAAAAGACCAACGAGGCGCTCACCAGTTTTGGAAATCGCTACCATCGATGGCGTGGTGCGAGCTCCTTCTTTATTTTCGATAATCTTTGGAACGCCACCTTCTACGATAGACATAGCAGAGTTGGTTGTTCCAAGATCAATTCCGAGTACTTTTCCCATATGATTATTGTTAGTTCTTTATTATTTAACGGTTACTTTGGCTGGTCGGATGACCCTATCGCCATATTTGTAACCTTTCTGATGTACTTTGGTTATGACGTATTCTTTGTTCTCTTCTTCGGATTCCTCGGAGCTTAAGGCTTCGTGGATTTTGGGGTCAAATGTATCGCCTTCTTTTGCTTCTATTGTCTGGATGCCGTTATCAGCGAGGACGTTTTCGAGTTGCTTTTCAATATACTGAATGCCGACTACCCAAGGACTGGCTCTTTGATCTTCTGGTGTGTGTTCGTTTGCGGCATGGAAGTTATCAAGAACCGGGACGATATCTAAGACAAGTTTTTCAATCAGGTATCCGCCGAGTTCTTTCTTCGCTTCCGTTTCTCTTTTCTGGTAATTTGCGAATTCTGCTTGGGAGCGTTTCCATCCATCTAAGTATTCTGTGGCTTTGTCTTCCCAGCTTTTTTCTTCTGGTACTTCTTCACTTGGTTTGTTATCCTCTTCTACAATTTCTTCTTCGTTTTGTTCGTCAATATGTTTTTTTGGCATAGGCATTTTTGTTAGAGGGCGAATAATATAATGGAAGGAGTAACAATGATAACAACGGCTGATGAGGAGAGAAGTTTTCGCATGTATTCGATGAGAGATTTGTTCTTGGCATATTCCATTCTCTTGGGACCAATGATGGCGAGGAGTCCCCTGCCTTCATCACTTTGGTATGGGGCGATAATCATGGAGCAGTTCTGAATTTCGGTGATGGGATTTTCTTGGCCGATAAAGATGTGCGTTTCTCCGTCTTTGAGTTTCAGGACAATTTGATCAAGCTTTTCATCTAGGGAATCGAGTGTTTCTACTAAGCGACAGAGTTCATCTATTTCTTGGAATTCTGGTTTCTCCATCAGTTCCTTCATTCCAAAGTCATAGAACTCTTCTTTATTCATGATGCTCGAGACGGCCAGGTTTCCAGAAAGTGCGGAAAGGAGTTTGGCAGTGGTTCGTCCGAGGCGAACGTTTTTAGCACGGAGCATGAGGAGTTCTTTCTGAAGATGTTCTTGATCTTTACGCGAAAGCATTTCTTCTCCCATCATTTCTTCGACATAGATGCGATACCCTTTATCGGTCGGGATACGTCCTGCGGAAACATGTGGCTGATAGAGGTAACCTTCTTCTTCTAGAGCTGCCATGTCATTTCGCAGGGTCGCCGAGCTTACTGGAAAGGCAAAGCGATCAAGAAGCGCTTGAGAACCCACCGGAAGAGCGGTCTTGGTATAGAGCTCGACGATGGCCGAGAGAACTTTTTTCTGGCGTTCGTTCATAAGAAATATGTATCTAGAAAATGTGTTTTTTCTTTGTGCTTTTATTATAAGAAATGATTTAGCAGTCGTCAAGTGCGAGTGCTAAATATACAAGATTTGGGTAAAAAAAGAGCCAGGAAGCGCGGTTGCGCGACCTGGACTCATCGATCGATTTTGGCTTCTTACGAGCCTTTTAGTTCATGCAGGCCGTACAATGGCTGCAGGTCTTGGTGTTGGCCGGGCGAAGGACCTTGGGATCGGGTTTTCCCGGAACTCCGAGGATCCCACCCGTGTAGTGGTGGTTGTGTCGCGCAGCTGCCACCGAGATGGTCATGTTGGCCACCAGGCAGTTGACACGCGAACGCATCGCCGGATCTTCGCCAGGACGATCCGTCCCGTCGTTTCGCTCGCGAACGTACGAACGACGTCGCGGGGTTTTGGTTGCGAGCTGTGGGCTCATGTCTTTCTTCTCCCTCAATCTTCGGTGATAGTGCAGGCTTCCCCGCACTGATTACGACAGGCCGTCACATAGCTTTCGCGTCCGACTTTGACGCCAAGACTGTTCGGATCCCCTCCGTTGTAGTGGTAACTCTGTCTGGCTTGTGAAGCGGGGATGTTCTTGCCCGCAATCGGACAGAGCACCATCTCACTTCTTTCAGCCAGAAACTTTGCAGGGCCACCTTTCTTCTGAGGCGGGTCCCTGTCAGCAAGCATACTTACCATACCCTCAATATCCCTCTTTTACTCGTTCTGGATCAGGTTAGCGGTGATAGTAGTAGTGGTCCAGCCAGAAAATGAACTGGTCTGGAGGGCACAGCGGAAACGGCAGTATCCAAGAGTAGAAAAACATAGCCCCTCTCCTAATCTTTATCCGTTGTTAACGAACCTTTTTTGGTGGAACTGGATCGTATCCGCCAAGGTCCCATGGATGGCAACGAAGAATGCGTTTGCCAGCGAGGATAATCCCGTGCGAAACACCGTGAAGCTCTATGGCTTCTTTGGTATAAGCGCTACAAGATGGGTAAAAACGACAAAATCTCTTTCCGGAAAGCTTTCCCAGGAACCCGTGGTCAAACGAGAGTGTTTTCTGGTAGAAGCTTATAAGAAAGATGAGAATTCGTTTTAACACCTACTCAGCATAGGAGCTGGTTTTTGCTTTGTCAATACATGGAAAAAATGGTACAGTATGAACTATTGAGGCCTACAAAAGGCTTAAAGACACAAAAAAGAAAAATGAAAACCCTCGTCCACAAAAATATCACTTGGATTGACTTTGAAGATATCGGAGACGCTGACATTCTTCATTTGCAAGAAAACTTCAATATCCACCCCCTGGCTATCGAAGAGTTGGTCACCCCGACCTATCAGCCAAAAGTCGTCCAGTATGATAATTGCCTGTTCCTTTCCATCCATATTCCACTTTTTGACGTGGAAAACAGGACAACCTACCCAGGAGAATTGGATATTATCCTCACTGGAGACTATCTTATTACGTCTCATCAAAAGAGTATCTATCAATTGACGCACTTTTTTGATGAGCTCGATGCGAGCGTGGGAAAGCGTAAGTTGTTTTTTGAAGAAACACCAGCACACCTCATGCACCATTTGATTGAGATTTTGCTCAACTCCTGTTTTCCAAGGTTGCAACATATCGCCAAGAAACTTGATTTTATCGAAGACCAAGTTTTTGCGGAAAAGGAAAAAGAAATGGTGTTTGAAATTTCTGTCCTGAAGCGTGATATTCTCAACTTTCGTCGCACGCTCAAACCGCAACGCGCTATCGTTGAATCAATCATTCAAAAAGAACATCCATTTATTCCCCCGGAAATGAAATTGTATTTTCAGGATTTGATTGGTACAAACATTCTTTTGTGGAATATCCTTGAAAGCCAAAAGGAAACGATTGAAGCATTGGAAGCAACGAATAACTCGCTTCTTTCAAACAAGCTGAACCTGACCATGAAAGTGCTTACCATTTTCTCGGCAGTGATGCTTCCAATGACCGCGTATTCCAACATGCTCGCCATGTCCGCAGAGATTCCTTATGGAAATTCTCCATATGCGTTTTGGATTCATGTGGCTATCATGGCCTTCTTGTCCATCTTTACTATTTTTATCTTTCGACTTCGCAAGTGGCTCTAGACCTTACCGTAACTCCCTCGTATGATCTCTCTCTACAACACCCTTCATCGCACCAAAGAAGAATTTATTCCTCTCAATCCCGGGAAAGTTGGGATGTATGTCTGTGGCCCAACCGTGTACGACTATATCCATATTGGAAATATTCGTTCTTGGACATTTTCCGATACACTGCGTCGCACTCTTGAAGACGCTGGTTTTGAGGTACGCATGATCAAGAATATTACCGACGTTGGACACCTTACCAATGACGATCTCGCCCAAGGTGACAGCGGTGAAGACAAAATCGAAAAGAAAGCCAAAGCAGAACACAAAACTCCAAAGGAAGTTACGGAATTTTACGAAGACTACTTTCATGCGACAGAAGCTCGGATGAATATTTTTCCGGCACAATTTTATCCCAAAGCCACTGCGCACATCCCTCAGATGATCAAAATGATCGAAGAGCTCATAAAAAATGAGCATGCGTATGAAAAAAATGGGAATGTTTTCTTAGATGTCACTACTTTTCCTGAGTACGGAAAACTTTCTGGAAACACTTTGGAAAATTTGAAAGTCGGAGCAAGACTCGAGGAGCACCCTGACAAAAAGAATCCGTGGGACTTCGCTCTGTGGCTCAAAGCCCCAGAAGGACATATTATGCACTGGTCATCGCCCTGGAGCGAGGGATATCCTGGTTGGCATATCGAATGTTCAGCCATGAGTATTGAATACTTGGGCGATACTTTTGATATTCATACTGGTGGTGAAGACAATATCTTTCCGCATCACGAGGCAGAGATTGTTCAGTCTGAAGGCGTAACAGAAAAACCGTTTGCTCGCTATTGGGGACATACACGACATATGCTTGTTGATGGAGTAAAGATGTCCAAGTCTTTGGGAAATTTCTATACTCTAGAAAATGTTCTTGAAAAAGGGTACTCTCCGATGGACTTCCGTACACTGCTTCTTGGAGCACATTATCGGACACAGATGAATTTCACGTGGGAAGCTCTTGAGCAGGCTAAGAAAAATAAAGAGGCTTTATTCTTTGTTGTTGAACGGCTCTCTGATATTCCAAAAGAAGAAAATGATCCTGAAGGATTTGATGGAGCGGATTCCCTCGGTCAGATTCGTGAAGCTATGCGAGATGATTTGAATACACCACAGGCGCTCGCTCTTACGCTTTCTCTCGCAAAAGAAATAAATACACTGCTTGATAAGAAGGAACGCGTGAATAGTACCGTTTTGGGTTTGGTCTTTGAAAAAATATTTTTCTTCTTTGGACTCCATATGGAAGAAAAACAAGTGATACCAACTGAAGTCACTACTCTTGCTGAAGCTCGCGAAGTTGCTCGTAAAGGAAAAGATTTTGAAGAATCTGATCGTTTGCGACAAGAGATCCTTCATCTCGGATATAAAGTAGAAGACCTTCCTGGAGGATACAAGCTTCGCAAAATCTAATCTTTCTCTGAAATTGAAAAGCGGGCAAAGACATCATTGTGTCTCGCCCGCTTTCTTCTTGTTCTTCTTTGAATCTATTCGTTGTGGAGTCTGTCCATGAGTCCCGTCAGGACGCGTTCGTAGAAGTCTTGTCGAGCCTGGAAGTTGATAGGATTGCGCCTACCGCTTCCCAGGATGCGCTTGTGAAAGAATTGCCGAATCTGCTCTCCGATCTCACGCGTTTGCCACAGGAGGAGAGCAGAAACCTTCTTCTTAACATCCTGCATGCTCCGTACGCTTGTGAATTCCCCCTTATACTTTGCGACGGATTTCCTCTCTTCTTCTTCATGCGCCAAGAGCTCCGCGTAGATCATGTTGATCAAGGTCTTCCACGCGAGTTCTTTTTGGGCCTTTCTCCTCGCAAGAGAGGCTTTCTTAGGGAGTCTTTTGGCCAGGCCGAGTTCGATGAGGATTTCGAACGCCCACCTGTTTCGTTCGGTATCTCTCATGCTTCCCGCTCCAACGTACTTTTCCACTGTTAAGTTACAAGGGTATATTATAGCAGTTTTTTCTCCAATTGTCAATCCGAGAAATGGGAGATTGAAAACTCCTTGGATGAAAGGTATAATGAACTACCACGAGTAATTCTCCGATTTTTTTATGGCCAAAACTTCTTCCGAACACGTACGCATGCCTCCACAAAACCTGGAAGCCGAGACTTCTGTCTTGGGTTCTTTGATGTTGGATAAGGACGCTATTATCAAAGTAGCTGACCTGGTAAAGGTAGGCGATTTTTATAAAGAAGATCATAACCTGATTTACGAAGCCATGCTCAAGCTCTACGAAGAGCGTGAGCCAATTGACGTTCTCTCTTTGGCTAACGGCCTTGAAGAAAAAGGAAAATTGGAACGCGTCGGAGGATCCAGTTACCTTGCATCTTTGGTAAACTCCGTTCCATCTGCTGCCAACGTTGTCCACTACGCCAAAGTAGTTCAGAAAAAAGCACTTCTTCGTCGCTTGATTTCTGCTGCGAGTGAAATCGTTGAGATGGGCTATGACGAAAGCGAAGATGTACAAAAAGTGCTCGATGAAGCTGAGCAGAAACTTTTCGGTATTTCACAAAAGTATCTCAAGCAAGATTTCATCCCTATCAAGAATGCTTTGGCACTGGCTTGGGAACGTATTGATGAACTCCACCGGGGTGATCGCGCTGTTCGTGGTATTCCAAGTGGTTTCAAGGACCTAGACGATATTCTTTCTGGTTTCCAAAACTCTGATCTTATTATTTTGGCAGCTCGTCCGAGTGTTGGTAAGACATCATTTGCTCTCGACTTAGCTCGTCAGATTGGTGTAAAAAGCAAGGTCCCTGTTGGTATCTTTTCTTTGGAAATGTCCTCTGATCAGTTGGTTGACCGTATGATCGCAGCTCAAGGAGGTCTTGATCTCTGGAAACTACGTACCGGTCATTTGGATATCAATAACGTCCAAGGACAAGAAGCTTCGGCTCTCAATGAAGCGTTTGGAATCCTAAACGAAGCCCCTATCTTTATTGACGACACCTCGGTACTCAATATTCTCGAAATGCGTACTATGGCACGGCGTCTCCAGGCAGAACACAAGCTTGGAGTCATTATTATCGACTACCTCCAGCTTATGGAAGGCCGAAGCCGTCAAGGAGATAACCGTGTTCAGGAAATATCCGAGATTTCTCGTGGTTTGAAACAATTGGCCAAGGAACTCAGTATCCCGGTTATTGCTCTTTCACAGTTGTCTCGTTCCGTAGAAACAAGAAAGGATCGACCAAAACTCTCTGACCTTCGTGAATCTGGATCTATCGAACAAGACGCTGACGTTGTTATCCTTCTTTCAAGAGAAGATCAGTTACGTCCAGATAACGAAAAGGCACACTATAAGAACGTAGTAAACGTTGATGTCGCCAAGCACCGTAACGGTCCGGTTGGTCTTGTCCAGCTCCACTTCCGTGAAAATTCTGCGAGCTTTGAAAACTTTATCGATCGTCAGGATTCACCACAATAGGAACGCAAAACAAATACTATGCAGTATCCAAAAGCTTTTCAATCTCTCATTGCGCATTTTTCTGCCCTTCCGTCTGTTGGTCCCAAAATGGCCGAACGAATTGTCATGTATCTTTTCAAGCAGGATCCAGAAAAATTGGATAACTTTGCTGAAAGTCTCGAAGAACTTCACCGATTAAATAGTTGTATTCGTTGCTTCCATATTGCCGAAGGTGAACTCTGTTCTATCTGCGCTGATCCAAAACGAGATCAATCAGTTCTCTGTGTTGTGGAAGAACCACTCGACGTAATTGCTATTGAACGTACCGGAAGTCTTTCAGGACTCTATCATGTTTTGGGCGGAGTGATTGAAACAGGACGCAATGATAATAGTCAGAGCCTGCGAGTCGCTGAACTCTTACACCGTGTCGAAGAAGGGACGTTTCAGGAAGTGATTCTGGCAACCAACCCTACTACTGAAGGTGATATGACCGCTCTCTATCTCAAAAAGAAGCTTGAGCCCTTTGGTATCAAAGTGACGCGTATTGCACGAGGATTGGCCACAGGAGGCGATATAGAGTACGCAGATGAACTTACCCTTCGTTCCTCTATGAGTAACCG
>ERZ1292632.2290-Hain-H43-01um-R2-2290-length-16287-cov-24_pt1 | contig 11776 bp, 10 predicted proteins | sample MGYA00564407_ERZ1292632 | MGnify/ENA primary metagenome ERZ1292632 (study PRJEB36523, sample SAMEA6512637) | groundwater metagenome | collected 2019-01-08 | study: AquaDiva: Metagenomics assemblies of 32 groundwater samples
GAGCGCTCGATGCCCGCCTGGCGGCGCTCCATATCGGTGACGCGGCCCGAGAGGTCGCTGCCCCAAGCAAGGGCTAGGGAGCCAAGTGCGGCGACGGCGATCGTCAGGAGGAACCAGAGGATGCGATTGGAGCCGTTGGAGGTAGACATTTGTTTTACTCAGCAGGAATTGTGATCGGGTCGCTTTTGATTTACTGGATCGGGGCGTTGCTATGTATGACACTTCACGCAGCGGGCACGACGATGGCGCGAAACGTACGTCATTTCGTGTTCTCGTTGTTTTCCCACACGGGAAATTCGCGTTGAATCGAGATCGGGGCGAGCAGTGGGGATGCGCCGACTGTTTTTGAGCCTATGCCTGTGCCGGCCTTGTCGAGTGCGATCGCCAGTTTGCTCATGATCTCGGGGTTGCGGATAGCGGCGCGCACTACCGCCGCTGCCATCATGCCTCCTGCCACTCCACCCTCACCGAACGAATAGAATGCGCCCGAGCCGAGCGCCCACGGGGCCACGTCGCGCAGGAAGCCGGGATAGCGCTTGATGGCGGCGTTGATGGCGTTCTTGAGTTCGATATCGAGTCTGATGGCGCGGTTCATCTTCGCCACGATAGGCACGGTCTGCTCGATGGCTTTTCTTGCCCCTGTCTGTGCGGCCTTTTGCCCCATTGCGCGCGGAGCAGGCTGGGCACCCTCTTTGTAGGCGATATCCGGGACATGTTTCGACACCAACTCTTTGAACTCCTGCGCCTCTGCTACCGTGAGCCAGTCTTCGTATTTCGACTCGTAGTTTTCGATCAACTTCTCCAACACACGGGTAGGCGTGCCGATCTTTTGCTGTCCTTTGATGATCTCTCTGATCGGGTTGGTTAGCTCACGGAGCGGGATTGTGGCATTTCCTGCTGGAGTGCCAGCGGTTGTGCCAGCAGTTACTTGCGCTTTTTCACGGGCAATATCCCGATTCAGATCATACATGCTCTCTTTGGTGATGAGAGTAGACCTGAGTTCACGAGGTGCGGTTTCGTCGCCCACTCCGGTGGGGAAGTCGCGCTTGAGCGCCCGCTGTACAACGGCCTCCTGATCCGCTAGGGACAGGTTACTGGAGGGACGCAGCGCGCCGCGCATGACGCCGGGAGCTAGCTTCGGGAATGCGGCTTTCATGCCTAGGCGCCCAACGGTCGGGAGCGCGCCCGCAGTCAGTTCGCCGAGCGGCCCGGCAATGTCGCCTGCGGCGGCGCGTTCGCCCCAGTTCAGGAGCATGGGACCCGCTATTGGGACTGCGGCGGCTGTGCCATACACGGCGGCTTTTGATCGGTTGCCTTGCTGTGACGCTTCTATGGCGCGTTTGCCCGTTTCCAGATGCGGGTCCACGATGCCGCGCAGCATAGCGCGATTCGCCTCTTGCGCTTCAGCGGGAGGCACGCCGCCCATGAGACGGCCTACGGACGCTTTGTAGAGGTTCTTGCCAGTTTCGTAGGCTCCCGTCGCCACGTCTTTCATGCCACCGGCAAAGCGCCCGCCGGGGCTTTCGGCGAGACCTGTGCCGCCGAGGCCGTAGCGGGAACGAAAGGCGTCACCTGGCTTGCCGGGCGAGGAAAGCGCCGCTTGTATCTCGTCGTCGGTGAAGTCGTCTGGGAACTCGTGAACCTGCCCCTCAAACTCAATACGCTTGCTCATGGTAGCCTCACGGGTTTGCCGCTTGCGTCGCGACCCCAGCGCACCGCCCCGCCGGAAGCGCCTAATTCGGGAGCACGGTTGCGGTCGCGCACGCCAGTGGCAGTGCCACCGTAGATGTAAGTACGATCTAGCCCATTCTCGTCAATGGCGTCGTCGATGGTGCTCAGACGTTCACCGTAGATGTCTTGGCTAACTTTGGCCAACTGTTTGGTGCCTTCGATGATCCCTTGAACGAACTTAGGTTCCAATACTTGGTTATTGTTGATACGTTGAACGGCGTTTTCCAACTGTGTAAGCAACGATTGGCCCTGTCGGGCAAGCGCAACCTCACCCTCACGGACGACACTATTTGGGTCTAGGGCGCGGATGTAACTGTAGAGCGCGGTCAACTGACCCGTGGCGGTCTTAGGATCGGCGCTGGCGACTTGGCGTAACATGCGTTCTGCGATCTGCCATTCGCCCGTGAGCTTCATTACGTCTTTGTGATATGTCTGCTCACGTGAGAACTTCTGACGTTTGGTAATACCCTGTTGACCCATGCCAGCGACGGTGACGCGTGTGCCCGCCTGTGTGTCGGTGCGATACACATCTTTCCAATCGTCTACTTCAGATGCCTTGGCCTTGTCGGGCAGGGTTTCTTTATGCTTGGTTTGGAAGTGCGTCTTAAGGTAGCTGGGAACAGCAATAACCGGGTCTTTGAGATCGGCGGCTTGTTGCGCGCGAACCTCGGCGGGCGGAACGGCACCCTCCATAAGATCGCCCGTGTCCGGGTTTCGGATGGAAACGTAGCGCCATCCAGCGGGCACCTGGTCGCGCGGCATCGCTTTGAAGCCCGCGTCACCCCAGTTTTTGATAGTATCGACAAACACGTCGCGGGCGCGGGTGCGAGCGTTTTCGGCGGCGGTCAATGCGGTCGCCTTGCGTTGCTCTGCAAGCGATTCGCGGTTGATTTGGTTGCTTTCAATTTGCGCGCGGTGCCAATCGGCGGTTGCACGCATCTGCGCTATCTCTTGTTCGGATTTCGCCGCTTCGCCGAGTGCTTCCGTACGTTGTGCATAGTCAACAGCCATACGTGGATAGTTGCCCATGCGGATGGCGCTTCCGATCTCGGCACCTGCGTTCGGAGGGAGGCGCGAAGTGCGGCTGGCACCCGCTGCGCCGAGACCGAACGCCGCGCTTGCTCCTAGCAGGCTACGCCACCACGGGATCTTCTCGCCTCCGGGAGTGCCGGGCATCCGGGGCGGACCCTGTTTAAGTGCACGCATGTACTCTTCGGTCGCTGGGTAGGATGCGGGCGGAGCGGCTGGCGGGGGGCTGATGGGCGGAGCGGAAGCGCGGGGGAGCAGGTTCACGTCGGACGGAGGCTGCATCGGAGGGGCACCCGTGAGCATGTCGGGCGACGTGCGCGGGTACGAGATTTCGGGCGGCATTGGAGGGGCACCCATCGGGAGCATGGACGGCGGAGCGCCGAGTGGAGCGGGTGCTTCCATAGGAGGACCGGGCGGAGGCGGACCAGACGCGGGACCGGCGCTCGCGGCGCGTTCGAGTTCGAGCTTGCGCTTTTCTTCGGGAGTCAGGGGCAGACGTAGACGCGGCCCACCCATCGCGCCCGACTCGTCAATGATCGTGGATCTGGGATCGTTCCAAGTAGGGAACATTAGCGCCCTCCAAGCGTTCCGCCGATTAAGGAGCCGAGTTGCTGATAGGGTTGCAACTGGGCGTTTTGCGACTGGCGTGGGTCGATGACACCCGGCCCGCCGTACTGAGCTTCAACCGGATTAGCGAGCGCTGCCAACATACGCCGATACCACGGGATCTTGAGCGTGCGTGGAGCCTGCGCTTGCTGTGCGGCTTGCTGGGTGCCGTAGATCGGGTCGAAGTTAGGGTCAACTCTGAGTTCAAAATCAGCGGGTGAATTATACATGGTTTCTACTCCACTAAGGCATACCCTAGGGCATACCAAGATATGTTTTTGCGCCTTGCTGAGCGCCCGACAGCAGTTTGTCCCAGATCGACGGTTGCATACTCCACGTCATCGCCTGGCCTGTAGATTGGGTGATGGGAGCGAATGATGTAGAAGCTGCGCCGATGCGTTGCTGGCGGGTGGTGGCCGCGCCCTCTTGCGCCAACTTCTGCTGGTCAGCGAGCCAGTTGCGGGCTTGCTGCTCCTGGCCCAACTGAGTGTTGTAGATGTTGCCGTACTGATTACCCAAGTACTGAGCGGTGTTCGCGCCCTGCGCGTAGCGCTGGTTGGTCATGTTGCTGAGGTAGTTGCGCTGGGCGTCCTGCATGGTGCCGTGGCGTCCGGCGCTCTCAGCCTCGCCATACTGCGTGAGGCCGGTGCGGTTGCCAATGTCGTACTTGAGCATGTTGTACATGTCTTGCGACAGACCTTGCTCCATACCCAGTTCGGATTGGCCGATGTTTAGCCCGAGGCCGAGCAGCGAACTGATGCGTTGCATCTCGCGATTGGAGATGTCCTGCTCGGTGCCGAGGCGCATACCTTCGCGCTGGAGCGATGTGTCGAGACCCAGTTGCTTGGCGCCGATGCGAGCTTGTGTCATGGCGTCGGCGGCGCCGATGTCACCCGTCAGTTGGGAGCGGCTCAGAGCGCTCTGGATAGCGAGCGGCGAGGACTGACCTTGGGCGGCGGCGTTGCGTTCGAGCTGGTCCATTTCGGACTGGGTGCGGAGGCCGACGGTGCGTCCGGCGGCATCGACCATCGCCTGTTCGTCTTCGGGGCCGAACTTATAGTTCTGGAGAAACTCGCCCGACAGGCCGAGCAACTCGGGGTTGATGGCTGCGTCGTACTCGGACTTACCGTAGGGCATCAGTCCGCCCATCGACCCTTCGGGGCCGAAGATCGAGCGCTGATTGCCGGCGGCGTCGTAGACAGCGTTTTCGTAGCGGGGGATTTGGGAGGCGAACGTCTCGGCGGCAAGGTATGGGCTGCCTAGACGTGCTTCCTGCTCGCCTTTGGAGAGATAGCCGAGCGCCTGCCACTCCTGCGGGCTGGCCATGCCGCCTGTGATGTAGTCTTTTTGGAGTATGTTCTGTTGCTGCTCGGGCGAGAAGCCGCCTTTGCCTTGTAGAATGTCGCCGTAGCCGCCGGGACCCGCGACTTGCCAGTCCAGAAAGCCCTGCTCACGGTCGCCGTAAGTGCCGAGGGCATTTTGCAGATCTGCGTCCATGCCCCGGCCCCAAGTGTAGCCATACATGCGGTTCTGTTCGGCCATTTGGAGCGGCTCGTCGGTCGTGAAGCTGAAGCCGGGGATGCCCTGGCCGTAGGAGGGCACTTGGTAGCCCTGACCGCCCTGGTAGTAGGGGGAGAACGCTTCAGGCACGTTTGCATCGCCGCCCGGTGTACCTCCGCCAGCGCCGCCCCACCCTGCCCCGCCTTGCCCCGAAGCCCACGAACCCTCGGGCGAGTACGTGCTCCACCAGTCGAACTGGCCGCCGGGACTGCGATCCTGGAGCGCACGCTGCCCCTCTTCGCCGAGCGGCTGCAACTCGCGCTGCATTTCGGTCCACATGCGCTCGAAGTTTTGCTGCGCGGCGTCGGCAGGGAGCTGGCCGCTCTGCCCCGCCTGCGCGTTTTGCTTGAATAGAGATTCGTAACGGTTTACGATCGAGGTGGCGTCGTTGCGTTCTCCAAAGTCGGGGCCGATTCCGAATGGCATGGTTTGTTACCTCCAGTAGTTACTGTCTTCTTATCGTCTCCGTTGATAAAACGGGTTGCGGCTAATGGGAGCGGGCGCGGGCGGGGACTGCGCACCCGACATCGAGGGTGGATAAGCACCTGTCATGGAAGGCGGGTATGCGCCTGTCATGGAAGGCGGCGGCGGTTGTGTGTACGGCAGTGGACCTAACGGCGGTCCATCGCTGTAACTGCCTCCGCTTACAATTCCGCCCGGACTGGGAGGGATTGGCGGGCTGTATGGACTGACGCCTCCGAATGTGCCGCCGCGTCTGTTCCATTGGCTTGTGGATGGGAACGGGTACGGCGGAGCGGTGCTAGGCGAGTTTGATCCGAACGGATCGGGTGCGGTGAAACCAAATGGATTGTATGGCATGACGATCTCCTATTTCCAGTAGCGATCAGAACGCTGTTGAGTCGAACCTTGCAGGGGCGAGTACCAGTTGCCTGTGCCCGAGGACGCTTTGCCGGGGGTTTGCGTGTTTACGGTGCCGCCGAAAGTGCCAGCCGAACGGTCGCCTGTGCCGCCTGATGCGCCAAAGGGTGTGCTGATTTGGGAATATGCGCCGCCAGCGGGGCTTTTGGGCGTGTAGGCACGCAAAGATGCGGGGACATCTTCGCGTCCGGGGGTGTAAGCAGGCGGGGGCGGCGCACTCCAGCCCGCAGGAGAAAACGCCTTCGAGCCAGTGAGCGTCACTCGATTGCCCGTGCCAGGATCAGTGACCGCGCCGCCCGGAGGGGGCGCGTCCAACCCATAGTTAGTGCGCACCGACGGATAAAACTGGGACGTGGGTTGCACGTTCACCCCCAGTTGAGAGCGCGGTAGAAAGCCTGCCGCCGCTCGTTGCTGGTCGTAGGTGTTCCACGAGACGGGCGCGCCCCAACCTGCTTGCTCTTGTGGCGTATACATCAGGTTGTACTTCTCCTGCGGCGACAAGTATGCAAACGAGGTAGGACTCATCTGGTACTCGGCGGGCGAGGGCATGTAATAGTTGGGCATTTCGAGACTCCTTACGTTTGTTTCCAATTCAGCAGGGTCATGCCTGCGTCGTTTGAGGCGTTTCCGGCGTTCACGAAGAATCCAACTTCATCGGGTGCTCCAGCCATGAAATCCGTACGGCTCACAGTGCGCACCGTTCGGAAATTCTGTCCATCGCGACTGAAGGAGAAGATCAGATTGGTGGCGTTGTCGGTCATGCGGAAGAGAATCACATTCCCCCCAAGAGGGGCCGCATCCAGTCCTGAGTCATAATAGGTGTCAAATGTGGTTTCATTTGTCCACTTGGCGATGGAGAATGCCCAGTCTGCGGCGAACCCAGTGTTGTACTCGATGTACATGGTCACGAGTTTCCCGGTGCCGCTCTCGCGAAATAGAATGCCGCAGTATGGGTCGTTAGCTGGGAACAACAAAGGATAGAACGCTACTGTAATTGTGTAGGGGGTTCCGGGGGCCGCTTTCTTTCTGATACGCAGTGAGTTACCTGCTGTAGCCGGTCCACTTAGAAATATGCCCCCATTTGTGGTGGTTGTGCTGGCACCGCCTTGATTGACCCAAGCGTAGTCGCCGTCAACAGGCTCGGTCATTGGGAAGATCGGACCCCAGTTGGCCCACGCTGCGCCAGTGTATCGACGAATGTAAAACCCGTCGCTCGGGAGCCAGAGGTCGCCAGCGGAAGTGCCCGATTTGGTGGCGTCCGTCCCTGTGCCGACTGCGACGCCTACGCCCGCCGCCGCCCACGCTGCGTCTGTACCGTTTGATGTCAGCACCTGGCCGTTGGTGCCGATCGCCAGACGGCTCCATGCGGGAGTGGAGTTGGCTACGATCACGTCGCCACGCACTGCCGCAGCGGCGGCTGTGTCGGTGTGCGTTGCAGACAGAAAGTTGTGTGCGCCAGCGGCGGCGGGAGTCGCCCATGCCGCATCTGTTCCGTTGGATGTGAGCACTTGACCGGCGGTGCCGACCGTCAACTGCTGCCATTTGGGGGTGGCCGTCTGGCCTACCATCAGGCCGCCACGCGCGACCGCCGCTGGCGTGGTGTCGGAGTGTGTTGCGGACAGTATGGCGTGTGGAGCGGCGGCAGGAGCGGCACCCCACGCTACGTCGGTGCCGGTGGATTGAAGCGTTTGACTCACGGTGCCGACGGGGAGACGTTTCCACTTGGGCGGAACGCCCTGTCCTGTGATTACGTCGCCGCGCGCTACAGTGGCGACGGTTGTGTCGTCGTGGGTAGCGCTCAACAGGCGGTGAGCGCCGGAGGCACTGGAGATGCCGCCAGTGCCGGCAACGATGAGTGGGGTGACTACTTGTTGCAACTGATCTACGGCTTGTTGCAGCCGCAGCAGCGAGTCCGAAGTCTCAGGGTCGCGCCGACGGATGCGATTGATGAGCGGGGAGAGATTCAGGGAGATGAGGGACATTACGTCAACGTTGCCTCGAACGTTTGTAGAACTTGCTCAGCGGGCCGGTTGCATAGCTTTCGTGCAAGCGCCCTGCGTACTCGTTAGCGCTTGGCACGTCCGCAAACATGCCCAAGTGTTTACCCGTGCGGCGATATTCAGCCTCCGCTTCCTGCGGCGTGAGATAGCGCCCGTCAGGAGTTACTTTTGGCAACAGCACTTCTTTGCCATCGATGTTGACGCTGAACGAATCAACTGTACTCCAGCCGCCTTTCGGGTTAGGCACGTTAGGCTGTTGTGGCAGATCGACGGTTCCAGGTGTCAGCAGACCGCGTGCGGGCGGATAGAGATGGTATGGACTCGTCAAACCGCGACTGCGTTTGTAGAATGGGTTGGGCATTAACGTTGCCTCGAATACGGGAACCAATAATACTCAAGCCCTGAAATGGTGGCGTGGGCATCGAGCGCAGACGTGGCAAAGCGGTACGACACCTGTTCGCCGGGGCGGTGGAACATGCGTTGGTAACGCAGGCCGGGCGTCGCCGCAAGTGTGATCGCCGTGAGCGCTTGGGACCACGAGCCGTCGAGGTGACGGGCGGTGACGCTCAGCGACCCTGCTCCGTAAGCACGAATGAACCCTCCGTAATGGTGAATGATGCGTACGTTGGGATTGGTGGGCAAGAGTGAGAGGTCGTACTGAAACGCGATTGCCGACGATTGGTCGCGCCACGGCTGAGTGTCGCTGTCAGTCTTACGGCGCAGGATCGAGGCGCTTGCACTCGACCCGAGCCACAACTCAGAATGTCCCGCTGCCTGTGTGATTGCGCCGACGAGATCGTTCTTGACGAGTTCCATCGACCCGAGCGAGAACCCGCTCAGACTGTCGAGCGAGAACGACACTTTGGCGGCGGTCAGGCCGCGAATGTAGTCCCACGTGAGCAAATGGGACGGGGTAACGGCGGCGTCGAGCGGGGCGAGCACGTAGACGCGTTTTGACACAGCGTCGTCCACCACTTTGACGCACCACGCCGCGTTCCAGTTGATACGGTTCCACTCGGGTGCGTTGTAGTAGGAGATCGGCAGGTCGGCGTACGCGCCGTTGAAGAAATAGAGGCCATCCGTGGAGGCGACCCATGCGTGCGTCCCAGCGGGCGATATGCCCACGCCCAGCGGGGAGAGCGTCCCACGGCGCCCGTCCACAAGCAGGGGAGCGGGCCACTCGACGGGAGGACCGCCGGTGTCGCGCGTGACGTAGGTCCATGAGGGGCCGGCCATGTAGTAGGCGTCGTTGAGGACGAACGCAGTGACGATGTCCTTTTGGCCGGGGATCTGGAGCATGTGCTGGTCGAGCGAGATGCGCTGGTAGTGGGTGCGGTCGCTTACCAGAACAACGCTGTAGGTGTTGTCCACAGAATCGACGGTCGTTGTGACGTAGGACATGCGGTCGCCGTATGGGACGATGACGGACGGAAGGATGGGGCCGGTGCCCGCGACCGTCTGCGTTGCTAAGCTCAACAGGTCGGTCGCATCGTCGCCCAAGGACAAGAGGTCGTCGTCGGCGATGCTCCACGCGATGGTGACGGACTGGGCGGTGCCCCCGGTGATATCGGCGCTCGCACCGGGGACGAACACATACAAACTCGGATTGGACGCCGGAGACATGATGACGTGTACTTTGGTGGCGGTCGCCGGCCACGTCGTGTTCAGGACCCACGAGAGATTTTTCAGACCGGCGGACGTAAACGAAACGGGCGTAAACGTCTCGGGGGATGGGTCGCCGACGCCTGTGTCCGGGGACGGGCGTCCGATGAAGCCAGAGCGGTGCTCGATGACGTAGCCGAGACGGTGCACGCCGGCGGTGATGAGACCCGCGAGCGGTTCGGTCGGGGCGCCGGGCGTGTATGTGATCGGGGGCGCGAACAACTTATCGCAATTGAACACTACACCCACAGCACCCGGCGTGCCCACGATGTTATCGATCGCGAATCCGTCACTGCCGGTGTCGGTGAAGATGATTTTGTAGATGTTCCCGGTGAAGCCGCTGAAGGTGGCGATCCGCGTCGTCAGGGTGCGTGTCTCGATAGCGACGCTTGAACTGTCATACGTCGTGAAAGTGACGTTCTCCTCTGTATCCCACAGGATGAAGCTGAGCTGACTGCCCGCGACGGTCGTAGGCGTCGTACCGTCGGCGGGCGTGACGAACTCCATTGTGAGCGTGTCGGGGCCGGCGGGGACCGTGTTGAACGCCAGATACTTGCCGCTGCCTGGAGACGGAGTGCCCGTGCCGATGGTCATCGTGCCGCCGCCCGAAGCGGTGAAGTTGACGCCCGCCGTCAGCGCATATGTGGTTCCGACGAACGCCCCGACAGCTACATCCTCGAACGTAATACCGGACGATCCGCCACCGAATGAGATGACGTGCCCCTGATCGGCGGCGGCGGTAGATTTGTTGAATGCACCAACGTACAGACGGGGGCCAGAGGGGGCGAACGATGCGGCGGTGCCTTCCAGAATGGAGCACATCGTAGTCTTAACGGGCGATGTGTCGGAGATCTTGATGCCGCGCACGCCAGTGCCGGGCAGAAACCAGACGAGATAGCTGCCGAGCGACGAGATCCAGTTGAAGAGGGAGTAAGCGATCTCAGCGGCGGCGTATGCCACGCCAAAGCCGTGGCGTGTGGACACCTGGCCGAAGTTGAACTCGGCGTTTTGGGCGAGCAGCGAACGGCCTGCGGGCACGTCAACGGGATCGATGCTCGTCCATGAGCCGCCGAAGTCGTTGAGTTCGATTTTATTCCAGCCGGGGTCCACCATCAGACGATTCTCCAGTGTGTTAAACTATTGGGCATGAAGGTGCTCCCCCTGACGCGCGGTTTTAACACCAAGCTTGATGACTTGGATCATGAGAGGTTGTGTACATTCCGGTGGTGTGCGGTTTCCAATGGCAAGCGCTATTACGCTGTCAGAAATTCGCGCAAAGGAGAAGGTAGACGACGCTTGATTTATATGCAAAATGAGATTCTCATCGCGCCCGATGGGATGTGCGTAGATCATGCTGATGGGGACCCGCTCAACAACGTCAGGTCCAATCTGCGTATCGCTACATGGGCACAAAACGCTCGTAATAGAACGGTCAACCGTCGGCGCACCACCAGCCGATTTAAAGGCGTGGGCTGGCACAAAGCATGGGGTGGCGCGTGGCGTGCATATATCACGGTCGATGGAACGCAAATCAGCTTGGGTCGGTTCAAGGATGAGATCGACGCCGCAACAGCGTATAACTTCGCCGCTGCTGAGCACTTTGGCGAGTTCGCCCGCTACAATCTGCCCGATCATTCGGTTGCTCCTGCAGAGCGGCGTTTGTAGAATGGCTTGGCGCGGGCGGCGCGTTCGGAGTGGAGAGCGCGGCCAGAGGGGACGACGCGAACAGGAATACCTGCTGCTTTAAGCTCAGCAATAGGATCGTCCCAAATATAGCGCTGTGGCCCAGCCGTAAGTGCTTCACGAACTTGCGGCTGTAATGCGCTTTTGTCAATCAACGCCTCACGTACCGCGCTCAACGGAATGGACTGGTTGTAGGTACGTTGCTCGAACTCGAAGCGGGGATTCGGGCGATTCGGCCCCCCAGCGAAGGTTTTGCCCGTGTCTGGAAAATACACCTCGTTTGGCTCTGTCTTACTGTACTTAGGCTCAACAAACGGTCTCGACGGAGGCATCTTCTCACGGTCGATGGCAAACGTGACCGCTTTGTCCGCTTTGGATGCGATGCGCGGCGTACGCGAGACCGACACGCCTACGGGCGACCCTTGCTTGAGTAGCGTCTCCTTCGCTTGCTCCGCCATCCCGAGTGGCCGGATCTCGCCTGTGCGCAAGATTTCAGGCACGTTCTGCGGCGAAGTTGCGTGGTACCATACATCGCGTTCGCCAATGCGCTGGTGTAGCGGGTCGCGCGGCGCAGAGAGTCCGCGAATCACTTCGGGCGGCACCCCCGCGCGCTTCCAACGCGCCTG
>ERZ1292632.3598-Hain-H43-01um-R2-3598-length-11776-cov-4_pt1 | contig 11776 bp, 12 predicted proteins | sample MGYA00564407_ERZ1292632 | MGnify/ENA primary metagenome ERZ1292632 (study PRJEB36523, sample SAMEA6512637) | groundwater metagenome | collected 2019-01-08 | study: AquaDiva: Metagenomics assemblies of 32 groundwater samples
CGGTTCTGAATAATCTCCTACACGGGGAACCGATCGCGGTTCCCCGACCCCCTCCACTGTTCGATTCCGGCGGGCCTAAACAAAAAAGTTAAAACACCCTCGCAGGGAAGGTATTTTAACTTTGTCGGGCCGCCGGGAATCGAACCCGGTCTTTACGCACCCGAAGCGCACGTACTGCCGGTATACTACGGCCCGCGACAGTATCTATTTAATCCCACATTGTCTTTTGTGTCCACTCCGCGTGTTGACTCTCTCGTATCACTCGTTTATAATCACTCGACATGTCTACGAGCGAATTAACGCAAACGCAAGAGGAGCAAACAAGCGTGTATCCAGATGCAGCCTCAAAGGAAATGATAGACGCAGGCGTATTTTACGGCCGGAAAAAAAGTAGGACTCATCCGAGAATGATGCAGTTTGTTTTGACGAACAGGGGCGGAATCGAAATTATCAATCTCGAAAAAACCGCGGAGTATTTGGAAAAAGCGCTTTCGTTCATAAAAGAAAAAATTCGGAATGGAGGACAGATACTCGTTGTTGGAACGGAACCGGAAGCAGAAGAAGCAATCTGCGGCCTTGCAGAGCGATTCAAATTATCATATGTAACAAACCGTTGGGCTGGCGGGACGCTGACTAATTTCAAGATAATCTCAAAGCGAATCGAGTATTTTAAGAAACTCGTAAGCGATATGGCTCGTGGCGCGCTCGAGAAGTACACAAAAAAAGAGCGTCTTGGAATCGAGCGCGAGATCAATCGCTTGCGGAATCTATTCGGAGGATTGGAAAATTTTGAAAAACTTCCCGACGTTGTTTTAATCATCAACGCGCATGTTCATGATTCTGCGGTGCGGGAGGCGAGGATATTGAAGATTCCGGTAATTGCTTTGGCTAATGTTGATACGGATCCAACCAAAATCGATTATCTTGTTCCCGGAAACGATAAATCGAGGAAAAGTATTCAGTTTTTTTTGGGCAAAGTCGCGGATGCGATAGCTGAAGGTATAGCTACTCGCCCGGTGGCCGAGGAGAAAAAAGCAGAAGAAGCGCCTGCGATTTCAAAAAAAGATGCCGAATAAGACGGATGACATTCAAAAACTGCGAGATATTACCGGGGCGGGAGTTATGGATTGCAAACGGGCGCTTGCTGACGCAAAAGGAGATTTTAATGTCGCGCTTGGTCTAATCAAAGAACGAGGACTTCTCAAGGTTGAAAAGCGGGTTGGCAGGGAAACGGGGGCTGGGCTCATACATTCATACATTCACAACGAACGGATCGGCGTGCTTTTGGATATGAGAGCGGAAACCGACTTTGTTGTCAGATCCGAGCCGTTCAGAAAGTTGGCTCACGATCTCGCGATGCATATCGCGGCGGCGGCGCCTGCAAACGTGGACTCGCTTTTGGTTCAGCCCTACATTAAAGATGAATCAAAAACCGTTGCGGATGTTGTTAATGAAGTCATTGCGCGTGTTGGCGAAAACATTATCGTAAAAGAATTTCATCGGTTGGAAGTATAAGCGCGTTTGATAACGATAGAATAAGGGTTGAAAAGTTTCGACTTTTGAGTCTATAATAATCCTATGTTCCAATTTATTCTTACGAATATTTTTATGGTCTCCGTTGGCGCGCTCCTGTATTTTGTGATTCGAACACTTCCGCGGATTGAGCCGGACAATGGAGTTGCCGAAACAAAAGGATTTTTTGAGCGGTTCATAGTTTCTAAAATTCCGGAGCGGGTTGACGTAGTGATAAACAGCTTCCTTTTTAAGTTTTTGAGAAAGTTCAAGGTTGCGTTGCTTAAAGTTGACAATATGGTTGGCCGGCAGATTAAGCGTATTCAGCCGCCGGAGATCAGTGGAAACGGAGAGAATGGCGACAAGGCGACTATTGATTTTGCGGAGATAAAGGGGAAGAAGTGATTTTCGCCTCTGTATTGCCGGAACCCGTTTCGGCCAGAGTGCGCTCCAAGGCCGCTAGGCGGGTCTTACCCTCCGAAAAAGCACATGAGCCTCATGATAAAGGGCCACTGCCTTATTGTTATTCGGATCAAAATGTAGAAGCTCTGAAGCGCTACTGGAGCAAGATTACTGGCATACCGCAGTCACGTTTCTCAAAGCCGTATGTAAGAACTGATTTTAGGAAAGATGGAAGGAAGATGAAACATGGTCTAATTCATATTCGATATGGCGACAAAAAATTATTGCTTGAAATTTTACGGTTGATAGAATACTATCAACTGAAATATGCGTCGGTCGTATAGTGGTCAATTACTCGGGTCTGTAAAACCCGCGCCTTCGGGCTACGCAGGTTCGAATCCTGCCCGACGCACCAGAATTAAACTTTCGGGAATTTTGCCCGACCATTCTATGTATAAGTTAATTTTTCAGTTATTATATTACATAACCGACTTACAGGGTTTTTGAGCAATCGGGACTCTGATTGAGCCGGCTAACTTCCGCCAGCGAACGATGTGCCCTCCGGATCAACGCTCTATTATTTACCGTGATATCGTTGGTCCTCGCATCGTTTTGCTGGCGGTTATTTTTTTATTTATCTGATGGTATTATGTACTATAGATTTTCCCGTGACTGAATATCTTAGCGAAGCAATAGTGCTTGATAAAGATACAAGCGGAGACATGGACATCCGCGTTTCTTTGTTTACGAAAAAATTCGGGAAGCTTAAGGCGCGCGCTAAGAGCGCGCGGCGGATTGTTTCTAAGCTTTCTCCGCATCTCGAGCTTGGGAATGTTGCCCAGGTACGCATTATTGAGAAAAACGGCTTGCAAGTCGTTGACGCGTTAAAGCAGAGATTTTTACCCATACTTCCAAGCAACTTGTGTTTTTTGAATCAGATAATCTCCGATGGAGAGCCGGATCTTCGTCTGTGGCAATCTATCGTGTTTCAAGATTTTAAGTGGGCCCGCATTTTGGAAATACTAGGATGGGATCCGCGGGAGGCGGCATGCGCTTTGTGTACAAGAGAAAAGCCGGCATTTTTCAGTGTTTTCAAGCAGGAGCTTTTTTGCGGCGGATGCGCTTCAAAGTTGGGGAAAAGTGCTTTATTATATATAAATCAATAACACATGGCGGATGACCTGAAAAACTTCCGTTCCCCGTGGACTGCGTCGCCCGCGGATAAACTAAAAGCATTGGATAAAAAACCGAGTCCTCGACGCTCGAGCGACGGAATTATTCTCGGGGTGATTTTTATTGCCTTGATTATAATAGGATTTGGATTGTATGCATTTTTTGTTTTGCCGCCAGAGCAACAGGCTAATTCAAAAATAAGCCTCGAATTTTTGAAGCCGGATCAGATTCTTATTGGGGAGCCGTTTGCCGTTTCGGTTTCGATTTCCAATTATTCCGATAATGTTTTAAAAAATGCGAAGTTGTCGCTTTTCTTGCCCAGCGGAATCTATTTCGTCGGACGGCCTGATGAGCAGCGAGTTTCTGAACAGATCGTTGGAGACTTGGGGCCCGGAAGCATCAATCAACAAACGTTCAATCTATTGGCTTTGAGCGGGAATCCAACGCGGCGTCTTGAGACGAAATTGAATTATTCATTTTCGCAAACCTCTGCGGCTAAGTATGAGAGCCCCGCGTTTTTAGATCTTTTAATCAATCAGCCGGCCGTTGCCATAAATTTGGGTATTCCGCAGAACGTTTTTAACGGGCAGGATTTTGAAATCAAGGCGTCGTATTCAAACAACACCAACCATGAATTCAAAAACGTCCATCTTGCGCTCGACTATCCGCCGATATTCCAATTTAAGAAATCTAACGTTCCACCCGAAGGCTCAGGCAATAATTCATGGCAGCTCGGGAATATTCCCGCCGGTTCTGCGGGAACAATTTCAGTTACAGGGAATGTAATCGGACCGGAAGGATCTTTTTTTGATGTTGTTGCGTCACTCACATCTTTTATCTCGGGAGGCACGTATAAAGTGAGCAGGCAGACGGCAAGCGTTGCAATTTCCCAATCTCCGCTTTCTTTGTCTCTTTTCGCCAATGGTTCCTCTGACTATATAAGTCATCTCGGCGACAGTGTGCAGTACACAATTGAATACAAGAATAATTCCGATACTGTGATGCAAAACGTGAAAATTCAAGCAAAGATTATCGGCGAATTGTTTGATTTATCTGGCATTAGGAGTGATGGGAATTTCAACTCGCTCAATAACGCTATTACGTGGTTTCCGGCAACGAATCGGGAGCTGTTGAGCGTTCCATCGCAGCAGGGCGGAAGCGTGGGTTTCAGTATCCGGGTCAAGAATGCTTTTCCGATTCGGCTGTTAAGCGACAAGAATTATACATTGAAAGTTCAGGCTCAAATCGAATCCCCGACGGTTCCTCAAAACATTACAGCAGACAAAACAGTTTCCATCGCGGGGATTGAATCAAAAATGGCGGGCAAGCTGGATTTCGTTTCGGAGGCATTGTGGCGAGATGCCGCTTCTGGCATTCTGAACAGCGGTCAATATCCTCCGCGCGTCAATCAGCCGACTCAATTTACTATTCACTGGCGCGTTGTGAATTATGCAACCGATGTGAACAATGTCCACGTTTCCGCATACCTCCAATCCGGCGCGCGTCTTACGGGAACAATTAAGAGTACTGCGGATACCCAGCCTGTTTACAATCCGAATTCCGGGCTCGTAACATGGGATATCCCTTTTATCCCGGCGACAAAAGGGTTTATTAGCCCTCCGCCAGAAGCGATATTTCAAATTGAAGTGACGCCATCGTCGAATCAAATTGATTCAGATGTCATATTTTTGGGCGAGACAACGGTTGAATGGACTGATTCTTTTGTTGGCCAAACCGGGCAGGCGACCGCTAGAGAACTCGACACTTCCGTGCCAGCCGACACGACTATTGGCAATGTAAGTCGAAGCGTTCAACCGTAGTTTTTCTACGCTTGAAATTTTATGCTTCGTGTGTATATTTATTGTAGCGGCGAAGTTAATTAAGTTTATTAAAAATTAAACATGAATAAAAAAATGCAAGGGGTTTTGTGGGTTGTGGTCGCGGTTATTGTGTTGTGGTTAGGGTATTCATTATTGCCGTCAAATGCGCCGATTTCTCAAGATGCAGTGCAACCAAAAGAGCCGATCAAAATCGGATTTATCGGGCCATTGACTGGCGATGCGGCTAGCATCGGTCAGAACGCAAAAGTCGCGGTTGAAATTGCTGTAGACGAGGTTAATAAAGCCGGCGGAATTAACGGCAGCGAATTGCAAGTTGTCTATGAGGATGGCCAGTGCACGGGCAAGGTGGCAAGCGCGGCGGCGAATAAGCTGATCAATGCGGATAATGTGCCGATTATTTTAGGGGGATTATGCTCGGGCGAGACCGCGTCTTTCGCGAGCGCGGCAGAAGAGGCGAAGCGTGTGGTGCTTTCATATTGCTCGTCGGCGCCGACTATCACGCAGGCCGGAGACTACATTTTTCGTGATTATCCTTCGGATTTGTATCAAGGGGCGTTTGGCGCTGAGTATATTTTCAATACCCTCGGGAAGAAAAAAGTTGCGGTCATGTACGTTAAAAATGATTGGGGGGCAGGAATCAAAGGCGTTTTTGAAGAGAATTTCAAGAGGCTTGGCGGACAAATCGTCGTGGAAGAAGGATATGACCAGACTGCGCGGGATTTGCGGACGCAACTCACCAAAGTGAAAGCGGCGAAGCCGGACCTCGTCTACTTTTTGGGATACACTGAAGGATCGATAGTCGGCTTGAAACAGGCGAAAGATCTTAAATTAAACATCCCGTTTTTTGGCGCCGATGGGTGGGATGATCAGAAAATATTCGATGGCGCTGGAGCAGCGGCGGAAGGAATCATGTATTCGGTCGTTTCCGCGCCTCTTAATAATGCGTTCAAAGCAAGCATGAAGGCGAAATTGGGCAGTGATGAAGTTACGATTTGTTCTCCGCAGGCGTACGACGGGGTAAAACTCTTGGCGCAAGCAATGAAGAAAGTCGGGGCAGATCCGACTGCTGTGAAGGATGAACTCTATAAAATGGAATACTCAGGCGGGGTTTCGGCCGCAACTATCAAGTTTGATTCGAACGGGGATTTGGTGGGCGCGAATTATGTCGTGAAAGTTGTGAATAATGGAAAAGCAGAAGAGGTGAAGTAATGTTTTCATTCTACTTTGGTTATGCGGCGCGCGGGATGAAGCGCGACTCGGTTTAGGCGCATTTTCGCTTCAGGTTTTTGTTTTCGTGCGTTTTTCGGTACGCTTATCGTATGGAAATTTTCCCCCAGCTTCTCGCGAATAGTATAGTTGCTGGGTCGACATATGCGCTCATCGCGTTGGGATTTAACCTCATTTACGGAGCGACGAAATTCGTGAACATGTCGCATGGGGCTGTCGCGGCTACCGGGGCGTATGCGGTGTTTTTCCTGACGACGTCGACTGGGGTGGATATATGGGTGGCCGCGGTTCTTGGGGTATGCGCCGCGGGCATTGTAGGTTTTTTTCTAGATAAAACGATTTTTTCTCCGCTCCGGGCGCGCAAAGCGTCGAATGTTACCTCTTTTATCGCCTCGCTCGGGGCGTTTACCGTGATCCAGGCTCTTATCGCGGTTTTTTTCACTTCGGAGTTTCACACGCTTTCCACGGGGAATGATATTTATGTATATGAGATTGCTGGCGCGTCCATTACCCAGATTCAATTTATTATAATATGCGCCGCGCTGGTTATTTTCTTGGGTCTTGCGTTGATATTGAATAAAACAATATTCGGCAAAGCGGTGAAGGCGATTAGCGACGATGAAGAAGTCGCTAGGGTGTTGGGTATCAATACGGACCGGATTATCGGATACGTGTTTTTCATAGGGTCGGCGCTCGCCGGAGTTGCCGGAATTTTTGTCGGGTTTGATTTCGGAATACAACCGACTATGGGACTTTTGATTCTTCTTGAGGGCGCGACGGCATCGATTATCGGGGGAATTGGAAATATATATGGCGGTTTTCTCGGTTCATTCCTTCTCGCGCTTGTCGAAAACTTCGGTATTTGGAAAATTCCGAGCCAGTGGAAAACAGCGATCTCGTTCGGATTGCTTTTGGTATTTTTGATTTTCCGGCCGAAGGGAATCTTCAAGAAGTAACCTAGATCTCAAATCTCAAAACTTACAGAAAAACATTCCGTTTTTAAACTACCGAAAATGTCCTACGCCATCTATCTCGCAACCATTTTCTGTATCTACGCGATTGCGGGCGTAAGTTTGAATTTGGTCGTAGGGTATGCCGGACTTCTCTCGATCACACATGCTGCATTTTTTGGAATCGGCGCATATGCGACTGCTATTCTTGCGACGAAGTTCGGGGCAGATTTTTTTCTGGCGGTTTTGGTCGGCATAGGAATCACGGCTGCGATTAGTTGGTGCGCGGGAATCATTATGAGCCGGCTCGGAGGGGATTACTATGTCTTGGGCACCGTGAGTTTCAATTATGTTGTGATAAATATCATGGTTAATTGGGATGGGCTCACGAACGGGCCGCTAGGGATACCTGGTATTCCGAAGCCCAGTTTATTCGGATTTTCTTTTTCCTCAAACATTTTATTTTTGGTCCTTTCGGTGTTGTTTCTCGCTGCGGTGTATGCAGTGTCCTACTGGATAACCACATCGTCATTCGGCCGCGTTATCAAGGCGATTCGGGAGGACGAGGAAGCGGTCCGCGTTTTCGGCTATCGAACAATTTCCTACAAACTCGCCATTTTTATGATTTCAGCTGCGATGGCTGCGCTCGCCGGCGGGCTTTTTGCCTCTTTTATTACATTCATCGATCCCACGTCTTTCAATGTGATGGAATCCGTTTTTATGCTTGCGATTGTTATTGTCGGAGGATTCGGAAATATCAAAGGGTCGCTTATTGGAGCCTTTCTTCTCGTACTTATTCCAGAGCTTTTGCGGTTCGTTGGATTTTCAGCGGATATCGCAGCTTATATGCGACAGGCAGTTTATGGGTTGGCGCTAGTGCTTTTCATGTTGTATAGGCCGAAAGGACTTATTGGGGAATACAAGCTGTAAATAACTAGCTTATGACTAAAAACTAATGAAAGGTGTGCTAGAGATAAAAAATTTGGTCAAGCAGTTTGGAGGCGTGCGTGCGATTGATTCGCTCACGTTTAGCATACCGCCTGCTTCAATTACCGGAATTGTCGGCCCGAATGGTTCCGGGAAAAGCACGATCGTGAATATTCTTACTGGCTTACTCCCGCTTGACGGGGGCGTTGTGCTTGTTGACGGCGATGCGTTCAAGAAGATTTTGCCACATAAAGTTTCCTCCCACGGAATTACTCGGACGTTCCAAAATATCCGTCTCTTCGAGCAGATGACGGTGCTCGACAATATTCTTGTTGTTCTCACAGACAGAAATGCCTTTCAGGCGCTTTTTGAAAGACACGGGGCATATCATCTAAAAAAAGCCGAAGAATTTTTGAGACGTGTTAATTTATGGGAAAAGCGGAACGAACTCGCGATAAGTCTCTCGTACGGCCAACGGAAACTCCTTGAGATTGCACGCGCGCTCGCGATGACGCGTTCGGCGACCTCAGGGCAAGCTGCTGATATTTATTTTTTCGACGAGCCGTTTGCCGGGCTTTTTCCTGAGATGGCAAAAATAGTATCTGGAATTTTAAAGGAGCTTCGGCAAGAGAAAAAAGCGGTGGTTTTGATAGAGCATGATATGGGGATTATCCGCGAACTCTCGGATCGCATTCTTGTACTTGATGCGGGAAAGCTTATAGCCGACGGGAACCCCGATGATGTTCTCGGACGGCGCGATGTGATAGAAGCGTACTTAGGCGAATAGAGAATCGTTTAATTTCAAGTTTCCAAGCAACGATGAACAAAATCCTATTACAGCTCAAAAATATCTCGGTTCACTTCGGTGGCGTGAAAGCATTAAATGGCGTTAGCATTGAAATAGACGAGAGAGAAATCGTTGCGCTTATGGGTCCCAATGGAGCGGGGAAGTCCACGATACTAAAGACTATTTTCGGTTTGTCGCCTGTTGAATCGGGAGAAATTCTTTGGCGCGGGCAAGAAGTGAAGCCGGTTCCATACGAGATGGCTGAGCGTGGAATCGCGTTCGTCCCGCAAGGGCGCCGCGTGTTCGCGCATCTGACGGTGGAGGAAAATCTGGAAGTCGGCGGGTTTATGGTGCGCGATAAACAGGAATTGCGTAGGCGGATCGGTGAAGCGATGGATCTGTTTCCGGTTTTGAAACACAAGCAGAACGAAAAATCCGGCGTGCTCTCGGGTGGGCAGCAGCAGATGCTCGCGCTGGCTCGCGGTTTGATGGTTGATCCAAAAGTGCTCTTGCTTGATGAGCCATCGCTTGGGCTAGCTCCAAAAATTATCAAAGAGGTTTTTGAAAAAATAAAAGAGATAAACCAACGGCACAAAACGGCGATTATGATTGTTGAACACAACATCAAATCATTGCTTTCGATTGCTCATAGGGCGTACGTGCTAGATAAAGGCAATGTCGTTGCGCACAAACCTTCCCAAGAGCTTATTCACAGTGATATACTGGAGAAAGTTTTTATGGGAAAACTTGTTTAACTGGGACCGATGACTATCAACCAATGACCAAAAAAATTTCGGTTGACTTGATGGAAAAAATAGTGAGCCTCTGTAAGCGTCGTGGATTTATATTTCCCGGTTCTGAGATTTACGGCGGTTTGCGAGGTACGTGGGATTATGGGCCATTAGGCGCGTTGTTAAAAAAGAACCTTAAAGACGAGTGGTGGAAAGAGATGGTGCAACTCAGGGATGATGTTGTGGCGATTGATGCAGCAATTATGATGAACCCCAAAGCGTGGGAAGCTTCCGGGCATGTCGAAGCATTCACTGATCCGCTCGTCGAATGCAAAATTTGCCATCAGCGTTTTCGAGCCGACAAACCTGCGGGGATACAAGACCACGAAGCAACTCACAAGGGCTCGCGCGTTGAATGGACAGACCCACAAAAGTTCAATCTTTTGGTCCGTGCATATCTTGGCGTGCTCGAAGGCAAAGAATCTGAAATATTCTTACGCGGTGAAATCACAAATGGCGTACACGTCAATTTCAAGAATATTCTTGATTCCACTCGTATTAAAATACCTTTTGGCGTTGCGCAAATTGGAAAAGCGTTTCGTAACGAAATTACGCCTGGCAATTTTATTTTTCGCAGTCGAGAATTTGAGCAGATGGAGCTCCAGTTTTATATAGAACCGGACGAGGAAAACGGCAAAAAATGGTTTGATTATTGGAAGCAAAATCGAATGGACTGGTTCTTGAATGTCGGATTTCATAAAACTAATTTGCGATTTCGCGATCATGAGCCCGACGAGCGAGCTCACTACGCCCGTTTTGCAACCGACATTGAGTACAATGCGCCCTGGGGGTGGGATGAAGTGATGGGAATTCATCATCGCGGCGATTGGGATTTGAAGCGCCATACAGAATATTCCGGTGTTGATATGTCGTACACCGACCCGCAAACTGGAAAGAAATTTATTCCTTGGGATATTGAAACGTCTTCCGGCGTGGACAGGCCTCTGTTGTTTCTTCTTCTCGATTCATATACCGAAGATGGGGATCGTGTCATTTTGAAGCTACATCCAAAACTCGCGCCGTACAAAGCCGCCGTATTTCCGCTTCTCGCGAATAAGCCTGAACTCGTGAAGCTCGCGCGCGCAGTTTACGGCGATCTTCGGAAAAAATTTTGCGTTGCGTGGGACGACCGCGGAAATATAGGCAAACGGTATTATTCTCAAGACGAAATAGGAACGCCATTTTGCATCACGGTTGATTTCGACAGCTTGGATAAAAAAGACGTGACGGTTCGGAATCGGGATACGACCAAACAAGAGCGCATTCCGATCAAAGAATTGGCTGATTATCTTAACAATAAAATTTTTTTGTAAATTCGCGCCACTTGCGTTTTCATAATTTATGAAATTCATTATTAGAGGCGGTAAGCCGCTCTCCGGCGAATTTACGTTAGCGGGTTCTAAAAATACCGCATCGAAACTTATGATCACGTCGCTTTTGACCGATGAGCCGTGCACGCTTACGAATTTTCCGCGCATAGGAGATGCGGAAATTACGGCGGAGTTGTGCCGTACTATCGGGAGCGACGTCCGCCTCGATGGAGACACGCTTTCGATTTCAACCCCGAAAATCAAAAACAGCCGCGTTTTGGAATTAAGCCGTCGGAATCGCATTCCAATTCTTGCTTTGGCGCCGCTTCTTACGCGAGCTGGAGAGGGAGAAGTGCCGATCGTTGGCGGAGACAAAATCGGACACAGACCGGTGGATTTGCACATTAAAGCGCTTGAAGCTCTTGGCGCGGAAATTAAAGTCACTCCTATAAGTTACATTGCTCGCGCAAAAAAAGGACTTTTCGGTGGTGTCATCAATCTCGGATTTCCTAGCGTTGGAGCGACGGAGAACGCCGTATTGGCCGCTGTGTGCGCGAACGGAAGAACGGTTATAAAAAATGCCGCGCTCGAACCCGAAATTATAAGCATGATAAAAATGCTCCAAAACATGGGAGCGATCGTCGAGCTTGGCGCTGAGCGGGATATATACATAGAGGGGGTGAAACATCTTCGGGGCGTGACGCATGAAGTTCCGTCGGATCGGAACGAGGCGGTATCTTTCGCATGTCTCGGCATCGCGACCGGCGGAGATGTTTTTCTCAAGGGAGCCATCCAGGACCACCTCATCACCTTCCTGAACGTGGTGCGGCGGATGGGGGCGACATATACCGTGACC
>ERZ1292632.3600-Hain-H43-01um-R2-3600-length-11771-cov-5_pt1 | contig 11771 bp, 21 predicted proteins | sample MGYA00564407_ERZ1292632 | MGnify/ENA primary metagenome ERZ1292632 (study PRJEB36523, sample SAMEA6512637) | groundwater metagenome | collected 2019-01-08 | study: AquaDiva: Metagenomics assemblies of 32 groundwater samples
GCTTAATTCTTATAGACGATACCACGGGCCAGGCTGAAACAGCCCTCAAGGCTATTGAACTAATCAATCCACCCGGGCCAGTTTTGTTTCATAACATTGATACGATTCTTTATGGGAGAAATTTTATTGAGATAGAACAGGCCCTCCAACGTTGTAATGGGTATATTGATGTTTTTAGGTCCCATAATCACTCATATAGCTATGTAGTTGCGGATGATCTGGGGAAGGTAGAATTGATTTCTGAAAAAGTCTTGGTCTCAGATCTGGCAACTTCAGGGCTTTATGGATTTTATACTTCCAGGTATTTTAAAATATTTTACGAAAGTGGTATGATGTATATAAGCGAAATTTATCAGAAGATGATCGAGGATGATATGAACGTAATGGCGGGACCCGTGCATGATGAAAAAGATACGCTGGTTCTTGGAACCCCGCAGGACTATTTCAAAATATCTGAAACACTATGAAACAGAAACTCAAACCCATAGGAGAATTTAAAGTTGGCGATCGGGTAAAATTTCACGCTGACGCTGGCATAGGAACGGTGCTATCAAATCGAGCGGATAAGATTGAGTCCATTGGAACGCCTAAATATAACTCCTGTTGCGTAGAATGGGATGACGCTACAACAAATAATGACAATCCCGGGCATGATGGTGGAATGGTACCCGGCAAGAATATTTCTATTTCTCTCAGCAGTACAATTTATAAAGAACTGAATGGAAATCACACCATCACCAGCGTTGAAAAATATGTGGACCCGAAATTTTCGAAAGAATACATGGAATATGAAATCCGGAAATTTTCAGAAAAATATGGAGAAAAGGTTTCACAAAAATGAGTCACAACGCCCCCCTATACCCAAACATCCAAGCTGAAGTAGAGTTTTACAACCGCTACTTCAGCATTCAACCAGAACACTGCCTGAATATCGGAATGGAAGGAATCCCCAGAGAGGTTCCGTTTGATATTTACGTGATCACATTCAATAATCCATTCCTGGTAGAATACCAAATCAAAACACTGCGTAGGTTCTTTCAGCCAGATTTCAACCTGATCATCGTTGACAATAATAATTGGCTGCATCCGGAATCCTCAAAGGAAATTTATAATATATGTCTCAGAGAGGGTGTTCTTTACCTGAAGGCTCCGGACAATTATTACCAGCGTCCAGAGAGTTTCGACCCAAGCATGAAGCTGGGCACTACAATGAACTGGTTGTTTCATAATGTGATCAAAGGAAGACGGCTTAAATATTTTGGTGTATTAGACCATGACTGTTTCCTTTTCAGGGATATTGATTTAAGACCCTATCTTAACGAAAAGAATATGTACGGAACGGTTTGCAGGACATCCAAATCGGATGCCTGGAACCTGCATGTTACGGCCAACTTTTTTAGATTCGATTTTGTAAAGGATCTTCCACTAGATTTCAGGGCCAGCCATAAACATACTTTGGATACCGGTGGGGCCAATTATGAATTGCTCTATCGGGATCGTAATATAAACGATTACGTTCTTGATCACCATGGCCACAGGTATGCTAATCATGATGTTAATAGGAAGGATTCTGTTCAGCATTACGAAATTATTGACAATTGTTGGTTTCACATGGCCGCAAGCTCCCATGACCAGTTGGCAGGTGATGGAGCCTACAAACTGATTTATGCTAAGGGCTTTTTAGATTCACGACTCTTACTTCACAGATAATGATAAATCTTAAAGACTGTACGTTCATAATTCCCATAAAGATCGAAAGCGCTGACCGGGAATTTAATTTCAAGTACGTGATCCAGTTCCTTTGCGATCACTTTGAAACCAATATCATTATTTTTGAATCCGACACCAATAAGAGGGTGCCGGATCTGCTTAAATATATTAAGAGGGGCGGGGCCAGAATTATTTACAAATTCGAACCAAACGATAGTAGGTTTTTTCACAGGACCCGGCTTTTGAATGAGATGCTTGCCATCGCCCAAACGCCGGTGGTAATTAATTATGATACCGATATTATCCTTCCGCAAGAAGCCTACGTGAATGCCAGGAATGAAATAATGATCATGGGTAAGGATTTGGTCTATCCTTATTTTAAGGGGAATGATGCTCAAAGGAAAGTTAAAAATTTTGGCGACCTGACAAAAGATATATTCGAAGAGCCATTTGAATCCGCTCATTCAATTTGTGGACATTGCCAGTTTTTTAGGACCCAAAGTTATATTGAAGGCGGAGGTGAAAATGAGAACTTCATTTCCTATGGACCCGAAGACGCAGAGAGGATGCATCGGTTTCAAACGCTGGGTTATAAGGTAGCTTGGCTGGATAATTTTATCTACCACCTGGAGCATGAGCGGGGGAAAGACAGCTCCGACAGCAATCCATATTTCAGACAGAATCAGGATCTATTTAATTTCCTCAAATCTTTGCCAGAAAATGAACTGAAAGAACACTACGAAAGATTAAAACAATCAAAATTAAAAAAACAAATGCCTGATATTTATTTCCTTAGTTACGCAGACCAAAAATATTTGCAGCAACAGACAAGACTTACTCTTGAAGCAGCAACTACGCAAATTTTTAAGGCCGTTGTGCCCCAGCATAGGGGGCATTTGGTTGGTACCGAGTTTTACGAGCAAAATAAGGCTTTGTTGGATAACCCCAAAGGCGCGGGTTGGTGGATTTGGAAATCTTTTTACATTTTTAGTTTCCTTCGATACGATACCATAAACGAAGGCGACATCATAGTTTATGTCGATTGCGGGGACGAGATCGTTCAGCACGAAGGAATGAAGGAGTTTCTTGTAAATCGAATGCAATACCTTGACATCATGCTTACGGAAGGCGGTGAGCCAAATAGCATGTGGACCAAGAGGGATTGTTTCTCTCTCATGGACTGCGATACGCCGGAGTTCCATAATGCTATCCAGGTTGAGGCAGGGATTATAGTTGTCAAGAAGAGCGATAGGACGATAGCTATAATGGAAGAATGGCTCAAATACTGTTTGGACCCCAGAATCATCACTGACGAAGAAAGTACAACCGGGCCTAATTACCCGGACTTTAAAGAACACCGGCACGATCAGTCTATTCTATCTTTGCTTGCTGTCAAGCATGGTATTTATGTTTCAAGCGAAATGCGCCGGTTTATCAAGTGTAACGCCTTCACGATTTAAAAATAGGAGTGGATATGCCGGATTGCGAACATCTTGAATTTGATGCCTCTTGCCAGGTTGCAAGGTTAACCAAAGAAGAAGGAGGTATTATAACTGGGTACTTTCTTTCCGTACAGGTTAAATGCAGGCAATGTAAGCAGCCATTCAGATTCAAGGGTCTTCCTGAAGGTATGGATGTTTATGGCAAAGCTACGATTGGAGTATTCGGGCATGAAGCCAGGCTTCCGATTGAGCCGGATGATTCGATAACGATAAATTAAGACTACAATGGAAAAGCAACAATCAATATTGACCTATGATGAGATCATGTCAATATTCAATAGAATGGATCATCTAAAAGAATCCATCAAGAAAAAAGAAAGTGAATTGCATGGTAGGATAGTGAAAGAAATTAATCCACACGTAATTCTGCCTCCATCTTTGAAACATATCCTTGTAAAGGATTTTCCAGATGCTTACCAAATAGAGGCAAGGAAAGAGCTACTGCATGTTTCAATGGAGCTTAGAAATATTTTGGGTGAAATAAAATGAGTGTCTCCATAAACCTCACGATCCACGATAAGGCCTTTCTGCTTCCTGAAAGTTTAGGGGCCTTAGAAGAAATGACAGACTGGACCGCAACTGAGATTATTTTTATCCTGGATGGATGCACAGATGATTCACTTCAAATTGTCGAGGCTTGGTGCAAAAGAAATCACAGGATCAAATCCAGGATAATCGAAGCGCCGGATGTATTCGAGGTAAAAGCAAATAATATTGCCGCTAGGGCAAGCGAGGGGGATTACATTATTATTCTCCAGGATGATCAAATCATTGATCACCAAGACTGGACGAAAAGGCTTTTGAAACCATTTCAACAATTTTCGGATGTGTTTGCGGTCACAGGTAATTGTGCCCACGGCTGGAAATTGAATCAGGACTCGGAATATCTGAAAAATCCGGTTATCAGAAACGACCAGTGGTGCGATCTGCTTATTGCTACTGGTCATGCGAATAAGGGAAGTTCGCGGGTGAATCGTTTCGAAGTGAGAAGCACGGTTAACCGGGGCCCTCTCGCTATCAATCGGGCTGACTTGGAAACAATGGGATACTTTGATGAATCCTTTGCACCGTTGGATAGTGACGATCATGATCTAAATTATAGAATGAGAAAAAAATTGGGGAAGGTTGTGGGATACTATTGGGTAATTTGGTATTCAAAACCTGAGTGGGGCGGTACCAGGGATGCAAATGGTAAAACAAAGCCTTGGGCATTTGAGGCTCAAAATAAGAATACGCTTCTTTTTTACGAGAGACATAAAGATTTAATTGGAAACAATATTATCGAGGATAGGATGCTAGTATGAAGCAAATAAAACTGAATAGGGGTAAGTTTGCAATGGTGGATGATAGGGATTATGCGCGAATGAAAAAAATACATTGGTGGGTCCACTTTGGAAGAAATACATTGTATGCCATAGGAAAATCTTATGGGCGAAATGGCAAGACCTTGTATATGCACAGAATGATAAATAAAACCCCAGACGGATTTGAAACTGATCACAAGGACGGGAACGGACTCAATAATCAAAGGCATAATTTAAGAACTAGCACAGGAAATCAGAACAATCACAACAAGGGTAAGTATAAAAATAATACATCCGGATTTAAGGGCGTATCTAAAAATTATACCAAATATCATAGAATTTTAAAAACCGGCGAAGAAAAAATTACTTATTATTATTGTTGGGAAGCTGCGATATGGTTTCTTGGTAAGAAATACCACTTAGGTAAATTCCCGTTTACTAATAAAGGTAAAAAACTAGCGGCCAAAAGATACAATGATATGGCCCATTATTTTCATGGAGAATTTGCTAAACTAAATAAAGTATAATATGAAGTCATACGCACAGAAATTCCTACAACTATTTGAAACTAAACTTATCTCTCCCCATCCAGGAAACCCGGTTAGGGATCGAGTGCCAGGGTTCAGAAAAATATTTGAATTGTTAGATTCAAAAGAAAACGATTTTTATAATATCTTAGAAACTGGTTGCATGAGGCCGGAACATGGTGATTTTAATTTCTCTGGCGACGGATGCTCTTCTTATATTTTTGATGGATTTGTTAATGAAATGGGCGGGGCTGTTGTTTCGGTTGACATTGATCCAATTAACGTAGAATATACCAAGAGCAAGGTTTCTGACAAAACGCGCTTATATTGCGATGACAGCGTTTCATTTATATACAGGATACCTGGGGCACAAAAATTTGATTTTATTTACCTTGATTCGATGGATATTCATAAGGAAAATCCACATCCCTCACAGCTTCATCATTTAATGGAGTTAGCTGCCGTCATGAAAAATACAAAGCCCGGGACCATTATTGCCGTTGACGACCAGGACGCTTTCTTCGATGGTGGAATAGTTGGGAAGGGGACCTATGTAAAAATCTTCATGGAAAGAATAGGGGCCAAACTGATTCATAACGGGTATCAAATAATCTGGGAACTAACATGATCGATAGACAGACTTGGTTTATTGCACAATCTGAAGAGCGTAAGCAGCACATCCATACACTTGAAAGCGGAATAGAGGCTTATGGAAATACCTATCGGCAATACTTTTCACATCTAGGGATGGAACCCCATATACCGGGTAAAAAAATCATTGAAATAGGCTGTGCTGATTTCCCGGCCCTTTACTTTTGTAATAGTTATGAGCATGGGATAATAATTGAGCCCATGCCATCAAAAATCCTCATGAAATTAATGGTGAAGAAGGCTGAAACTATTTTTTTGATGGATAAACCTGCTGAAGCCTGCGACTTTCCCAATGTAGATGAAGTCTGGCTTTTTAATGTCCTCCAGCATGTTTTGGATCCGCTGGTAATAATTGAAAAGGCAAAGAAGGCGGCTGGCAAGATCAGGTTTTTCGAACCCATAAATACTCCATTGGATAAATGTCACCTTCATTCATTCACCCTGGATTATTTTAAAGAGTCATTGGGGGATGATGTTGTAAAGCACTATGTGTCTGAACCCGGTGTAAAGAACTTCCATACCCAGGAATGCGCCTATGGGACATGGGCAAAACAGTAAAATTCTTCCATAAATACGCCTTGTGTGAAAAATGTTTGCAAGTTGTAAACAGATTGCTTATGTTTGGGTTATGGATAAGAAAATAATAGGGAAATACAAAAAACTCAACGTAGGCAAAACACAGGCCATAATTGAAGCAAACACAAACGGTTTCAGTATTTTATTTTCAGACAGTGGCCCCCAAGTGTTTTCTAAGAGAATAAAAGGTACAATAAACAAGAACATGAAACGTGCATAGGAAACAGCCAGAAATTTAATATAAAAATGGAAACAGCAAATTTAATCTATCAATTCTGCGTAATCGCAATTTCAATTGTGATATTCTTTATGAAAATAACGGCTCCAAATGCGGTGTTTGAGCTGCTATTAAAAGCAGTAGGTAAAATAGTTCCGCTATACTGTATGATGTATTCAGGAGTTCAAATATTCAAACACTTTGGAATCATTTAATCATTCGTGCGGTGGCAAAAAAACTTTTAAATATTACCTATAACGCCCGACCATTGGAGAAGTGGCGGATTGAAAAGATAAATTTTGATTAACCGATAAACTAAAATAAAATGACAAAGCAAAAATTACAGATAAAGACCGCCATTTCTTCCAATGGTATGTTAGCCGAAGTTAAACCTTCTGCGTGGGTGGACATTGAAAAAGAATTGCCCGTTGTTGGACACGATAAAGAATATCCATACGCATCAGAATTTATATTGCTATCAGATGGCGAGTTTGTGTATTACGGGCAATACGAAAATTCACCTGACTTGGGAGCGAGTTTTATAGATGCGAATGGAGATGCTTTTGAAGATGATGGAGTTGAGATTACGCACTGGATGCTGATGCCCGAACCTCCGAGTGTGGGGAAGGTTTAATTTTGGCTAACGTCCCGCTGGCTTTGTGCCAGTTTAAATTTTACAATTATGAAAAAAAATAAAAAAGACAAAATTGAAATTGCATCAAAGTCAGTTGTTATAAAATCGGTTTGCGTTCATAAATATTACAAAAGCGACCATGATGAAATGACTTGTAGAAAATGCGGAAAAGTATCAAAATACCGATAAGCAAACTGTTTTATAACAGGTATATGTAAGACATCATTATAAATGATTATAAACTAACGACTAAAGATATGGCCCCCTCAAACTTCACAGAATCCTTTGAGAAGGATTTGCGGTTAAAAAACTACTGCGAATCATCCATAGGAAACTATGTTTCCCAGGTAAAAATGTTTCTCTTCGCATTCAAACAAAAGGATAGCCCCAAGCATATTTCCGAGTCCGAAATATTAAACACAATTGAAAAATTAGAATGGGACCATTTTACATCGTGTGCGATAGCCGCAGATTTAGATGATACATTTTTTATAGTGGCAAGCAAAGGTCATAGTGGGTGTGGCTTTATAAAATCAATACAGGTCAGTAGATTTTCTAATAAATACGCACCACCTGTTGTGCAATATCTTGGGGATGACGCTGAAAAAATGGTTTCATTAGCATATAAAAAATACGAAAATCAAGATTTTCTAAAACGAAAATTAGAAGAAGCTCTAAACGCCAAAAACAATGGAGCATAACACATAGAATATGTAAACTTATGATAGAAATCATAACGGAAGAAGTTGAAATGCCTGACATTTATCAACGGAGATTTCAAAAGGAATGTAAAAATTTTGGAAGCCGAAAAGAGGAATGGTCGGTTATTGATACTGAAACTAAAACTATTAGATATAAAGGCAAATTTGAAGACGTTTGTCTGGCTTCACATAATTTGAATAAGGACCATTACCGTGCGCTAGCGAACAAGGATCTAAAACATAAGTGATCGATGGAAACAGTATATGATATTATCACAGACGAACAAGTGGCTCTTGCGTGGGGAAATGCAGATTTTGGAAATGTAGAAAAGAGAGATGTAATAAAGTATGCTCTATTGAAATGGGCTTGCGGTTATGAATCAGGAAAAACCGCCAGTTGCATACTTCATGACTTAGGGTTACTAACGAGTAATAATAGAGTTTCAGTGTGCGGTAAGCGCTACTTATATGCTGCATTTAAACATAGTAGTCAGGAGCAGTCGTATTAATTGATGTTAACATGGATATTAAAACAGAAAGTAAAACGGTAATTGAAATAGCCGCACACTATCATGATGGAAAATTAAAAACAGCTCCGTGCGAATTATATGAATGGTGGGGTGATGAAATCTGCCAAGAGATTAATTTCAGTGAAATAACAAGGGACATTAAATTAGCAGAAGGTGAATATAAGGTAACAATTACATTTGAGAAGGTAAATGAGTAGTAGATCGCAAATGAAAAAACCACGTAAACACGGAGGCGGAAGGTCAAAGGGTCCTGAAACTACAACTTATTCTATTCGTGAATTAAAGTCAATTATCGATTTGGCTAAAAAAAACCATCCAAGCCTTCATGAATTGGGTCAAAAATGGTTATGGAAAATGGCTAAAGGAAAGGATCAGTCATGAAATTAGTACAATTACTTATTCGAATACGTGATGATAATACGATAGGGGATATTACTATAAGTATTAATACAACTGGTTTGCCCAGCGATAAGAAGTTGCTACAAGGAATCGCTAATGCTATCTTGACCGACAAAGGAATGGATGAGGCAGTAGAAATCGCAAATAACATTCTCAACAATGAGTCTGATGGAGGATGATAAAATGGATCCAATAAAATTCACATGGGAAAGGGCAGATACATTCTATACCATTCATAAAAAGTTTATGGAAATGGTAGGAATGTCAGTTGTGAATAAACAAAATGAAAAAGAACCGGCCATTATTTTTAAGGTTAGCGAAATTGAGGAAATGGAAACTTCTGGTTTGGGCGATGGTTTCATTAAGTTTTTGGATGGAGACTCGAACTATCGCCTGGCCGATGGTGGTTTTAATTTTCGGGGAATGAAAATAATTCCAAAGTGGTCATTTTGTGTTGTGTATGCAATTGTGTATAAGGATGGAAGCAGAAAGCATCTTAGTTATAATTTCATGATACCGAGGAAATCTACCTATGAAAAGGATGCAAAGAATTCGATTGTTGTAGATGAAAACAATCAATTTGTTTTTTATGAAGGAGTTGAAAAATGATCTATAACATACGCGGGTTTTTTTGCGGGTTAGGGGATCAACTTCAGTGGAGTTGGGCACCTGAGATATTGAGCAATCTTGGCCATAAGGTAAGGCTATACACCGGTCCTGATGTTCATCCATTGAGAAATGAAGGAATAAAAAAATTGGTTTATGATTGCAACCCGTTCATAAAAGGAGAAAGCGAGGTTGAGTGGAACTTGGGTGATCTACCTGGAAAAAACTATGTCAATCATGGATTAGGTTTCATCGGAAATTGGCAGAAGAGCCTTGGATTTGAACCAAGCGGAGAAATGCTTCCAAAAATCTATTATAATCCACAAAAACTACCTGGTAAATTTGTGCTTTTGGAATTATCCGCGATCCATCATAAGTACAATCCTGAGATGGTAAAAAAGACCGTAAAAGATATGGTAGGAAAGGGCGGTGTTACTGTGCAGCAGGTTATTTCGGCTAATCAGGCCAATGTTATTAAAATACCTGGCATCGAGGAAATTTTTGTGAATGATTTATTTGAGTTGTCAGATTTGATTTATAGCTGTGGTGCCTTCATTTCTCTTCTTTCCGGGTCCCATAGTCTTGCTGCTGCTATACGTAGGATGAATCCTGATCTGGAGCAGGTATGCTTAATTCCGGAAGGAGACTTTGACCTGGTAATGGATACTCAAAAATTTGTTTATCCTGATGTTAAATATCTTAGAGAGAGTGGATTGTTTTAAATCAAAATAATATGTCAGTATCATTTGAAAAATTAGGCAATTGGGGCAGAATCGGTAACGCACTACATGAGATAGCCGCTACGGTTGGATTTGCGATCAAACATGGTGACAATGCTGTATTTCCAAAATGGGAGTATGCAGAGTTTTTCAAAAATCCAATAGATCAAAGCCTGGACCCAGCCACAATAACCAGGACTTATGAGGAACCGCACTTCCACTATGCAGAAATACCGTATAAGCCAGGATTGAACCTATTTGGATACTTTCAGTCAATGAAGTATTGGGATCACTGCCAAGAGGAAATAAAGGCGCTTTTTGAATTCAGGGAGGGTCTTCTAACAGAGACAAGGGATAGGCTGAAAATAAATTGGCAAAAGCCGAATATTGCTGTCATGGTCCGGAGGGGCGATTATGTAGGAAACGTGAACTACATTAATCTGAAGCCGGAATATTATTTGAAAGCGCTTTTCAAACACTTTCCAGATTACCTGGCATTCAACATTATATTTTTTTCTGATGACATCACTTGGTGCAAGGAAAATTTCGGGCACCTTCCAAATGCTAAATTCGCAGAAAATAATTCATGCGTGGAGGATCTGTGCCTTGCTTCATCCTGTGATCACTTCATCCTGGGCAATAGTTCATATCACTGGTGGGCGGCTTACCTGGGACAAAAACCGGGAAGCATAATTATAAGGCCTAGCCGGGTATTTGATGGACCGCTGAAGGAAAAGAATGATGAAAAGGATTTTTGGAAAGAAGATTGGACTGTAATGGAAATAGAATGATGGAGACTTTAAGAATTATCGCTTGCTATCTGGGTTGTGAGATATTGTTTGTTCCCAGCAATAGGAAAGGCATTCTGACTGTGGGGAATCTCATGATCCTGGAATCAGCCCTCAATAAGGATCAAGGAGTACCATTCAAATTAATACTGAGGGATAAGGAATACATGACGGATGAAGAGAGGGAAACCGCTGCCGGTATGCCAACAAAAACAGAAGGCGTTAATTACCTAAGAAAATGTGGGATCTGTCTGGACCCGGGACTATTTAAAAACGGGTATGCTATCAATGGATTGTAAAAAAGCGTTCATCACCGGAATAACAGGCCAGGACGGTTCCTTTCTCGCGGAGTTGCTACTTGAAAAGAGATACGAGGTTCATGGCATTATTCGCCGTGCGAGTGTATTCAATACCGAAAGGATAGATCACCTCATGAGCAATACCCGGGTGAAATTGTATCATGGTGATGTAACGGACTCGGCAAACCTTAATAAACTGCTTGCAGAAATTAAGCCAGATGAAATTTATAATCTTGCCGCTCAAAGTCATGTGCAGGTTTCTTTTGAAGTGCCGGAATACACGGCCCAGGTGGATGCCGTTGGTGCGCTTCGTTTGCTGGATGCGATGTATAATCATTGTAAGGGATCAAAGTTTTACCAGGCTTCATCTTCGGAGCTGTACGGCAAGGTGATGGAAATTCCCCAGAATGAGGAAACTCCATTTTATCCAAGGAGCCCTTACGCAGCGGCAAAAATATACGCCTACTGGATCACCAAAAATTATAGGGAGGCTTATAATTTGTTTTCCTGCAACGGCATTTTATTCAACCATGAATCCGAACGAAGGGGAAAAACATTTGTCACCAGGAAGATTACTATCGGTCTTTCGGAGATCAAACACGGGCTTC
>ERZ1292632.3601-Hain-H43-01um-R2-3601-length-11768-cov-6_pt1 | contig 11768 bp, 24 predicted proteins | sample MGYA00564407_ERZ1292632 | MGnify/ENA primary metagenome ERZ1292632 (study PRJEB36523, sample SAMEA6512637) | groundwater metagenome | collected 2019-01-08 | study: AquaDiva: Metagenomics assemblies of 32 groundwater samples
TGGAAATATTTATTTTCAATTCTTCTTACGATTTCAAATGTTGATTTGTCCCCGCCCATTCTCGCGAGGTCGCATCCGAGATAGTTTTTTCCCTCTTGCTGTTGCGTTCCCTCTTCAATGACGCATGCGAACTTGTTTGTTTCGTCGTCGTAGAATCTTTGTAGGTCTTCCATGAACAAGCCGAGATATTCCTGCCCGTAGACAAGCTCGCTTTTGTCTTTTTTTTCTTTTTCCAAAAGCTCAATCGCCTTGCTTCTCTGCTTTTCCGTCCAGCTTTCGCTTATCGGGCGGTTGTAAACCACGTCTTCGCTAGTTTTATAGAAAGTTTTGAATCTTGCATCTTCGGCTTTTTTGTTGAACGCCTCGTCGAACTTTTCCCAAAAATAACCTTTCTTTCCAAATGGCGTCGAACACATCCAAATCTGCCCGCCCGTCGTCAGCAAGATAGGAGTCGCCGCAGTCATAATCAATTCATTGAACCTGCTTACCTCGTCAAGAATTAGAACGTCGCCGTTAAATCCCCTCAATGCATCGCCCGTCTGTCCAACCGGCCGCGCTATCGCCGTGCTGCCGTTTTTAGTTGTCACTTTGCTTTGATTTGTGTCTTTGTTTCCCGTCTTCATTTGTTTTTTATTTGTTCGTTGGAGATAGTCGACAATCATCAGAATTATTAATTTGGCTTGGTCTTCCGATAGCGAGGCTATGACGATTTGACATTTGCTTTTCAACATCCGCTCGGCTGCCTTTATCGCCATGATTTGAGTTTTGCCCACACGCCGTCCCGTGCACAGCAAAACATCTCCGTTATATTCGAGAACTTCCTTTTGCCATGAATCCAACTCTAAAATCAATATTTCACCCCTTTTTTAAAATGTTCCCACATATGACAATTAGGGCAAATCATTTCACATTTCAGGATTTCTTTTTTCACTTTATCCAAATTATGGTGACTCTTTCCTATTCCAATTTCTTTCTCTTTTGGATTTTTATGATGAAATTGCAGAATCTCCGTGTGTTCAGAATATCCGCATCGCTCGCATTTTTTTCCATTTTTTAAAATCAAAATTTCATCTTTATATCTTTTCAACCAATTTTTAGCGTAGTTGCTTATTTTTTCTTTATTTTTCAATCTCCATTTTTTTCTCGTTTCTCTTTGCTTTTCTGAAAGAACTACCATTCTTAATAGAGAGATTAAGAACTTATAAATGTTTTTATAATTTTTTAAAAAAATTTTAAAAAAATTTTCCTGCGGGGATAGCCCTAAAATATAAACAACTTGTTCAGCTGTCGCTCTCTCCAAAGAGTTATTCGGTACACAAAGACAATCAGCTGTGCACTAAGGTAACCTAAGTATACAATGTGTAGTGCCTAAGATTAAATGTAGTGGGTAGGTTTCCAGTGGAACACAGCCAGAGGGAGCGAGGGGTGAATTTGAATTACGAAATCCGCTGCAGCGGATTTAGGCGCTCTGCAGAGCGCCGTTCGTAATTCAAAGAGGGGGAGAGCGACCTTGGGCTTCCTAACGCAAAATCACTGCCTACATGTTTTTAACGTACGAGCGCCCGGATGGGCGCTGAAGAACTTGATTTTTGCCCGCTGCGTTACCGCAAGGGCAAAGTAAAGTAGAGTTAAGTATTTTTCGGTACTGCGAAGTTGTTAAAAACATGTAGGGGAACATTCCCTAATCTGAAATCAGAAATGTGCAACTTCTCCGTGACAAATAAAAAAAAGAGAATTTAAAAAGCCGTTTCTTCTAAATTTCTCATTAATAACTAAAAACTATTGTGTGTATATATAAATAAGAGGTTTTTAGTAGAGAATGGTTTCTTAAGTAGGAAGTATATTATTATAAGTAGGTATGTAAGTATAGTAGGGGGATGGTGCAGGAAGGGGGGACGGCTAAAACATCATTATCTATATATACATACATTTATAAAGGGGTTTTTTCTTACTTAGAGATGGGTAAAACAAGAGTTAAGAAACTGCAAGAAATGTTTTCACATCTGAAAGCGACAAAGGGTGAGATAGTGACGAGAGATGAAATTATTGAGGCCATAATGTATCACATAGGAGCGGACATTAAACAAACAATCAGTCCAACGATAAAAACTATCAACGAATTAAAAATGGTTGAAGACTTGGAAGATGGAAGACATAAAATCTTGGTTTAAGGCTTCTGAAGATGATGAGTTCCGCGTCTTAGGATGGATTTTGCTCAAAGGAAGCTCGTGGACGAATGAAATTGCAGATAACTTGGAATATGACTTGGATTCAATGAAAAGCATCATCAAGAGCATGATTAAGAAAGACTGGATTGTCAGAGTGACCATTGACGCCAATGCTCCAAGCGCTTATGTAATGTGTAGATTGTCTGAATTGCATTCGAAAGGCATTGACAAAATGGAGAGATTCCAGGAGAGGAATTTTTACAGGGTGACTGAAACCGGGTTGAGGGCTTATTGGCTGAAATTCAAAGGGCAAGGCAAGAGAATCAATAATTGTTACATGGATGAATTCGATAAAATGCTATCTTCACTCCCAAATGACAATACAAAAACACAAGATTTATAAATACACAAAATAGGTAATTATATGAAAACAATAGGAATATCCAATCAAACATACGCCAAGCTTGTTCAGGTTAAAGCCGACTTGCTTCTTGACGGCGACGAAAGAAAACTGACTTTTGACGCAATCGTAGATTTGGCGCTAGATTGCATAAGGGGGAAGAAATGACAAAACACACTGCGGAATGCATTGAAGCCCGTGCCAAGTTGAATAAAGCCCGTGGTAAGTGGAGTGAAGCCTATGAGAAGTGGTGTGAAGCCCGTGCCAAGTGTCCGAGCGAGGAGCATAAATGACAGCTCACAAACACTCCAAGGAATGCATTGAAGCGTGGAAAAAATATGATGAAGTATGGAAAGAATATGATGAAGTGTTGAATGAAGTAGGGAAAAAATCCCATGAAGTGGGAAAAAAATATGATGAAGCATGGAAAAAATGCCCGAGTAAGGAGCATAAATGACAGCTAAAAACTGCGCGGACTGCAACAGGATTTTTTCATACAATCCTCCTGTGAATTATCCTGACACGAGAAAATACTGCGATGATTGTTCAGCGGCGAGAAAAGCATCTTATGAAGCTGCGCAGAACAAGCCCAAGATTATGGTACCACAAAAGCCTGTTACTGCTCCTGTTCAAAAGCCGATTAATACTCCTGTGAACAAAGGTACTGGCGACGTGGCTCCCCATAAGAGCGACGAGCGGGATGGTTCGAGTCCATCTTTGCAGGAGTGCATTCACACGGGATTAAAAGACGGATGGAGTAACATCACGAAAAACATAAACGAAAATCCAGACTCATTGGAAATAGGAACTCCGTCAAAGGGCGGAGCAATCAAGATATACGGAGACTTCGACGAACCCGAGGCTTTCATAGTGAAATTCACAAATGCCAAAAAAGTGAGGGACGAAGCTAACAGGCTTTTGAGTTTGGAATGACAGACGAACTTAAAACTTTGAAGGATTTGGAAATGGGGCATAGGTTGTACGCGGGATGCGCGGACATGAAAACCCTGCGAACCGAAGCAATCAAGCGGTGGAAAGATTTGGAAGAAAATTACTACGACGATGAATATTCGAGGGGACGAAAAGACTTTATAAAGGATTTCTTCAATCTTACCGAGGAGGATTTGAAATGAGAAAACATTGGTGTGATAAATGCGGAAAAGAAGGAGTTCCTTTAACTGATTTTGAATGGTGGACGACTTACAGAAAAAACTTCATCATCTTCAAATTTTCAAGGTCAATTTGCGCAGAAAGGGAAATTTGCAATGGCTGCTACAGAAAATTGAATGAAGTCGTGGATAAATGGTTTAAGGAATCCCTGCAATGACAAACTATTCTAATAATTTATTTACACCATTAGGAATAATTATTAGTTGGTCTTTTCTTATATATTGTTTGTTATTAGGAATTTTAATAGGAGTTCAAATATGAAAACCGACGATGAAACTTTGAAAGAAGAAATAAGAAAAGAATTTTGTCTTTTTCAGAAAAAGAGAAATATGTTTCAACCTAAAAAATGGAGCATTGAAGACAATGCAATAATAGATATGACAATCGCCCTCGCTGACAAAAGAGCAAGGGAAGAACAAGAAAAATCAGATGATGAGCAATGGAATGATATTTTGACAAACCATGAATTATATTGGAGAGAAAACGACAGATTGACTATATCGGGATTGAAAGATGATTTGGAAAACCAAAAAGCCGATTTTGAAAAACAGCTCGCCGAGAAATCGGTTGGGGGCGTTCAAAGTCCGCAGACAAAACCTTTGAAATCCCAGATTAAGTTGGGAAACAATCATTGTGGAGATGATGTTTCTAATAAGGACAAAACTGCGGACGCCCTTCGGGGTTCTGAAATCTGCGGTAATTGCGGACATAGAAAAGTTGTACACGATAATTTCGGGAAAAAAGTTTGTTTCAAGGAAATTGATGATGGAATGGTATTATTCAGATGTGATTGTAAAAAATTCACGCCTCAAAAAGAGGTTGAAAATTTATGAAAACCGACGATGATAATACTAAAATGACAACTGAAACCTGTTCAAATTGTGGGCATTCAGAATTAAGACATATTGCAGGAGACGAATTAATATGAAAATAAAAAACGGATTTGACGATAAAGAACTTGAAATAAGAGTCGGCAAATCAAGCGGAAGAACTGCGGAGATGTGGATAAAATTTAAAGTGAAAGAAGACAATGTTCAGAAAGAAACATTATCTTATATTACTCTTGAAGAATTGCTTGATTTGAAAGATGAAATTCAAAAAACTATAAATAAAATAACCGGAGTTTCCGAATGACAACCGACGATGAAATTTTGAAGGGACTTGAAGAAAAAGCAAGAAAGAAAGGATGGATTGCCGGAAAGCACATTTTTCATTTTCTTGATGAAACTGACATGATGATATGGAGCAACACAAGAGAAAAGATTGCGGTTGAAAAAGCAATCGCTATTAGCAGTCCTCTTCCAAATAACTTATAATTGAATTGCAGTCAAATGAATATGGTCGCTGGTAGTCATGGACGCAGTTCCTACGGCTCCCCCTCTTTTCCAAACTATATTAATCACATGGTCTCCCGCGGATGGAGTAAGAGTTATGAAGCTCGAAACTGGAAAATGGTCTCCCGCAACGGGGATTTCATGGTCAACTATGTCCGTATTCGCCCCCCCGTCGATGTTGATTCCGAATCCGACGACGTCATCGGCATCCGTTGTTCTGCACGAGGCGCTGAATAAAAACAGCGTCGGTCGTCCGTTGAAATTTACAGAACTTGAACTTTCAAGGGTAAAATAATTCTGAGTCGTTGAAGAATTGCTTTCAGTCGGCGCGTTGTTTCTTATCAGCTCCAAAATGATTGGATAGCTTATCATTGAATCAACATAAGCCTTGTTTGCCATGTCTGAAGAATTTACCGGAACTTTTTCAACCGTTCCGCCGTCCGTAAAAAGATTTTCCCTTACGATGACATTGTGCTCGAAAATGTCATTAAGCCCTTCTGCTCTGTGCGTCATTTGAATATAAGAAGAAAAACAATAAATAAACTTTTAGGTTGTTCTAATCTGAAGATAGACAACTTGCTTTGGTTCGTGGATTTCAGTAACTCCATATTCGCAAGCCGTGATTTTATCGCCCTTGAATCTGTTCGTCACAGTGTCCGTCGCCAAAGCCATGACTTCTTTCCAAGTGGCGAAAGTCTTCGGCACTACAAACAGAGCATAGCTTACGTCAATAACGGATGAAGTGAGTATATTCACGCCTGCAGGGTTTCCAATCTGTCCGTTGAATGCGCCTTGTCCGGCAGTCGAGGCCTGCGCTCCTTTCTCATATATGTAATGTAAAACATGAGGTTCGTTATCGGGATGTATGACACAGACAAAGTCCGAAGCATTGTCATAATAAGTCTTGACTTGCGCTTTCATCGTGGCTAAATCTTTTATTATTGCAGCGCTTGTTTCATTCCATTTTCCGCCTTGAAGTGTTCCGGTTTGTATTCCAGAATCAGCGACTATAACTGCTGCAATCTCAGTGTCAACAGCCTTGGCAACTCCTTCGGCTATTCTTAGAACCGTTCTGTTTCTCACGTCGATATTGTTCATAATCAAATCTTCATGGTCTATCTCGGAAGACAGCCCGTATTTCTCGATTCTTGAGGCGATTTGCTCCCAGCTTAAAACCGCATTAGGAAAGTCTGCTCCTCTCGGGATTCCTTTTATCGCATTTCCCGCTTGGTTTGTCGGAATATTCGTCTGTTCTCTGAAGAAGTAATTTTTATAAGAACTTGAAGTAGTTATGGAAACCAGCTGCTTCATTTTGTAAGCGTATCTTGCAAGCTGCTTTATCGCAATGTCATAAGCCGTCGCTCTTACCGCTTCCTCTCCTACTTGGTCGAATGCCATTATCCAAATACCTCAACGTTAATTTGCTCGCCGTCTGTTGCCGTTTCTCTCGCTATTCCGACGGTAATCGCCTCGGATGAACTCATATCCGCCAAGGTCATCGCCATGACATAATTTCCGGGAGCTGCGGTTTTAACGTATCTTCCCGAGGTAATAGCCCCGCTTGCAACCAGTTCATACATTCCGCCTTTATCGGCAGTTAAAGAAGTTTCAGTATTAAAAGAAGTGTCTGTGGAATTATTAACGTCCGCATGGGCGAATCCGACAAAAACGTCTCCCGTTCCCGTCGAAGCGGAAGCTGTAAACGGGTCTGCGCCCTTTAAGAATGTTCCCTTTAGAATCGCAGTCCCAGTCGCGCAAGTGTATCTTCTTTTAGTCTTAACTTCCGTATCTCTAAGAATTGCCTCTCGCGCCATGGCAAATGTAGTGCCTAAGCGTCTTTAAATATTTTTCGTAGTGCCTAATGGAATCATCTTCTATTTTTCCAATGCTTTTGAATCTGCTTTTGCACCGCATATAAAACTCCTAAAATAAAAAGCATGTCTTGAACGCTTATGAATTTTTCAATCATCAAAGAGCCTCGTGAGTATAATCTCCAATGGTTATTTGCGCATCGTCTTTTATTCCAATAACATGAATGCCCGTGCCGGAAATCACGCAATTAGCCCCGCCTCTTTCAAATTCTTTCGTCGAGAACGTCGGCGGAATCTTCGCGGCTTTCTTTAAAATGTCATTTGGAATTTTCCTGCAGCCGAATATTTTCCTTAATGTGAAATGCCTTGCGCAAAGTCCGATGGTTCCGAAGCCGTATGACTGGTTTTTTGTTATTCCGAAAAAAGAGCAAACTTCCGCCAGCGCTTCCTTTGGGAAAACATATTCATAAGCCCCAAGCACCGACGGGCGGAGCGCGCCTTGGACGAGGATTATTTCCTCTTTATGCGTTTTGTTGTTGAACTTTCTTAATTTCCAATAAGTCGCTTGAGCGTGGCATTTCCACATTTCAACCTGCTCGAATTTGCCTCTCGCGTATAAATACAAGTGCATTTATTTTTTCCCCTTTTTATCTTTAAAAGCTTTTTGAACGCTCTTTTCAAATCTCCTGAAAAAAGACTTCTTGTAAAATTCGTTCATAATCTTCCAATCCTCGTCAGTCTTGACTTTTTTCCCTATTTTGTAGCCGTCAAGAAATCCCGCTTTGAACATCTCGACCAATGCCGCCCTCTCGTCCAGAACATTTTCCATTTTTATCTTCTGAAAGCCTTGACCATCTCGCCCGCCATCTTTTCCGCCGGAGATTCTCCCTCTGCCGGAGGAGCCATCATGCCTCTTCCGCCGATTAATTTCTCGGCTCTGATTTTTTCAGCCCTCGCTTTTTGAGCGTCGTAAGCGTCGTTTTCAAATTTTAATTTTTCCATCGCTTCTTTAACAAGTTCAAAATCTTCCTTGGGTTTCTCGTCGGTCTTTTCTTTTTTCTCGTCAGCCATGTTTGTATAAAAGGAATTATCATTTTAAATGTTTTTGTTTTTTATGGCGTCGGTCAGGGCGTCTATGGAGTTTCCCAATTTCTTCAAAAGAATCTGCCTGTCGAAAATAAGATAGCTTATAAAAATTCCCGCCATGCCGTATTGCAGAAGCGCGTCTTCAATCATTGAATTGCTCCAGCCGACGCCAGAATGGCTTCAAGCTCCAAATCGTTTAAAGTTTGCTTGAATAAAATTATATCTTCATCTATGTTTTTTCCGTCTTTCAGCCAATACATCAAGTCGGAATTATTAAGGGCTTTTTGCTTGGATTCAAATTTTGAAATCGCCCTCCTCATCATTCTTATGTTGGTTCTCGCCGCAACGCTATCGCCTCTGCCGTCTTTCAAGGCGTCGATTTCGCTTTTCAATGCGGACACTGCATTGTTGAAATTATCTTCGACTTCTTTCGTGGAGTGCAGTTTTTTATCCGATTTGAAGGGATTTATTTTATTCGACATTTCAACGAGTTCTCCTGCAAACTTTAAAGATTCAGGAAGCGCTTGCTTCATCGCAACCCCCGTCGTCCTCATAAAAATTCTAAACGGCTTCGGAGCCAATCCCTGCAAGGTTCCTTCTTGCGCCAAAACATCCGCCTGAACTTCTTCGGAGCCTTTTTGCGCCTGAGTTTTTTCGGGTCGTTCTTTCTCCTTGAAAAATTTCTCTTGCTCTGGAATCGCCTGTTCAGCTTTAACCAAACGCTGTTCTTCCATTCTCTCCTGCTGTTTTAATTCCTCGCCGGGCACCATCCTTCTTCCGGCTTCCTTTGAAGAGATGTCCTGTTGAGATGCAAGCCTTTCTCTTTCCTGAACGAATTGCGCGGCTTCCTGAACTCTCTTCTGTCTTTCGGGGTCAAGCTCAGCTTCTCTTTGCCTCTTTTGCCCTTCCTGAAATTTCTTTTGGTCTTTCTTTTTTATGATTGGCATTTATTTTCCATTCCCCGCTTGGACGTCGTTCGGACTGAATCCGAGGGCGTTCTGCGCGTCTTTATTTTCATCGGTTTGAAGATTTTCAAGAAGGCTCGTCGGAGAATTCAGGTTGATTCTCAATCCAAGCTGAGCCCAAATTTGATTCTCGACTTTCAGCTGGTCGTTTTCAAAAACCGTTTCATGCCCGAGATATTCTATTTTTCCCCCGCTTTCAGTGGAGCCCGCGGTTCCGAACAGGACGAGAGGCATGCCGACCGCTTGATAAAATTCGTTGTTCATGTTTCTTCTCCATTCCATCAAAACGGAAGAGGGATTGACCTGAACGACTTCCCAAGACAAAAGGTTTTCATCGTCGGGAACAATCAAGTCCTCGCCGTTTTCCCTCGCGTCTTTTATGTTCGCCTTGAAATTTGCGATTGTCGCCGCGTCGTCCGACTTCAATTTGAATATTATGAATGGCACGGCTTGGAATCTTGTAAGCCTTTTCATGACTTTGAAATTCTCGTCGTCCGCGAGGATTATCTTCTCCATCGTTTCAGGAACCGAACGCCCGTGGATTTCCCCGCCGAATCTCTTGTTTGAGAAATGCAGAATTTCATGGGGCTCGAATTTTATGAATCGGTCGGGCGTGAAGAAATTTTTGATTTTGCTCAAAACGCCTTTTTGAGGCTTCGGAATAAACAGCTCGTATCTTAAAATCATTCCGTTGCTTGCGTAGATTGTGCGCATGTTCCGCGGGTCGAGGATTCTGAGATTGACGAGCTGCCCCGTTTCCTCATCCCTCACTATTTCGGCGTAGCTGTCCCTCACGGCTTGGCATGTCACTATCAAGTCAAAGAGAATGTCCAAAAAAGTCTGCTTCCCGTTTCCGACGACATGGTCGAGGATGACTCTTGTTTCATCGTCGCAGGTGTAGCCTTTTCCCACAGTCCAAATCGCCTTCATGATTATCGCGGCGTTCAGCTTCGGGATTTCGTTGAAGTAATCCCAGTCCGTCTTAAATCTCTCGTTAATGTAAACGGTTTCTTCCTGGTCGCCCGGGACGTCGTGCCTTGTCGAATCTACCGCATGCGCGGCTATGTCGGAATAGTTGCTCGTGTCCGCATTTCCGAAATTGTAGTTTGACATTTTAGTTTATTTTAAAAGGAATGTTGAATTTTAAAATTGTAGTGTATAAATCCCCGGATGCAAGCCTGTCTTTCGGGTCATGATAAAGATGAAAAGCGTCCGCGCTTCCGAAGCCGCTGGAAGTCATCCAGAGTTCCTGAGTTATCCTTAAAATCTCCCCTTTCTTAAAATGCGTCTCGGGTATGTCCAGTTTCAAAAGAGAAACTTTTCCCGTGACGGTGGGGGAATTGTCTATAGTCTCGCTCTGAACGCTTGCTATTTCCGTTTCCGTCGCCCCGTCCCATTTCCTGACTTTAAATACTACATATCCCGTTTCAACTCCAAGGGCGGATATGGCATTCCAAGGCAATTGAATATCCATGACTCCTTTTATTGATTTTGGGACGGAGAACGGCGACGCGTCCCAGTCATAATCAACATATTGCTTCAATGCGTCTTGGTCGCAAATTTTCGAGGTGAAAATGTCGTTTGACCACAAGACATTAGGCGTAAGAATCTCATCTTGCCCCGAGCTGTCTTTTGTCACCACCGCGTAAAAAGTGATATATCCTAATCCGTTTACAACGTCTATATAATTGTAAATCGGGAGAACCTCAGGGCTTTTTCTGAATTTTTCAAGAACCATTTTAAGCGGAGGCGAGCATAAATTGCCTGACTTTTATTTTGTTTAGTTCCGCAATCGCTTTGTTCATCATGTAATCCAAAACGTCGATTCTCGTTTCAAATTCCCTCGAAGGAATCCCCGAAGGGTCGAAATTGAGCACGCACATCGCGGCGAAGCATGAAGCCGCCATTTTCAAAATTCCCTTAACGTCGACGTTAAGAGTGGAAAAAGCGTCGCTCCAATTATATTCCGAAGAGCAATTAATGAAGCTTTCGGCTTCCGTCATGAATTGATTTATGTAAGCTTCCGTGTTTGAAACGGCGGAAGCGTTCGCTCCGGCTTTTCTCTGCACTTCGGCGGTCGTTGCGAATATTCCCGTGTCAGCGATTTTTCAATTCCTCCTTCTTTATTTCATCGAGGACAATCTCAGATGCTCGAGTTTTTTAATTAGCAAATCAAGCATTTCGCATTGGGCGTAAGCGTCGTTTGAAAGAACTATTTTGGACGCGTCCGCCTTCTGCGCATTTTCAAATTGGGAAATATATTTTTCCTTAAATTCCATGTTTTGCTCCACTATGTGTGGCGAACAAGTTTAAAGTTTTTTCCTTTTTCGCAAGCCACGCCGCGCGTTTCAATCCCTCGACTATGTCGCTGTCTCCATGAGCTTCCCTCGTCGTGAAAATTCTCAGCCTTGTGATTTGCCCTGCGGTTTTGACGTATTCATACTGGAAAGATTCAAGAGATGCGATGATTTCATCTTTTTTCAAAAGTTTTATTTCCCCCGTTTGCATCATTGAGAGAAGATTAATGTGCATGTCTTCGCCGAGAAGCTTCTGCTTGACTTGCTTGTCGTCTTTTTCCTCAATCACGATTGCCCTGTTGTTGAGGGGAACGACTTTATTTTTTATTTCAGATTCACGGAGATGGTCGAGCACTGAAACTCCGAGAGTTCCGGCTCCCGCGTCAATTCCGACTTTTGCGCAATTCCAATATTTCGCAATCTCGATAATCTTTCTTTCAGTCCACGGAGTTTCTTTCTTAGAAGCCCAGCCGGAAAAAACTTGGAAATATTTATTTTCAATTCTTCTTACGATTTCAAATGTTGATTTGTCCCCGC
>ERZ1292632.3605-Hain-H43-01um-R2-3605-length-11762-cov-5_pt1 | contig 11762 bp, 22 predicted proteins | sample MGYA00564407_ERZ1292632 | MGnify/ENA primary metagenome ERZ1292632 (study PRJEB36523, sample SAMEA6512637) | groundwater metagenome | collected 2019-01-08 | study: AquaDiva: Metagenomics assemblies of 32 groundwater samples
GCCATCAGATCTTCCTTCCACGCTTCTTACGAGCAAAATCCCTTAACTGAGATTCCTTCATTCCAGTTTTTGTTTTCTTCCCCGCCCGCAATCTCGCCAGCTCAGCCCCCATAAATTTCCGCTGGGGCTCGCTTTCCGCTGGCATTACATTTTCCTCTTCGACTTCATCTTATATGCTTTCGCCATTTTCTTCCCAGCCTTTGTGTACGGAAAATGCTTACCCTTGATGTAAGGCATTAGAATCCCACCATCCCACCCATTGCTGGGGGCCGAAGTTGCCGCATCATCTCCGCTTGATCCGGCATTCCTGTTTGTCCTGGATTCCCTACATTCGCTCCGCCCTGAGCCAACTCCTCATTCGATCGGTGCGGCTTCTCCACAAACTTCCCAGACTTCTCAAGGAGCCGCTGGAATCCCAGCCCGGCCATCCAGGGCACAAAGAACTTAGGATTTGCCATCATAATCATCACCAGCTTCTCAACAATATCTGGCTCTCGATTCTCTGGCCCGCCGGGAAGACCGCTTCCCTGGGGTGGAGCCCCTTGAGATGAATCTCCCCCGAGACCAACCGGCATTGCTGGCCGCGATAAGAAGCTCGGCACAGCCGAAATAGGGCTAGGCTGTATAGGCATCGTCAAACACCACTACATCATTCAAAATTGGGGATGTCAATACCTCAACCAGGACAAATACTCCAGATAGATCAACCACGATCACGGACCGTGATCAAACCCCACAGACACCATTTAAACATCTTTCACCATCCTCTTCATAAACCTTTCCCACCTCCGCTTCGGCCTCCTCCAATAATACCGGAGTTAATGGCTGGCCAGGGCGCGAACCGTGCGGATAGATCGTTATGCCTTTATTCTCTGGAAGCCATCGCCGCATCAACTGCGAGAATGCTTCTGGAGTGACACTTCCAGGGCCTGGAGTGTTGATCGTGTTCGAGATTCCCTGGTCAATATAGTCCTGCACCCGAGTCTGGACTTCCAAGCGACGATCCAGATCCGTAGACAATGTATACGAATCCTCGAGATCTTTGGATGGTATTCCCATCTCCATCATCCGCTTCGCGGTAGGATCTACCACGTATTGAAACCGATAATGACCATTGTTGATATATCGCCGCTTATAGGCCACACAAAACATAGGTTCCACACCACTTGAGGACTCCGCGATAATACTAATGGTGCCAGTCGGTGCAATCGCGTTTGTGGCGATCGGAATCGCCCCACAACGGGCTCCCGCATAACGAGAAGCTTCATCGTGTGATACTTCTCGAAGCGTTGAAAAAAAATGATCGAGTTCAGCAAACCACTCATATCGATGCCCGCGCATCAACATATATTCATGCAGCCCGATCACACCTAATCCAAGCCGGCGATTCCGAAACGCCACATCACGGGTCTGTGGCACAGGAAAGATTGTCCGATCAATCCCATTATAAAGAAACTGTATCCCAAGACGAACCACCTCTTCGAGATGTGTCAAATCTCGGATACGAGACATCACAATGCTACCAAGATCGCACGTATCATAGGGGTGTAAGCATGCCTCTGTACACGCATTGGTAGTCACTGCGCCAGGATCATCGAGCAGACGACGCGACAGGTTCAAAAATCCCGGCTCTCCTGTCAATACCATTCGACGGCAGATTTCTTGGTGGAGCGCTTGAACCGACACGTTCCCATCACGAAGCAATTGAAAATACTCATCATCCACAATGACACTCACATTCATCATATCCAGCGGAGCTGGAGCGTCGAACCGCTTCCGCTTCATTTCGACGAGACCATCATCCCAATCTTTGATGCGGATAAACTCATGCACATCCGGATGACGCCAGTGGAGTCCGCCAAACAACGCGCTTCTCCGCTTCCCCCCAGCCATCACGTACCGTGCCGTCTCATTTACCATCTGCATCAGCGCAAGTGGCCCCGACGCCTCTCCTCCCATCCTTCGAATGGGAGCCCCACGCTCGCGCACAGAGGAATAATTAATTCCGATCCCACCCCCCATCGAGAGACAAATCACACATGTTCGAAGCAGATCACCCCACCCTTCCCGAGAGTCTTCCGCCACAAGCCCGTAACAATTCATGAATTGTTGAATAGGACGTCCGGCGCTGTAGAGGTATCGCCCACCGGGGATAAAAATACGATCACGAATGATCTCAAAAAACTGCCGCTCCTGAGCATCATTCTCTGCTACCGCCTTCGCCACTCGAGCTGCACACTCTTCCCACGATTCTTGAGGATGTGCCGAGTAAGTCCTTGAAAAGATTGATTGTGCAAATGGCGACAGCCCGTTTTGGGACAATAGATTCCCCATTTATGTCTCCGCGAAGAAAAATTGTGAACGGCAAACTACTTGAGATGATTACGGTTGTCTCGGATCCGCTCCTCTATGCACCGCGTACGCCGCAAGCCAATCCGCCCACGTCTGATTTCCAGGCAACCCAGTGATGGAATCCCTTCCTTCCACATACCGATTTGGGTGCCCAGGACGCTTAAACACAGATGGAACGTGGCCCTCTTCATTCATCGGAGCACCAGCCAACCACCACGCCCGATGTTTGTAGAAATGTCTCGGATCATCAGGATCAGCATTGATCCCTTTCCGGCGAGCGAGATCGGCATAAAACTGCTGGAACGCTTGCTCCTGTTCCGAAGGCAGCGATACATCAGAAACCTGACCACCCATCACTGCCTCCCGCCTTTTCCTTTCGGAACTGGCGGCGGTGGCAACCGACTAGCCTCCTCGAGCCCTTCCTCAATCAACGTGTCTGGATCGCCCATATCCGCTTCTTGGAGAATCCGCTTGATGCTTGGAGCCACACCTGTGGCACTTCTCAGTTGAAGTGCGGCCATCACGCGCTGGATTCTGGTCATGGCCAAGCTGCTATGAGGCACAATCATGAATTTAAAATCTCGCCACATCGCCTGCCGTTCATCGGTGGAACGGGCTTTGCCGTCGTCATCCTCAAGCAGCCGTTGTCGCTCAAACGTGTAGGCAATCCATTCTCGACTGGCCCCTAGCTGGAAGAGCACCCGATCACTCGTGTAGAACTGAAAAATGCGTGAGATCAACTTCTGTCCAATTCGTTCCAGCATCGTCTCAAGCCGACGTGCCACGGATCGTACCAGCGTCTGTCGTGAGAACTGCAATCCTTCCATGTCCGTCGCCTGCGGCTGCCGACTCCGTTCCGCGATGTTCCCAGTCAGAAGATCACAGAGCTGAATCAGTGACTGAATCGTCTGGGGCATCGTCCCATCGTCAGGCACCGGCGGTTGATACTCAAACGCCCGATTCGGCTTCTTCCGGATGATCAATCCTGCTTCGTCGTCAAGTTTCTGCCACTGATCCGGATCGAGCGCATCGACATCGGCCACGACACGGAAGTTCGATCCTAAAAGTCTGTTCTGTACCCACGAATCTCCGAGCCGATTGATCGCTTCCTGGATTCGTTTGAGATCCTGCGCCTCTCCCAATCCCCACGGAGAATCAAAATCAACATCCCATTCAAACATCTCGATGGGCCACTCGCCATCCCAATACGGGTTCGCTTCGTCAAGCAGAATCACCTTCCCGGCCCGAACAATGTGCCGACCACCCGGATATACAAGGTTTGCATCGTCCCCAATCCTCGGATCTCGAATCCAATAATCCCGGACTTCAGCACGAGGGATGGGTCCTGCCTTCGCTCCCACACCCGGGCGATAGACGCGCGGCATCATGGAAAGCACTGCAGAAATGACCCCCGAGGTCTTTCGAGATTCGTTGTATGAACTCACTCGATCATCGGGTTGGACAAGAGCCCCTCGCCCGGGAAATCGCAGTCGAAGGTCCGCCAGCGGGGTCACCGTGTCGATCCGAAGATACTGAGCCTTACTCAATTCTGGCGCTGCCGTAACCCCAGGATCAACATAGACACGACGTGGATCGAGGAACGAGATGTCAATATCGTTGATTATTGGATCATAGAAGGTCCCGAGAAATCCAGCCCCGACGGTCATTCCGAAGTGAGACAGCCGGTAAATCGAATCTTCCGTGTTGCTCCGATCCCAAATCGATCGGGCCGTTTGATACAACACCTGACTCGCACGGGTCAGATTTGGGCGCTGCGAGCGGATCTGAATCTGCGGCTTAGACTCTGTTAGAAGGGCAACTTTCCGCCGCACCTGGTTCTTAATGACGTTCGCAAGAAAGAACGGGTTTCGCTCAAGCCTCCACTGTTCCCCCCGCACCTGACGGATCGACTCCATCCATGTTTTACTAATCTCACGCTTGAACGTCTCGGCCTCCCCGTCTATCTGATCGAGATAGCGGAGAGTTTGAGCCTCATCACCGTGCGGAGGAAACAATGCAGCCATCTATCGCCCGCTATGAACCAGCGTCGGACATGTGTCGTTATGTCCCCGCTCACTTACTTTTTGGCAGGCGCAGGCATTGCAGCACCACTCCGCGTTAACATGAGGAGATGTAAACATGGCCCCGCATCCCTTACACGCACGCGCGGCGTTGGGTTTCCCACCACGAGACCACTGCGGAAGTAGGTGCGGAGCAAAGATCTCGCCCCACTCTGAACACCGCATCGTATACCCCAGCAACAGCTGCCAGACTGGGATCGCCGTCGTCTTCGACGCCTCCTCAATCAGGTTCTGGACACCATCCGGCAGATATCGGAGCAGCACCTCAGCCGCACGATCAGGATCTTCAGGATCCACATCACTCGGAGGTGGGAGATCAAACACCCGCTGGATCGTTCCCTTCAGCTCTCGCATTTCTTCATCACCATCTTCTCGGCGGTTAATTCTCGGTGTCGGCATACGTCTCTCCTTTCAGTCCCACGGAAGCACTTCCATTTTTATCCCTGACTGCTTTAGAAATGTCAAATCAGCTTCCCACACTTCCGGCGTTCTCGGCTTCTCAGCGACCACCCCCCCAACCCGCGTGGCGGCCCGCATCGCGCTCGACAGCCCAAAATACCGTTCGAAGCACTCATCATCCGACGCAATCAGCGCAATCATCCACGCGGTCACCGCATCGTCATGCTTTCCCGCAACCGCCCTCCATTCTCGCGGACCCTCCTGAACATAAGTCTCCATCTCCCGATACAGCAACTCACTTCGAATGATCGTTCGGTTGTTTGTCGCTTCGTGGATCGCGAACGTCACGAGCCACGGTTTGCTTTTGCTGTTCGTCTCCCATCCTGTTTTCTTCGAATACCTCGGAACGATTTCGTCACGGTACCTCCAGATATACTGGTTCAAATACGAAAGCTTCGCCAAATGTGCGTTGGTGGGACCGCCCATCCCATTCGTCTCGACCGCGATTTGTGCAATATTGTAGTACGTCCCGAGCCAATATAACATGGACGCCAGCTCAAGGGCATCGACTATTTTAGAACGCCATTCAGCCACTTGTTTATTTGACCCACGCTCGAGGACGCACGCCACAGACCAGTCCAATCCATCATCACTCACCGTCACGTCGTCACTCTCAGCCGTTCCAGACGCGACATCCACCCCAATATCATAGGCTTTCCCCGCACGAGGTTCCTCCCAAATCCATAACTTTCCAGACGGGTTATCTGAAACACTTGGACCTGGCCCGATATCAGTGATTCGAGCGGGTGGTTGAATCTGCTTTCGTAGCTCTCGTAGCGTCTCCGCAGGAAACGCTTGAGTGCCTGGGGTCACCCACGCATCACTCGGCTCGAGCGGAAACGACTGTCGAAAGAGATTCCAGTCATTCCCCATTTCTGAGAGCTTCTCTCGCATCCACAGAATGTGCCCGGGCCGGAGCTTATACTCAGTCATAATGTGCCGCTCTTCTCCATCCAGATCCATCAACCGCGCCCCCTGATCGAGATGTGTCGGATTCGTACACACTTTCGGGAACGTTGCCTGACACACCGGGCAAATATAGTACTCTGGCTGGAGAAACCACGGCACGAAGATCGCCTCGAATGCTGTCTCCCCTCGTTGTGAGGCCTCAAAGAACTCTCGATACCACGTACCTGCCATCTCGGCAGATGATTCCAGAATGACCATCGTGCCAGGCACTCTGTGCACAGCGGGCAGTATGCCGTCGAGCACGAACTTTGGATCTTTAAAACGAGCACATTCTGATAAATGTGCAATCGTCCAGTTCGCCCCGATCGCAATATGTTTTTTGTGTGCACTGTCAATCACGATACGTGATCGCAGCCCAGGATCACGAAATCCTGTGACTCTCGACGGATTGGCAAAGACCAACTCCCGCTTCGTACGATATCGTCCTACCGGGCGAATCTGCTCATCCATCTGTTCATAAAACGACTTCGCAATGTCAAACAGCGTTCGAGAGCGCTCCGCCTGATCGGCGATCACAATCGCGTTCACGTTCGGCCACAGCATCGTCCGCCACGCTACGAGCGCTTGAGTCAATGTTGAGAGCCCAACCTGCCGAGCCTTCAAACACACCAGACGAACAAATCCGCGGTCAGCAAGCTGCCGTTCAACAGCCTCTACGATAGGAATCTGGCAAGGCCAGAATTCTAATGTATTCCCGGCGATCTTCAGCTGCTCACGTGCAAATGCTCGAAAATCGCCCCGATATCTTACTAACTGAGTAGCAAGCTCTTGGGCTTCCATCCGAGAAGTGCCAACCACACTAGTGCGGGCAGTCGCCTTCATCATCCGGTGCCCAGAGCCTCGGATGGGATTGCCAAAAGCTGGTCTCCCATCCAATCACAGTTTCCACCACATCTCGGGGAAGCCCGGAACGCTCACAGATCCAAATAATGACCAAATCATAGATTCGATCATACGTCTCTTGGTCCCAGTGGCTCATTCCGTCTCCTCGCCAGGCTCCTTATTCTTCTTCGGTTTCCTCAAAAAAGGCATCTTCATTCCAAACACCTTTACGGTTAAACACAACCTGAGTTCCTTGCTCTTTCACCCGACGCTCAAGTTCTGGGCTCGCTGCTGACAGCACCTCCATAATTTTGTTGACATGCCCTCGAGTCTTTCGAAGCTCCCACCAGAGCCATCCGATCGGAATGCCCGAGAGCAACCACAACCCAACTAAGATCCACCAACTCATCGAAACATCCGTTTAGCCATTCCGGAAGCTTGTCCCCACTCTCGACTACTGGCAGGAGACCAATCAAGTTTTCCCAAAGGAGTCCACGGCAGCGATCCCTCTAGAAACTTGATCAACGCCTCTTCATTACGTTCCTGAGGGAAATAGTGTTTCGACATCCGTCTTACCATGGACGGCTCAAACTCCTTCAAAAGCCCCCACACCCCAGCAGGAACACGTTCGCGTGACAGATCGACATATCCATGTCCAAACTCGTGAGCCATAACTGCTGGCTTCTTCGCCAATGCCTCAGCGATTGCCTCAATCGGATCTAATTCGATTCTTGGACCCATCTCCGACTTTGAGTAATACATACCGGCGTATGGAGATCTCTGTCTCATAGGAGACACTGGGATTACCCCAGGATAATCCTCGAGCCACTGCACATACGGCTCCATCGGAGACTTCCGCAGAGCCTTAATCGAAGATCGTATGAGTGGAGTCAATCGCCCCCAGCCAAATGGCACAATCTTGGCCAGGGCGAGTGGGGCAAGGAGTGCCGCCAACTTCGCAACAGAGTCTCTTTGACCTTCGGTACGTTCGGTCTCAGCCATCCCAGTCTATGCAATCGAAATTCTCTAGAAACTGTTTCGAAGGGAAGCGGACCCTGGAAACACTCTTCCACGTATTCCGCTTGAACGAATGCCCGGGCTCTCGATCCGGATGATCGCGCTCCCATCGAACCTTCTCTTCTTTCGCGCGAGCGGCGCGCTCTCCAAGCTTCCGTTTGAGTGCCCGCGTTGCACTCACTTCCCGAGTCTTCCACTCAACTTGATCAGTCTTTCCCGTTTCCATTCTCCATCTCCCGAGCAATGCGAAGAACCTCTGTGGTCGACGGACGGCGTGGGCCCTTTCGATGAACCGATGTCTGCCCCTCAGAGAGCACGTATTTCGCGAGCATCTCGGACGACTTAATTCGCTCTGGATATTGGGCTTGCCGATCCTGCATCGTTTCTAACCAGAACGCGATCAGAATCGATTTGAGATCCTCCACCTCTTCCTGCACGACTTGGGCCTTCTCAGGAGGGAGTCGTCGGTGTCGCATTTGGATAATAAATCTCCACAGCCGATCGATCTTCTGGACGCTGATCACTTTCCATTCGACGGACGAGCCCGATAAGATCTGGAAGGATTTTTGAGGCCTCCTCGACACGCAATAAGATCCCACGTCTCGACGGAGCAAATCCCCCATCCGGACGGACATAGTATTGCCTGAGCTCAATGAATGTTCCAGAGTTAATCGTCGCAATAGAAAGCCGCACCGTCCGGTGAACGAGCCCCTGCCGCATCACCCAACAAATGGGCTCCTTGAGGCGCTCGTACGCTGCCGCCCGTGCGGCTACCGCGGGATCAACCGGCGGGCGCTTCGATCGTTTCTTGAGAATACACTCGAGTGGCACGTCCACAGGATCGCCGAAGAACCCATGAAAGTCAATACCTCAACCTTGCATAGAGAACCAATATCTGGTATAGTGAGTGCAACGAGTCACGGAGCGTGACGGAGGAGGACATGGAAAAGAAACCTTCGATTCACCTCGGACAACACTTCGACGCAAAATGGCAAAATGACGAGCACCTCAAAGTCAGAACTCGAATCAGTCACCATCCAGATGGGAGTGCCAGCTTCGTGATTGTGGTTACGTGCCCGGACCGGCACACAGCCAACGATCTCTCACAAACGTTCTTCCAGAACCTTAATACAAATGGCACATGATCTTGAGCTGATTCCAACCGACGCCTTAATCGAAGAAATATTCAAACGTCATGATGTCACCATTGTGACGACCGCCCAATATAAGCAGGGGCATCCCGCCGTCACCAAGTGGATTTCTGGGCAGACCCTTGAAGTGCTTGGACTACTCGAGCTGACTCGCTATGAGGCTTTAGCTGAGTTGTACGAGGACTCGGTCGAGGAAGATCGATGATCGCGCCACTGCCGCAACCAGTTTCTTCGCCACACTAAGCACTCATCACAGTACCACGTCGAGATCGACCTTGGCTGCTTACACTCCGTACACAGTCCCCAGTATCTCAGTAGCTCCCGACGAGGCCGTCCATACTGACGGTACTTCTCGGATGGCGTCTTCAAACGTCGTCGATCGCGAGCCCGACAGGCTTCACATGTCCGATACTCAGCATCCCGAGCGTTCCCACACGGGCACAGCCCCAACGTTCGCCGCCCCTTTCGAAGTTGTCGTTGCAGAATCCTCTGCCGCTCCATCCGAACTTCGTGGAGCATCCGCACACCCTTGACCTTATGATTCCGCTGGTGATAGGGACAATACACCCCCTAACGCCCCCCTTCTCCGAGCCATCTCCGACGAAGCTCGTCTGGATTTGTTTCATACCGCAGACGAGTCTGCCCGTCTCGATGTCCATCATCGTCCTCTCGTATGATCTGGGTCGAGAGACTACATCCTTGATCGTACCCACGAGACATAATCGCCAGAGCCTCTCCAATCGTATCGAGCCCACAGACCGTCTTCGCACTCCAATCTAACACAACCTGTCCCTCTGCATTGACCATTCGAATCGGCATGTTGGCGTAGCGATCCGCGTACACCCCACACCAAGAAGCGCCTGAAGTACCTAAGGGCTGTTCGAGGTGGAGATTTTCACAGAATAGCTGCTGACCTTCCCACTCAAACACACAGCACTGACCGCAGCCCCCACACAATCCCTCAAACGTAAATGTGATTGTTCGCATGGAAAAGTTACCCGGCAGCCGTTAATTCGGCTCTAGCGATCGCACTAGCGTCCGCCGACGCACCGGGTCTTCGATCACTTCGCCAGACGAATCAGGTTTCCTCTCGTGAGATTAGCCAGCCGCGCGGCGATGGATCGGGATCGCTTCTGCTCGTTCTGCCGTCGCGTTCTCCATGCCTTCTTTGCTGCACTCATGTGGTCTCCTTTGCTTTCTTTCGTCTTCGTGCTTTCCGCTCCTGATTCTCTACCCACTCTCGCTCTCGCTCGATGTGACCCTCAGCATCCCATAACACATCTCGAAGAACAGACGCTGCGTAGACCGTCGCCTCCGCGTCAGACACATGATCAATGAAATACCAGAGACCGTCTGCGAGACGCTCCCGTGCAACAAGAATTGCAAGAGAATCATCCAGCTTCACGTGGGCCTCTCGGGCTACAATCTCTGAGCTCGAGGACGAGGAAGTGACTCCTCCCACTCCAGAGACGAAGGTTGGGCACCACATCGCTTTTGCCTTCGACCACCATCACCTCCTCGTGCTCCTCATGGATCGTTCCCTGTTCACTCCACGGAGACCAGCGAACCTCAGCCAGATCATCCTCGTTCGCCTGGTTCCTGAAACAGTCCGCAATGGAGTCCCAGCTGGTTCTCACCGTCGATGCCTCCGGTGCTGCTTGTGTCGAGGCACGCTGCCGCGGTGGTGATCGCCGGACTCGTGATGAGGACCGCGCACTCGATATCGGCACTTGGGACAGCGTGTCATTCGTCTTGGATGTGAATGGGGTAGCGTCTTCTAAACGCCACCGCTGAGATTTTTTTCTTGAGACGGCCATTAGGAAAGAGGATTGACACGGGTGGCGTCTTCCTTCCCACTGGAGGCCAGGTGTCTTCCTCGTTGCCCCACGTCACGAGAGATGGAATAGTTGCATTCTGGTTGTGATTTCTCCGTGCCATGAGAGCCTCCATGGTGGCAATCATGCCCGCAGAACAAACAAATCACCTGCCCGGGAATCACGAGACGCGAACATCGACACTCGAGACTCGAACACATCATAGACGCTGCAACTTTCGCACCGCATCGACGAGCTGATTGAACTTTTCAGGAAGACTCGATACAGAATCAGTCGCCAAGAGATACTCAAGTTCCTGAGTCTTCGGCTTCCACTCTACGGGGGGCTGATCCCACACTTTCGAATCCTGCGTGGCCAGCACAGGGGAGAGCCCCAGCCATTGGAGAAACGTTCTCCGCCTCATAGGCATTGACCCGCCTGCACCGCCCGAGTAGTCTCCGCGTGCTTTCGCCACAAGGCGCTCAATCCTGCCATCAATCGTCGAACATCGGATTCATAGAGTGGAGGCAGCTGAATCTCCCACTGGCTCACGTGACCGAACATATCCGAGCACCCACACACCTCCGAATGTCCGGAGTAGGCAATCGCATCCTCGAGAATGGAGAACAAGGGCTTCTCAAGTTCGCTTGATGAACTTTTTGGTTTGGCCTTCTTCGAGGGGCGCTTCACCATACCCTCCCTCCTCAATGTCGATCGCAAAAAATTCGCTCGAAGCGGTCGCGTTGTTGCACGCGCTCACGAGCGCCCTCTTCTGTGCCATCTTCATCGTACTGTTGGCCGCTTTGTCTGGATCCACCGCCCGAAGCACATAGCGCGCTTGTCGATTCGACCAGATGTGTGAAGACGCCGACCCAATCGCTGACCCCACAATCCGCCCCTGGGCATTTTTCACTTCCGCTTTGATCACCACCGTAAATTCTCCGTCCGGCTTTTGGTCTTGAATGGGCAGCGATAACACTTGGAAATCGAGTGCGAGTCCGTGGCAGTAGAGAATCAACTGCGCCCCTGGCTGGAGCAGGACGGGCTTGTCCGATCCGAACACTTTCCCGTCCATAAAATGGATGTTCTTCCGCATC
>ERZ1292632.3606-Hain-H43-01um-R2-3606-length-11761-cov-4_pt1 | contig 11761 bp, 12 predicted proteins | sample MGYA00564407_ERZ1292632 | MGnify/ENA primary metagenome ERZ1292632 (study PRJEB36523, sample SAMEA6512637) | groundwater metagenome | collected 2019-01-08 | study: AquaDiva: Metagenomics assemblies of 32 groundwater samples
AACCAGCCAAGGTCGAATCGCCACTGCTGCTGCCTATGATTACTTAAAAATCCCCAAAAATCAAAAAAATCTTTTTTAAATATTCTAAATTCTAGAAAATGAAAATTTTAAATAATTTCTTAAAATAAATTCTAAATTCTATATTCTAAATTCTAAACGTATGAGCGGTCATTCTAAGTGGAGTCAAATAAAACATAAAAAGGGATTAGCGGACATTAAGAAGGGTCAGTTATTCAGCAAACTAATTCAAACTATCAGTCTAGCGGCTAAAAAAAATCCCAATCCCGATTTTAATCCCCAACTTCGCTCAGCCATAGAAAAAGCCAAGACTAATAAATTACCTTCTGAAACTATTGAACGGGCTATTAAACGCGCCTCAGAAATCAAAGAGGATTTAGAAGAGTTGATTATTGAAGCTTACGGTCCTTCCGGAGTGGCTTTGATAATTGAAGTTATTACTGATAATAAAAATCGCACCATTACAGAAATTAAGAATATCCTTTCCAGGGTTGACGGCAGAATTGCTGAGCCGGGCGGTGTCTGTTGGGCTTTCAATACGCCGGCAGCCGGGGGTAGCAAATGGCAGCCGAAGTTCAAACAGGAAACATCTAATGAAATTAAGGAGAAGATTCAAAAAATTATTCAGGAATTGAAAAATCACAATGATGTTCAGGAGGTATTCACTAATATTTAAGTCTAAATTTATAACACTCTATGAAAATTCTCGGCATTGATCCCGGAAGCACCCGAATTGGCTTTGGTTACATTATTAACAAACCCCTAAAACAAGGAGGGGTTAAACTCTTAAGCTGCGGGCTTCTGCCAATAAAACAAAAAAAGCTGGAAGGTAGACTTTTAGAAACTCAGCAACTTTTAAATAAATTAATCAAGAAAATTCATCCTGATTTACTTTCGATTGAAAAGATTTATTTTGGGAAGAACCGGAAAACCGCTCTTGAAATAGCTCATTTTCGGGGAGTTCTAATGGCAGAAGCAGTAAGAAATAAAATTAAAATTGTTGAATATAGCCCCAATGAAGTAAAGTTAACTATTACCGGCTATGGTTTTAGTGATAAAAAAACCGTGGCTCGAATGGTGGCTAAAATTCTAAAATTAGAAAAATTTCCTTCGCCTGACGATATTACTGACGCGATCGCTTTGGCTTTAACGGCCATCTATCATCGGAAATTTGCGGGGCTTGACCCCCACACCTAATCCTTATTAGGTGTGGGGGTTGACAAATAATTTCTAAACCCCTACAATCCTCTAAAAAGTTATTTTATTAAGGCAGTTTTTTAAAAAGGTCGCTTAAAATACCTCTTTTAGATAATGGCTATTAAGACTAAACCCTTAATTTTAGACGAAGATTTAGGGGAAGGAGAAAAATTTAAAGGTGAAGAATCTGAAGATGAGAGCGGCACGGGTATAGAGGAGCAAGAAGATACAAAAAAACAAGAAGAGGGTGATTCAGAAGAAGAAGATTTAGATTAGAAAAATAATTTAATAAAATTGCCTCCTAGTGAAAAACAGGAGGCAATTTTAAATTTTGCTATAATTTTAGGGTAATATATAATTTAATATCATTTATGACCCAATTTAAGAAAAAGAAAAAAAGGTCAAAAATAAGTCTTTTTTTAACTATTTTTTCAGTCTCAATATTACTTTTGATTGTCATCGTCCTTATTTCTTTTGCTCGGATTGCCAAAAACCTTCCGACTTTTGATACCTTAAATAATCGGCAAATTATCCAATCAACTAAAATTTTTGACCGAACTGGCCAAGTTCTTCTCTATGAAATTCACGGTGAGGAAAAACGCACCATCATCCCTCCAGAGTCAATTCCTCCTTACATTAAACAAGCAACAATTGCTATTGAAGATGCCAATTTCTTTGAACACTCGGCTTTTGATTGGCGAGCCCTTGTTCGAGCTTTATTCACTAATTTCATCAAAAGGGGAATAGTCCAAGGAGGCTCAACTATTACCCAACAGTTGGTAAAAAATCTTTTCTTAACCCCGGAACGCACTCTAACAAGAAAAATGAAGGAGTTAATATTGGCTTTTCAAATGGAAGAAAGATATTCCAAGGAGGAAATTCTCAATCTCTATTTAAATCAGGTTCCTTACGGTTCTAATAGCTATGGCATTGAAGCGGCTAGCCAAACCTATTTCAATAAATCAACTAAAGATCTCAGCTTAGCTGAAGCAGCTTTATTAGCAGCCATTCCTAAAGCCCCTAGTTATTATTCACCTTACGGCAGTCATAAAGATGAACTGCTGCAAAGAAAAGATTATATTTTAGAGCGAATGTATAATTTAGGATTTATTGATGAAGAGGAAAAAAATCGGGCTCAAAAAGCCGAATTTAAAATTATTCCTGAAGCCGCCATTATTAAAGCTCCCCATTTTGTCTTTATGGTTCGAGATTATCTTAATGCCAAATATGGAGAAGAAATGATTGAACGAATGGGTCTAAAAATAATTACCACCCTTGACTGGTCTCTCCAAGAAATTGCTGAAAGAGTAGTAAAAGAAGGCGCTTTAAGTAATGCCAATCTTTATCAAGGCAGAAATGCTGCTTTGGTAGCTCAAGATGCTACCACCGGCCAAGTTTTAGCCTTAGTTGGTTCAAAGGATTATTTTGCAGCGCCAGAGCCTAAAGGCTGTACACCGGGTAAAAATTGCCAATTCGACGGTAATTTTAATGTGGCTAGCCAGGGCCTACGTCAACCAGGATCAGCTTTTAAGCCCTTTGTTTATATTACGGCTTTTAAAAAGGGCTACACGCCCGAAACAGTAGTTTTCGATGTTCCGACAGAATTTGATACTACTAGGAATCCTCAGAATAGTTATCGGCCAGAAAATTACGACCAAAAATTCCGGGGTCCAGTTGATTTTAGACACGCCCTGGCTCAATCAATCAATAATCCTTCGGTAAAAGTCCTTTATTTAACCGGGCTCAGTAATGCTATGAAAACTGCTCAAGATTTCGGGATTACTACCCTTACCGATCCTTCACGTTATGGTCTGAGCTTAGTATTGGGAGGAGGCGAAGTAAAGCTGATAGATATGGTAGAGGGGTATTCAATATTTGCCCAAGAAGGAATTAAACACCAACAGTCATTAATCCTTGAGATCACCGATGCTCAAGGAAAAATTTTAGAAAATTATCAGGATTATAAAGAAAAAGTAATTGATCCTCAGTACGCAAAATTAATCAATGACATCCTTTCTGATGACGAAGCGCGGATTCCTCTTTTTAGACCTAACAGTTTGTTAAATGTTCCTGGTTATGAGACGGCGGTTAAAACCGGAACTACTAACGACTACCGCGATGCTTGGACAATTGGCTATACACCCTCTTTAGTAGTGGGAGTCTGGGCCGGCAACAATGATAACTCTCCTATGCAGCCAGGAAGCGCTGGCATTTTGGCGGCTGTTCCTATTTGGCATAACTTTATGGTTGAAGCCCTAAAAGATCAGCCGGTGCAAACTTTTAATAAACCTGATTCAACTTCTGCTCTAAAACCGATATTGAGGGGCGAATATCTTATTAAGAGAAGAGGATTGGTAGAAGGGGAACCGAAAGTTTTTCCTCAAATTCACAATATCTTGTTTTATATCAATAAAGACGACCCGCAAGGAGCGCCACCGGAAAACCCCTTAACCGATCCTCAATTTGAAAATTGGGAAATACCAGTGCTTGATTGGGCGACGAGAAATCTTAGTAATTTTTCATCTTTTAATCAACCCTTACCCTCGAATTTTATTTTACTTTCCGAAACTAACTATCAACCCCAAGTAGAAATTCAAAATCCCATTAATGGAAGCTTTATTTCTGGGAATATCCGGACCGAAGCCATTATTCAAGGTTTTTTAGCTATTAAAAAAATCAACCTCTGGTTTAATGAAAACCTGATTAGCTCTAAAGAAAACATAGAACTCAGTGGTGAAAATAAATCATTTAATTACACCACGGAGTTTGTTGTTAAACCCGAGAATATTAAAGAAAAAAACCTTCTAAAATTAGAGGTTGAGGATATTTTTGGTGATAAAAAAATTCAAGAAGTAATACTCCTTAAGGCGCCTAACTAGATTTAAGGGGCATCAAAATGTAAAAGAAGGAGGGGCTTTTAACTGCTTTAATTAAGGTTGGCTTTGTTTCCTCGCTAATACCTAAAAATAATTCCTCCTCTTTAATAGAACGCAAGCCGTCAATTAGATACCGCCAGTTAAAAGAAATTACCCGATCCGATCCCTCGATTTCTGCTGGCACCCTATAACGATTTTCCCCCAAGCTACTATCTTGAGAAAAAATCTCTAAAAATTTATGGTCCTTGTTAGTAGTAATTTTAATCTCATTAGAACGAGGAATAAAGGCGCCGCTAATTTTTATAGCATCTATCAATTCCTGATTCTTAATTATGATTTTAGTTTTTAAATCTTTGGGAATAATTTGCTGATAATCGGGGAAATTTCCCCCAATAAGGCGGGAAATGATTTCTGTATCGTTAATACAAAAGAGAACCTGATTGGAATCAAAATAAATTTTTACCCTTTCTGTTTCTTGTTGTTTAATAACCCTAATTAAAGCATCGACGGTCTTTAGGGGAATGATGGTTTTAAAACCTTTTTCGAAATTAATCTTCAGTTGTTCTTGATTGATGGTTTTCTCGGCGAGCCGAAAGCTATCAGTAGCCACTAACTTTATGACTCCTGGTTCAAAACTAAACAAAACCCCGGAAATTTCCGGCCTAACCTCAGAAAAAGAAGCAGCGGTAATTACACTTTCTAAAGAATTTGCCAGTAAGTTAGAATTAATTTCTATAAATTCATCCTTATTTTTAATTTTGGGAATTATAGGAAATTCCTCTTCATTAATACCTTGAAGTAGGGCTTCATAATTATCGGTTTTTAGGAATAAGTTTTTATTTTTTTTCTCTAAAACAATTTTTTCACTTTTTAGATTATTGGCAATTTCTGATAAGGTAGTTACCGGAATAGTAATACTTCCACTTTCTTCAATTTTTCCGGAAATAAAATGGGTGATAGCCATTTCTAAATCGGTTGTTGTTAATTGAACCTTGGTATTGGTTTTTATAAGAACATTTCTTAAAATAGGCAATGATAAATTACTAGAAGCGACCTTTTCCATAATCAACAATCCGGTCTTTAAGTTTTCTTTTAATAATATAATTTTCATATTAATTAAATATTAGTTATAGTTATTGGCTTAGAAATATAAAATTAATTCGTATTTTGCTTTATTAATCAATCTTTTTAACTTTTTAATTTATTAATTAACTGTTTATTTCCTGTTTATTATTTATACTAAAATTGTAATCAAATTTTTAAGTTTTTTATTTTTCCACTAAATTTCAACTATATATCCTCTCTTTAATCAGGTTTATTTTATTTTCCAAAGAACGATCCTCTAAAATATTTTTAGAGATTTTATTACAGGCGTGAATTACGGTTGTATGATCTCTACTTCCCAATTTTTCTCCAATAGAGGGATAAGAAAAATTCAACTCTTCTCTTAAAAGGTACATAGCAATTTGTCGGGGTAAAACTATTTCTTTCTTTCGGCAGTGATCGATTAAATTCTTCTCGGGAAGTTCAAAAAATTCAGCCACCATTTGAATAACCCTTTTGGGATTGATATTTTTATGAATTATTTTTGTATTCTGGTTAATTATCTCCTCAGCTCTTTTAATAGTTATTTCATTCCTACCTGACTGTTCAAAAAGAAGACGATTAAGCGTTCCCTCCAATTCTCGAATATTGCGCTGGATTTTACTAGCGATAAGGTTGACAATATCATCATTAAGCGTCAAGGATTGTTCCTGAAGCTTTGTTTTAATAATTGCCACCCGCATCTCAAACCCCGGATAACCAATATCAGCGATCATCCCCCCTTCAAATCGAGAACGCAATCTTTCTTCAAGGGTTGGGATAGAACGGGGCGGACGGTCCGAGGAAATAACAATTTGTTTATTATTTTCATAAAGAGTATTAAAGGTATGGAAAAATTCTTCCTCGGTTTTTTCTTTACCCCCAATAAACTGGATATCATCGATAATTAAAACATCACAAAGTCGATATTTTTCTTTAATATCTTCCATTCTTTTATTCCGGATTCCCGCCACCACATCACTAAGAAATTTTTCTGAGGTTACATATTTTACCTTTATTTTATTTTTATAAATTTGTTTGATTTCATTACCAATAGCTTGAAGAAGATGGGTTTTGCCCAATCCTACTCCCCCGTAGATAAATAGAGGATTATATTTTCTGCCGACATCCTTAATAACCGCCAAAGCAGCAGCGTAAGCCAGTTCATTTGAAGGACCGACAACAAAAGAATTCAGAATATAACGAGGATTAAGATTAGTTTCCGGATCAACTTTAAATTCTTGAAACGAAGGCTGGGCATTTGATAGACCTTCAATTTGTTTTTTAACCTGACGACCTTGTTTAACAAGAGAATCAAAACTAACAATATAATCAATTTGTTTAATATTGACATCTAAAGACCTCAGCGTTCCTAAAATAATTTTATGGTATTTATTTTCAACCCATTCTTTAGCAAAATTATTAGGTAATCCAACCATTGCTGTCCCTTCTTTAATATCCATTAGCTGGCTGTGTTTTAACCAGGTAACAAAATTGGGCTTTGAGATTTGTAATTCAAGTTCTGCCAATACTGTTTGCCAAAGGTCTTTTTGATTCATGGCTTAATTATACAAAGTTAAAATTATTGTCAAAAGCCCTAAAATCGCATTTTTGGGTAGAAGTTGTTGAAAAATTGGGGAGAAGTATGTTAAGCTTTAATTTATGTCAATAACTTATCAGCCAAAAAAGAAAAAGAGAAAAACCACCCACGGTTTTCTATCGCGTCAAAGGACTTTTGGCGGAAAAAGAGTTTTAAGAAATCGGAGGAGAAAAGGACGCTGGAGATTGACACCTTAAAACATAAAACACTAAGTATGAAACACAAGCTAGAAAACAGCCCCTCCTTAATTTTAAAAGTTTTTAAAAATCAAAATTATCTATCTCCCACTGTCTTTCATTTTATTATTAGTTCAGGAATTAGCAAGAGGGCGACAAAAAGAAATCGGCTCAGACGGATTCTCAGAGAATGGACAAGAACTAATTTGGAAAATATAAAAAAAGGATATAAAATTTTAGTCGTTCTTAAGCCCGAAGCTACCCAGTTTAAATCCCCTCAACTGCGCCGGGCTTTTTTGGAGGAACTTAAAAAGGATAAGGTTTTTATAACTTAGATTTAGGTTTTTAAAATTATTTATGGGAGAAATTTTTAACACAATTTTCTATCAACCACTTTTAAACACTTTAATATTTTTATGGCATTTCGTAGCTTTTAAAGATTTGGGAGTAGCAATTATTTTGTTGACGATTTTAATCCGATTAGTTTTATTTCCTCTTTTTCAGAAAAGTGCCCGCCAGCAAACAGTGATGCAGCGTTTGGCTCCGGAGATAAAAAAAATTCAACAAGATCACAAAAATCATAAAGAAAAACAAGCCCAAGCGCTGATGGGGCTTTACCGCCAGCACAAAGTTAACCCCCTTGGGGGTTTTATGTTGATTTTAGTTCAGCTACCCATTATTTTTGCTGTTTATCGTGTTATTTTAAAGGGCTTTTCGCCAGAAGTTTTAGCTGCCAACCTTTACTCTTTTATTCCCCAACCTATCCAACTAGATCAAAGTTTTCTGGGCTTGATTGATTTAAGTAAAAGTAGTATTTTTATTATAGTTTTGGCCGCTATCGGTCAGTATTTTCAAGGAAGATTATCGCTTCCTTCTAAAAAAACAAAAGAAAAGCAAGAAAATCAACCTAAAACAAGTAAGCCCGCCTTGGCTGAAATGATTAATAAGCAGATGGTTTTTATCGGCCCCTTAATGACAATTTTTATTTTAGGAGCTCTGCCTTCAGCGGTTGGACTTTACTGGCTGACCACTACGCTTTTTAGTTTAGGTCAGCAGGTTATTATAAATAAACAAATTACTAAAGACAAAATAAAAAATGGAACAACTAAGTACAATAATTAAAACTCTGCTAGAGCGGATGGATTTTCCCGAAAGTCGAGTAGAAATTGATGAAGAAAATCGGAGGATAGCGGTTTTAATCCTTGATCGTTTTGAACAACCGGTTAATTTTTATTCTCAAGAGGCAGTGGCTTTTGAGCATATCCTCTATCTAATTTTGAGAAAATACAAAAGCAACAGCCGATTTATTATCGACGTCAATAATAGACGGCGAGAGCGGGAGAAATTAATTAAGGAGCTAGCTAAGACAGCCGCTCATAAAGTTTCTTTAACTAAGGCGGAGCTTGCCTTACCAGCGATGAATGCCTTTGAACGTCGTCTTATTCATATAGAGTTAGCCGACCGGCCGGATTTAAAAACCGAAAGTATTGGTGAAGGCAGTGATCGCCGTATTATAATCAAACCCCTATAATTTAGAGAAAAATTTATCAGGGGAGATTAGTAGAATAAAGTTTTTGGTCTAAGTTATTGATAAAGAAAAGCTTGTCCTGATGAATTTTAATTTTCTCCGCATTTACGCCGCTAAGGAACGGCTGGCTTAGTATTCCATCTTGTGTTAATCTCCCCAAATACAACGTTTCCGAAAAATTATCTTTGTTTATAAGCCAATCATCTGGAAAGCGCCATTTATTTCTGATTTGTTGGGGTAGGGGCACGGCGCAAGCGATCAACTGACTATCTTCGGAAAAAGCGCATTTTGAAGGAAGAGTGAGGAAGGGTAGGTTAGTGATTACTTCAATTTCTTTATTAACGAGATACAAAATAGGCTCAATAGAAGGTCCGTTTTTAGAGACAAGGGCCATTTCTTTATTAGGCGACCAATTAATCATCAAGCCTGGCTGTTCATAGATTAACACCTCAACTTTTTTTGTTTTGGGATTGAAAGATAGCAACGAAGCAGGCTTATAATAAGAGGGTTTTTCCCAGACCAAGATTTTCTCAGGTGTAAGCCAGGAAATATTAACGTCTTGACTAGCCAAGGTAGCAACAAAATTTTCCTTTTTGGTTTTAAAATTATAGGTAGCCAAGTTATAGAGATTAGCGGTTTTTTTAAGATAAGCGATTGGGGGAGTAGTGGTAGCAGTGCTGGTTGCCGCTGACCAGTCAAGTTTAATAATTTTTTCGTCTAAAGGCTGCCAAAGATTTTCAATTATTGAAAAAATCCTAAATTTTTCTGGTTTATTAAAGCCGAAAGCAATATTTTGTCCATCTGGACTAATAATTAAAGAATTTAAAGATTCAAAAGTGGTATTTTGAACTACCTCCTCTGTCCCATTTTTGGGAATTTTTATAATTTTTCCTTCGGCTGTTACATAAAAAACTTCATCATTTAAAAACCAATAATCAAAAACTTTTTCTTGGGAGATTAAATTAAGGCCTTCGGTTGATGGAAGAGACGCAGTTGACGTTGGGGTTTCTGGAGCTAACAGGGGAAGTGTTTTGACAGTTTCTTTAAATTTCCCCCAGCCGAAATAAATAGCCATCCCAACAACAGCTATTATTAAAATTAGAAAAATTATTTTTTTAATAGGCATATTATCAATTTTTAAGGTGTTTGACGGGGATCTTGGGAACATTCAGGGGCAGGATTGGAGGGTGTTATATGAAAATGAGGGCCGGTGGCATTAGGATTTGGTTTAACACTCTTAACGATTCCCTGGCAATAAGGATATTTTTGCAGTTCTTTGTTTCTTTGCTTCTCACAATCTTCTGGGCTGACATTTTCGTTAAAAGCAGGACATTCGGGAAGAGGATTATATTCCCACACTATATTATTGCCAGCGGTCTTGGTTTCTTGCATAAAACTATGTACGGCAGTGCACTTAGCGCTGTCAGGGGTATACCGCGGAGGAGGATTAGTATTGTAGTCTTCTAGTCCAACTAAGACGGCGTCAATAGCGCAGCCCGTGTAATGGGAGATGCTTTGGTGTTTGGCGCTGGGGGGATAGGCTTCGGTAATGTCCCAAGAAAGACTTCCCCAATTGACACCGCCCCAAACACCATCCATTAGAGCTTCTTCGAGACTACAAAGGTTTTTAAAAAAATCCTGATGGACATAACACTGAGATCCGCAAGATATTCCGGGTTTAAGACGATCTTCCAGTGTATAGCCGCTATTAATGCATACCTTATCATAAAGGTTTACGCAGTTTTTACAGATGGCAGGGAGTTGTTCGGGAGGAATATATATTTCTATCATCCCAAACGTCCCAATTTTCCCTACTGTAGTAGTTGGCGCGGTTGGTTCTCTTAAGCTGACAATATCAGGGTTAATAGTATTAAGAATGAGAAAGGAAAGTAAAAGTAAAATAACACCATAGATGCCGTGGAGAATACGATCTCTTCCTTCTTTGGTTTGGGATTCATTGCCGGCGGAAATGGTATATTGGATTGCTCCGACCACAATGGCTCCGAAAGCTATTAAGCCGATAGCGATTAAGCCGAATTTAAAAATTCCCCGAACATAATCACCGATATTTTCTACCTCAGTTCCTTTAGTTAATCCGTTGCCAGGAATATCTACTTGAATTTCGTAACCCTTGGCATTTATCCAGACAACAGATAAATAGATGAAAATAAATAAAACCAAGACCGTTATTAATATTTTTAGTTTTTTAGGCATAAAAATTATCGGATGACTGTAAAATTAAGGGTTTGGACAACTCTTTCAATGGGCTGATTTTTATTAATTGCTCCGATTTTAACCGGTAAGACAAAATTATCAGGAGCGGCTTCTGGGATAGTAAGATTAAGAATGTCTTGGTTAAGGGTTTCGCCTTGAGTTGCTATTCCGCCGGCTTCCCAATTAATCTCTAAATCTCCAACCTGCTTGATATTGAAGAAATAAGGAAGAGCTTTAAGGACATTGATTCCGGGTTTAAGAACGGGAATTTGATAACCCCGATAAGGAGAAAAAATAGCAATTTGGGGATCAACTAGGGGGATGTTTATGGTTTTAGATAAATTAGCTCCTCTATAATCCATAATTTCCGCCCGGACAAAATGTTCATCAGCGCCGCCCGGTTTGCCGGTTAAAAAGCGCATTGTTGTCAATCCCTTATCAGAGTCTTTAAATTCTCCGTCAACATACCAGCGGATTTCATAATTTTTGAGATTAACAATTTGGTTTTTTTCAATCATTTCCAAGCCGACCACTACCGGCGTGCTGATTATCGGAAGATTTTTCCCTAAAAATCCCGAAGGAGAAAAATTTTGAGCCTGCCAAGAAATTAAAAGCAGGGGCTCGGTTTGAGCAGAAGAAGCGTACCCCCAAAAGGCTGCTGTTAATATTAGGATAGGCATTATTTTACTGAAGGATTGTTTAGTCATGGAATAATTATCTCAAAACTTAAAACTCAAAATTCAAAACTATAACCCCTAAACTTAAAACTTTTTATTTTAAAACCAGTTTTTGGGTTTTTAGTTGTAGCTTTGACATTTGAGTTTTGAGTTTAATAAGCTTTATACTTTCGGTATTTTGCCGCCGGCCACTTGAGCTACTTGGCCAATAGCGGATTTTGGATGATTAACCATATAAATTGTTATTAACAGTCCGACTGTTCTTAGGGGCAGAGCGCCGACATAAGGAATCAGCTCCAAAATATTAAAAACTAAATCAGCGGTCCCCTTCACTCTTTTCATTCTAAAATAAATTTGAGTTACTGGAAAGGTTAAAATATCAATTATCCAAA
>ERZ1292632.3612-Hain-H43-01um-R2-3612-length-11744-cov-7_pt1 | contig 11744 bp, 10 predicted proteins | sample MGYA00564407_ERZ1292632 | MGnify/ENA primary metagenome ERZ1292632 (study PRJEB36523, sample SAMEA6512637) | groundwater metagenome | collected 2019-01-08 | study: AquaDiva: Metagenomics assemblies of 32 groundwater samples
ACTATGTTTTTTTCTATTCCATATTCTTTGACAATCTCAAGGTCTACTTTGTCTTTTTTTTCAGGCTCTCTCGGGCCGACAATTAAAAGTTGAGCATCGGGAAACTCACCAAGCACTTTCGAAAACGCCTCAAAAAGTTCAAGATAACCCTTTTCTTCAACTAGTCTTGCAACAATGCCAATGACTTTTTTATTTAAACCAATTCCAAGCCGCTTCTTTTTTTCTAAAATAAATTCTGCGGAAAATCTTCCGGGGTTGAATCTGTTGGTATCAATGTCTCTGCCCAAATACTTCAATAAACCGGGATTACAAATTTTTTCTTCAACTGCCCTCTGAATCACTGCCTTACTGACAGAAAAAATTACATCGGAATATCTGGCTGTAAATCTTTGTAAAAAAGTGAACAGTCTTCTTTGCGGCCAGTGCATATCCGGAGAAAGGTCAAACCCGTGCAAGGTGTCCATAATAATAGGAACGCCGGCTAATTTTGCCGCTAATTGCCCATATATTTCAGGTTTCGGGGTGTGGGTATGAACTATGTCAAATTTTTCTTTTTTAAAATAAAAAAACAACCGGAAAAGAGCGGCAATGTCGGCGCGCGGAGAAAATGACCTTCTTTTAAACCTTATAATTTTAACCTTAATACCGCTCTGCTCAATACTTTTAACCCACTTTCCTTCAGAACAAATAGCATAAACATCGTATCCTTGCTTTTGCAAAAACTTCAGCTGGTTTAAAAGCATAAACTTTAAGGTAATATCAACACTGGCAACGCAACAAATTTTAATTTTGGACTTTACTGGGTTTAAAAAACTTTTTTCTTTAATTTCTTTCATTTTTTTGAAACCACTTAATTGTTTTGCTTAAACCGTCTTTCAGGTTGATTTTGGGCTGCCAGCCGAATTCTTTTTTTATTTTTTCAATGTTTAGGGCACTTCGTTTCGATTCTTCCTCCTTCAAATCTTGATAAGCCGGTTCAATTTTAAGACCGGAAATATTTTTTAATAATTCAAAAATTTTATTAAGACTAACCTCTTTCCCGCTGCCAACATTATAAATACCTGTTTTCGCTTTTTCCGTGGCAATAATAAACGCCCTAATCGCATCGTCAATATATATAAAATCTCTTGTTTGCCTTCCATCGCCATTAATAATCGGACTTTCTTTTTTCAAAAATTTGATAATCAAAGAAGGGACTATACCGCTTATCCATTGCCTCGGACCATAAACGTTGCTTAAACGCAAAATAATAAAATCCATCCCATACTCTTTGCAATATGACCGAATGTACTTTTCTAATATCAGGTTTGCCAACCCGTATAAAGACACTGGATGGGCAGGATAATCTTGGGGCGTAGGAATCATTCGAGCATTTTCATAAATTGCTCCGCCGCTAGAAATAAAAATTATCTTTTTAACTCTGTTTTTTTGACAAGCATCTAAAATCGTTTCAATTCTTCTTAAAAAATTCAAGTCCTTTGCGAAAAGGGGGTCTGCGATTTGACGCCTTAAATTTATAACTCCAGCAAGATGATAAACAATATCTGGTTTCTCTTTTCTAAAAATTTCTTTAATCCTGCCTGTATTTTCAATGCCTGTTTTATAAATTTTAATTTTAGAATCAATTTTTTCTATGGCGTTAGCGGAAAAATCATCTATTGCAACAACTTCGTTCCCTAATTTCAAAAGCGCCTCTGAAAGATGCGAGCCGATGAAGCCGATTCCCCCTGTAATTAAATATTTTTTCATAGGATTAATATCGGACTTTTCCGACTATAACTAAATGATATCCTAAAAATTTTACAATACCAGGATGATTATCTTCTATTTTTCCAATTACATTCAAAAGTTTTAGCAATGCTCTCTCTGGCAAAGGAATTACTAAAAATAATAACGCCATTATAGACTTCCAATCTTTCCAAATATGAATTGGCGGCGCTAAAAACACTCCGTGAACGCCAACAACTTCTAGTCCTGCTTTTTTCATCAAATATCTTAAACGTCCAATTGAATACGATTCTTCGTAGCCATAAGGCCATCTTCTGACAATTTTTTGTAATATTTTAGTAATAACATAGAAACTATAGCGATTGGGAACATCTATTATTACGTATTTTTTAGAAACCCTCGCCATTTCTTTAGCCGCTTCAATAGATTTATTTATTTTGAAATGTTCAAGCACGCCCTCGTTCCAAACTATGTCAAAGGATGAGTTTTCAAACGGCGAATTAAATAAATCTCCCTTTTTTAAATTTTTCGCCCCGAATATCTCTCTTGCTACTCTTAAAGGCTTGTCATAAAGATCAAGCCCAACCGAATAATGCCCTTGATTTTGGAAATATGAAACCATATAGCCAGAACCGCAACCAGCCTCAAGAATGCTGTCTCTCGGACTTATATATTTTTCTAAAATCTTAATTAATTTAGAATGTATATATTTATTTTTGATATCTGGTCCTTTATAATTCTCGTAAATTTTATCCCAAACGCTTTCAGTATTATTTTTATTTCTTATGCCTTTTTTCATGTTTGTTCCTTAGGTTTTAACTAGTATTAAACAGAGAATAGCATATCCACTTTCGGGAATAAATGAATCAAAATTAAAGGAACAGTCGTTTTTAACTGTTTTTTTAATTATTCTAAAGTTATTTTTAAAAATCCATTTGTCAAACATTTCTAATTTAAGAGAGTGTAGGTGAATAGGGTCTGTTGGAATATTTAATTGTTCTAACATATAAAATACGCCGCCCGGTTTTAAAATGCGCATGCCTTCATTTAACACTCTTTCCGGCGACATTACGTGTTGTAAAACATTGTATAAAAAAACGCAATCTGCAATTTGAGAATTTAAAGGAATTTCTTCGCCTGGCGCCTTGATTATTTTAATTGACGAGTCAATCGAATTAAACGGAAGCGGGTCTATGGCGATTTTTTCTTTTGCCTTTAACCTCGTTAAAATCCCGATAGGGCCGGAGCCGATATCAACCAACGTTTTATCTTTAAGGTCATCTTTTTCTTCCAGCTCAAAATATCTTAAAACCGTATCAAGCCATTTTTTATGCCCTGTAAATAATTTTTTTTGGAGCCATCTCTTCCATGCCCTTTTTTCAATTTTTTGGGATAAGTACCAGCGGAATTTTCCCGACAACCAAGGGCTAATTTCCCTATAAACACTCTTCGTAATTTGTTTAATCTTCTTGATTATAATATTCATAAATTTTTTAGTGTTTATTCTTTTACTCCTTCCCAAGTCGTAAAAAGATTTAAAAAGGGGAAAAAATTATAAAAAAGAACGGAAATCATATTATGTATTTTGAAAATATTTTTTAAAAATAATGATAGGTTTTTATCTTTAAATTCGTAACGGATGAACTCCATCTTTGTGAACAAAAAATGTCTTTTTAAAATTTTATTTAGTTTCCATGGAACAAAATATTTTTCCTTAAATAAAAAGTTTCTGGGGTAAAACCATTTGTTGCTATTTTCTAAAAAATTTTTCCAGATAAAAGTCGGTGTAAAATATAACGGATCCAAAGATAAAACGTTTTTGTCTATAACAAATAGTTTTCCTCCGGGCTTTAACACCCTTGCCATTTCCTTGACTGCCTTTTCTGTATCGGGTATATGTCCTAAAACCTCAATACAAAATAAATAATCAAATTCATTATCACAAAACGGCAAATCAGTAGCGCTTGCCTGGATAAATTTAATATCTTTATTGTTTCTTCTCGCCGTCTTAATTAATTCTTTTGAAGGTTCTGCGCCTATTATATTCATAAACCCGGCGTCTTTTAATGTTCTGCAAAATCTTCCTTTGCCACATCCCAAATCTAATATTTTTTTATCAGATGGTCTGCCCAGAAATTTTAATAATTTTTTAACCCTAAAATCAGAGGGGTTTATCTCTCTTGGAAAAATGAAGGAAAGCTCGTCAAATTTTTTTATTATTTTCTTTTCAATTTCTTTTCCCTGCATATATTAAACCTGTTGCGCAATAATTTTCAAAAATATCTTTATATGTGGCTATCTGAATGTCTTCTTTTTTTTCTTCAATGTAATTTAACATCAATTTAAATTCTTTTAGATTTATAACATCCATCGGATCAAAATATAAATTAATGTATGAATTAGTTTTTATTCCAATGTCTATTAATTCCTTAAATAATTTATAAAATTCTCCGTTTTTTGTATGCTTTTTATTCCCTCTTTCCAAAGAATGCCATGAATCAAAAACCGCAAAAGGATGTTTCGGACAATTACTCAAAGGAAACTCCATAATTTCTTTTTTTATAAATGGCAAGCCAAAATTAGGCGTTTTTACAGCAGAAGTGGAAGAAGAATATTTGTACCCCAATTCTTTGAGGATGTCATGGATGCCATATATGTCTTCTGTATGTATGTTTCCAAAATGCGGTACTCTAAATCCTATGGGCTCATATTTAAGAATATCCTTGCAAAGCTTGTGGCATTTCTCTATTTCTGTTTTTTTTTGGTCTGCTGTAAGTTCATTAAATTTCTGGTTCGGATTTAATTCTTCATTGTTCGGATGAGTATAAGTATGATTTATTATCTCGTGGCCTTCTTTAATAATTTTTATGTGTTCTTTCGGGTATTTTTCTATAAACCTACCTATACAAGCAAAAGAAGCTTTAAATGAATACAACGAAAGAATGTCTAATAGGAGAGGAAGCGACAAAACATCTTTTGTATAATCGCAGTCAAAAGACAAACTAAGGTAGGCCCTTTTTCCATTCCATTTTTTTTGATTTATTAATTTTTCTGCAATTTCAATTAGCGCCTCAGCGCAATTTTTAGCGTCGTATTTTTTTATCTCTTCCCAATCAGGCTTTATTTCGAGTTTCTCCATTTTGTATAATTCGTAATAGTTTTTAATGGCATTTTTAATGCCCTCCGCATCATCAAGCGCAACAACTACTCCAGTTTTAGTGGACATAACAAGGTCCGCAGACGCTCCGGCTGGAACTATGGCAAGAATTGGTTTTTTTATATTAATGTATTCTATCAACTTTGAAGGAAGAAAAACGCTTTCTCGCTCGCTGGGCGCGTCTATTAAAAGCAGAATGTCGGAATCAAAAAGATGATCCAAAGCGTCTTTTCGCGGTAAAGTATCTATTAGCTGAACAACGTTGTTTAAGTTATATTTTGCAACTAAAGTTTTAGTTCCCTTAGTTCGTCCGATTAATTTAACCTTAATTTTTTTATCAACATCCATTTCGCTACTTAATAATTTTAGCGCCCTTAGAAAGGGTTCGGGCGACCTCGGACCGTAAAAATTTCCGGCGTGAGTAATTACAATCTTACTTTCTTTTTGTTTATTAGTTTTTATCGGAAGCTCTATTGGGTCGTAAGAATTTGGTATTACCTCTATTTTATTTTCTATTTTATACTTCTCCAAAAACAACCTTTTTGTTTGTTCCGTAGTAACAACAATTTTATCCGCGCCAAGCATAACTTTTCTCTCTAAATATTCATCAATTTTCTTAACGAGCTTGTTGGAGGAAAAATAATAAGAACTTTGGGTCCAGGGATCAGAAAAACAAGCTATCCAATATAATCTGCTCAATGATTTTAATCTTAGCGCCACCAAATGGCTGACAATCGGACTTGACCGAGAGATGATTATGTCAATGCTCTCTTTTTTTAAGATTTTTTTACCTTCCCTTGTCGCAAAAAAAATCCATCCTATCCTGCTATAAGTGAACGATAAAATCTTAAGTTTTTGAAAAATATAGATTATTACATTTCCTATCGGATAAGTTCTGTAAATTGAAACATTTTTTGGCAAATCAGAAGAAATAGAAGTATCAGTCAACACGCCTACTGTTTTTTTTGCGCATAGAACCGCGGCGCTCCAATTAAAACAATTCAAATATTTTACAAAATTAAAAATTAACGCGCTGTCGGCCGTTTGAATCGGGGGAAAAGCATAAGAAACTAATAATATTTTCTTCATTTTTTAACTAGCAATTTCTAAAATTATTTTTATAATCCTTTCGGCGGTTCTTCCGTCGCCAAAAGGATTTACCCAATTTCTTTTTTTATCGAGTATTTTATGAGCAATTTTTAAAATTTTTGAGGAATTTGTTCCAGCTAAAATATTGCTGCCAACCCCTATTGTTTCCGGTCTTTCGGTATTGCTTCTCAAAGTAATGCAAGGGATCTTCAAAATACAGGCTTCTTCCTGTATTCCGCCCGAATCAGTTAAAATTAATCTTGCGCCAGCTTCAAGTTTTAAAAAATCTAGGTAACCGACTGGTTCAATTGTTTTAATTCCCTCTGGAGTTTTCAGTCTAAAAATGTCCATCATTTTTTGTGTTCTTGGATGAATCGGAAAAATTATCGGTAAATTAAATTCTCCATGAATTAACCTCAATCCTTCAAAAAGCTTTTCAATTTTTTCTTTTTTATCCACATTTTCCGGCCGATGCATGGTGAGAAGAAAATATTTTTCTTTTTTAAGATTTAACTTTTCTAAAATTTTTGATTTTTTTTCTGATAATTTAAGATTTTGGTAAACCGCGTCAACAATTGTGTTTCCTGTAACAAAGATTTTATCTTTGGAGATCCCTTCGTTAATTAAAATTTGTTTTGATTTTTCCGTGGGAGCAAAAAATAAATCGGAACAATGGTCGATTAAAATTCTGTTTATTTCTTCGGGCATTTCTCTAGAATACGACCTTATACCCGCTTCAATATGATAGATTCTAATATGAAGCTTAGCGGCCGCCAACGCTCCAGCCAAAGCCGTATTGGTGTCCGCTAAAACTAAAAAAATATCCGGCTTTTCTTTAATTAAAACTCTTTCTATGCCTATCAACATTTTTCCCACTTCTTCGGCATGGGTTCCTGACTTAACGCCTAAATTATATTTAGGCGCTGGTAATTTCAACTCTTCAAAAAAAATTTTATCTAAATTTTTTGAATAATGTTGATTTGTGTGTAAAATAAAAAAATCAAGATGGTTCTTTTCACACTCTTTAATAACAGGAGCTATTTTTATTATTTCCGGACGGGTTCCAACGATAATTGAAATTTTAATATTTTTTTGCATAATTTACTTTAAAAATTATCATTTGACAACCAATTTAACTTATACAGAAACTTATAAAAAATAAAAAGGGCTGTAAAATAGGACACTATCCCCGCAACCACACTAAAAACAACATTAAGATGATAAATTACGGGCTGTCTAATAGCCAGCAACATTATCAAACCGGAAAGAATAACTATAATGGCGATTTTAAGCAATCTTATATTGAAAAGGGAAATATACGACATTCTTCTTGAAAATTCTACTCCCAAAAAAAGTATGATGATACTGGTAATTACCATCGTTATTGATGCCCCATAAAAACTATAACGAGGAATCAAAATGATATTCGCAATAACATTTATTAGAGCGGCAATTGAATAAGTCCACAAGTATTTCTTTTGCTGGTCAGAAACAAATAGTATTATAATGTAAGGATTATAAATAAAACTAATTCCAGCGGCAAATATCAAAATCTTAAAGGAAGGAACTGATGGGCTAAAACCTTGGCCATAAATAAAATTGAAAATTCGGGGTGCCAAAGTTAAACAGCCGACCACCAAAGGTACGGCCAATATAATCATCGATTCCATATAGTAATTCCAAACTTTCTGAAATTTTTCTTTTGATTTTTTAAAAAGACTGCTTAGGGCCGGATAAAAGCTCATCCAAACCAATGTTGCCACAACATAAATCAAGTTGACAATCGTGCGAGCGGCGCTATACCAACCATTTTCTGTAACTTGTCCCAAGTGTCCCATTATTACTGAATCTATGTTCAAAATAATCGCGTTAAAAATAGTGGCGAAACCCAAAAACTGAGAAAACAAAAAAAATTTCCGAAAAATAGCTTTATTAAAGCTCAATTTTAAAGGTTGAATATAAAAATTAAAAAATATCAGCAGAAGAACGCAAGCCGTCAAATTAGCGATTAAATAACCCCAGCCCATGTTTTCTATCGAAGGAAAATTAAAAAGAACAAAAATCACAATACCGGCCATTATTAGGGCTTGAATAATTTTGGCTCCAGCCTCGTATTCCATTTGCTGACGAGCCCGAAAAAAAGCCAGAATAATAAAAGAAAAATTATAAACCAAGGCGGAAAGAGCTAAAATCCAGATTACTTTTTTGATAATAATATCCGAGGTAACAAAAAAAGAGCCGGCTATTACTAAAATTAATGATCCAATGGTTAAAATAATCTTTAAACCAAGAACGCTTGAATATTCTTTCTCTTTTCTTTTATCTTGGGAAAACTCCCTCGTAGCGATGTCAGAAAGGCCAAAATCAGAAAAAAAAGCGAACAAAGAAACGAAGGCAAAAGCAAAGGCGAACTTTCCGAATTCAGTAGCACCTAGAATCCCTATGGAATAAATAATTAATAAAAATTGTGAAAGACGAAATATCACTTCAGACACTGTTAACCAGAAAGTGTTTTTAATTACTGTTTGTCTCAGTCCTAAATTTTTAAAAAAGAGGTTTGGCAATTCTTTAATTTCCATTTTTTTTCTGATATTTTAAAATTAAATCAAGGGCTAAACTGTCAAAATATTTTTTAATGATTTCGGCGTTAGGAATAATGCAATGTCCGCCTATAAAATCTTTTGGCGAGTAAAGAACCGGTCTGACCACATTTTTCATTCCAAGTTTTGTATAACCCTCGTTATAAGTTTTGTTAAAATCGGCCACCGCCTCATCGAAGTCAACCCCCGACTTATCGCACATTTTCTTCATCTCTCCATGCCAAGCAATAACAACCCCGTAATAAGTAGTATCAAAAAGTTTGCCTAATTCCGTAGTTATAGAAGAATAAAAAACTTTCGTTTTAATGCCTATGGAATTAAAATGTTTTTTAGCTAATTGGCCGGATTTTTTATCATCGGCGCCGATATATTTTACAAATACTTTAATTCCCTTATGTAAGTTAGGATGCACACCCCTAACAGGACTGTGAACTACAGCCCCTCCAAATTTTTCTGAAAGTTTTTTTGTTGTTCCGGGCGCCACTGTAGAGTGGATTATAATTAATCTGGGCCCAATGCTTTTAATTTCCTTCTCTATTATATTTATAAATTTTTCCGACCATGGAATACAAACATTCAAAATTTCAACCCCGGACAGCCCATCGTCTCTTTCTAAATCTTTTATTTTTGGTTTTTGATAAAATTTAGCTATTGCTTGGCCCACTTCGCCATAACCCAGTATGCCTATTTTTTTATTATTCATAATTTTTTTGAAACCATTTTTTTACTAATTCAACACCGTCCTTAAAATCCACTTTCGGCTCCCATGAAAAAAGATTTCTTGCCAAAGAAATATCTGCTTTTGTATGAAGCGGATCGCCGGATCTTTTGGGCAGATATTTAACTTCTCCGCCGATTAGTTTGCTTAAATAATTAATTGAATATGATTTTTCCTGGCCTACATTAATAACTTCCCCGCCTTTTATTTTTTTACTCTCCATGGCTTTGATGTTAGCCCCGACAACGTCGTCAACAAAACAAAAACCTCGTGTTTGCTCTCCGTCTCCAAAAATCGTCAAAGGTTTGCCTTGTGATTTTAGGCGCATAAATTTGCCAAGCACCAGACTGTAATCAGAATTAAAATCAATTCTGGGCCCGTAAACATTAAAATATCTCAACGAAACTATGGGAAGTCCGTAAAGGCCGGTAAACATTTTAGCCATTTGCTCTCCCGTTAATTTTTGCAGGCCATAAGGGCTTATCGGATTTGGAGACATGTTTTCCTGAAGGGGCAACCTGTCTTGGTTTCCATATACAGAAGAAGACGATGCAAAAATAACTCTTTTACATTTTTGGTCAACTGCTGATTTAAAAACATTAACTGTCCCAAGAATATTCACTTTTGAAGTTAAAACAGGATTTTCAATTGACAGAGGAACTCTTGGTATTGCCGCTAAATGAAAAACAAAACCCGCTCCCTTAAAAAACGGTTTTATTTTTTCAAAATCACAAATATCAACTTTGTGAAATTCGGCTTTTAGATTTATATTTTCTTTTTTGCCGGTTGAAAGGTTATCAATGACAATGACGTCATTGCCTGCCTCAATTAATTTATCTACTAAATGGCTGCCTATGAAACCAGCTCCGCCTGTAACTAAACATTTCATAGTTTTATTAACATATCTAAATTTTTTGAAAAAAACCTGAATATCTTGTTATTTGATGCCCAATTAATTCCGAGGGGCGCTAAACAGAAAATAAATATAAAAGCAGGGATTCTAATTCTAGTTGTTATGCCAAAGTCGCATAAAAAAAGAGAAAGGGCGCCAAGCGTCAGCAGACTGAAAATAACCAAAGGCAAAATGACTTTATATTGCAGTTTAAATGATTTTATTATCCCTTTTATTGCGAAGAAAAGCGCAAAGTACCAAAGGATTATTTCTGGCAGAATCAAAAAATGCCTCAAATACCTCATTTGCCAAGGGAAAGGCCCAAGTGAAGCGAATATAAAAGCTATTACGGAATTTTTTACAAATGTAAAAGGGTTTTCAAATCCTGTTTTTACTGTTACTGCAGATCCCCTGCCTCTTTTTGTAATAGCATTGTTATTAAAAGCAGAAGGAGCGGGTTTGGTGGGTTCAACCACAGGGGGTTTACTGGCAGTATCAGCGGGCTTAACAGCGATTACAGGAGGCTTAACGGTGGTTACTGGGGGTTTGGCTGTGGTCACTGGGGGCTGAGCGGTTGCAACGGGTTCAGCGGGTAAAGCCGTGGGATTAGGAATAGAGAGAAGCTCTCTGTAATAAGTAATCATTTTACGGTCAAGAAATACCCTCATAAAATTAATCCCGTAATATCCTGACCCGTTGCTGGATCCGTTAGAAATATTGGGCAAAAAACCCAAAAGGATAACAATTATAATTCCATAAATTAACCTTTTCTTCATTTTTAAATTTGAGAATAAAAACCAAGAAATAACAAAAGTTAAAAGAACGGCGCAAGCAATATAAATGCGGAAATGAAATAGGGCGCCTAAAAAAATATACAAAATTAAAAACTTAAGCCAAGAAAACTCTTTAAGCAATTTTAAAATTAGCAACATCACAATTGAACACAATAAAACAACTAAGGCGTCTTTCAACAATAAACTTCCGAAAAAAAGCAAACTGGGGTAAATGCTTACAATTAGTCCCGCAAGAAAAGCTTCTTTCTCTGAACCGCCTATCTCTTTTGCTATCAGGTAAATAAAAATGACTAAAAGAGCGACTAACCATGCATTAAACATTTGTCCTATAAGTGCGTGCGGAATCGTCAGGGTATAAATATAGCCAAGAATAACCGGATAAAAATGGCCGACATCTAATCCTTGCAAGGAAAAATTTCCTTGGTTAATTCTACCCGACACTTGCTGAGCTATAATATCATACTCTGAGTAATCTCCGGCGCTACCGCTAAACGGCTGGAAATTGGCATAATAAATGAAAAAAACCATTCCAAGATGAATTAAAAGAGCAATTAAGAAAAGCGTATATATTGTCTTATTTTCAAAACCTGCCTTTTTAAGTATTAAAAAAGCAATTACTGTTAAAAAAACAATAAAGGCAACGCCTATTGCCAAAACCGTGTCCAGCAGGGCTAAAATTACAAAGCCCAAAATAGTGCCTGCTATAACTTTTTTATCTCTTAAATTTAATTCTGAAAGTTTCATTTTTTATATTAAGATTTAATTT
>ERZ1292632.3613-Hain-H43-01um-R2-3613-length-11742-cov-6_pt1 | contig 11742 bp, 34 predicted proteins | sample MGYA00564407_ERZ1292632 | MGnify/ENA primary metagenome ERZ1292632 (study PRJEB36523, sample SAMEA6512637) | groundwater metagenome | collected 2019-01-08 | study: AquaDiva: Metagenomics assemblies of 32 groundwater samples
AAGAAATCTAGGAAGAAGAAAGATAAAAAAGAAATGGATGAATTTTTTAAAAATAATGAAGAACGATTAAGACCATTTTACGGTGATGATTGGATTTCACACATAATTTTTGGTGGATAAAATATGAAAAAAGAATTAACACAAGTGGATGTATTATTAAAAGCTCTAAGATCAGCAAAGAAAAGAGGTATTACTAATATTTGTATACAATTAGATTCACGTAATGAAACTGAAATAGATACAATTGGTGTAAGTGAATTAACTGGTGTAACTTTATATCTTAAAAAATAAATTATGGAAATCAAACAAATTCAAAAAAGAAATGCCGAAATAATAACTGATGTTATTTGTGATTGTTGTAATAGATCTTTAAAAATGGAAGAATTTATTATGGATAATGATGCAAGATTAGATCACAATGAAACTTATTATAAATTTGAAGATTATATGGTTTTACAAGCTGGATGGGGTTATTATAGTAATAAAGATATGCAACAATGGAGAGCTGTTGTTTGTGAAAAATGTGTTGATGAAAAATTATCATTTATTAATTTTAATAAATCAAAAACAAGATTTACAACTGGTATTAAATGAAAAAGAAACATTTATTAATTATAGATAAACTTAATGATAAAGTTAGTGAATGGCATGACAGTGATTCAAAACTTGAATTGTATGAATATTTGGGAATGACTGAATATGAATATTCATTATTTGTAAGAAATGAAGAAGAATATATAAATTATTTGAATATAAAATGAAAAAATTATTTAAAATAAAATTACCAAAATTTAAGATAGAATTAATAAATAATTGGAATAAATATGATTGGCATATTAATGTTATTCCTTATCTAAACTTTGGTAATGATGAATGGAATAGTAAAGCTGTTGTTATTAATAGTGGTTGGTTAGTTTGGAATATTTATATATACTTAAATTTTAAGAAAAATGAAAATAGATAAAGACATATTAAATGAATGGAAGAATGCTGAACTTGAAAATAAGCATGATAGAGCAATGGAAATTCTTAGAAAGAAACAATTTGCTGATCAGCTTAAATCAGGTCTTGGACAACAAATAAAAGAAAATTCAAATAAAATTACATTTATTAAGATTCCATTATATAAAAAAATACTTAATTACATTAAAAATTTTATAGTTAGATTATGATAGATTATTTTAAAATAACAGATACAGTTACAGAAATATTAAGTAATGAAAAGATTACTAAAGAAGGTTTAACATTAGTATATGAACTTGAAAATCAAAACCATATTAAGCTTCAAGAGGATTTATTCTATAGAAACGATCCAAAAGGAAAAGATTTTAAACCAACTGAAACCTTTGAATTAGAGGTTGGTGATATAATGGTTAAATTTATAAAGAAAAAATGAGTAGATTAAAAAGAAAAAGTAGAAGTGATATTGAATTTAAAGGTTGTGGTGGATTATTAGATGTAGTTGATGATTCGGTTAAAGAATCATTTAGAATAAATGATAAAGAATTTGATTATATTGCAGATAATATAAGTGATGAAGATATTAATAAACTTTTTTACATAGAATATCCAAATTTTACACAAAAAAGGGAAATGTTAATAATTTTAGAAACATATTTAGACCAATATTATAAAAAATGAGTAGATTTAAATTAGCAATGTTTATTTTTTTAATGAAATCGTGGAAACATATTTTATTTATATTGTTGGGTATTTTAGTATTTTTATTAACTAAGGATTATACTGTTTAATCATGAAATGTGCAATTTGTCATTTAGGGATTAAAATTTATGAATTTGATATGTTAATTTCATTTGAAGGAATTAATCCATTAACATTTAGAAAAGCAAATATGCATTCTGATTGTTATGAAGATGCTTGTGATATTGCAAAAGAAACAGAATCAAGTAACCCTAAATTATATCAAAACAGATATGATGAATATATAACAACAAAACTTTAAAAATGAAGCGACTAAAAAGAATTATAAATTATTTAAAATGTGAATTTGAAATAATTTATATAATCGAATCATATAGAGGAATATTTCATAAAGGTTCAGAAAATGAAATTAATAAAAAAATAGAAAAAATTAAATTAAAATATGAATTATTGTGAAAATTGTGGATCAAAAGTATTTTCTTTAGGTTGTGTTAATTGTGATGAACAAAATTACATTGACAAACAAATATTAGAAAATGAATTAAATCCAACTACTAGAGTTGTAAGGGAAGCAATGAGAATTGTCTCTAAAGATGTTAGAATACCTAAATGTGTAAGAGATGGAATTGTTATATCAATTAAAAAATAAATAATTTATGAATTGTCCATATTGCGAATCAGAATTAATTTATGATGATTTTTTATATAAAGGTAATCATGCAGCTTATGAAAAAGGATATTTAGATTCTGGGTTTAAAAAAACTGGAGATATTTGGTATTGTAAAAATAGAAATGGTTTTGAAAATTTAGAAGAAGCTGAAAAATATAAAAAAGATTTTGATATAGATGTACCTATTGAAGAAATAGTTTGTGAATCTTATCAATTTAATGGTTTCTTTTGGACTGATTTACAAAATAATTTAAAAGAGGGTTATCCTAGTTAGAATGAAAAGAATTTTAATAATTGATTCCCATAAGGGAACAAAACATGGAATTCCACAAAATTTGCATTGGCAAAATGCAAATATATTAAAAGATTATTTAATTTCTTTAAATCATGAAGTTGATCTTATTTGGTCATATCCAACAGTTAATGATAGTATCAAATGCGACTATGATGCAATTGTATTTGTTCATGCTTCACATTATTCATTTGTTGATTATAAGTGGTTAGAACAGTCACCAAATGCTAAATTATATTATATTACAAATGAATATAATTTAGGAGAACCTAGAATATTATGGATGGCTGCAAAACAAAATAGAAAATATACAGTTATTGCTAACTATGAAGGTAAAATAAGTAAAGTTGTTAGAAAATATACTTCTGATTGGTTAATTACCAATTTAAATTGTTTAATTTATAATCCAACACCAGAAAATTTAGATACTACTAAAAAGGGTTGTATTTATTATGGTTCATTCAGAAAAGACAGATCAGATTATTTTAAAAAATATTTAAATGATAAAGTTTTATTATCAATTTACTCTAAAAATGTAAGTAAATTTAAAGAAGCTGGTGCAACTTCTGAGATAATTAAAAGAATTGATTGGGTTAAAGACGGTATTAAAGAATATGAATTTTCTTTATATATTGAAGATGTAAGAAATCATGAAAATTATAATCATTTGGCTAATAGATTTTATGAAGCTTTAAATTATGGTGTAACACCATTATTTGCTGAGGAGTGTTTAAACACTATTAAATTAAGTGATTATAACATTGGAGTTGATTATATTATAAATAGTTCTGATGAAATATGGTATAAACGAGGTTTAACCATTAATCCATCATGGCACATTAAAGCTAAAGAAGAAAAACAAGCTGTGTTACAGTATCTTACAGAAATTATTATTTAATAATTTGGTAGATTCAAAGTTTATTTGTACCTTTGTATTATGAAATTATCTAACAAACAAAAAATGGTTTTACAAATTCTTAACGAAGAAAAAACCTATATTATTTTTATGAAAGGATTAGTTACACGTTGTTTTATATCTGGATATATATCATATAATATATCAACAGCAACAATGTTTGCTTTAGAAAAATTAAAGCTTATTGAAGAAATAAAAGATGATTGGAATTCATCAGAATATCAATTAACAGAATTAGGTAAAACCATAAAATTTTAAGAATATGAAAAAATATAACTTAAATGATTCAATTGTAATTTATCCTAATGAAAAAGGATGGATTAAACTTAAAGAAGTTTTAATAATGGAATATAAATTTAAAAGCGAGGATAAACTTAATCAATATTTAATTCTTAGAACGACAGAAGATGGTGGTTTTAAAGAACAATTATGGGAAATAATGAGTTTATTTGGTAAAATGTTTTATAATGGCACTTCTTATTTTGAAACATCATTTATTGATTTGTGTAATGAAAGGTAGATTAATTAAACATAAAAAAGGATTTTTTGTTCAGTATTTGAATGAATTTAAACAAGTAAAAGAACTTCCATTGGATATTACAGATTCTGAATATCTTAAAGCAAATGAAAAATGGATGATTGGGCAATATAAATCAGTTATATTTGAACATATTGATCTAATGGATGAAAAGGGTATTGAATATGCTAAATTAATAAAATAATCATGAATAAAATTAAAGAAAGAAAAAAAGTTGGTGCAATTTGTACTAAATGTAAATCACCTGATTATAAATACGTTGGTAGAGTATCAGAACCAAACGGTAAAACATCAATTTAGTTGTAATAGTTGTGGTAATAACTGGCAATATGGTAAAACAGATAGTGATTATTTAAGATTAGCTTAAATTTTAACAATTTAAATTTGTACATATCAAAATTAATACTTACCTTTGTATTATAAAATTAAACTAATGGAAAGAAAAAATAAAGATAGAAGCCCGATTTATTACAAAACCGTAGAGGAAATGAATAAACCATTAAGTGAATTAATGGAAGAACTTAGAAGTGATATAAATAAAGTAAGAGGAAAACTTTGGGATATTAAACAATCTTATGGATGGGATGATAGAATAGAACATATAGAAGGTGGATTAACTTGTATGCTTATTGCAATGCATTCCACAATGGAAGAATGGAAAAAGTTTGAGGAAAGAAAAAAACATAGTAAAACATTAGGTTAATATGGAAAAGAAAACAATTGATGATTTTATTAAAGATTTACAAAGCATAAGTCCTGATAAAAGAAAATTACCCTTAGTAGTAGACTGTCCTAATGGAATGGAAGTTTATCCAAGTATTAAAATGAGATTTAAAGATGGAAAACTTAGTGTTTTTGGTGGTGAACTTGAAAAAATGGTAATTACATGGCAAGATTAATTTAAAACTATACAAATAAAATATGAAAGCAAATACAAGATCATTACATGCAAGATTATATAAGTTTACCTATAAATCAGAATTACCAACCAATTTATGTCCTTATTTTTGGAAATTAGTGGCTGCTATACTAATGTTTATACCAAATTTTATATTACAGTTACCAATTTTATTTTGTAATTTATTTACAAATAAAACAAAAGATAATCCTAAAGAACAAAGAGAAAATGGGTTTTACATATACATGGGTTTAGTATTTTTATTTATATATTGTATTGGAACATATAATATGATTAAAGCAATGTTTAACTGTTATTCTTACAATGAGGATTTAGCTGATTCTGGAGTTATTATAAATGGATTAATATTAACTGTATTAACAACAATTTTATGTTGTATTTTAAAAAATAAACATGATGAAAGAATATATGATGATATTGGAGAAAAAGAACCAAATATAATAAAAGAATTTATAAAAGCAAAATATCATAAATATTGTCCTAAAATTGATTGGAAATAATGAAAAGATTATCAACAAAATTTAAAAATGAAACATTGGATATGGTTAAAACATTATCCAATGATGAATTAATAGCTAGAACATTAAATTTGGCTGGTGGGGATGATTATGATGGTTGTCATACACATAAAGGAAGTTATGAATATGAACAATTACTTAATGAATTAAATAAACGATTAAAAATTTATAATTTTATAATTAAAAATATTTTTGAATAATATGAAAAACATAATCTTAATATTACTAACAATAATTACATTAAGTTCTTGTAAAAAGACAAATGATAATTATAGTACAGAACCTGAAGAAGAAATTGTTCTTGATCCGTTAAGTGGATATAATAATGGTGGAATCCTACCCACAAATACATTAACAACTAATAATGAATTAAATGGTACAAATTGGATCTTAACCAAAGTGCAAATTGGTTTATCAGTAACCAATAAATCAGATACAATTCATTTTATTAATAATACACAATATACTGTTGGTAGCAATACTTTAATTTTAACTTATAGCTTATATAAGAGTGGTGGGAATCAAACATTAACATTAAATAATTTTATGCCAGTTAATGGTTATAATTGTTCTGGAATCTTAGGATTAACATTTGTTAATTATGGTCAAATTGTTGGTGTTGAATTTAAAGATCTTTTTAATAGTAATAATAAATTTAATATGTGGTTTAATAAAATTTAAATAATATGAAAATTATAGATTCAAAAATAGTAAAAGATATAACACCTATTCATAATAAAGTTGAAGTAAGAATAACCCAATCAAATTTTCAAGAATTCTTTGATGAGCAAACATTAATAGTTAGTTTAATAGGTGGTAATTGCTATCAAAAAGTAAAAATTAGGGGTGATAAAGATTTAATACGAAAAATCTTTTTTTCTTATAATGAAGATGACGCTGAAAAATTTATTTTAAGGGTTAAAACAAGATAATATGAATTTAAAAGAACAAATACAAGAAGGACAACATAGAGCAAATCAGATCATTAAACAAATAAAGAGAGATATAAAAGATTTGGATAAAAATACTATTGCTTTAAGTACATTTAAAGAAGAATTGGAATCTGAGATTTTAGAATTGTTTAATAAAAAATAAACAATATGAATTTATACAGAATAAATTGCAAAAGAAAATATGTTAGAGGTTTTCAATTAGAAAATGAAAGTTTTATAGCAATAGCCTCATCACAAGATAAAGCTAAGGAAATTATTAAATTAAGATTTGGTAATGAACTTGACATTGAAAATATTAAAAGATGCCAAGATGGAGAATATTTTATTAATGATACATATATTTTAGACACAGTTTCATGAAAAAAGAAATTAAATGCTCCAATTGCTCTTTTTGGAAAAAACATAGAAAAGTAGATGAAAAACAATATGGCATTTGTTCAAGTAATTTTGAAAATACTAAGAATGGTATCATATTTGAATCATCTAAATGGATACCAGAAGTTAAAATTGAATTAGGTACACATAAAAATTTTAGTTGTTTAAATTTTAATAAAAAATAATAATGGATAGATTTAATAAAAATGAACCAATTAAGTTAGCTGTTTTTAGAAGCAGAGATCTAGAATCAATAATTGTTTGTAGCAATAAAGAAGTTGTCCCTATGGGTTATGTGAATTCATTTGAAGAATTTGATGGTTATGTAATGTTAGAATATCCAAAGGCAAAAAGAATGGATGTTATTTCTAATTGTGGAAGTGGTCATTATTACTACACAGATGGAAATTATAATATTTTTTATCATATAATGAATAAACTTAATACAATATGAAAACAAGAGTAGGAAATATACATACATTAGGGTTTTATGTTAATTTTTATGGTGATCCTAGTGTTGGAATATTTAATGCTGAGTGGAAAATAACTGGTGAATTCTTTTTTGAAAATGAAGAAGAATTTGAGATGTTTAAAAATAAATTAAAGGAAACATGGGAATATTGCCACGACACTCCAATTGGGGTTGAAACTTTTGAGGAGAGAAAAGAACGAATTAAAAAAGAATATGAGCAATTATAATTTAGTTTGGGATAATAGTATTACTTGTGATAATGATTTTAGAAGTCATTTATTAGGAGAACCAATGTATGATATGAATTGTAGCAAATGTTTAACTTTTATTGGTGCTTATCATAAACCTGAAGATTGCAAAGCTAATTTTTGTCTTAATTGTGGAAATAAAATTAAAGAATAATATGACAATAGAAGAATTAACATCAGCCAGATATAAAGTAATTGCAGATTACCCAAGAAGTTTATATAAAGTTGGACATATAATCCATGTATCTGAAAACTTGGAGGGATTTGTATTTCTTACAAAAGATATTCTTAAATACCCGCATATATTTAAGAAAATGGAATGGTGGGAAGATCGTGATGAAAAAAATATGCCAAAGTATTTGAAATATATAAATAGTGATATTATATTTAAACCCTATCATATTAATTTAGAATTTGGTTTATATTATGAAACAAAACAAGACTATATTAATGATAATAAAGATGCTTTAGATATTACAATTCCAGCAACAAAAAAAGAATATGATAAATTTATTAAACAAAATAAAAATGGAAAATAAAATTAAAGAAATTAAAAATTCAGACAAACAAAGTTTATTAAAACAAATAGATAAACTTATGAATGAAGGTTGGAAATTATCTGGAAATATAGAAAAGATGTACAACCATTTATTGAAGATAATCATGGTGGTGGTTATGGTGGAACAGAATATTCAGCAATTTTAATAAAAGAATAATATGATAAAAGTAAAAATATTAAAAGCAGAACCAAAAGCAAAATACAAAAAAGGTGACATTCTTGAAGTGAATTGGGCTTTTTGCAATCAATATGGAGGAAAAGAATATTATCATGATGATAGGTTCTCTTGGGAAATACCAAATAGTGGTGGATTTTTAGTTCAACATATTCCTTTAAAAAATTGTAAAATATTAAGTTGGGGTGGTAAAAAACCTAAAAAGAAAAAAATAACTATAGAACAATTAGCTGTTAATTTTGCTGGTGATAGAAAAAAAGGTGCTGGACATGGTTATCCATCTTATACAGCACAAATGTTAGAAAAAGGATTTATTGCTGGATATAAAGCTAAATTAAAAAACAAATAACAATGGAAAATAAAATCTTACAATTAGAACATGAAATACAATCTTTGATCTTTAAAGATAATGGTTGTACAGTACATTTTGAATATTCAGTAGGTAATTGTGATGTATCGGTATACACCACAAATCCTCAAACAAAAGAAATTTTCTTATTAAAAGAAACAAATAAAGTGTATCTTAAAGAAGATGGTTTGAAAGATATTCTAAAATATGTTAAAACACAAAAAGAATTAGATTCATTTACCGTTATTTGGATAAAGAAAGATGAAGGAACACCAGTTAAACAAACATCTTATTTTTATTGTCATGATATACAAGATGCAATTAATAAATTCTTTATTGGTAAAGATGTAAAAGATTATATTATTTATGAAGTTAAAATGAATGCAAGAGCTTAATTAATATGGGTTGTAACGAAAATAAAAGAAAAAATAATAGACGGTTTAAATTATATAATGAAAATCCGTTTTGTCCTGATTGTAATAAAAAAATGATATTACCTGATGATATTGGCTATATTATAGATGAAATTGGAAATAGAAAACTTAAATATATTCCAGATAATTTATGTACTATTGAACACAAATATACAGTGAATGATCCAAGAAGGTATAAAGCTAACCATACTAATGAAGAAAGATGGTCAATCTTATGTAAAAAATGTAATCTTATGAGAGGACATAAATGTGAATTTAATAAAATGAAACTTGAAAAAGTAAAAATGGAAAATCAGATAAAAAAAGATTATTATATAATTAAATTACCAATAATTAAAGTACCAAAAATTGGATATGCTTTAAACACATTAAGATTAGGAATTATAGATAGATTACCAAAGATAGAATCAGAATATCAAATAATTACGGGATAATTTAAAATTTTACTTGACAACATTAAAATTAATAGGTATATTTGCAAAACGTTTAAATAAAAACAAATGGATAATATTATAACAGATAAAACAACAATGGTTGGTTTTAACAATAAAATTCAAACAAAATTTGATGAACTATCTAAAAGTGGTAAATTATTTAGAGTTGAATTAACTGGACAACAAATCTGGGATCTATATTTAAACTCATTTTCTGATGAGAATGACCCAATATTCCGTGATCCTGAAAGTTCAGAACATAATTGTAATCATTGTAAGAATTTTGTTCGTAGATATGGTAATATTGTATCTGTGGATGAAAATTATAATATCACAACAATGTTTGATGTAGATATTGAAGGTGAATATGAAAATACTGTTAAAGATTTATCTAAAGCAATTAAATCATCTAAAATTACAGAAGTATTTTTTGAAACCTTTGATGTGTTAGATAAAAAACTTAATTATGAAAAATGTTCTAAAAAGAATGATAGATTTCAATTAGGTATTGTAAGTAATCCTAAATGTTATACTAAGGAAGAAGCTGAAAAATTTGGCGTTGTTAAACCTAATGAAATAAAAATATTTGATCATTTTCATTTATTTTTGAATAAACAATTTGTAGATATGTCTGGTAGTTCTATTGAATCTATTATGGCTGATTATAGAGAACCTAAAATAGTATTTGAAAGAGGAATGGAAGAAATTTCTTTAGATACATTAGAATTAGTAAGAGATTTAATCAATCAAGGTTCATTATTAGATGGTCAAACACATTTATATAAAATTGAACAACTAATTCCGTTGAAAAAAGAATATAATGAATTAAGTAAAAAACAAAAAGATAATTGGTTATGGGTTAAATCATATAAATTTAATCTTGCTAAATTCAGAGGTGAATTAATTGGAACTTTATGTGTTGAGTTATCTGAAGGTAAAGAAATAAATGATGCGTGTCAAGCATGGAATAAAAGAGTTGATCCTGTTAATTACATGAAGACCAAAGCTCCAATTACCAAAAAACAAATTGACGAGGCTAAAGCATATGTAGAAAAAAATGGATATGAAGAATCTTTTGATCGTAGATTTGCTACAATTGAAGATATTAAAGTATCTGAAATTTTACATAGTAATGTGGGTAAAGGAGAAATAAAATCTGTTTCAATGTTTGACAAAATGAAACCTACTACATCAACTCGTCATAAAAGAAGCGAATTTGATGGTGTTGAGGAAGTCTCTATTGATAAATTTATGAAAGATATTTTACCCACATGTTCATCAGTAGAAGCTTTCTTAACTAATAACCAAGAAGGAAATTTAGCATCATTAACAACTGCTAACAATCCTGATAGTAAGCCTATATTTAAATGGAGTAATAATTATTCTTGGACATTTAATGGTGATTTAGCTGGTAAATCTCAGATTAAAGAAGCTGTTAAATCAAAAGGTGGTAAGGTTGATGGTGTATTAAGATTTAGTATTATGTGGGCTGAAAATGATTCTTCAGATAATTCAGATTTAGATGCTTGGTGTCAAACGCCAAATAAAACAAGAATTGGATTTAGTAGTAGTAGAGATCATATTTCTGGTGGAAATTTAGATATTGATATTAGAGTTCCAAATGAATTTAATAATAAAAATATTGTGGAAAATATAACATTTCCAATTTTATCTAAAATGCCTAATGGAAAATATATTTTTTGGATAAATCAATGTGCAAATAGAGGATCAAAAGGTTTTAAAGCTGAAATAGAATTTGATGGAGAAATTTATTCTTATGAATATAATAAAAGTATAAGTACTAATAATAATGTACAAGTTGCAGAAGTTACTTTAAAAGACGGAAAATTTACTATTGAACATAAGTTACCAGAAAGTACTTCATCTAAAGAACTTTATGGATTAGAAACAAATCAGTTTCATAAGGTAAATTTAGTATGTTTAAGTCCTAATCATTGGGGTGAAAATAATGTGGGAAATAAACATTATTTCTTTATGTTGGATAAATGTAAATCACCAACTTCAATTAAATCATTCCATAATGAAAATTTAATACCTGAATTAGCACAACATAGAAAGGTATTAGAAGTTCTTGCCAGTACTTGTATGATTAATTCAACAGATAAACAATTATCAGGTCTTGGATTTAATGCAACAGTTAATGATGAATTAATTGTAAAATTATCTGGGAATTTCAAAAGAATGTTAAAAATTAAATTTAATCAATA
>ERZ1292632.1362-Hain-H43-01um-R2-1362-length-24007-cov-5_pt2 | contig 11738 bp, 16 predicted proteins | sample MGYA00564407_ERZ1292632 | MGnify/ENA primary metagenome ERZ1292632 (study PRJEB36523, sample SAMEA6512637) | groundwater metagenome | collected 2019-01-08 | study: AquaDiva: Metagenomics assemblies of 32 groundwater samples
TAAAATCAACATGGGTCGCCGGGAGCCTGACGTTCAAGGAGACAGTCAATGCTAATGGCGGACAAGTGATATTTGGTCACACCAATGGTGGACTCGATGTTCTGATGAGGGGTACAACCTCCACTATCTATTCGCTGTGGGATGAGAGCGCAAACACAATGATTGTCGAGGGCGCAGATGTTCGGTTGAACGACTCCGACTATCTCAAACTCGGCGATTCCACTGACGCATCACTATGTTGGGACTCGGCAAAAATCGCGCTGACAGCCGCCGCCGCGTCTACATTCCAACTAGGCACATCCGGCACGAACATCAATACGCGTTTCATAGGCACGATTATTGTCGGCACCACAGGCAAAAACGTCGGGCGCAATATCACGATCTACGGAACCACAACCACAAACTCCATAAAATTCACCGCGGCATCGAACCGACTTGAACTCGATGGTATCGCGCTCACTGGCACGTCAACAGCGAGCGAAACTCTCAGTATCCAAGCATACGGGACCGCGCTGACTAACGTGATACAAGTTAAGAACTCCACCGGCGACACCGCGGTCAAGCTCGGATTTTTCAACGTAACTCCGGTTGCACGAAAAGCCCACATTGCGGATTCGACCACGTTGTCAAATGCTGTTACGGGTCTCAATACGTTGCTGGGCGATCTGAGAGCTTATGGGTTGCTGCTCACGGCATAAGTTGCTTTGTTCACCACATCCGGGGATGGACGGGGTTCGCCGCCCCGTCCCGACCTTTAACCAACAGGAGGTGTAAGTGGCGGGACGTCGAAAACTCATACTTATCGGCAAAGGGGATGGTTGGAAGAACGCGCCGTTTCAAGGCGACTTTGAATCATGGGGAGTGAATGACCTTGTGGTGGAGCGCAAGGTCGATATGGAATTTGATATGCACGAGTTGGGGGAACGGTGGGACCCGGATGTTGAAGCAAAAATGTCCGCGGCGGACCTCACCAAGTGTCAGGTAGACACGAAGTTTCAGGAGAATCTGAATACAGTGATTGGGCTCACGCGCACCATCAAGCGCTGCACTGAGCTCAATGTCCCGCTTATGACTCTCAAGCACTATGATTTTGCGCCCACGAGCACCGAGTACCCATTGGCGGACGTAGTGAAGAATTTGCGCTCGGACAATTTCACCAACGGTATCGACTACATGATCGCGTATGCGATCCACTGCGGCGTGTTCACCGACATTGATTTGTACGGAATCAACATGGCAATGGGGAGCGAATACGAGTGGGAAAAGCCTGGGTGCGATTTCTGGTTGGGGCTCGCTAAAGGGCGTGGAATCCGCGTCAACATCAAATCCAACGTCACACTTCTCATGAAACCCCGCGATGGTATGCTTTATGGCTACCGCAAAAGACAAACATTCAAAGAGGAAACATATATGCCGACGTACACAATGCCGTTTAGCGTGTTGGAGCGTGTGGTGCTCCTGAATTCAATCCCCGGGCAGAAGGGGTCATACGAGCAATTGAAGTCGATCAAAAGTTTGAAGGAGGCATTGGGGTTTACCAAGGAAGAGCAAGAGAATTTGAAGTTTGTACAAGAGGGTCAGGGGGTCAAGTGGGATGATAAGTTTGACGCGCCCAAGGACGTTACGTTGGACGATTTTTCGCTCGGGGTCATAATCGAAACGTTGAAATGGATGAGCGACCGCAATAATCTGGCCGAGGGGCACATTCCGTTGTACGAGAGGTTCGTCAACGGCTTCGACGGAAAATTACAGAGCAACGTGACAATATCGGAGCAGATCATTAAAGAACACGAACGAATAAGGGGCGAGAAAGGGCATGGTGGTTGACATGATGAAGCGTTGGGTCAGGCTGTTACTGGTTGCGGCGTTTGTGGGATGGGGAACGTTTGGGGCGCCGTTCCAAGCTTCCGCTACAGTCAAGGCGGTAATGAATGCGTTACAGTATGAGGGGCTGTCCACCGACACGAAGCCGAGCGGGTCTACTGTCGCTGTTGGGTCACATTTTTATGAGACCGACAAAACCAGATCATATATCTACAATGGGTCCGCATGGGTGCTTGCAGGGGCTGGGTTTACTGTGGCGCAGAGTGCGCTTGTAGCTAAAGGTTCCACCGCCGCGATATATGCTGCTGGATTTGGGAGTTTCACTCTGCTCGCGGATGTGGAGAATGTAAATACAAATATCATAACGTACCTAGAAGGCAAAGCCGTAAGTGGGGGTTGGGCGAATTTGAACGCCGTGGGCGATTCCACTGTGATCACGACCAATGGAACATTCGGGTGGACGTTTGCCGGATATGTGGATTCAGTGCGGTTCACTGTGAGTGTGGGTTCTGGCGAAACTATATACTCGGCAATATGTAGATGGATATTTGGGAAGGGGGAGTGACGATGAAAACATTCTGTGCGCTTATCGTTTGTCTTGTGTTGTTTGCCCCCATGGTGTACCCCCAGGGCAACCGAATGGTGAATCTCAACTCGGTGGTGGACTCTAATAATGCCAAGAACGGAACCTTGTCCGTGAATGATATTGCGAATGGGGCGAACGGGTTTTTACCCAAATTGCAGACTGTGTATACGATTAATGCTGACACGACTATTGGGGCAAGCCAAAACGGGACACTGTTTGTCCTCAGACCTCTGACCGCGAAAAGAACCTTGACGTTGCCTGGGGCTGCAACTGGATTGGAATATGATTTTTTGATTGCAGATACGGATTCAATGCGTATCACAACCGCAAGTGGGGACTCGCTCATAACATCCGCTGGAGCCGCGTGGAAAACCGCTACAAGTGTTGCGGGTACAATTCGACTCGTAGCTATGGACACAACTCGATGGATTATGCTCTATACGCTCGGTACATGGACATCATATTGAGATCACGGTAAGGAACCCGCATGGTTATCAAACTCAATACCGCACCCACGATTGAACCCCTTCAACTTTCGGATGTGACCACGCATCTGCGTCTGGATTCGACCGCGTTTGCTGACAACATCGTTACCTACCAATCAATTGTGCCGGGAGCGCATGTTACTGCATCGGCATACTCGCTGGTGGGGGCGGGCGTGAACGTAGCAGGACACCGCGCTATCGTGAATTTAAACTCAGGCACGAATGGATCGAGCGGCACTGTAGATGTTAAGATACAGGAAAGTGATTCTACCGCTGCTGCCAACTACACTGACTGGACCGGAGGCGCGTTTACTCAGGTTACTACCGCCAACGACAATGCGGTGCAGGAGAAGGAGTACACCGGGACCAAGCCCTACATCCGGGTCTTGTCCACAGTCGGAACCGCAACATGCGATTTTGGCGTTGACATCATCACGTCCGAATACACCCCATCCGATGCAACATATCTTACCACGCTGATTACGGTGGCCCGCAAACACGTGGAGAATAATGTTCTGGGGGGAGTCGCGCTTATCAATCAAACATGGGAATACTACCTTGAGCAGTTTCCGAAAACCAACTACATTGAGTTGCCACGACCCCCATTATTCAGTTCTACCTCGATAACGTCTGTGCTGTATACGAAGAGTGGGGAAACGGCTGCATACGCAAATACGTTTTCAAGCACGAAATACAGCGCGAACACCGTTGCGTGGCCGGGGCGCGTACAGTTGAAATATGGGGCGGACTGGCCATCTGAAACGCTGGAAACGAATGAACCCATCAAGGTTACGTTTGTGGCGGGGTATGGAGCAACACGAGCACTCATACCAGACGAGATCAAACAGTGCATTCTTATGTATGTAGATGACTTGTATCAGCATCGAGGTATTGCAGAGGTGTTCGAGAGCGGGTCCAAGGTAATCGGGAATCCGGCGGCAGACTTGCTTGTATCACATTATAGATCGAGAAAATTCTAATGCGATCCGGCATGTTCAACAAAAGCATTATCATACAATATAAAGTCTACACCCGCAGTACGTTGGGGTCAGAGACCGTGACGTGGACAAACGAAGCCACTGTGTGGGCGTCGATTCGGCCCGTGGGCTCGACCCGGCGCGAATATCTCGCTATGCAGCAGGTGCAAGCGGATGTGACCCACATGGTTACGCTCCGGCACCGTTGGGGGCTCACACCAGACAAACGTTTCCAATACGGTAATCGTATATTGACGATTCAGAATGTGATTGACGCGGGCGAGCGCCATGACACACTCGTGTGTTATTGCAAGGAGGAGTTGGTCTGATGGCAGCAATAACCAAAGGTAGCTTTAAAGTTACTACCAAGCGGTATGGACGCTCTCCATGGGCTTCAATACGGGGCTTCCCGCAATTCAAGCGTAATATGCAGCAGTTGTCGGAATTTAGCGATTCCAAAGCACTTACAGAGGAATTCGTCGGTATAGCACGCGAAATAAAATCCGATATGGAAGGAAGACTTGCGGCTAAACTTGAAGTTCCCACGCAGCAATATATGAAAGCCAAAAAGGGTAAAGCGTTGAATCTGAGGAAACGCGGTATTGTAGCGAAGCCATTCAGAACTAAAGGTGCGGGGAAGTCGTTTGTAGGCATCAATTATAAATTTGCACCACATGCGCACTTGATAGAATTCGGGACTGGCGAGCGTATGCAATATAAGACGGGTAGAAGGACCGGCAGACTACCAAAGTCCGGGGCTAAAAATAGATTTGCGTTTTTCCGCCCGGTTGTCAACGAATGGGGGCGCAGTGGGAAATATATTGATCGGGTACAGCGGGCGTTGACCGACTCGATAGATGATCGGGTACGGAGAATGCCATTATGAGTATGAGCAGCGATCTCTATACGTATTTGTCCACATACGCGAATCTTACAGCGCTGATTGGGATGCAGGTGTACCCTGTGGACGCAGTGCCGAAGACGGCAAAACTGCCCTATGTCACGTATGAGGTTGTGGACAACCCCGGGCACCACCTTATGGGAGCAGATGCAGCATTATACTCGCCCTCGTATGAGTTGAGTGTATTCTCCGCCACAATCGACAATATAAAGGCGATTGAAGCGGTACTTCTGACCGCGCTCAAAGATTATCGCGGCACAATGGGTTCCACCACTGTACAGCGCATATTTTACGAAAACTCGTACTATGGCGGGTTCGATCAGGACATCGGCACATACAGTCAAACACTTGAATTCACGTTTTGGCATGAATAGAGGGGGTGCTTTATGGGAAAATACGTAATACAGAATGGGAAGATTCTGCTCAATGGATTCGATTTATCCGGCGACCACAACCAGATTGGGCTGACTGTCGCAAGGGAAGAACGCGACGTGACGACATTCGGGAAAGCAGGTGTGCAACGGATAGCTGGGATGCAGTCGTTCGAGGTAAGCGGGAGCGGATTCTTTGAAGCGGGGACTGGGAAGATTGATACAGTGGTGGCACCAAATCTCGGCACGTCGGGTGCGGAACTCACCATACTTCCGCAAGGTACGTCTGTTGGGAGCAAAGCCTTCATTGGGGAGATCAATACATTCGAGTACGCGCCCGGGGGTAGTGTTGGCGACGCTATGGGGTTCACGTTCGCAGGTAGAAGCGAAGGTACTGTACTGGTTGACGGCACTGTACTGAAATCCGGCGCGGTCTCGACTTCGGGCACGGGTACAATTCTGAATCTTGGTCAAATTGCATCTGGGAGATTCGGGTATGGGATATTGCATGTTACGGCTACATCGGGAAATGGCGGTACTCAAACCCTCGACGTAAAAATTCAGAGTGACAGTACAACCGGGTTCATCTCTCCGACCACACACATATCCTTCACGCAAGTCGGCAACGCGGTGGCATCACAATGGAAAGCAACAACCGCAACTTCCACTACCGATTCATATTGGAGAGCCCGATGGGTTTCCGCTGGTGTCAGCGAGGGATTCACATTCTATGTTTCGTTTGGTATCTCATACTTATAAGGAGCCACAATTATGGGAAAATTTGTGTTCAGTAATGCGTACTTCGCCATGGATAATTCAACTGGGAGTGTTTACGACGCGAGTTCATTTGTCAAATCCCTTACAGTGAATTATTCAAAGTCAGAGGTGGACAAGACGTGTATGTTGGATGAGGGAATCGGGCGCTTGTCCGGGTTATATGATTGGAGCATGGATGTGGAATTTGCGCAAGACTTCGCTGATAACACATTAGATGAAGTCGTATTCAACGCAATGAACAGCACCCTTACGTCCCTCACATTTAGTTTTCGCCCCACTACAGCGGTAGTTGGGGCTACCAACCCGACATATCGGGGCGAAGGGTGGATATTTGCTTATACCCCAATGACAGGCGGGGTGGGCGACCTTGGGGCAGCCTCAATCAGTATACGCGGCGTTGCTGCAAGTTCTGCCGCAAACGCTTCCTGGCTCAAACGCGCCATATCATAAAGGAGAAATACTATGGGGAAGTTTGTCTTTAAAAATGCGTATATCGGGGTAGAAAACGGGAGTTCGACGGGTACAACCGAGAAAGCGCTGCAAACATACACTAAATCCTTGACGCTGAATTATTCGCGCGCAGAGGTGGATTCCACTTGTATGACGAATGTTGGAATTGCGCGGCTTGTCGGACTCCGGGATTGGAGTATTGATCTGGAATTTGCGCAGGATTTTGGAAGCGGCCTTCTTGATTCGATGCTGTATACCATGATGACCACTACCAAAGCGTCACTCACGGTTACAGTGAGGCCCACCACGTCTAATGTTGGCGCATCCAACCCAAACTACATCGGGGAAGGTCTGATATTCACATACACCCCGGCTACTGGTAGCGTGGGCGATATGGCCTCCGCATCTGTCAGTATAAAATGTGCAGGTAACACCACATCTGCTGGAGCCTCATGGCTCAAACGTTCGGTATCGTGAGGAGACAACCATGGGTAAGATAGTATTCAGCAACGCCTACTTCGCAATCGACTCCACAGCGGCAACCCAAGTTGACCTCAGCGACCACGTGCGCTCACTCACGTTGAGTTTCTCGAACGCGGAAGTGGAAGCCACATGTATGACCAACGAGGGCATGACGCGCCTGAAAGGTTTGCAGGATTGGAGTATGGATGTGGAGTTTGCGCAGGATTTTGCGTCGGCAAAGGTCAACGCTACCATATTCAGGAAGATGAATTCCACCGCGCCGCAAGTAACGGTGTCATTCCGTCCCACGACTGCTGCTGCTGGTGCGGCTAACCCAGAATATCGGGGTGAGGGCATAGTATTCGATTACACACCAATGTCGGGCAGTGTGGGCGATCTTGGTATCGCCTCAATCAGCATTCGCGCTGCTGCCGACTACTCCACATCTTATAGTCTCGGTCGGCTGACAGCATAAAGAGCAATTAGCTCGCAGTACAATAACCACAAGGAGAGTATATGAGTTTGCATGATGACATCCTGAGCATGGATGATCTCGAAGCAAGGGAAGTAGTTGTAAAACAGTGGGGAAACAAGAAAATAGTGGTGAAATCACTGACGGCTGCACAACGCTATGAGATGATTGAGCAGTGCATGAGTGTGCGCGGTAACAAGATAGATGGGAAGAAACTGTATATTTTCACACTGATTGCGTGCGCGTATGATCCTGAAACAAGTGCGCCCATATTCACTCCTGCTGACTATGACAAACTCGCGGGCAAGAATTCCGGTGCTATTGAAACCATAATTCAAGTGGCGAATGAACTCAATGGTATTGGTGAAGCTCAAGTAGTGGAGATGGAAAAAAACTGAGATTCCGGCATCCTGAGCGGATGTTCTATTTCTCCTTAGCGGAGACGCTTGGAATGCCGGTGGGGGAGATGCTCAAGCGCATGAGCAGTTGTGAGCTATCGGAATGGATGGCGTATAATCGGGTGCGGGCAACCGAGTATAAGAATGAGAAACAGATGCACGAGCAGGAATCTAACGTAAGGAAGTAATGTTATGGCAGGGAAAGTCGGCGCGTTATGGGTATCCTTGGGATTCGACGATACTCAATTTCGATCTGGGGTCAAGAGCACTGTTTCCACGGCGCAGAAATCCACTGCGCTCATCCAAGCCAATTTCTCCACATTGAATTTCCGTACCTTTCTCTATGGCGCGGCGGGTGTGTATGCTGTAAAGCGGGCGATTGAGGGACTCATGTCCCCAGCGCTTGATCTTGAGGAGAATCTTGCCAAGGTCTCTACTGTGCTTGACAAGGCCGCCATGTCACACATGCCAAAATATCGGGAGCAGTTACAGTCAATGGCAAAGGAGTTTGGACAGTCTACTGAAACACTCTCTACAGGACTCAGGGAAATACTCGGCTCGGTGATTGCACCGGAAAAAGCCATGGGTGTATTGAGGGAAGCGTCCAAAGCCGCCACGGCGGGATTGACCGACACCGCTACGGCTACAAACGCCCTCGTGACGATCCTGAAATCCTATGGTATGCAGGCTGAAGAATCGGCTCGCGTGAATGATATTCTATTTGCAGCGATTCTGCGTGGTCGTGGCACATACGAGGAGTGGGCAGGTTCGATAGGCGTGGTTGCTTCCTCCGCGGCTCTCGCTGGGCTGAAAGTCGAAGAACTCGCGGCTATGATGGCGGTTATGACGAGGCAGGGGCTGTCCGCCGATATGGCCACCATATCACTCGCCAATATGTTGAATTCCTTTATCAAACCTTCGGAAGATTCTGCCAAAGCAGCACGAAAATTCGGTGTAGAACTCAATACCACTACCTTGCGCGCAATTGGCATGGTGGGGGTTATGCAGCGTTTGAAGGGTGCTACCGAAGAAGAACTCGCGGCGATATTTCCCAACATACGGGGATTCCGCGGTATGGCCACCGCTATACAAGACTTGACTGGATTCACCGAGGACTACGCAGCTATTATGAAATCTACCGGCTCAACTGAGGAAGCATTAGCAAAAATAACAGCCACTTTCAAATTCCAACTCAAGCAATTTGGTCAAATCATACTTGCAAATTTTGTCATTCCGTTTACGGAAGCGCTCATACCGTCGCTCCGGCTCACTACGAAGGAAATGATGCGTTGGGCCGAGCAGAACCGTGAGGTGATCAAGCTCAAGCTCACTGAATGGGCTATCCGGGTTAAGGGCGCTTTTGAGGCCATCGTAGCGACCGCACGGGCATTGGAGAAGTGGTTCAAAGCGATTGAGGTGATTTTTGTTTTGCTTTTCGCCCAGACGGTGATCAATAGGGCAATTAGTTTTGGCACGACGCTCATGAATCTGACTTCGCTATTGCACAAGTATGCTGGTACACTTGGATTAGCGACTGTCGCCGAGACTGCCTTGGGGCGGGCACAGACCGCACGCGCAATCGGAAATTTCGCGGGTACTGCGAAGGGAATGCAGTCCTGGCTTGGAAAAGAAACTGTTGGTAAGGTCGCCGGGGGTGCCGCTGGAAGTGCTGCCGGGACAATCGGTGCTGGCGCCGGTGTATTAGGGTTATTCGCACTTGAAATGGGCGGCGCAATATATATCGGTGTGAAGGGAATCGCAGAACAGTTGGATAAAATAGATCGAATGAAATTCACTGATGTGAAAGCGATGACCGACGCAACGTCGAACATGATTACGCTTGCGAGTAAAACTGATGTGCAAGTCTTTGTGGAAGCATTTACCAAAGCCGCGAAGGAAGGCAAATCCTTTATGGATACTTGGAATCTATTCCTGGAGAGTACAAAAGGGGTAGATTATGCTAAAACTTTCGGTGCTACGCAGAAAACATTGATGCAGATGGGATATGGGGTTTTCCAGCGAGCACTGATAAAACCCAAAGCAGTACAAGTGGGGGTTGAAGCAGAAGATGAAAAATATATGAAACACCGCAGGAATATGGATTTGCAAGAGAAGGATATGAAGTACTGGGCGGATAGGGAAAAAGGGTGGAATGAACAGAGAATCGAAAATGAAAAATCGGTAGCGGACGAAACACTTCGGCTTCGTCAGGATTCGCTGTACGCACGGGCTGAACTCATCAAGGATGACACGGAGCGCGCTCTGAAGATGATGGACATAGAGAAACAGGCATACATGGAGGATTTGAAATTTAAGTATGAGGGCATGAAAGGGTATAGAGAATTGACTATCGCCGCTGAACGATACTACGCTAATGTGGAAGTAAAAATTCATGCGGATGCGGCTGCACGTTCAATGCAAGCATGGGAAAACTTCAAAGGCCATTTCTCGTCCATACTTGGGCGTATGGTGAATGAAGGAGAACTCAGTGCAAAGGCAATCGGGGACGCATTTGTGGCCGCATTCAGACGTATTGCTATTGAGGAAGCAGCAACATACGCGGTAAAAAAGGGATTCGACTGGGCACGCACATTACCTGTTATTGGGGCAATATTGGGCACAGTAGCCGGGGTTGGGCCGACACTTGGTGCTGCCGCGGGTACTTACGTGGGTGGTCTTGTAGGTAAACCCGCGTATTCATTACCCCAGGGTGGAGTGCGTGGTGCTAACAATACCGATAACAGCGACAATTCCAATGTGAATATTTATATCAATGCAAGTTCGGACGATTTACGCAATCTTGACCCATATAAGTTTGCTAAACTATACAAAGAAGCCAAGCGGTCACAATTGTTAGCAGGATGAGGTATTGTACATGGCGGTTGAAAAGTTTGTGTATATGGACACGGGTACGGTGCCTGCCGAACACACGCTGACATTTGCGACCGCGGGTCATCTGCTCAGCGACGGCGAAACATACATTCCAAACCAACAATCTGATGTGACATTAGGCGGCATCAGACTTACTGTGAACCTCGGCACTGCACGTCACCAATGGCAAGTGACGGTAATTGTGCCCGAGACGAGCACTGCAACCGACCTCGCGGATGTTGTGGGCTTCCTTGGCACCACTGGCATCAACTACGGCGTCAACTCCTTCACTTGGGTAGATTACAATAATACGACACGCTCCGTCAAACTCATTAGCGACTCTATCGGGATCGAGAGTTTGGGTTCGAGTTGGAAAAGGGTCTCGTTCATGCTTGAGCTCGTCAACACATAGGAGTTACGCTTGAAGTCTATATCTGCACTTACAAATATAACCAGAAACTACCTCAAGACGGGGAATTCACCCCGATTCTTTGTCCATGTCGCCACGTCCGAACGCAAATGGGCCACTGTTGCCGCGAATAGTTATACGAATCGTATTCAACGCGTACAATCAATTACGGATCAGATTGACGCTTTTGGCGGAATGGGAACTGTGAGTTCTGCAAGCGTGGACATACTGAAATTGGGAGAAGAGATCAAATTCTACAATTCCGCTACGTTGTATCCGAAAGACCAGGGCGCGAATGTGGGTGCGGGTCGAATCTATGATCGGGATGATGTGTATCTCACGACCAGAGGTCAGATTGTCGGGGACGTCTGCTCTTTCGTCACCATGATTGTAGGCAGACGTTACTCTGTATCTTCACCATACTATACCACATACAGGAGTTTTGTGCAGTTTGACCTCAGCACGCTCACGACCCCGCTCACGACGTGCGAGGAAGCGTATCTGAATCTGTCGGGCACTCTTGACAGTTCCGCTACTGATTTTGAATTGTATTTGGTACGGGGGTTATGGTTGACTGGAGGATTATCCGCATCCGAGTTCGACTCATTTAGTGGATGGGCAGGTTCTGGCACCAACTACACCGGGACTATCTTAAATGAAACATTTTCCACCTCGGCCCATTACTCAACCTCAGCCACAAATCGAATCCGGTTCAACCGTGCCGGTCGGCAGGAAATCGTGGATTATGCGGGGGC
>ERZ1292632.3616-Hain-H43-01um-R2-3616-length-11737-cov-6_pt1 | contig 11737 bp, 17 predicted proteins | sample MGYA00564407_ERZ1292632 | MGnify/ENA primary metagenome ERZ1292632 (study PRJEB36523, sample SAMEA6512637) | groundwater metagenome | collected 2019-01-08 | study: AquaDiva: Metagenomics assemblies of 32 groundwater samples
ATTGGTTGCTGTCAGGGTCGCGCTGTTGTACGGGCGTCCGCTTGAAGAAATGCTGTACTGCACTTCCGCGAAACCGCCGCTGATCCACTGTCCTACATTGGTAATTGTTGCAGCCATGTGCTTACCTCATTCGGTAGTATTCAACCTGATGTTCGAACGCAACCCCCACACAATTACGATTCGCGCGGGTGAACAACTGGACAGCGGCGGTATCAGCGGTCAGAATGTGCCGGGTGACAAACGCCACGCTTAAGCGGTCACTGGTGAAGTAGAAATAGTCCTCTACCGTCTCAATGCAGTTCTCCGCTTTGATGTAATCCGCGTCTTCAATCGACGGCGTGTCATCCGGTAGCAGCGCGGTATACACGCGCGCAATGAAGCGCCGCGTAACCTGATAACTGCCATCGTCACGCGGTTGTGTAATGCTCTGCGTCGGGTTCGTGTGGATTTCCACGTACGGAAACGACGCGGGCAAGCCGTCGAGTTCGCGCGTAATCACCGTGGGCAAACCTAGCCCGCCGGGAAGCGAGATCGCCTGATACGCCGTCTTTAGCCCCGCTTTGATAGTTGAGATCGTCGCGCCCGTTGCCATTACTTCACCCGCTTTCGCAGTATGTCACCGACGCCCGCCGCCAACGCATTGACGAACCGATCCGCGTACTGATCGAACCAATAGCGCGCGGTATTGAGCGCCAACGGCCACCCGTGCCGCGCGTGAAAGTCGCGCTGTGTCTGTCGCGCAAGGGCGTCAATGTTGGTCAGCGTGCCCACTACCCATTTTGTATAAGGTGTCGGGTTCGTGACTACAAGATCGATCTGCACGCCCGCGTTTCCGCCTTCTAGTTGTAGACTGACGACCCACCCGCGCCTTAACCGGAAAGTACGCACGTACTTACTCCCCGGCGGTACAGGTGGGTAGAATTGCAAGCCCGATACCATCAGCGGGCGGAGTTCGGCATACAGTTCCCGCGCGATCTCGGTTGCCTGTTCGCGCACGTCGTCGCTGAATTCGCGCAGCGTTGCTAACACGTTATCGAGCGCACGCGTATCCCCTGTTACCCGAACGCTGTACATCAGTCGTTGTCCTCATCCTGATCGATGTTCAGGTCAATCGAACTGATCGTCAGGATGCCGCCCTTCCCCGATGGGATGCCCGTCATAGCCGCCCAGTCGTCTGCCTGCTGACAGATCGCCTCGCGTTCCTGCTGAGACTGTACCGTGTCCCCCGTAGCGGTGTTGGTACGCCCGACTAGCCCCGACGACTTCACGCACATCTGCCGCAAAGCGTAGGCAATCGTCTTATCAAGGTCGCTGTCCGCTTTGTTGGTGTACAGGTAATTCAACTGCGTATCGGTGACGTAAGCGCCATCAGTTGACGCAACCGTGGGCATCATAGAGCGAATGTAAGCGAGTTCGTCGGCGGTGAGTGCCATGATTACTCCAACACGTACAGGTAGACTTCGACGGCGTTTGTCAGCGCGTCCGCACCTGCTACCGAAACCGTTACTGTGCGCCCCGCCAGCGCGGGCGCGACATACGATGACAGCGCCGTACCCGTTGCGTCTACAACCGCCGCATATGCGGGTTTCGTGCCGCTCGTGTTCACGTTGGTGAGCGTCAAGAATGTACGGGTTGCGCCGTCCGTTTCCGCAATCGTGACATCGGTCGTTGCCGGGGCGCTGGCGTGATATTTGACATAGATCGAATAGATTAAGCCGTTGATTACGCCGCTGACTTTCTCCCCTGTTGCTGATCCCGCGCTCCCCGTCGTTGTGACAGGGAGATAGACCTCGCTAAAGGTACTCATTTCGCCACCTTCACCTTGACGGCCTCTTTCGGCGCTTTCGGCGTGAGCATAGCGATCAGGAATTCGATCCTGTCCTCAAGCTGAGCAATCCGCTCTGTCTGTGCTTGCACGACTTCAGCGAGTTCCTCCATCGTGCGAACCTGTTTCACTACCGCGCGTGATGCTTTCATGGGTTACGCCTTAGACGTTGCTGAGAGCGACAGAACCGATGTTTGCGAGAATAAGCCAGCGGGTCGCCGTAAGCGCGACGACATGTAAGGCTTCCTCTGGCGCGTCAAGCGTGGCGGTGTTGTTCGTCCCGTCCCACGTGACCCCGGCGGGGAGCGTCACCGTATGCGCTACCGTGCCGCTGGCGCTGGTGTTGACGATAACAAGGTCATCCCCTACCGTCGGCGCGGCCAGCGTGGCAGCAATTATCACGGTCGCGTGAGCAAGCGTAACCACTCCGAAACGACCAACAGTAATCGCGCCCGTTGCGGTCAGCGCTTGCGATTGACGCCGCCCGTTACTCGTGCCATCTTTGAGTAACACCCCATCGGCGGTAACGCCTGCCGCTGCGGTCGCCTCGTTGATCGTATCGATCTCAATCGTGGCCGCGTCCGCGAACACCGCGCCGCCGTCCTTGAGCAGCACGCCGTCAATGGTGACACCGCTTGCCGCTGTCGTCTCCGCAATCGTGTTCGTTGCAATCGATGAACCGGAGAGCGCCGTAAACGTGTTCGCGGTAAACCGGAAGTCGTCCGCGCCGTTGATCTCAATATCGATCTGATCATCCGTCGGCGCTGAAATGGTAGTATCGGCGTCTGCATCCAATACCAGCGCGTCGGCTTCGCCGTTAAGGTCTACCGTTTGGCTGCTGCCGAGCAGGAGGGCGGTGTTAACGCTTGTCCCCGCAATCTCTAGCGAGTTGACGCGGATTTCACCAGCGATAATTAGGTCTTCTCTGCTTTTGGTTTTCATATCTTTCCTCCGTAGAGGGGGAGGGCTATCCCTCCCCTACCTAATCGCTAGTAGCCGCTCGGAACGGTGTAAGTTCCACCCGTACCCATTTCCATCACGACGCCGTTGAGCCGATTGCCCACGCCAAAACCGAAGCGGTGGCGGTAGTGCGCCGATGACAGCGGATACGTTTCATCCGTCGCCACCAACTGCAAGCCCGTACCCAATCCGGTTTCGGCGGGATCGACGCGCATCTTGAGAGGCGCGGGCGCGTCAAGGTGAATGCCGAACATGTAGTTCGCGGGCATCCAACGCCATTCGAACACCCATACGCCATTCGTGCGCCCGATACAACGACCGGGAACGCTCGGCAAGTTCTGCGGAATGTCCACATTCGCGCCGGGGCGAATGAAGTTATCCGGCACGGCGTCAAAGTCGCTGAGGTCTTCCGTTTCGGGCGTTTCGGCGGGATTGATCAGCACGGCAATGTTATCGCCGCCCGTTGACACGCCGAAATGTTCTTCAAGCTCATTCCGCACCGTGATATACGGGTTGTTGGTATCGCTGATCGCCGTCGCCGCGTACCCGCTTTCGAGGTAGTGGCTATCCGTCGCCTCGGTTTCGCTGCCGAGAACGGGCGGGTAGGTCACGCTGTCACCGTTGGCAAGGCGTTCAATCGTGAGCGAACCGTTGATCGGGTCAACGAACGTGCCCGCCGTGCTGTTGAACAGCGCCTTCAGCATTTCATAGCGGACGGTGTTCATGTCTTGCAGCATGATCGTGTCGAGGTGACGGTTGTACTCGTCCATCGTCATGTAGGACATGGCGATATCCGATTCCGCCAACTGCGCGCCGAAGTCTTCCAGCGGGTACGCTACATCCCACGAACCGTAAGCCTTGACCGCTGCGCTCTGCGCCAACCCACCGCGCCGCTGTAGACGACCGCCGCCGGGGAGCTTGTAGCGTTCCTTAAAGCCCGTCGTCGTGCCTTGCACGAAAATGCTCATAGCCTGTGCAAGATCAGCGTTGTACTGCTGCAAAAGCGTCTGCGAGGCCGTGTAGACCACGCTCTGCCCAACGGTGTTCAGGAAACTGCGGTCGGTATCAGAGAGACCGAGTAAGCCAAAGATTCCACTCATGTTACCTCTCCCTTACGACCAAGTGCGAAGCCAGTCGGCTTCAATGTAGACGACCTTCGTCAACGAGCTATCAGGCAGCGCGACCACCCGGCCACAGTTGATCGACGTTGCGCCCGCCGCGTCCGCTAATGCGCCCGCCGTGTTACTCAGGAACAACGCCGCGTCATAAGCGACACTGGAAACGGTGAACCCGTAGCAATGTCCCTTTTTCAGGCCGCTGATCGCCTGCCCCGCGCCGCCGCCATTCAAGGCGATCCCGCGAAACTGAAGCGTACCACTGCCGTTAGCATCGGCAAGATTGGCCTTGCCCGCGCTATCGAAGTACAACGCCTGCCCCGCCGTGATCGTCGCGGCGGCGATGAAGTCAAACGTTTCGGCGTCGTCTGGGTACACGATACCCACTTGTGCCGCTGTCACTACAATGTCGGTCACTGTTGAAACTCCTTACAGTCGGATCGGTTTTCTCTGTTCGAGCGTCTTACGAATACGCTCGGCGTCCGCTGACGGCGCTGTGCCGCCCGCGTTAGACGGAGAACCCGGCGACCCACTACGGAAGTATTCGGCGTATTCCTTCTGGGCAGTCGCGGTCAATTTCTCAACCGCTTTCTTGTCGATCTCACCCGTCTCGCTCATGACCGCTTCTAGCTCCGCTTTGCGCTCGGCTGATAGCAGTGTGAACACGCGATCAACATTCGTCACACGGGCATTTGTCAGCGCTGACTTAATGGCGGCATCCCGCGCGCTGGTAAGGCGCTCGCGCTGCATGAATAGGATTTGCTCTGTGTGCGCTTTGTTCTTGTTGGCGAGGTCGTCAATCTGCTTAAGAAGCTTTTCCCGCTCGGTCAATTCGGCTTCTTCACGCTCTTTCGCCTTCTTCAAGGCTTCCGCCGCGCTGTCAAAGTCGTTGACTCCGAGTTTGTCGAGTGCCTTCTTGGTGGCCGCTTCTTCCGCCCGCTTGATGCGTTCGGAGATGATGCGGTCAACGTCTGCCTGCGTGAACGTTTTCGCGTCCGCGCTGACAGGTGCGCTCGTGGTTTCCGTTGTGGGTTGTACCGGGTTATCACTCATGGTTTTTCCTCCACCATTACCGCTGGTGTTGCGTTATCGGATAAATGATCTCAGCATGGCAACTCCTGTTAGGTGAGGGGGTTGCTTCTACTGTATTTCAACTTGGCTGATGCTAAAGATTGAACATGCTAGGCTGATGCGGCGCGTTGTTGGGCGCGGTATTCACGACGTTTCTGAGCGAAATAAGCCTTACGCTCTTCGTGAGCATCGTAGTACGCCTGCCGCCGACTTTCGAGGATTTCAAGCTGATGATTGTAGTAGTGCTGGCTTGATACGTCCTTTCGGCATTCTTTACAGGGCTGCTCGATACCATCGTCGTAAACATAAAACCCGCTGTCGTCCCACTCGCAACCGCACGATGTACACATCGTCATGCGGCGCTCTCCATAAGAGTTGAGAAGGTCGAACAATCACGGCTTAACCGCGCCGTTAGCGTAAGCCCGATTGCGGGAGTCGAACCCGCGTTCACCGTGATCGGGGTAACAAAAACGCCGCTTTCGGCGGCGTCTCTGTTGGTTACTTATTCTTTCGGCGGTAATGCTGGGTGATTTGCATAAAAGGCTCGTGGTACATTAGCGGATCGGGATCAATCCGACAGGCGTCTAACCCCGCGATCTTGACCTCCGTTGGCGTGCCGTGAACACTGACGACAACGTAAGCGTAATAGTCGGGAATGTCATCGCGGTGTCCCATATCGGAAATACCACGCGCTCCCTTATTGACTTTGACATCTTCCTCGGAGATCGTCCCGTCTGCCCACTTAATCAAATGCCGCCCGTCCATAACGGGTTTGTCGTTTAGCTCGTCCCAATAGCCCCAATCGCTGACGCGCTCTACTTTGTGAAACACGGGTTCAGGTGTAGAATGATCGTTGTTCGCCATGTGGTTTAGCTCCTTGGCGGATATGCCCACGTTCGCGCGTGGGCTTTTTGATTACGCTCATTATACCACGAATCCGACAGCGGGGAACGATCCCGCTTTCGCCAGCGTCGGAGGGGGAATAGTGCGAGGTGCTTAAGCTTCCGATGTCCAATCGGTAAAGAAGGCGGCGATCAATGGGAGCGCCTTGTGTCGGGTGCTTTCCTCGTAGATCAGACAACCCGTTTTCTGCCCGAATTCGGCTTCAACGGTGATCTCTAGGTATCGACCGCCTCGTTCGCGTGATTCATCCTTCACAGCGATTATCTTTACGTCTAACCGCTGGCACAACTCGATTAACTCAGGACTGTCGATAGTGAACATGATTCCCGCCTTAGTACGTCATGTTTTCGTCATCGTAGATCGCGCCGTCAACGATCACGTTGTCATCGGCATCCGTCGCATACGCCATCGGTAGGCAGCGTACCGAACGCGGGAACGCCTGAATTGCTCGGAGAGTGTATAACGTCGCCTCAAGTTCGTGGCGGTTGTCAAGCGCAACCGTTAACGTGCGCTCTAGACCTGCGATACAGGCGTCAAGGAAACGGTCGTCAAAGTTGAAATCATCGACCACGACATGAGCGAGGCCGTAACGCGCACTAGGGTACTGTTCGCACAGCGCCTTGCACAGCGCTACGAGGATACGGTTTTGCTTTTCGAGTTCTAGGAGTGTGCTTTCTTTCACGGCGTTCACCTGAATAGTCCCGCCCTATTGTACGGCACGATCACGCCGCCGCGAATTTGCAGAGGATTCCACAGCGCCGCGCGGCGCGGACAGTTATCACAGTGTTCAGCGACACCTAACACCCATCGGCAATCCCAATTGCCGCGCCCCTCTAGCTTAGTCACTTCCCAGTGACAGAGGCAGTTATTCCGGCATTGCGTTGTCCCGTCACGCGGAAACGCTGGCAGCGTCGGCAAGCCCATCGCGTTCATGAACGATTCCGCTTGCGTAGCCCACCCCGATCCCGCATACAGGCGGGCGCGTTGGCGTAACCGCGCCGCCGCGTCAATCGGAAACGTGCCGCTCTCGATTTCCGCTGCCCATTGGTTAAAGTAGCGCGTTTGGGTAATCAGCCGCGCCCGCGCGATCAGGAGCGCCGACGCGCCCGCTAACGCTAACCCGCCCGCGCCGATAATGGCGGAGGTCAAGTGATAGCGGCGGATCTCGTCTTGCATAGCGCGTTTCCACTGTGCAAGAGTGATCCGCCCCGCCGCTAACTGCTCTGCGAGAACGGTCACGCGCTGGCTGAAATCGTCGGATACGATACCCATATCGCGCAGCATCTTCTCGATTTGTTCGGGCGTGAAGTCGCGCGGCTCTTGCTGCATTCGGCGCTGTATCCGCTGAATAAGGTCATTCTCGTCAATGCGCCTGAACATGTTACGCCGCCTCTGCTAACGGTTCTTCGTTCTCGGCTAACGACTGATCGAGACCGAGCCGCTTCATGGTATCCGTGACCGCGTTGCCATCGTTCGCGCCGAAGTCGATCTGTTCTTTGCGCCGTGATTCCGCTTCGTTATCCGCGATCACGTCGTCAATCTCTTTATCTGCGTAATCGAGTTCCTTGAGCATGAGCCGTTGAATCGCGGGTGAGGCATTGCCCACACTTTGCAGCGCGGTAATGCGTTCCTGCTTACTCAAGCTGTCACCGATCACGGGGCGCTCACGGATGTCGAAGTCGATGTCACCGCGTTCGTAGCTTTCGAGCGTGAACGATTGGAAACCGTCATAGCGGTTAAACCCGCCGATACTGATCGCCATCTGCATGGCCGACGCCAGCGCGGGATCAAGGTTCTTACGCGCGTTCTGGATATTGCCAATCGCATCGCTGTACCCCGTCCGCACACCCGGCGCGGTCAGGTTGCCATTCTCGCGGATACTCTGTAACGCGAGTTCGGGCATATCGCGCTCAAGTTCTTTCAACATGTTTTGCAGATTCGATAGCGCGTCCGCAATCGGGAGATTACCCACCATCGGGTACGGCTGTGACCCGTCCGGACCGTAAATGATCGGCACTTCGTCTCTTTCCGCGTCTGGGAGCGTTAACTGCCCCGAACTGCGCGCGCCGCCCACGTACCAAATGAGATCGACGCTCTTGCGCACCTGATCATTAATCAGGGACGCCGCGTCGTTGATCTCGTCAATCTTGCGCAGGCTCGAATTGAAGGAGTTTAGCCCCCACTTCATGCCCGCGTTAGCGTAATGCGCGATCACCAGCGGCACGAACCCGTATTCGTTATCCCATTCCGCGACCGGATTACCGCCCACGTCGGCATAGAACGGGAATAGTTCGCCGTCCTTAAACGTCTGGAACTTGTCGCGCGTAATCTTTTCCGTGTACGTATACGGCATCCGGCGCATGTCTTCGGACGAACCGAAGCGCGCGGGGCGCATACTGTCAACGTTGGGATCGTCAACGCGCTCGTATTCGATGATCGCGGATTTCACGTTGCCGACTTCATCGAATTCGGCTTCACGGATTTTGCCGGGGTGAAGCAGTTCGAGGCGCACCTTCTCCCCCGCCCTATCGTCCACCACCTTGATCGCGCAATCGCCATAGAGCGCCGCCCACCGCACATAGAGCGACAGGTTTTGCCCCAACTTAGACCACTTCATAAGCTGTCTCAGCGCGTCGATCACCGCGTCGTTATCCGTCTTAATCGGTAACGCGCCGTCGGTCATCGTTTCGAGGTCAACGCCACCCTGATACACGTTGCTGACAATTAATTGATTTTGTCGCGCAACCGGGTTGTAGATTGCCCGCGTGTGCTGATACAGTTTCGAATTTACCCGATGCGTCGGGGCATACGGAATGAGGCTGGAATAAACCGTGTTGTCCGAATAGGTCTGGTAGTGAAAGTATCGGAATAGCCGCGCTGCGTAATCGTCCCACCCGAAAGAGCTGTCGGGGACGAGCGCTTTCTCGTTGTATGCCCGCACGCCTGCTGAAATCGCGTTCATTAATCGCCCCCAAATCGCCATGTGAAACGTCCTATCTGCGCCAATTACGGAGAACCGAAGGCGCACGCTCAATTGTTATCATGCCGCCACCGATAATCGCATCCAACGCCAGCGCGTTTCCAATCGGGATGTCATCGTGTTCACCATCGGGCGCGGCAATCTGCCACACGCCCGTAATCGTCTGCTTTGCCTGCAACCCGCTCATTTCGTGCTTCTGTTCAGGGGTCGGCATTAAACGCAATCCGCTAGGGCTGTGTAGGCTTTCGCGCAATGCCGCCATAGCCGCCGTTTTTGTGGCATTGGTGGTCGTAAACGGCACTATCGCGGTAGATAGGCCGTCAACCCTGAATTCGTCGTGTAGCGCCTCAATATTTGTCGATCCCATACTGTTCGTTTCGGGCTTCAATTCCTTGACCCGCCAACTCCTACAGAGTTCGCGAACTTGCCGCCGCATTTCCGCCCACGCTACTTGATTAACGCGCAAGAGTGCGACCTGCTGCATAGTCGTCCTATCGATCACACTGCATACGGTGAAATCGTTTTGTTGTCCGAAGTCGAGTCCCGCGTAGTATTCGTGACCCGCTTGCGGTGTCGCGTCAACGGGCGCGGTGAACGCGTGTTCGATGTCACCCATGTAGCCGAGGCCTGAACGAAGGAAACACGAGCGCGGATCTTCGGGATACTCCTGTAAAAACAGGTGGCCGAGTTCGCCTATTTTCTTGCGCCGCCATTTGACTTGTTCTGCGGTCAACCCGTGTGCTTTAATCAACTGGCGTTCGATGTCGCTGTAATCGAGTGCTTCACCGTCCGCTAACGGTAGCCTGTATTCATCAGCCCACCACCACGGATAGAAGTAGAGCGACCAATCCGAGCGTCCCTCTAGCGCCTCCATGCAGCGCGTATAGAACCACCCTTGCGCGCCGTTCGGCGTACTCTCAAGGTCAATTACCCCTCTATCGGGTACGCCCTGCATAATGCCCGCCATCACACTTTCGGCGTCTTTCCAGAATGCCACCTCTGACCCGTGTACACGCCCATACGTGCCGCCGCGCCCTGCGTTCTTGCTACCGGCGGTGACAATGGTGACTTCCGATTGCGTGAGCGGGTACGTGGTCGTAGTCGCGTTATCGAGGCCGCGCGGTGGCTTGATACCAGCGGGAAGATTGTCGTAGAACCGCGCCGCCATGCGTCTAAGCTTCTGCGTGGTCTGATCGTCGTGTGCCAACGTCGCAATCAGCGCGGTATCGGTGATCGCGGTGACAAAGTGATCGGCTTGAATAAGCGTGCTAATCCCCTGCTGTCGCGCCTTGAGAATAAGGTTGCGCTGTGTGCGGTTGGCGAGGTAGTGCGCCTGTACGCGGTTCGGGTTGAAGGGCACGATCCGTTCACGCTTATCGAGGATGTACAGGTGATCGCGGTAATCGACCGCTTTGGGTTTCGAGTTGAGCTTAGCTTGTTCGAGGCGTAATCGTAACGCCCGCTTCTGCAAAAAGTCTTGTTGCGAGATCGCCATCGAATGCCTCCGCCAACGCGTCAAATGTCAGTTCACCGCGCCGGATAAGGTCAATCGCCTCGGTGCGCCAATCATCAGACTGAACGCGGTCTACAAAGAGCTTGTGATACCGTCCCAAGTGAACGAGCGCCGCTTGTGGATCGTGTAGCTCAATTTCGGTGACTTCGGTTTCAATCGGGTTGTCATGCTTACCGCGCCGCGTGATCGTCCGCTTATACCGCTTGACGATCCATGACTTCGGATGATTGCGGATTTCATCTTCGGACAGTCCTAAGAACTCTCCGAGATCGCCGCGTGCATGTTCACTGAGGCGGACTAGAACCTCATCCGCGCTCATCTTGAATTCATTAAGACGTTCATCCACATACTGTTTAATATGCGGCTTTCTTAAGTTTTCTGATGCAATCGCGGCTAACGTGTTTTCGCTGCCTGTGTATCCGGCAGACTGCGCCGCCCGCGTGCCATTGAACCCGTTCGCGAGGTAAGCCTCAACGAACGCCTGTTGTTTCGTGGTCAGGGTCACGACTTACCCCCTTTCGCATCTACCGGAATCAAAAAGAGGCGCATTGCCCCTTATTTATATTTTACCATGCTATTACGTATGTCAAGCGGCGCGCGCAATCTCTTGTGCGATCTGTTCCAAACTGATAACCCGTGCCCGCGCTTCCTGCTTAAGCTCGGCTAACGCATCCTTGCGCTGTTGCAACGCCTCTAGCAACCGCTCCATTTCCGCCGCCTGCACGATATCGCTCACGTTATCGAGTAACCCCTTGACGCGGCGCGGCGTCCATTCGCCGTCGAAGCCCGCCATGCGTTCCGCGATCCATCCGTAGAGCGCCCACCCTGACAGGTGCGGATACTTCTCTTTTACCTCTTTTTCAAGCGTAAAGGCGCGAAATTCGAACGCATCCAACGTTTGGCTGTATTCATGCACATGACCGAGCGCGCGGGCTTGCAGGTACACATTCAGGATCGCGCGATCTTCGCACGGGCGGCTGATACTGTCCGCGAGTTCGCGTTCTGCCCACAGCGCCGGACGCGCCCACCACAAGCGCGGCGTCCCGTCCGCGTGTTCGAACAGCGTGCCATCGTAGAGCGGCGCGGCGTGCGGTTTCACGCGGGCGTGTGCGCCGTGGGCGCTGAAATCAGGTTGCAGGATTGCCGTCAACGTTTTCGCTTTCTTGTCAATAGCGCCATCAGTCCAATATGGCTATAAGCATAGCTTATTTGTTCGATTCTGTCAATCATTTGCGCACGGGGAAACCCCCGCTCATGCCGCCGTCAACCGGATCGCGTCGTTGCCCGCCGCTAACGTGTCGCCAATGGCGGCGCAGTCGTCGGGCGTGAGCGCGGTCGCGTAGGTGTTCAAGAGGTAGAGCAAGAGCGCG
>ERZ1292632.3617-Hain-H43-01um-R2-3617-length-11737-cov-5_pt1 | contig 11737 bp, 18 predicted proteins | sample MGYA00564407_ERZ1292632 | MGnify/ENA primary metagenome ERZ1292632 (study PRJEB36523, sample SAMEA6512637) | groundwater metagenome | collected 2019-01-08 | study: AquaDiva: Metagenomics assemblies of 32 groundwater samples
TCTCTGGCCTCATTGATCCTTTTTTCGATCACTGTGGGGCCGAAATGTTCTCGTGCCCAGTCGGTGTAGAATGTGAGCCCTCGCAAGAAGGGCTCTTGGCGCTCCAGGACAACAAGGGGAGATACTCCTTCTTCTTTACTCAACCCAAAGACTACTTGCTGAATCCATGCGTCGTCGAGTCCTTGCACCATGTCCGCGTCGCGGAGGATCTGTTCATCCAGTGGCAGATCCGCGCTTTTTTGGTGAGGAAAGAGGGTTGTTCCCATGAGGCGATGGATATCGGGCGAGAGTTCACGATCTATCGGGTCATGGTATTGGTCGAAGAAACGAAGCGCTCTTTCAATCTCCTTCCTGTCATTTCCCAGATGACCACTGTGATCTGCGTCATGAAGAAAAGCAGCAACAAGCATTGACCGAATTTTTTCCGGAGACAGAGATGGGTAGTAATAATGACAGGCGTCGTATGTCCACCAGAGGACATGGGTCATGTGGCGGAAATTGTGATAAGGATTCCACAGGTTGGTGGCGTGAATAAAGAGTGCCCTGAAATAGTGTTTCAAGTCACCAGAATACAGGCCATCTTTATTAAGAACGATGTGTGGAATATCGATTCTTTTCATGGTTTTCTCCTTGCTAGTTAAGGTTCAGGTCCACAGTGATACTACAACACGATATTACCAAAGTCAATGTTAATTTCCCCTTGGCGCAGAATTTCCACTTTATTATTCACCAGAGAAATTAGGGTTGAGGGCGCGCCACTTAAGGTGCCACCGTCGAGATAGAAGTCAACTTGGTCGCCAAAATATTTTTTCGCGGCGGCGATGGTGCTCGCAGGTGGCTTGCCGGTGGGGTTGGCGCTGGTGGAGATTAGGGGGCCAACTTGTTTTAGTAAATCAATGAGATCGGGTTTTGCTGGTAAGCGACAAGCCAAAGTGTTGGTGCCACGATGGAGGTGGGGCAAGCCGTTTGGTTTGCAAGGTAAAACCACACTCACTGGCCCGGGCCAAATTTTTGCTAATACTTTTTGCTGGTTTTCGTTAAGCGTGATTCCTAGTTTGGCCAAATCTTCTATAGCGCTAATCAAAATAATTAGTGGTTTTTGCGGGTCTTTATTTTTTAATTTATAAATTTTCTCTACTGCCTCGGGCTTAAAGACCGACGCCGAAAGGCCGTATAAGGTGTCGGTGGGCAACACGCCTACGCCCCCGTTTTGGAGGATTTTGATTATATCCCGAGTTGCCAATTTTTCACCCATTCGAGGGGCCAGATTAGCATAATAATATTGATCAGCAAGCCGTCGCGGATGGTGAGAGCGAGGATAATTTCGATCAAAACAATTAGAGCCACTGTGTGCCAAGGTTTGAGCTTGGCCGCGAGCCAGAAGCCGATCACCATCATGATGATGTCGCTAATGGAGTTAAGAATGCTGTCGCCGTAGTAGCCGTAAGAGACTGTTTCTTCGCGGTAGCGATCGATGGTGAAGTTGGTGTTCTCAAGCACTTCCCAGCCGGACTCCACACCAATGGCAATGAGGAGCCGCGCGGGGAGAGTGACTTGTGGTGCTACTAAGTGGAGCGCGCCGTAGAAGGCGAGGCCATGAATGATATGAGTGAAAGAGTAAGGGTCAACAATTTGCTGCGAATTCTCCGGGCCATTAATATCGCCGGACCAGATGGCGACCTTGCCGCATTTGCAGAACGGTTCGCGGCCGAGGGAATAGAGCGTAGTAATAGTTAAAATGATAATAAGGAGCGAGAAGAGAAATGATTTTTTTGTAAACACTTATAAAATATACCATGGTCTAATATTTCCGAATAACCGCCTTCACCACCGCCTCAACTTTGAGATCGGTGGTGGGGTAAATGGGTTTGTATTTCTTGTTCGCTGGTTCAAGATACGCTTGGCGATTTTTTTCACGATAATACTTGAGCGTATAATCGCCATCCACTTGAGCGATCACAATATCGCCAACCTTGGGCACCTTGCCGCGCTCGGCCATCACCAGGTCGCCTTCGTGAATCCCGGCTTCAATCATCGAGTCGCCCTTAACCTCGAGCAAATAGGTCGAGAGTTTGTTTTTTATTAAATAGTTGTCGAGATTAATAGTGTCGAGCACCGCTTCTTCGCCCGGCGAGGGGAAGCCGGCTTCCACGAGGCCAAGCAAGGGAACTTCGTTAAGTACGCGATTGAGGGTAATCTTGCCGCCACTGTCTTTGTTTAAAATTCCAGCCTCAACCAGCTTGTTGATGAGTTTATAAACCGCGTTCTTGGACTTAAAGCCGGTGATCGCCATGAGCTCCTTATAACCCGGCATGCGCCGCGTGCGCTCAAAGAAGGCGAGGATCTTATTTTTATATTCTTCCATATACGAATGGTTACAAATCAGGACGAACTAGAAACCGAAACCGAAGGACCAGAAGCCACTGCGTTGTAAGCCCGCTCGCGCATGGGTTAAGTTGCTCAATTGCTTCATCAGGAACTTGTGGCGCTTGGCCGCGTGTTGATAAGACAAACCCTTCACAATCCGCAAATCAATTTCTTGATTCAACTGCCGCAACTCACTTTGCATCACTTTAATTAAATTTTCTTTTTGCATGCCACCAGTATAGGTGAACCACAGTTCACCACGCAAGCGAAAGGTGGGGATAACTAATTTTAATCAATGAGATTTTTTTCTTTTAGCCAATTTAAAACAAGAATCCCTGTGGCACTGGTTTTTTCTTTGTCATTACTATTAAACCACGCCAGCTCCTCGATTTCCGACTGGGGAGTTAAGTTACCAGTAAAGTCACCAGTATAGCTGGTGAGTTGAACCAGAGTTCCTTCGGCTTTACCATGTGCCTGGGCGGTGAAGGTTTCGACTTTTTTCAGTGATTCTAGAATTAGTTTGACCCCCACTTCTTCTTTGATCTCACGGCAAAGTGCTGCTTCATCACTTTCTCCCTTCTCGCGCTTGCCGCCGGGGGTGTAGAATGAGTCTTTTCCACGCGATCGAACAAATAATACCTTGCGATCTTTAATGCAAATCCATGTTAGTTTATCAATTATTTCCATATCGGCCATTATAGCTTTTTCTGAACTTTTTGCTATGATACAAGCGCTCTTTTAAAAGAGAACATTCCGGAGTAGCTCATCCGCCAGCTGGCGGAGTAGGGCGACCGGCAATATAATGTTTTGAGTGTATACAGTCTACGTTTTGTACAATCGAGACCACGACAAGATCTATGTTGGTCAAACGGAAGATTTACCAACAAGACTTGTCCTTCACAAGGAGAAAAGGTTTAATAAGGCTTACACCGCGAGATTTTCGGGTGAATGGCAATTGATATATTCAGAACAAACTCCCGATAGAAAATCGGCGCTCGCTAGAGAAAAACAGTTGAAAAGTTATCGCGGTAGACAGTTTGTTAGACAACACATTCCGGAGTAGCTCAGTGGTAGAGCGACCGCCTGTTAAGCGGTTGGTCGTAGGTTCGAATCCTACCTCCGGAGCCCTGTACCAGACGGTACAGGGCGGAGCCCCACAAAAGGGTTTCGTCCTGTGCTAAAATTTGTTGGTGTATTACGTCTACCTTTTGCGTAATGCTAACGGTAATATTTATACTGGTTTTACGCATGACCTTAAAAAACGTTTTACTGAACATAATGATGGTAGAAGTAAGTTCACCAAATATCGTGGGCCGTGGAAAATTATTTTCTACGAAGCGTATTTAAATAAGTACGATGCTTTGAGACGAGAGAAATACTTAAAAACTACGAAGGGTAAAACCACCTTAAGAAATATGTTGAGAGATTATTTGGACACTAAAAATGAAAATTAGACTCGGATCACGGGGAGATGTTCAAGAAGTCGCTGGATTTCTTAAGGAAATGTGGTTGATACATGCCAATAATGAACCTGAATATGTGAGCAGGAAAAAGATCGGCGCATATCCAACGAGGAGAATTATCAAGTATCTCGAGGATTGTTTTAATGGGAGTAAAAAGTCTTATTTGCTCGTGGCTGAAGAAGAAGGGGAGATCGCGGGGGTACTTAAGGCAGATGTCAGGAAGGTCGAGAGCTTTTTCGTGGAAACAAAAGTTTTGTATTTGGATGACGCTTATGTGAAAGATAAATATCGTGGCAAGGGGCTGGCGAAGGCCTTACAAGAAGAAGTAGAAAAGATTGCCAAACGGAGAAAGATTAAATGGTTGAAGGCCAGGATCTATGAATTTAATAAACCGGCTCAGGGCGTAGCGAAGTCAGCGGGAATGAAGCGTTTATATTCGGAGTATTTTAAGAATTTGGGTTAGTTTTATGACTCTGATATATTTTACTTATGATGCAAAATTACGAAGGCGTTATTATTGAAGAAAGTTTGGAAAACAAGGATGTCCTTGGGGATGTTGAAATTGTAAGTACAGAAGTTGAACCAGTTACCGATAATCACAAAACCCCATGGGTTAAGCAGTGGACGCTTCACACCGTAAGTATTACTCCAGATAAAGTCGAGGAAGTGGCCAACAAAATTAGTAAATCCTTGGACAGTAAACATAATTGGTACGCCGACTTCAAGACAGAAACCGACCATTACATTATTTTTAGAAACAAGGTTTTTCATATCACCGACAGAGGTAGTAAAGCTCAATATGATGAGGCAAAGGAGCACGGTATCTCTTTGGGTATTCCCGAGTACCAAGTAGATTTCCATCCAGAAGTGAAGCAGTGGGAAAGATGAAAACCCACCTCTATCACCTCCAGCTCAATGTTAGTGCTAGGTCTTTAGATTTCTATAAAGATCTGTTTACTTATTTGGGTTACAAAATTATTGATGAGAGTGACGAATATATTGGTGTGAGCAATGGCACAACCGACTTTTGGTTAATGAAGACAGAAGAAAAATATTTGGTTAGTGGCTTCCATCGTAAAAATACTGGGATCAATCATCTAGCTTTTGCGGTTGAGGGCAAAGAAGCGGTAGATCAATTTTCCAATGATTTCCTAAAGACTCGCCGTATTCCCACTCTCTACAACACACCCAAGTTATTCCCCGAATACGGGCCAAATTACTACGCCGTTTATTTTGAAGATCCTGATAGATTGAAGTTGGAGGTGGTGTTTAAGTCATAACTTCAAACTATTAACCCGTTACGCTGATTTGACATAGGAATGATAATAATGTTAATGTTTTGGCCGCGGCAGGGTGTACCTGCGCCAACAAGGCGGTTTCCGTAAGTTCTTTATTTTTAGAGGAGAAAATCTCATGCCACTAGATACAGGTGGTTTCAAACTCGCGGGGCAACTTTTTGACCACATTCTCCAGGTTGTCGTCAGAACCCTAGGTCCCAACAATGAGGCTTTCGCGATTTTCGACGCGATTACGCTCATGTTTGATGGTTCTAATAGCGGTGAGAATGTGGTCGTTGATCCGTATCTGGTCCACAATCTTGCGGCATGCGCCCGCGTCTCGCTTAACTACGACGAAGCAGACCGAATTCCTTGGGGCAAAAATGATCACGATGCTATCATCGTACGAACTCTCGTTGGTATGGTCCGTACTTTAATTACGGCTGTCAAAACGGATAGAGTCAGTAGACGGGACGGCAAAGTGTTTTTCGGCCATTTCGAGATACCAGACTGGTTGATTAGAGAAGCTGGTAGATGAACGGAAAAAACGAAGTGCAAAAATTAACCCGACCCGCGATAACATCAAGGGTCTTTTTTGTGTTTAAAAGTTATCTTGTATAATCGTTCTGATGGCCAAAACTAGATTACTAATTTCTATTCTCGCCATAGTGCTCGGGGCTTTTATGTTTGTGTATGGTGAAAAGGACGACAGCCCCGGCGGGCAACTTCTGGGGCTGGTATTGTTTATCGTTGGTATTGTGTGGGTGATAAGGGCGAGGAAGAAAGGACTTAAGCGTTTGCAATGAAAATATTTGTGAAGGCGAAGCCGGGGGCGAGAGAGGATAAAGTTATTCCTCCGCCGCTTAAACTTATAGCTGATACCGAAGAATGGTACACCGTGTCCACGAAAGAAAAACCGATTCAAGGAAAAGCAAATGAAGCAATAGTTAGGCTTCTGGCAGAACATTTTGCTGTTTCAAAGTCTAGGGTCCGCTTGATTTCTGGCGCCAATGCCAAAAGAAAAGTTTTTGAGGTGGCAGTTTGATTATTTGGTTCTATGTCCACACCGCCCTCGCTCTTGGTGCCGCCGCAATGGCCTTGCTTAAATCCGCTGGCATTTTGTGCGTGGGCCTATTCTACCAAAGTTGTAATTAGTTGTGTTATAGTGGAAAAATGCAAGAAAAGAGTGTCTATGAGAATGAAATAAACGAGAGACTCAAAAGGGTTTTGAATGATCCCGAGCTTTATTCTTATTGTTTAAAAGCATATATAAACGCCAACCAAAAAACTGGATTTGAAAAGCCAGAAGAAACTGCCGAGTTTGTATTGAAAACTCTGGCTGGAGAGTTGTCTTTGATCGAAAAAGAAAAACTAATCTGGGAAATCTTGGGTGGTTATGTGGTCCACGGAATTGTGTTTAGAGATTATTTACCGGTGATGATCCAGAATCGGGTTAATAAAATGTATTCCCAAATCGGAGCTTATATTCTCGATTCTGGCGTGGCCGCTGACTATGGAGCTGGTTTGGGTGATTTTATGAGAAAGGTCAAGAAGGAAAAACCCAATTTAATGATCGAGGGATGGGATATTGGCAATGACGATGCTAAGGGAGACGTAAATATTTATGACGGCAAACACATTCCTCGAGACAATCAATATTATGACCAAGTTTGGCAAACTACGGTGCTTCATCATTTCAGCAATCCGATTGATGGAGTGAAGGAGATGGCAAGATTAGCTAAGAAAAGAATCATTCTTCTCGAAACTTTGCCTTTGGGCTGGTTGGGAGATAAAGAAAAAGATTTTGATGTAACTTTTGTCGCTGACTATTATTACCGACTTTTGTTTAAGAGCGGCGAGCCAGTACCGGGTTCTTATAGAACAAAGGATGAATGGATAAAATTTTTTGAAAATGAAGGTTGGAGATGTGTCAATTCAGAAGTATTTGGTAATGACATAGATTTTGCTGAGTTCAGCCACGTGAGGATTGTTCTTGAGAAGTAATTAGGGTGACATGGCAAGGTTGCCCCTCCCGACGCGGGGACTAAGTTATTCGGTGATGACGATCGGGTTTCGTGTGGATAGTGGTTTTTTCGCCGGAAATCCTGCTATGATTCGATGGGCAAGGCTTTTTGTTCTTTGAACTTTTGTTTTTAAGAGAAAGGGGTCATATGTTAAGACCAACACGAGTTATCCAAGGTGGGATGGGGGTTGGCGTTTCGCTTTCGCCTCTAGCAAAAGCGGTTTCTCTCGCTGGTGGCCTCGGCACTGTTTCGGGAGTAGCCGGCGATCTTCTCTTGGCCCGGAGTCTTCAAAATGGGGATCCGGGAGGGCACTTTCGTCGTGCCTTGGGGCAATTCCCGTTTCCAAGAATGGCGAAACTCGTTCTCGAAAAGTATTTCGTCAGTGGTGGGATCGAGGGGTCAACTTACCGTTCGGTTCCAATGTTCACCGTGCATCCGAACGATTTGCTCATCGCGCTTACAGTGTGTGCTAGTTTTGCCTTGGTCTATCTCGCCAAAGAGGGACACTCCAATCCGGTCAGTTTTAATTGCCTCGAGAAGGTTCAGATGCCTCTCATCTACTATTTCGTGGGAGCAATGTTGGCGGATGTTGATGTTATCACCATGGGGGCGGGAATTCCGACTCAAGTTCCCGGGGTACTTGACACGATCGCGTCTGGAGGTTCGCCTAAATATCGAGTCCAAGTCGCCGGAAGTAAAGAAGGTGTTGTCGTGATGAGTTTCGATCCGGGGAAGTTCTTTGGTGAGAAAATACCAGAGCTAAGGCGTCCAGACTTCCTCCCGATTGTCTCCTCGAACGTGCTGGCCGAACTACTTTTGGCTCGCGCGACAGGAAGCATCGAAGGATTCGTGGTCGAAACACCTGTGGCCGGCGGTCACAATGCGCCTCCTCGGGGCAAAGAAGTGCTTAATGAAGCAGATGAACCAGTCTATGGACCGCGCGACCAAGTTGACTTTGAAAAACTTCGCGCGCTCGGTAAGCCGTTTTGGGTCGGTGGTGCCCACGCCTCACCGGAGGGACTAGCTTTGGCGCAAGCGAAAGGCGCGGTTGGGATTCAAGCTGGTTCCATTTTTGCTCTGTGTGAAGAATCTGGGTTGGAACCATCCTTCCGCCAACAGATCCGTGCCCTCGGTTATCGAGGAGAGCTTTCGGTTCGGACGGATCGACACGCATCACCAACGGGCTTTCCTTTTAAGGTCGTTGAGCTCGCGGGGACGATGTCCGACGCTAGGATTTATGAATCGCGACCAAGAGTTTGTGACCTGTCGGCACTGGTGACTCCCTATGTTCGTCCAGACGGTGAGATTGGATTCCGGTGTGCGAGCGAACCGATTTCACTCTTCGTGGAGAAGGGCGGTAAGGCGGCGATCACGGCGGGGGCGCGTTGTTTGTGTAATGGACTCTTGGCGGCCACTGGTTTGGGTAGTCCGGGCGAACCGCCAATTTTCACCCTCGGTGACGACACTAGTTTTCTTAGGTCGTTGATGAAGGGTGAAGCTGGTTCTTATACAGCAGCGGCGGCGCTGGACTATCTGCAAAAAGCTTGAAGTGACACAAGGTCAAAACCACCTTTCCAGAAGTGGTGAACAAAATCTGGAAGCCCGTACACGCATAGCGATGTGCGGGTTTTTCTTTTGCAAAAATCTAAAGGCTCACGTTCGATCCTTCGGCAAGGTTAAACCTTTTGGGCGTAACACAACCCTAACGGTCGTTAAAAATGTGTTACGCTTGACGAGATTAAGGATTGTTTTCTGGCAAGGGCGACCCTTGCTGGGGCACGAACATTACGGTGATTTGATAAATAGGAAATAGGAATTTTCCTGGCAAGGGTCGCCCTTGCCAGCGTGGTCTAATAAACCACGAACCGTACGAACTTGTTGTCCGAGGAGAAAAAATTTTTGTCCACAACGGAGTTTTTGCGCCTGACCCGGGGATTAGTTATTCGACCGAGATGATTCTTAAGCACCTGCCGGAAGTTGAAGGCAGGGAGGTTTTAGATATGGGAACTGGCACGGGAGTTATTGCCATTATTTGTGGAAAAAAAGGAGCAAGGAAAATTGTGGCTGTATTATAAATAACCTTCTGGTAACGAGAGCGATTTTCTTGCCTGACAAGGTTGCACCTCCCAGGTTGGTGAGGTGTTTTGACGTTTCCTTTCGTTGTGCTAGGAATAGGGGAATACTATGAAACAGAAAAATTTGCTTCTTCCTGTCGTTTTGATCACCCTTGCATTGCCACTTCTTGTTAACGCCCACCCCGGCAGGACAGATAGTGCCGGTTGTCATACTTGTAGGACGAATTGTCCTAATTGGGGTCTTTCATATGGCGAATATCATTGCCATAACTCAAAAGGTGTTCCCCAGCCGCTTTATCCGATTAGAAGTCATTTGGGTGGGGGCGGTACTGGCTATACTGAACCTTGGCCAGATTATGCCGGGGTGGTTGGTGTAACCAATGACACATCGCCCAACTATGTTAATGGTTATTTAACTACCGACAGGGTTAGATTATTGCAACAAAAATTAGCCACCGATCCCGCGCTATACCCAGAGGCAATGGTAACTGGTTATTACGGTTCGCTTACTACCGAAGCTGTAAAAAGGTTTCAGACAAAATATGGAATTATTTCGTTTGGTGATCCTTACACCACCGGATACGGCCGATTTGGACCCAGAACCCAGGCTAGGTTCAAGGAAATTTTTGGGGAGGTTTAAATTTAAATCAAATGGAGGAGACGTTTATTAAGAGGGATTTGTATAATAAAAACACTTTTCTTGATAAGGAAGCTTTTTTGTTTTTGCTAAAACGCTTTGAGCAGATTGGCTTTAAGGATCAGAAGATAGTACTCCCGATTGAGGGGGCCAGAAATAGGAAAAACGATGAAGATATTCCCCAATCAAGTAAAGTCCTCTCCGTCGACGGATTTGTGGGTCTTGATCAGGATTTTGGTGGAATTGTTGTCCGTTTATACAACAACGATACAAACGAAGAAGTTGTTTTGTTGTTTAGAAATGACCTAGAAAAGATTTTATACTTCACAGACAATATTTTTCACACCACCCAAGGAGAACTAACCTCGAACCTGTATGTTTCATCTGGTGATCCTGTGCGCACATACGGCCTTGTTTTTTATCTCAAGGACTTTTTCAAAAATCGAGTACGTAATCCTGGTTTAAGAGAGTTACTGACATTCCTCGTTTTTTGTGTTTTAGCGGGTGGTGTATTTATAGTTTTCAAGAACCCCTTTAACCTTCGTTGGCTTTCAGTGACAGTGGGTTTGTTTGGGCCAACCATTTTGTTGCCGGTTTTGTCTAGGTTATTTCCGCAAAGGGGAGTACACATCAGTAGTGTTAAGAGGCCTGTTAAGTATCCATCGTACATAGAAAAAGTGAGAGACAATTGGTTGTTGGTTTTTATAACCGCGGCATTTTCTGTTGGCGGTACACTCCTCGCTCTTTTCTTAGCAAACCTGTTCGGTTTACAACAGTGAACAATTTAGGTTCTAAGCCCTGCGGCACTTTTGTGGTTTTTTGCCCCCCAGTTTGTTTGTGATAGGATAGGGGATATGAAAAACGCAATTATTGTCGTGATAATTTTGATAGTTTTGGGAGCAGGAGCCTATTTTATTAGTCAGCGGGGAGCGGAACCGGTCACCCCCACACCAAACACCGAAGTTCCGCCAGTGTCAATTCCTTTAACTGGTAATGAGCCGGCGGTGCCAGCGCCGGTGGTAGATAAGACCAAGACGGTTTTGGGCCAATCGACCGAAGGTCGCGATATTGTGGCCTATCATTATGGTGAGGGAACCAAGGAATTGCTCTTGGTTGGCGGTATCCACGGCGGTTATGAGTGGAATACGGTGGTGCTCGCTTATGAACTCATGGACTACTTAATGGCCACGCCAACGGCGGTGCCGGCGGGTCTAAAGGTTTCAGTCATTCCGGTGATGAATCCCGACGGTTTGTTTAAGACTGTGGGGACGACGGATAAATTTACTAAGGAGCAAGTGCCAACTGGTACCGATGCCACGGTTCCCGGGCGCTTTAATGCTAAAAATGTGGACTTAAACCGCAACTTCGATTGCGATTGGCAAGCCGAAGGTAAGTGGCAAAACAAGACGGTGAGTGGCGGCACGGCGGCCTTCTCCGAGCCAGAGAGCGTGGCGATCAAGAATTATGTGGAGGCTAATAAGCCGGCGGCCGTGGTGGTTTACTATAGCGCGGCGGGCGGTGTCTTTGCTTCTAATTGCCACAATGGTGTTCCGGCTGCAACCACGGCTCTGACTAATGAATATGCTAAGGCCTCTGGCTATCCGGCCTATAAAGAATTTAACTTTTACGAAATTACCGGCGACATGGTGAATTGGCTGGCCAAGATCAATGTGCCGGCGATTAGCATTCTTCTTACCAATCACACCGATACAGAGTTGACCAAAAACAAAGCAGGACTTGAGGCGATCCTCAAGACTCTCGCGACAGCAGAATAATTTTGTAAGGAGATGAAGATTGTTGCTCTCGTTGTTCTTCTCGTTGCCATTGTGGTGGGAGCGTGGTTTGTTTTGCGGCCGAAGCCGGAACCGGTATTGCCTCCACCGCCAGTGGTTGT
>ERZ1292632.3618-Hain-H43-01um-R2-3618-length-11736-cov-7_pt1 | contig 11736 bp, 13 predicted proteins | sample MGYA00564407_ERZ1292632 | MGnify/ENA primary metagenome ERZ1292632 (study PRJEB36523, sample SAMEA6512637) | groundwater metagenome | collected 2019-01-08 | study: AquaDiva: Metagenomics assemblies of 32 groundwater samples
CAGGGAACCCCCCGGAACAGGAGGAGCAAGGATGAAGAAAAACAAAACTTTTGGTGAAATAACCGAGACTTTTGATGAAATAGACGAGATAATATTTGGCACCCCTGAAGAGAAATATTCAGAATCCCTTATCCAAGGAACGTTTATTTTTACCCCTATTTTTTGTCCTAAGTGCAGCAACGAGATTAAGTCAACCCTAACTTGTGCAAAAGGAATAGATATACAAGAATCAGGCAGGCATATTTCAGGTAATTTTAACTATTACTTCTTGGAGAGCGGCATTAAGGCTATTAGGGCGCGCATTATAGAGCCTCTTTACCATTCTATTTGTCATAGTGCGACAGTAATTTTTTTCTTTGAGGGGAAACCCATTATTTTTAATCTAAACCCTCCTACTCTGAAGGATGGGAAGGGTTTTTGGGAAGAGACTGATTATACGGCTCTGGGCCGGGCAGCACAGTATTATGAACTAGAAAGTGCCGCTAGATTATTGGCCACGCTCTCAGATAAAGAATGGCGGAAAGAGGATACGTTAAAGGCAATGGAAGGCAACCAGAGTAATTGGGAGTGTAAAAACCAACTAAATATGCTTCTACAGGTAGGTTTTATCCAACGGGCAGCTAGTACCCACCAATTACTCCTGGGAATCACTAAACGGGGGATAAAATTCTTGAAAGGTGGTATCCTGGAAGCCCTGGCCTATGATGCGCAGACGATTGAGAACCAGCGTGAGGCAATTATTACCTGGGCTGAGGGGATTATTCAGCTAAAAGAGGCCCTTGATACCGTCAAGGAACCTATAGGATTATTGTCAGAGAAAAGCATGGAGTAAGCGGTGAAAGAAAAGAACTGTTTTTATTGCAGCGGTGGTTTTGCTGAGGACGTTATAGGCGAGGATAAATGGGGTGATAAGATATGCCCGGGCTGCCAGAATAAATATTTTCCTGAAGACGGTAGATCACCTCAAAAACTTCCCTGGTGCATAGAGACTGCGAATGAAGGAGGATTACTTAAGGTTAATTATGTTCCTTTACCCTCGATGCAACGCTTCCATGATAGCCCTGCTTATCATCGGTGCATTGTTGGACCCCGTGGATCGGGCAAAACAAGTACGGCAATTATGGAAAAGATTAGGATAGGCACGAAACACTATCCCAAGATACCTAAGACATCTTTCCTAATCCTACGGTCTATCTATGAGGACTTGAAAAAATCTACCCGCAAGACTTTCTTCCAGCATTTCCCGCCAGACAAAAAGGTAGTGTTTTATAACGATAACGAGAAAACGGCAATTATACTGCTGCCGCCTACTGCTCCTCCAATGGGTTATAAAACTGGGGCAGGTGCCCCTGGTGGTATGATTGAATTTGTTTTTAGTGCCGCTGAGAGGCCGGAGGAATACAGCAAGTTTTTGTCGGGGGAATATACCGGCGTTCTGATAGACGAAGCTGTCCAGTTTCCCCGTGAGGTCAGGGATCAACTTGTAGGATGTATAAGATACCCGCTGGGATTTCCCCCAGAGGATTTTCACCTTGACGGAATAACTAACCCGCCCGATAGCGAGGAGCATTGGTTATGGCAGTCGTTCTACCCTGAATCACCCAAAAGACAGCCTAACCATACCCTTATAATCAACCCTCCGTTTGAAAATAAACCCCTCCTGCAAGCCCATCCATTATTCTATGTCAACTTACTAGAGACTATGTCGCCCGATATGGCCCGGATATATGTCTGGGGCCTTGTAGGATATATCCAGAAAGGAGACCCCTTTTATCCCTGGTTCAGCCGTGATGTCCATGAGTTTGATAAAACGGGCATAGAATATTCACCCTATGGGCGTTTATTGAGGGGCTGGGACTTTGGAGCTAGGGCAAGTTGTGTTATCTTTGTCTATGAAGATGACCATGGCAACCTTGATATAATCCATGAACTGCTACTCCCACGGACACGGGGAGCTACTGAACGCTTGGCACAAGAAGTTATTAAGCATACTAACCGTTTTTATCCTGAACTTGTCTGTGAAGATTTTTGCGATCCCGCAGGTAAAAGTCTTCAGAGTGCTGCTACCAGGACAGACATAGAAATACTAATCCCTTATGGTATTATACCCCGCTCACGTCAATCTACTTACCAGGAACGCTCAACTATTATGTACCATCTGCTTACCCATAATGACCCTGAGTATGACCGCAGACCCTATTTGCGGGTTGATAAGAGTTGTGTTAATATTATCCGGGGCTTCCTTGGGGGCTACCGCCATGATAAGCGAAAAGAAACCGTTGTCCGTCAGAAACTCGCTCCTGTACGGGAGGGACATTATGAACATGTTTTTAATGCCCTAGAGTATATCGCTGTCGGTCGCTATGGCGGCAGTATGCAGGACTTGGTTTATCACCGCCGAAGGACATGGAAGGATGACGAGGATGAAGAGTTTTTTGATGATTATACCCCAGTGTCTAAACAGTGGGGATACTTGGGCCGATAGGCTGAAAGGAAAACGGATAGATGCCGATAAAATATTTGTCTCTATCTGAGGCAGCAAAAATAGTTGGGATGCCAGATAAGACCCTTACGAAATGGCTTAAGGAAAGAGAGCTGGATTTATTACGAGAAAAGGTTATGATTTATATTGATAGCATCCCGTTGTTTGATGAGGATATGATCCATATAATTGCCGCTGACCTAAAGGTATTAGAGGCCGATCTGAACCGCTATGTTGGCGAATGGGTAACGCAACAGAGAAGGAATTAACGCCGTGATTAAGCCGCCGGGATTCTCCGGTCGGCTTGAATGACTTGTTAGGTGAGGAGATGAATTGTTTCAATCCTTCCCTTGAAATTTTATCCCCCTTGTTATAAGCTAATACTGGTAAGCCATAGCGGCTATAGGCCGCTCTAAACTAACCAGTAGATAGTTTTAAGGGGGTTACAAGATTGGTTTATCAGACAGACACTTCTAATATCCTCGATACTTTGGCCACACATTTCCCTAATTTTACCCTGGATAATGCCTCCTTTACTGGTGAAGAGACAATAGAAAAGCAGATTTTAGCTGATTACCGCTATGCCCTGGCACGCCATAGCGAATGGCGGCGCAAGACACGGGCGTCATACGATTTTTTTAAGGGTGTGCAGTGGGATCCATTCTTAAAAAGAAAACTCGAAGCTTCAGTTCCCCCAAAACCAGCCCTGACCATTAACCAAATATTACCGGTGGTAAATCAAATCATGGGCCATTTTTGGATTAACCAGTTTGATACTAAGGTATACGCAATGGAAAATGCCGACGATGAAGTAGCTGATATATTGACTATGCTGATAAAATTTGTTGATGACCAGATATTTGGCAAGCGTGAGGTAGGCAAGGCATTTTTTGATATGCTGATCTCTGGCATTGGCTGGTTAAATGTCGGTATGGATTATGAAACCGACATTGTTGAGGGAGAGGTACTTTATAAGCGTTTTAGCCCTTTAGACATTCTTTATGACCCAGATCTTGAGGGAGACGATATCAAGAGAGCAGACTATCTTATTAAAGAGTTACGGTTTGATAAAAAAACATTGTTGCGTCATTATTCAAAAGCTAAATACATTCTTAACGATGTTTTAAACTGGCGTACTACCGCTTCCTATGAGTCAGAGAGAGACCCTTCCCAGCCCCATCACCAGAGTAAACCTGGTGGCACCTATGAGGATGCCCTCCAAACTCCACTAAATATCTTCGAGCAACGTAAGCCATATAAAGTAATTGAATATATTTATAAAGATTATGAGGAGACTGTTTTTATTTATAGTAACGATGATGATAGACTCTTCCGTTTTACACCCACAGAGTACAGTACACATAGAGGTACTTTTGAAGATGATGAGAATTACCAGGTTATTTACAGGCATGTACCAACCGTTAAGACAGCCTCGATGTTAATAGGCCCTAATCAACTAATCGAAGGTCCGGTTAAACATCCAACCAGCACTACTACGTATCCCTTTGTGCCTATCTTCGGTTATGATGCTCTTGGTGACAGGTTTGGTGTTGTAGAGAATCTGAAAGAGATCCAGCAGGAGCGTAATAAGCGGCGGTCTCAGATTCTTGAAATTATGCTGGCAGCTCCCCAGCCAGGATTGACAATAGAGGATGATGCAATGAGCAAGTCCATGTTGGCAAGACTAAAACGGGAAGGTGTTCCCGCGGGGGCGATTATTAGTGTTTTTCCCGGCAAGGCAAGTGGGGTACACGAGCGGAAACCGGTAAGTTTCCCCCAGGCTTTTTATCAGATGGAGCTGGAGGCTAAAGAGGATACCTATGAAACTTCCGGTGTCAACCGGGATATGCTAGGTTTTCGCGAAGGCGGGATTGCCAGTGGTAGAGCGGTGGGCTTGCGCCATAAGCAGGCAGCAGTATCCTTGCAGACCTTTATGGAGAATTTACGGTTTGCACGGCGGGGCTTAGGCCGCCTAATAATAGAGTTGATTCAAAAAAATTATACTAAGGCAAAGACCTTCCGTATATTAGGCAAGCAATATTCTATTAACGAAAGAGATATTGATTCTGATGGCGTAACCCGGATTCTGAATGATATTACGACAGGTAAATACGATATTGTTATAGGCGAGGGAGAGAGTACTGTTACTGCGAGGATGGCACGCTTTGAAGAAAATATGCGTATGTTTGATTCCAGGGTGATAGAGGTACTGCCCAGAGAGGTAGTAGTGGAATTAGCCCGGGAGATTATAAGTAGCTCTGAAGCCTCACCTGACTTTAAGGCGAGGATAGAGAACATGAAAGACATTATGGCACAGATGCCCCCTCTGGGCCAGGAAGTACCTTTTGTCCCGAAGGGATCACCACCCAAGCGGCCACCTATGGGACCAGAGGGGCCCTTTGCTATGGGGGGTTAAATAGTAGGAGGGAGGTTTTTATGAGTCCATTAACAGCGAAAGGTGAGCAAATTAAAGCGGCCATGGTGAAAGGATATGGCAAAAAAAAGGGTGAGCAAGTATTTTTTGCAGCCGAAAACAAAGGAACGATTAAAGACGTGACTAAACATTCTAATAAGAAGAAAGGAGCGAAATAGTTATGGCAGCGCCAGCAATAAAAACCAGTCCAAGACAAAAGGTCTATGTCGATAGGGGCAGGTCGTACAATATGGAGAAGCCTGCCCAACAAAAAGAAGCGGAAGAACAAAAAACGGGCAGAAGAGCAGGTAAAAAAATGAAACTATGAATGGAAAAGTAAAGAAAAAGTGATAGGGAGAAAGTAAAAGTTTAGGTCTTTCCAGCCCTGCGCAGGGTCGGGGAAGTCCCACCCCAGGAAAGGCTGACGGGCATAGGATAGGGGATATTCCTATTTGAGTTTGGCTGAGTTATCTCAGCCCTTGAGTAGCGAATGTCCCCTTTTTTTATGCCCAAAATACCAGGGACAAAAAAACAGTTCGAGGGTGCGGCCTCCGGTGGATACGGAGAGAACCGCAGCGGCCTCAGTTCCGGGATAATGAGTTAGCCACTCACCTCGGAAATAAATGGATAATCTCTAATAGAAAGGAGACCCAAGTCATGGCTATAGATCATGATAAAGTGTTTGTTGAGGGTGCGGCCTCTGATGAAACCGGAGAGAACCGTAGTGGCCTCAGAGAGTCTGATTACGAGGATATAGACCTCGGCCTCGATTTACAGGGAGAACCGACGTCCGATCCAGAACTTCAGACCATTTTTAAGAAAATAGGAACCGATCCCAATAAGCTTGCTCGGGCATATAAGGAAGCCGAAAGTAGTATGCACCAGGCTACCGAGGAAAGGAAACGCCTAGAGCGAGAACTTAATGAGAGTCGTTACCGGATGGACGAGTTAATTAAACAATCAAGGGCTAATACTGGCCCTGGCGGGGGCAATATCCCTACAACAAGAGATCAATATCATTACCAACCACCATTTACAGCATGGGAAGAATATGATCCCAGTAACCCGGACCATGTATGGTGGATGGCAAATGAGGCCGCTGCACGACAGAGGGAAGAGGGGAAGAGAGAAATACGGATGGAGCTACAGCAAGATGAGATTAAACGACGGGATGATGAGTTTATTGCAAGCCACCCGGGCGTTACCTCTGAAGAGTGGAGACAGGTATTTCAGACAATGAAGATCAGAGGCATCCGTGAGTTAGAGGATGGGTATGAGAAAGTCATGGGTAAGTCAGACAATAGACAGACTAGACCTAGCGCTGGTGAGCGCCAGATGAGACGTGAGGTAATAAGCCAGGTTGCAGATAACCTGAGCAGACCCGCCGCCTTAAGAAGTAGTGGCGGTGGTGGTGGCACAAAGACCCTCACTATGGATGATCTAAACACTCTGACCGAGGAAGATTTCAGAAAGATGCCTGATTCCCTCCGGCAAAAAATTCTTGCTATATTACCCCCCGCACCGGAACGGTATTAGCAATGAAAGGGGTGATGGTCTAAATGGCCAACTGGGCTTTTACGAGTGCACACGCCGCAACGAGGAAGATATGGTCGTATAATACGATTATAGAGATGGAGAAGTACCTCTTCTGGTTGCGGTTCATGGGTCCTGGACCCAACAATATAATCCAGGTAGAAGAACAATTGATGAAGGAGAGGGGCGATAGGATTACCTTCTACCTTGCAATGAAATTAACTGGAGCGGGTGTATCGGGAGATACTGCCGTTGAGGATGCCGAGGAGCAGCCTAATTTTTATACCGATACTGTAACGATAGACCAGTTGCGGCATGGTATAAGGCTGGCCGGTAGAGTAACCGAACAGCGGATAGCTATTAAGCTAAGACCGTTGTCTGTAACGTTACTAGCTATATGGATGGCTGAGAAGCTGGATAGCTACACGTTCCGGTTCATGTGGGGCGATGCCACGCTTACACATGGAGAGACAGGCGTAGCGCCCGAGGCAACAAGCATTATCTACGGGGGCGATGCGACAAGTACTGCAACCGTAGATGCCAGCGATGTTTTTGATATTACAATGCTGGATGCCGCCAAAGAGAAAGCTAAGACCCGTTCGCCAAAATTTCGGCCTGTTATAATTAATGGCCAGGAGTTTAGCGCTGCGGTGCTGCATCCTTACCAGATGACAGACTTTCAAACTAATACTGCGGCTGGGCAGTGGATGGATATCCAGAAGCAACTGATTCTGAAAGAAGGGCTTAAAGCGCCGATCTTTACTGGTGCTGCCGGTGTCTATAAAGGAGTGATCCTCTTTGAGCATGATAACATTAATACGGCAACCACTTGGGGGGCTGGGAGTAATGTTAATGGTGCAGAGGCTCTGTTCCTGGGGGCACAGGCAGGTTGTTTTGCCTGGGCAGAAAAACCTCATTGGGAAGAAGAGGTTTTTGATTACCGGAATAAGACCGGCTTTTCCGTAGGGGCGATGTTTGGAGTAACAAAAACAATCTTTAACAGTCTTGACTATGCCGTGTTTGTTATGCGTACAGCGGCAGCGTCCCATAGCTAGGAGGTGATAGGAAGATGAAAAGAAAAGTCTTTGCGCTAGTTCTTTGCTTGATGCTGGTTCTTCCTGTCATGGCCTTTGCTCAGGGAGGATATAAGCAGTTCACACTGGCTAGTGGCACATATACCAGCTCTAGTCAGTCAGACACAACTGATACTCTGGCTGTCCCAGGGGCAAAGAAAGTTGGAACGCTATTCGAGAGCTACTGTAGCAAGCTGACTGTCTATGCCATTGTGGATGCCTACTCCGGCACAGGGGCAACCTTGGACTTAACTGTTGAGGATAGCCCTGCCAATACCAGTGGATCATGGGGAAGCCTGCTTAGCTTTACACGGTTTACCCGGACAACCGAGAGCGGTACGAAGCTTGATCCCGCTTCACCACAGGTTTTACGAGCAACTAATATGGCTCGGTATCTGCGTGTCAAATATACCGTGGGTGGAACTAGTCCTAGCTTTACTATACGGGTATATGGCGATTGCCGGGTTGATAGTGCTAGATAGTAACCCTTAACCGGGAGGCTCTTTTATTGGGGCCTCCCCTCAGCAAAGGGACGGTGGGATGGTATTTGTGATACTGGCTATTATAGCGATTGCACTAGGGGCACTACCAAATGATCCCTTGAATTTTAAGTACCTAGTCTTACTGGTAGCGGGGTTTATTGCGATAGCAAAGATTTATCAGGAGCGGTACTTTCCGGTTGCGGTAGTAGCGGTCTTTATGTTAATAAATATCCTCAAGCCAGAGGGCATGGACGCTATCTCCCTTATTCAGTATGGGTATATAGCCTGCTTCCTGGGCCTAGCATATTTCTGCCAGCGTATTCCGCACCGCACGATCCAAAAGACTATATGCTGGGTGGCTATCTGCCAAGCCCTATATGGCATTATGCAAGTCTGGTATGATCCTTTGTTTTCTATCCTGCCTGCCTATATTACTGCGTCTCCTTCGAACGCTTACCGTATCTTCGGTACATTTGGTAACAGGCAATACTGGCTTATGTTCCTGGCGGCGTCTGTGCCTTTATTTTTTCATAAGGATTTTTCAGGCAGGTTTAAAGTATTTGGCTTGATTGTCTTATCTGTGGCTTATTTGTGCTATTTATTCCTTGCGAGGACGATAACTTTTGTTGAAGTAGCGGCCCTTATCGTCTTGTGCTGGTATGTGGTCCGGCAAAACATAATTTTTTTTATACCGGTAATGGCTACCCTGGCAGCCTTTGTTCTAGTATCTATCCAGGGTAAATATCAAGAAACACCCATCATTAAATCCTTTACAAACTCTATCCAGATGAGGCTTAAAACAGCAGCCTTAACCCATGAGCTTATGTCGCTTGACAGAAAGAGCTATCTGATAGGGTATGGACTGGGAACCTTCGGTATAGTGATGCCTGAATACGAAAAACAGACTCAGGACAGGGTAACAGATGATAAAGAACTGCTTGCCCATGCCCATAATGAATATTTGCAGTCATGGTTTGAACTGGGATTACCAGGGGTAATTTTGTTGCTGATAAGTTTTTTTTATATTCTATGGCGGGCGGATGAGGCCAATAAGTATGCTAGCTGGTGGTTTAGCTTACTATTCATTGGTCTGTTTAGCTGGGTACATTTTCCGCTGCATTTACCGCAGATGGTTGTATTCTTTCTTAGGGGTAAGCATGATTCTGAGGGAACAAAGCCGGGTGGATACTGTGGTTTTTACAGCGGTTGTCCAGATAATCTAAACAAATTAAGGAGGTGATTTTGTGGAATTAATAGAGTATATCGGTCCTAAAGGGGCAGAAACTGAAGCGGGGGCCATTGTTAAAAAGGCCTGCGGGTACCTGTTTTTTAATGGGCGGCCCACAACGGTATATAGTGATGAGATAGCCCAGCGGCTTCTCAGGTTTCCCGAGGTATTTACCAGGCGAGAGAAAGGTGAAGGGGACATAATAAAGGAAAAGGCCCATGATGTCTCCTTGATAGAGTTACGGGAACAGGTAGCTATACTGAGTGAGCAGGTAACAGGGATATTAGAAATTATTGAACCGCTAACTGAGCTTAAGAATCTATTAGAAGCTCAATTAGCTCCTAACAAATAGGGAGGGAAAAGAAGAATGGCAAAGCACGAAGGAATGTGGGGAATAGACCCCGCCATGAAGACCGGACACGAAGAAGCTCTGGAGATTAAAGAGACTCCCCCAGTTACTAATGTGTCCATGGGGAAAAACAAGAGTGGTGGCAATATTGACCTGCCAACCTCGCCCCATGGCACAAAGAAACGGGGGCAAATGGAAAGTGATTATTAAGTGGTAGGGATCGGGGTGAGTCCCCGATCCCTAAGCACTTGTGAAGGGAACTATGGCAAGTTATACCTTACTTCAACTAATTAATTTTATCTTACGGGATTTACAGGAAACGACTGTCTCAACAGTAGCCGCCACAACAAATAACCTTGTCTTGTATCTGATTGATCAGCTCAATTTCCTTATGTATGAAATTGCCGAGGCTGAGAATTGGGACTGGTTATATGCTTCCAGTAGCATAACTACGGTAGCAAATCAGCAAGAGTATTCCCTGGCAGCAGATTGTGAGATGGCCCATGCCTTCAGGCAGATGAAGACACCGATGTGGCTAGCGAAAAGAGATCTGGTATGGTTGGCAGAAACTTATCCCGATTTTACTGATAGCACGGGTGATCCTGAAGGGTATATCCCGGTTAGTTGGCAAAAAATATGGCTCGATCCGATACCAACATCGGTAATGACTATTAATTATTCTTATAAGAAATTCCTTACTAGAGTAGCGGGTGATACCGATACTCCTCAGTTGCCGGAACCGTTCCAGAATCTTTTAATAACAGGACTAAGGGCAATGGCATATAAATATGCTGGGCATCCCGATAGCGATAAAGAGATGGGTTTGTATCTGGCACGGTTACAAAAACGCATAACCTTGTTTAGAGAAGAACCGCCGGATGAGTACCCTAAACTTGCCGGATGGGATTATGGAGAGAGCCCTTATGCCTGATTTGGTTATTAACGATTTTAGCGGCGGGAAGAATACCCGGGTGCCTGGTAACCGCATAGCAGATAACGAGCTACAGGATATATTCAATATGGAATATACCCCAACCGGAGGATTGCGATCACGTAAAGGCAGAGCTAAATATAATACTACTGCTATTGGCTCTGCTGGTAAAATAACAGGGATATTCCCTTGTAAATATGCTAATGGGACACGCAAATTTGTTGTCTCTGAAGGCACAGGGTTATATGTAGATGATGGGGCAGGGGTATTCTCAGCTATCCAGACGGGACTAACCAGTGGGAAATATGTCCAGATGGCTATGCTGGGCAACCTAGCGGTCTTTGTTAATGGGGCGGAGAGTCCCAAGAAATATAATGGTACAACGGTATCGGCATTAGGGGGCAGCCCCCCCGCTGATCCTACAATGATTTGTTCGCACCGCAACCATCTTTTTGCGGCGGGGGCCAGTGCCAACCCGTTCCTAATATCAGCCTCAGCGGTTAATAATCCAGAAGATTGGACAACGGCAAACGATTCGTGGAATGGTTATTGTGGTTATCAGGATGGAGACCCGCCAATAGGTATGATCTCATTTATGGATACGTTTCTGTATGTCTTTAAGCGGCAAGCTATATGGCGTATCATAGGTAGCACGGGCAATTCGTCTAGTGCTAACGTTTTTACCCCTGAACGTGTAGCCAGTCTAACGGGATCAGTGTCGCAATTTTCTATTGTGCCGGTTGGCTCCGATGTATTCTTTTTTGATATAGAAGGTGTAAAGAGCCTTGCTGATACCGAGCGGGCAGCGGGTATAGAGTATCCTAACCTGACCTTTAAGATACAGGATGACATAAATAATCTTAATCAGAGTAAGTTCAGTCAGTTCTATGCCGCTAACCATAAACAAAAATCGCAATATTGGCTTTGCGTGGCTAATGCGGGTCAGGCAAATAATAACAGGGTTATTGTCCTTGATTATGCTTTGCGTACCCCAGGGCCTATGGGAATACTGTTTCCAGCGGTTACTATCTTTGACCATCCCATGTCTGCGATAGCTTTAATAGAGGAAACCACCGGCGCCGACCAGTTGTATGGGGGCGATGTTTCGGGGTTTCTATGGAAGTTGGATACAGACGATGCCGACGGCACAGCAGATTATTCTAAATGGTTCAAGACTAAGGCATTTGATCTTGGAGACCCTGCTCGGTATAAGAATTTTAAGTACCTGTTTGCCCGAGTAAAGCA
>ERZ1292632.3624-Hain-H43-01um-R2-3624-length-11723-cov-4_pt1 | contig 11723 bp, 19 predicted proteins | sample MGYA00564407_ERZ1292632 | MGnify/ENA primary metagenome ERZ1292632 (study PRJEB36523, sample SAMEA6512637) | groundwater metagenome | collected 2019-01-08 | study: AquaDiva: Metagenomics assemblies of 32 groundwater samples
TGATTTGGCCGCGGCATATCCTGTACCGGCGCCAGCTCCAAGTATACCAAGTGCCTTAAGAATTTTCATTACTGCAGCGCCTTTGCCGGCTGTCTTGACGGATCCTTCTTTAGGCGGCATGTACTTTTCAGTCACACGTCTAAGCTTACGTAACGCGGAACCCATATTACCGGGTTGACTTAGATTAGCCGGCTTCTTAGCCACAGCCAACGCTCTATTGCGTGCTTCCATAACCCGTTGTATAAGCGTCGACTTTGCGACCGCGGCGTCAGCGAAAAGTTTATCTGATGTCTGTCTTACTTCACGCAAACTAGGCACCTGCGGACCGAGTTTGCCTAAGTAACTCGGTTTCATCTTAGCAAATTCTAAAGCATCATTACGCCGTTGCAGTGCTGCATCTATTTGATTCTGAATATGTGAAAAATCTGCAGAATAAGGATCCTGAGCCTGAGACATCTTCATGGGTTGCATAGGCTGTTGAATAGAGCGCCGTATACTACGTAACTCTTCTCCGCTAGGCTGTACTCCAGATTGGCGTATGGCGCGTAAGCGCGATGCAGGATCCGATTTAGTGACCCGAACATTACTTAATCCTGAATCAGGATTCAGTCTACGTATACCACGAAGTGTATTGCCACTAACAGATAATATATTAGGCGCTGTACTTGCCATCTTCGCGGGTTGCATGGGTTGCATGGGTTTCATCGGCATAGTACTAGGCGTCTTAATTTGCGGTACGCGTTTAGGCATTGGCTTAGCCGCGGTTGGATTCATGTGATCAGGCATAGTCGCGGCCACATTATTAGTGGCAGGCGGCTGATATCCCGGGTTAGCCCACGGGGACGTTCCCTTGATCTTTAAGCCGGCTAACTTAGCCATAACTAAACGTACGGCCGACTTCTTAATTTGGCCGCGGCGCATCTTACGCAGACGTTCTCCGATATCTTTGTAGCCCTGTCCTTCCATACGCTGGGCTTCTCTAACTACCTGTTCACGAGCACCACACTCTGCCGATGTTTTCTTGATCATTGACGCGCTCCTAATATACGGTTCCGTTTTACGCCTAAGCTGACGTAGCCGAGAGCCTATGTTTCCGGGCTTACTTAAATTGGACGGTTTCTGTGCTTCGGCTAGTGCGCTGTTGCGTGCTTCGGTTGCCAGTAGTTCAGCATTGCGCGGACTTTTGGCCGCGGTCTGTTGAAGTGTATTCGTCATGTTCAAGAAACTGTCATTGGCCATGTTCCGCATCCTCGTTCTTACGCACGAAGACGACACACATAAGTTTAAGCCGCGGTATCTCAAAATGCGTACCCGGGAAATAACATTCCCACGATTCTGCGCCGCGGCTTACTGAAATGTCGGCTCCAGGCTTCGGAATAAATATACTCCCCTGATCATCTAAAGGCAATAGAATATTTACGCCATACTTGCTGACTACCACATCGACCGCGGACAAACACATCGTACCGTCAGCCAAACCTAAGCTGACGCGTATGCGCTGCGCCAGATAATCATGTATCGGATCGTCAACTTTAAGATACTCATACGTTGCATCTGTAGCCGGCGCGGCCACATCTGATATGCGAGTCGTAGTACGTACTTCAGGCGTTGCAGGTACGGCCGGTACACCGTCACCAAGATCCATTTCTCCCAACGCGTCTACTTCTTCCATGCTGGGCGGTTGACGTAAGTCCTTGCTAGACTTACCTTTAGCTTTATTTGCTTTCTTTAACACGGCGAGTGCCTCCTCTGCGTTCATGATCTTCGTAGGTTTAACATTCGGATTAGGCGTAAACTTCTCGTTTACTACTGGCTCTTTCTTAAGTTTCTTTTCGGATATTGTCTGTTTCATTACACGATTCCCTTCATATGCGTTTCAATCTCACGCAAAGTAGACTTCTGGCTAGAGTCCGTGACAGGAGCTCCGCTAGACTTAGCCTTCGCGTTCTGCCTCATTAAGTTGCCAAGGCTAAGTACCCCGGGTTTGTCATTGTCAGAAGGATAATTTATCGCAAGCATGTCCTTCGCTCTGTCTGGTAGTTTATTGGACGCGGCCACTAAAGCCTTATTCTTCTTAACCTTGACCACCGGTACAGGCTTAGGCGGACGTACGGCCGGCTTAACAGATTTTAACGGATCCTTAGACAGTACCAAGATGCGTCTGATGAAATCCTCGTCCTGTTTGTTTAACCTGATCTGTATGTGGCCTGCGTTGATGTCGCGCCATAGTTCTTTGACTACTACGACTTCAATAGGGAGCTCAGGACTCAATTCGCCAGGCTTGAGCGTTTTGCCACCTTTAGATGTGGCCGCGTAACTGAAATACTGGTTCTGAGGCATGATGTTGACTATTCGCATAACTCTCCTTTCGAATTAATGTTCGCGTCCAATGTAATTGAAAACTTCGAATATGTCAATCAACTATCGTAGACCTAGTAATGACAACAACGAACGTCGTTGTTTCTTAGGTTGCGGTAAAAAATCAAGTGAACGAGTTTTCCAATATGCCGCGGCCTCTGCTGCCGTAATGTCGCCAACCCAATTACCCGCAGCATCATAATGACTTTTTGTCGGATCATATACGGGATTATCTGGTGTAATATACGCTTCGGGAGGAAACTGTTTACCTTTATTGTCGGTACGCGGTTCGCCAAAAACAGACCACTTCTCCATCATCAATGCAAATCCATCCGCGTACGCCTGCTTGATGTGCGACGGCATGTTACGCGTCCTATTCATTAAAAAGGCGTGCATAGTACTCCTCCATTCAATTAATGTTAGTTATAACAATAACCAAATCAACGAGAATATCAAGTACTTAAGTATTGATTAATAAGTGGCCGCGATATATAGTTACAGACAATCTAACTCGAAAGGAATTACATGAGTACACTCGTAGCAGGACCGTGGGTGGGCGAATTCGGATACGAACTGTTTGCATGGCAAGGCGCCATACGCCATATTGTAAAACGCGATGGATACGATCAAGTAGTTATCTCTAGCCGATTAGGCCATGAACACCTATACCACGACTTCTGCACCAAATACATACCCTACGCGTCCAACTTAAACGCCTGCGACGGTAGACACGGCGTAGTTGGCCTGGATCAAATGGGCTTAACTGAACAGATGTTTCGAGGAATACCGTACATGCGAGCCCTGTGTCCCGAACAAAATTTGAAGAACGAACCCAAGGAATTCATAAATTACGGCACTAAAGACGCAGCCCTTGGGTTCGATATCGTCATACACGCTCGGGGTATAGCGGTAGAACCCACACAAATGGTTCGAAACAACTATGCACAGAAGCTTAGCCGCAACTGGAGTATCGATAAATGGCGCGTCCTAGTTGATAAACTGCTAGCCGATAAATATCACATATGTTGCATAGGATCGCCCGAAGCGTCGTATATACTAGATGGTTGTACCAACTTGCAGGGCGTATCGTTAGCTCAGTTAGCTGACATACTCGCGTCCAGTAAACTAATTGTAGGCCCGTCCAGTGGTCCAATGCACTACGCGACCCTATGTAAATGCCCGCAAGTAACATGGGGCGAACCCCATCTGAAAGAACGATATCAGCACCTGTGGAATCCATTCGATACGCCAGTACGCTTTATAACCACAGATGTTAAATACGATCCCGACGTGAATGTGATATACGAAGCTATTACAAAGAGATAAAGGAGTGTATTGTGATCACCACCAAAATTATATATGCTGGACGCACACTTACTGTAGCTGACGTAGCGGAAAGTAAGTTATTCAATATCTGGAAGTCTCGTGGAAGCTTCTACGACACACAGACGTTAGACTATATTAAATCGCTACGGTTAAAAGGGGTATATGTAGATGTAGGCGCTAACAGCGGTAATCATTCTATGTTCATGGCCAACTTCTGCCGGTGTACTCACTTGGTAGCCGTTGAATGCGTACCTATGCTTATTGACGTGCTTACTACTAATCTGAAAACAAATAGCCCAGTAAAGTATACCGTAGTCCCATATGCCGCGTCCGATTATGACGGAGAAGGACTGTGCTCTGTTCCAGTGTTGCCTAATTTAGGTACCGCGTCCATGGTACGTAACAACGATCGAAAGTTGCCGATTCGCGTCCGTAAACTTGACACTATACTGTTAGCTGTTCCATCTGACGTGGTTGTCGTGAAGATTGACGTAGAAGGGGCCGAACTTAATGTGCTAAAAGGTGCCACCAATATGCTGGCTACACTCCATCCGGTAATTGTGGCTGAGGCCTGGACACAGGCGTGTGTAAAGGAATTAACCGATTTCCTGGGTTCTTTTGGCTATGAATATGTGATGTCTCCAAACAAAGCTAATCACGTTTGGAAACGGGCACAATAGTACCTACACCGTGACTACTAAAGTAATACTCAGACAGCATATCCAGATCTTTATACTTGTCTCGATACAACTTGAATGTAGTATTGGACGCGACCTGTTTCCATCGGTTTAACACGTTCATTTCCTGCGCCTTGCTGTCGTACTCACGCGCATTAAACGAACTACCGGATCCGAACTTAGGCACACTCTGCAAGCCGTCGTCCGTAAATGGTATATCCAGCGGCTTACACAGGGATTCTCTATATTCGGCTGACTTAACCCACTTATCATACAGAATAACCAAAAGATTACTAAATGGACTGCGTTTAGTTACGGCCGCATTGATATGATCGCGATAACACAGTATTCTCTTATCCAGATACCCGTGCAATGCTCTCGTCTCGGGTTTCTTACTCTCTATCGTAACTACAGTACTTGCCAGCCAATTTCGAAATCTTCGTACCACCAACACCGGATATATCCTGTCGTAAGACTTTACGGCCGGCGTATCCTCCCACGCGTCCTTACGCCATAGTCCCAACTTGAATCCTTCTAGATTAATGAGCGTATCGCGGCCACTACCATATACCGTCAAACCAGCTTCTTTTTGCGGAGTTTTAAACTGCGTCTTATCATCTGATAAATGGACATCGTTGATATGCCGTATATTACCGTGCTGCGCGCATATCCAATTAAGGACAGCGTGGTGCCCGCTTCTGTGCTTGGCGACAACTACATACAGATTCATATTGCCTTGAGAGTTATAGCGACGCCCCCAACACCTGCGGGATGTGGTACTTCTTTATAGGCCGCGACCTTATTGCCTAGTTCTGCACGTACCTCGTTGCATAGGTTGCCTATGCGATATACATCGTCAAATACGATAACCGCCCCGGGTGCTAACTTACCCTTGACGTTGTCCCAGTCCTTCTTGGCGCCGGCATAAGTATGGTCCGCGTCAATCAATACGAAATCGTACTTACTCGCTGGCGTAGCGTCCGATGTTCCGTGTACCAGGTATACCGATTTCTTAATGGCTAACGCGTTAAGCAATTTAGGTAATATAGGCGTCAATTGCATCTTATAGTCAACTGATGTTATAACACTGTCTGGCGAAAAGCATATGAATATACCCAGCGAATAACCCATGTACCTGCCAATCTCCAGTATGTTCTTAAACTTGCGCGTCTGTAGTTGCTCGATCAGTAAGTTAGCTCTCGACGCAACTATACCGCGTTTACGCATATCAACAAACTCCGCAGGAGACAGTATCGCGGCCAACTTGTTATGATAGTCTTGCAATGTCTTCATGGATGCGTTTGATACTCCTTCCAGCTCTCAGGAACATACAATTTCCAATTGCGATTCTGACGTTCCTTGGCCGCGTCCGATAATTTCTTGTTATCTCTGAGCGCGTTCACATGTACCAGCTCCTTATCTTCGCGTACCCATGCTTCAGGATGCGCTAAACAAATCATCGGAATCTCACACGCCTGACCAAGTATAGCTACCTGCTCGTCTATCTTGCCCGCGTCGAAATTACGCCAGTCAATGCGTAGCAAATCGCTGTGATATCCCATGAGCCCGGTTCCTAACATGTGTACAACCGCGTCCTGAGCCACGTATCCGGCATGACTAAATAAAATACGTCTAGGCTCAGCAAACAGCGTACCATGCCCGCCAATCACAGCTTGACGCCTGTACTTGTCTATCGTCTGTACCATGTGATATACATAGTCCGCGGGATAGATCAAATCGTCGTCCACTGTAAGGTAATATCCAGGTGAACAGTGTGCTACATAAAACTTACCGCGTGGACCAATATCCGGAGGCGAGCGATATACTGTAATTTTAGGATCCTGCAATTGCGCAGGATTGAAGTCGGTTGGATAGCTGTTGAGATATACATGCATTCGGTCGCATGCCGGCAGCAACGTGTCTAATACACGAAGCAGCCCTAAAGCCCGGGAAGGTATGGAACAAAGTCCAACGTGTATCAATTCGTCATTCATAATGCTCAACACTATAACTAATTCTGACTCGATTAGTCAATAGGTAAACGCTAATTAATGCCGCGTCTAGTATCTACTGAGCTTATACTTCATGATCAGGCGTTCAATCCAGGTAGGTTTCTTCCTAACGTCATATATCGCGCCCATAATATCCAATGCATACTTCTCTGTCTCGTAGGTATGTACGGCGTATAGATTTAAACCACTACCGCGGTTTTTACAGCGTGTGGCTAAATCGCGTACTCTATCCGGATTCCAGTATTTACCGGCCGGCGCACCGTCTCTTACCCAGTTAATAATAGGCCCGTTGTCCGTATCTATGAGCACGGCGCTGGCCATGGAATAGATTGAAGGTCCTACGTCCGCTGGATTCTGCGTATGGTAATCAATCATGCTATAACCGGGCGGTACGTATCCCGGTTTACCAGTACCGTTGAATATAAGATGCCCGCCATTACCAACCCATTCTCTAATGCAATAATCTACCAATACCTTTTCATTGGGTTCATTGCTGTTTTCAGCAATCGGGCACAGGATAATACGATTCGTACCTACTTCGCGAATAAGTCTGCCAACTACCTTATCGCATATATTCTGAGCCCCGAACCGGGTAATCGTCTCATCATTACCGTTGGTAAGATGCAATGTAACCCACAACTCATCAAACTCCAGAATAGGCTTTATGAAATTAACCAGTTCTGTATATATCTGATCCAAGTTCTTGTCGTTGTATCCGTCTTCACTCTTGTCGTAAGCCGGCGCCATAGCCTCTAATACGATGTTGTTGCACTTAGAAAGATACAAAGCCTCGGCAAACTTCTTCCTGTTCATCCCGGGCCACTCACCGGCCGCTATACCGCCGCATAGAAATTTAGGTAAGTTATCCATAATTACTCCTCGTATTAACCGCGGCCTACTACTAGCGGGGATTGGATTTGAACCAATGACCTACTGGTTATGAGCCAGTCGCGCTACCAGACTGCGCTACCCCGCAATAGTTTGATTACGAAAGTATACAGAAATGCATACTTTCGCGATCCATCAAATAACAGATACGAGCCTGACATAACCACACCACATAGTCAAGATCTCTAACTACAACATATATGTGGTGGCATAAAGTACCGCGTACAATATATATGTGGTAGCGATTTATAACTTGTTTGGTGTATAACCGCGTATAAATGGTTATATTTACGACCCTAATTAATGGGCCGCGATCCATCAATAGGTAGTTCAGTTTCTATCAGATACGGCGTTCCAATCGTATATTGCTTCTTACCAGCCGTAAATTGTAGACCATCGCGAAAAGTCGTATACCGGATTACCTGATGCCACGTACGTACAGGTATACCAGCCCACGAATAAGACGTAACCGTGTATGTCAGCTTATCTCCGCCGGGATATAGATTATCCGACGATAAGCATCCCGCTAATAATATGGCCGCGATCAATAGTAATTTACGCACAGTGTTATAATACCACAATAGGTAAAAAAAGGGCACGCGTTAGCATGCCCCTTTCCCGGGTATGGAAGAGTGAGTGAAAACCATACCCTAATTACCGTTACGTTGACGGTAACAAATATCAACTAAAACGGTCCCATTTGATACGCACAACGCGCACAATAGTACCGCTTCTTATACAATACAGGCTTAGACACAGGCATCATATCAAACGTAATGCAGTGATCTCTATGGTGTCTCCACCCACATAACGTGCCGCAATCACACTTGAATTCTGTAGAGTAGTCACCAATGACCTTAGCTGCCTGCCCAGTCCACAGTGTTATTTCACGCGGCATATAAATTACCCCATCATTCCATTAAAGGAACTACGTTACCTACATCTTCAGGTCCCAGCCACGACAGTTCTTCCAGGCGCTTCTTGTAGTCCGGCTCCTGTATAACGTCAAGGATTACAGCTGCCAAGCGTGCTAGGCTACGTGTAGAGGCTCCTACAGGTATTCTAGTACAATAGGACGCGTCATCCATCTGCACCCACTCGGCCACTACGTTGTCAGTTATGCTTCCGATGCTGTATTCATAACACGAGAATCGTAGCAGAGGTTGATCGGTTGGATCCTTTTCGTTGTAGTCACCAGAGAATCCCTCGTCGATATACTCCCATACCACGCGTTTACTGCCGCGTTCAAGTATTAGATCTATAAAGGTTGTATCTCTCACGATGACGCCCATCCAAAGAACAGATACTTGTTGCCCTCTAACTTGATACAGCCGGCAGGGCCCCACTTATCATCAATACGCTCGTCATTCGAATCAATCAGTTCGTTCGCGTACGCTACCGGATCCTTACCTTCCGGCAGATCAATCATAACAAACGATCGTTTCTCTGCAATCGTGCCAGTGTATCCGCCATGCCCGCATTCCCAGGCCGCATCACTAACGGCTTGGTTAAATGCAGACTTCGCGTCCTTACCTTCTGCTTTCTCGACAAATGTATCCGCGCCCATATCACTTAACCTTTCTCTGCAACTGCGTTAATCAGATTACCCGATCTTAACGGATGTCGTAAGCCCGCTCTGTAAGTCTTGCCGTCTGGAGTAAAACACCAGCTTTTGCATACGGCACATCTACGCCACCCGCTTTCCCATTCGCGGTCCGGGTTGTCATGTCCACAATCCCAACATTTCCACGCGCCACGGAAGGGATCGTCAATCACTTAACCTCGCCTTTCTTACACAACAGACAATCTCCGGCAATATAGTCTACAAACCCGTGACTGCCAGTACGGCCGGTCATTTTGGACGCGGTCCCATTAACTGGCAATCCTAGAATCTTACCCTCTTCATTACATATCGCGTCCACATACCCGGCCTTCTTGGATTCCTCGCTCAATACAGGCACGAGCTCAATCATTCCCCCAACCAGACTCTGCAGTGTGCTGAGCTGGTTGGTTGGGGGAAGCGTAATCTCTGTACGCGTCCCATCTGCTTTAACTAATAGGGCCATATTACTTACTCTCTTTTCTGAGTTGTCTACCGCCATTTTCATCACATGCTGTGCCAATAAACCGTCCATCCGCATTAAAGCAGAACAACGCTTGGGCTACGCCTATCACCGTATGTGTATCCTTGATAGGGTGAATACCGTCAGCGGACCACACGTCCCCAGTAACACCCATTTCCCTGAAGAAATGCTTAAACCGAGCAATGTCCTCCATTACAGTTCCACCATACGTTCGGCACTACACAAACGATCGTTAATCATCATCAGTCGTGCAGACGCGACGTTAATTTCGGACGCGAGCGGCGCCGTAGATGCCTTCTCACAAGGCGCTCCGTCCTGCTTGCACGTTTCTACCGGCGACAGTATTGGATTAATACGCGCTATCAGATCAGCGGTTGTACTTTCCAAACTCTCAATCACCGTCGTCAGTCTCTTAAACGCGGCCGCTATCTGCTTATCCCGGGCCGGACCAATATCAGTACCGCTTGCCATAGCCGGCGTGTCTACTCTTTTATCTGAATACATACCCATATCTACCTCCTTCGTGGTTCTCTGCTTGCACATATTTCGCGGTCATATGTGTCGTAAAACTTAATACCTATTAAATCGTAGAAACGATAAAACATCATATTTCCGCGACCCGTACATCTAACAATCTGCAACACTTTCTTGTTGCGCTCGTCCTCTATAACCTTGGCGCCGGTCCAAAGTTTACCGTCGTAGTAGAAGCCCGTTTGCCATTGGGCGCGTAACTCCTTGGCTATACGACGCATATACATAGTGCTGTTTTCTGATATCAGCGCTTTCATCGTATCAACTGCGCGTTCATCTCTTTGCAGAACTTACGATAGGCCGCGTTAAACTCATACGGGGTAATCTCCTCGTAAGCCGCGGACTGCAACCTACCGGCGTGTGCCGTAGTTGAGCTTAATTCAAACTCGTCATTACTCCGGCGTTCGAATTCAACAATATGCAGTCGATCTGTAGCAGCCAATACGCGTATATACAGCGGCCACACTTCGGTACTAGAATAACTATTCATGTACCGGTAGCATTTACCTACATACTGCTTTGCCAACAGCGTATCGTGCTTCTGCTCAAACGCGTCCAACTCTTCTCGAGCCGCTTGTACCGCGTGTTGCAGTTCGCTCAATCTGGCTTCGTATTTATTAGTCTTAGTCATAGTACAGTATCCCATTATATCTTTAGTGCGCTGCATACTATTTTTGCCTCCGATGCGGCGGTGTGGTTCATTATTCACCCCACGTTTTCTTAAACGAGCCGCACCGAGTCAATATGAACGCGCATCCGTTTTCTTTACATATCTCATAAAACGCGGCCGCGATCTTACAATGATCGGGCGAACCCGGTTTCATATCGCCGCAGTGATAACACATGCAATGCTCTTCCCTAATAGCGCCATCCATTGTTGGCGTATGCCATACTGTCTTACCATGCTTAACTACTTGTACTGGTGTTTCCATCGATACCCTTCTGTTTACAATCCCATTCGTACCAAGCCTTAGCCTGCTCCTGCGTTATTAACTCGATGAACCCGGTAGGCATGTAACCCCATACCTCATAGTCCTCGACTACCGCGTTAGCAAATGCAATCGCGGCCTGCTTTACCTTATCCGTAGGTTCTATCGGATCCGCATCTGGATTACCGTGCTCGTCGTCGAGAACTGCATAGGTATTATCAATAATTCGATCAGCAATGTACTGCGCCTCGTGCGTATCGAGTTCCATTCTCGCGAACTCAACTACCCGGATGGGCCATATTATTTTGGCCGCGACGGTATCGAACGTAGCCATAGGCTCTTTCGTACTATCGTCCGCGTCCTCTAATACACGAAACACCACATCCCTGATCTCTGGCATCAGCTGCTCCCAGCCTATTAAGCCATACATCTTCTTACTTGGTTTCATTATTCTCCTCTACGCTATCCCTATACAACCGCACCACCTCGTGCAACTTCTGATGTAAAAGGCTGCCCCTAGCCACGTTGCCTGTGTTTAATCCGGTCAACAGAGCCTGCGCACAGTCAATAACCGCCTGCTTAGACTCTGCAGCAGAGGGCGGCTCTTTAACCGACTTGCCCGATAAACGGGATTCAATAAGTTGCATAGCGTCGGTAAGCGCTCTCCTGTACGAATCTGGCTTCTGCGACATAACAGCGCGTGCACTATTATCTAGGTCGCGTACCAGATTAAGCGCATACTGTAAGCCGTTTAAGAATCCACGCGCCACATAATCAATCGGATCCACACTAGGATTTGCTGGAATCGGATCGCTGTCCTTAAACATCTCCTTGTCTAAGTCAGCCTTAACCGCGTCCACAACAGACTTATCCACCACAGGTACACTGCGTACGTTAGCCTGTTCCATATTACACCAC
>ERZ1292632.3626-Hain-H43-01um-R2-3626-length-11717-cov-15_pt1 | contig 11717 bp, 13 predicted proteins | sample MGYA00564407_ERZ1292632 | MGnify/ENA primary metagenome ERZ1292632 (study PRJEB36523, sample SAMEA6512637) | groundwater metagenome | collected 2019-01-08 | study: AquaDiva: Metagenomics assemblies of 32 groundwater samples
AAGACGGCCTCTACAAAGCCGCCCGCGGCATCACGAGTCTTGAAGAAGTCCTCCGCGCAGTGACCGAATAGTTATGAAATACCGCGCTGTGATACGGAGAGAGGGGGCAGTGAATCAAACTCGCGTTATAGAAGCGCCGTCGCGCTTCGCGGTGTACGACCAGATACAAAAAGATGGAGGAACCGTTATTGAGCTCGTTGAAGGCGGTGGCGGTTTTAAATTCCCCGAATGGTTTTCAATAACCATAGGCACCGGAGTAAAGCGCCGTGAAATTATCCGAACGGCAAAAAACCTTTCCGCCATGCTCTCCGCCGGTCTCTCTATTTCCCGCGCTTTATCCGTCGTTGAGCGCCAGTCTGGCAATAAGAGATTGAAGGCGATTGCCACCGGACTCTCCGAGTCTGTCAAAGGCGGATCATCGTTCGCCGAGGCATTGTCTGCGTACCCGAAAATATTTTCTGAATTGTTCGTAGCGATGACAAGAGCCGGGGAAGAATCCGGATCTCTGGCCGGTTCTTTATCCGTCGTAGCTCTGCAGATGGAGCGTTCGGAAGAACTTATAAGAAAAATTCGCGGAGCGATGATTTATCCGGCTATCGTCATCACAGCCATTGTAATTGTCGGAATCTTGATGCTTATCTATGTCGTACCAACTCTGACAAAAACTTTTACAGACCTCGGTGTACAGGTCCCGCTCGCAACACGCATGATTGTCGCCCTATCAGATTTCATGGTCGCTCACGTCTTGCTCGTCCTTACAATAATAATCTTCGTCGTAGTCGGAGGCATTGTTTTCGTCCGTTCAAAAAAGGGCGGAAACATCGTTATTTGGTGCGCGCTTCATCTGCCGGTAGTAGGCGAGCTTGTGCGCGAAACATACGCCGCGCGCGCTTCCCGTACGCTCTCGTCCCTTCTCTCGTCGGGAGTGCCTGTGCTTGACGCTCTATCAATAACAAAGGAGGTCGTAGGGGCGAATGCGTTCGCAAAGGTTGTTGAAGAAGCGGAGGAGAGAGTTAGGAAAGGAGAAACTCTCTCCTCATCATTCGCTGAACACCCGAATCTTTATCCTATTCTTATGAGCGACATGCTCTCTGTCGGAGAAGAGACCGGGAAGGTCGCGGATATGTTAAAGCAAGTCGCTGAATTCTACGAAGGCGATGTCGCCGAGAAGACGAAAGACCTTTCAACAATCATTGAACCAGTCCTCATGCTTCTCATCGGCGCCGTCGTGGGCGTATTCGCCGTCTCAATGATTGCGCCGATTTATTCACTCTCATCAGCAATCTAATGTCGCGCGTCCTACGAGGATTTGTCCCGTTAGAGGTGCTCGCCAATGGCGAGCCAGACACCAAAGGTGTCTTACCTCTAACGGGATTTGGTCTAGTAGATGTCATAGTTGGCGTCGCGCTTATGCTAGTTATATTCCTCGCCCTTTTTGGCGTCCTGCGTGCATCTCTTATGCTCTCAACACTTGCAAAAGCGAAAGCATATGCAGTTGAACTCGCGAGCACACAGATGGAATATCTTCGCGGATTGTCATACGACTCTCTCGGCACTGTGGGTGGAATTCCGGCTGGGACGGTTCCTCAAACTGCTATGACGACAATTGACGGTGTTTCTTATGCCGTGCGCACTTTCATAATATACAAAGACGACTCTGCGGACGGCTCAGGCATTCAAGATTCAAACAGCATCACGACCGATTATAAAACCGGGAAGGTCGCCGTCTCATATGCTCTAAACGGCCTCAACAAGTCAATAGAACTCATTTCAAACTTTGTCCCGCCGAGCATTGAGTCATCTACCGGCGGAGGGACTCTCTCCGTGCACGTCGTGGACGCGACAAGTGCGGACGTAACTGATGCGACCGTCCATGTGGTGAACACTTCAACTTCTCCGGTCGTTGACTTCACTACTTTTACTAACGCTGGCGGTTTCGCGCTCATAGGCGGGGCCGCAACTTCGTCCGAATATCAGATTTACGTATCCCGCACAGGGTACTCAAGCGCCCAAACATACGCGCGTACTGCCCAGAACGTAAATCCAGCTCCAGGTTATCTTACGGTGTCAAAAGACCAAGTCACTGGTGGAACATTCTTTATTGACCGTCTCTCGACTCTCTCGCTCGCGAGTTTTTCGCCGGCCGTAACAACGACTTTCAGCGATACCTTCGCAAATTCCTCAAATCTCGCGAGTCAGACAGGGACGCAAGTGTCCGGAGGCTCGCTTACTCTCTCAAATGAAGGCCTGTCCGGGTCTGCCCGTTCCGTATCAATTGAACCTAATTATCTGAAGGGGTGGGGAATCTTGTCGGCGACTCTTTCAACACCCTCCGGGACAACCGCCTTAGTCCGCGTTGGAGACGCAGGGGGCATTTCTCTTCCGGATTCCATATTGCCCGGAAACGCATCCGGTTTTTCATCGTTCCCGGTGTCGCTCACAAGTATCCCAACCGCTTCGTATCCGGCGCTCACTCTCTCTGCAGGACTGACAAGCAACTCAACGACAACCGCGCCGGAAATTCTTGATTGGTCTGTCTCGTATACAGGCGGTCCGACTCCTTCGCCGAATGTCGCCTTCACGCTCACGGGCGCTAAAACAATCGGTACCGACGCAGGTGACAAGCCGTTGTATAAAACGACTGTGAGCGACACCACCGGCGCTCTTGCAGAAAAAACAGAAACTCTGGAGTGGGATTCATATTCACTCTCCCTTCCAAATGCGAACCTTATTGAGAGCTGTTCTACATCGCCATATTCATTAGCGCCGGCAAGCGCAAAAAACATTGCTCTCATTGTTGGAGCTCCGACAACAAACACTCTCCCAATCATCGTTGAAAATAATGCGAGCAGTACGCTCGCAAATGCAAAAGTCGTACTCACGAAGAGCGGATATGCGGCGACAATCCCGACGTCATTATGCGGTTTCGCATACTTTAACGGACTCACGAGCGGAAGTTATAGCGCAACGGTATCAAAAAGCGGATATGCAACAACAACGTTTTCAAATATAAATGTATCCGGACATACGCCTGCTGTTACTCTTACACTGCCATGAAAAATACAGGTTCAAGGTTCAAGGTTCAAGGTTCAAGTAGGAGAATATTTCTTACACCTTGCATCTTACACCTTGCACCTCGGGCTTTTACGCTGATTGAAACAATTGTTGTAGTAGCTATGACAGCCCTCGTTTTAACCACGCTCGGCTGGCTTATCGTGTATTTTTATAAAACAAACGCTTATGCGCTTGAACAGTCTATCTCAATCGGACAAGCGCGCAGGGGGGTGGAGGACGCAATGCTTTATCTGCGCGAGGCATCTTATGGAAACGATGGGGCATATCCTATTAAAAATGTTGCTACGTCGTCAGTTACATTTTATGCGAATACAAATAACGACACTGTTATTGAGCGTGTAACCTATATTCTTATCAACAAGGTTCTCTACCGTACAATTGCGACCCCGACAGGGAATCCTCTTTCTTACGCCAACGCGACTATCGCGACCTCCACGATTGCAACCCCAGTTACAAATAACGAATCAACTCCAGTGTTCCGATATTTTGATAAAAACGGCACAGAGCTCTTCGCGCCGGTAGATATTTCCGAGATAGCATCAATACGGACTACGGTCATCGTAGATGTGAACGTAAACAGGGCGCCTGTCGCGTTCACTCTCTCCGGCGGAGCCACTCTGCGCAACCTGAAAAACAATCAATGAAAAAATCTTCTCACAAAGGTTCTATAATGCTCCTTGTCATTATATTCGGCGGGATATTTTTCACGATGCTCACCGCTTTTTCCAGCTTTGTCCTCGTTGAAAACCGAGCACAAGACGTCGCGCGTTCTCGCGCCGAGGCGTTCGGAATCGCCGAGGCGGGTCTGGATTATTATCGATGGTTCCTCTCGCATTTTCCCGGAAACGTGACCAACGGAACGGGGCAAAGCGGTCCGTATGTGATTCCTTATTCCGACCCGGAGGGAGGAGTTACGGGTACTTATACTCTCTCCATCGCTGGAAATAGCTCATGCGGAGCGGTGCAATCAATTGAAGTAACGAGCAAGGGTATACCGAGCGATGCTCCGAATGTTTCTTCAACGCTTCTGGCTAGGTATGCCGCCCCATCGGTAGCGGCGTATTCATATATTATCGGAAGCTCTGTGTGGGCCGGCGCCGACCGCATAATAAACGGTCCGTACCACTCTAACGGGGGAGTCCGCATGGACGGCACGGCGAACGCCCCGGTCTCAAGCTCGCTTTCAACATGGAACTGCACGAGCAGTTTCGGATGTTCTCCCGCCCAACCTTCTGCTCCGGGCGTCGTAGGCACGGGCGGAAATCAAGGTCTGTGGACATATCCGACTCCGCAGATGGACTTTGCCGGCATTGCGGCAAACTTTTCTACGCTTAAATCAACGGCGAGCGCGAGCGGTATTTATCTCCCACAATACAGTTCCGGAAATATCCAAGGTGCGGCATATAAGAAGGGATATCATCTCATTTTCAACAGTAACGGCACAGTAACCGTAAACAGAGTGACTTCAGTTAAAAAACTGACGACCGTTTATCCGATAGACGGCTCTTCTGGCTACACGGACGACTACACGCTGATTAATAACGAAATTCTATACGAAACGTATCCTATTCCCTCCGAGTGCGGTCTCATCTTTGTTGAAGACAACACATGGATTGAAGGGGTGGTGCCGAGCAAGGTAACGGTCGTTGCCGCCGGAGTCGTTGACTCTAGCTTCAAGCCGGATATCGTATTGCACAATAATATTACTTATGGTTCCACAGACGGAACGGACGGATTAACCGTTATAAGCGCAAAAAACATACTAATAGCTCCCGATTCACCGCAGAATATGACCCTAAACGGAATATTCATCGCGCAATCAGGCGCATTCGGACGTAATTTTTACCGTTATGCCGACAATAAAAGCACGTGCGACGGCATATACGAACCGCGAGGTACACTCACCATTCTCGGTACGACCGTCTCCAGCTTGCGTACCGGTACGGCGTGGAACAACGGCTGCGGGACCGGCATTAGTGCAGGCTATCAAACACGCATTGACTCATTTGACCGCCAAAATGCGACAAATCCTCCTCCTTTTACTCCCGTAACCTCCACCCAGTGGCAGTTCGTAGACTGGCAACAGAAGTAGCAGTGACAAGGGACAAGGTGAAAGGTTTAAGTAATTCCTTGCACCTTACACCTTGCACCTTACACCTGTTATTATTCAGATATGCTCATTGTCGCCAACTGGAAGGCGTATGTTGAAGAACTCGCGAAGGCGAAGAAGCTTTTTGCTGTAAGCAAAAAGCTGGTGAAAGAAACGAAAAATGAAATCGTCCTCGCCCCTCCGGCACCGTTTCTCGGTGCATTGGCAATAAGGAACAAGTCAGGAGTTGCATTCGCGGCGCAGGATATCTCAGCGACAACCGGAGGCGCGCAGACAGGAGAAGCGACTGCGCAGACATATTCCGCCGTCGGTGCGACCTATGCGATTGTCGGACATTCCGAACGGCGCGCCGCCGGCGATACCGATGTTATCGTTGCCGAAAAACTCAAGCATGCGCTTGTGCACGGACTTATCCCGATTCTTTGTGTCGGCGAAAGAGAACGGGACGGCGAGGGCAGGTATCTAGCGCTCGTGCGCGAGGAACTTACCGCCGCTATTTCACCGCTCACTCCTAAAGAACGCGCGAAGGTTATAGTCGCCTATGAGCCGTTATGGGCAATCGGCAAGACTGCGGACGATGCAATTGAACAAAGCGACTTGACCGAGATGGTTCTCTATATACGCAAGGTGCTCGCCGAACTTCTGCCGGGGAAAAGTTCTCAACACTCTCTGGTTCTTTATGGCGGAGCGGTTGAACCGAGCAACATACGCGACCTCGCCGGCGCCTCCGGTGTGGACGGTTTTCTTATCGGACATGCATCCGTAGACCCACGAACGTTCTCTCTTTTGGTAAAACAGCTCTCTTAATGATGCGAAGCATCCGCGACATAAAAGTTTTTGAGAATATACCGATACTGGTGCGCGCGGCGCTTAACGTGCCGGTAGAGAACGGTAAGGTCGTAAATGATTACCGACTGCGCCGAGCGCTTCCGACTATACGTTTCTTAGCCGAACGCGGAGCGCGCGTCGTGCTTATAGGCCATCTGGGCGATAAGGGTACGGAGACGCTTAAGCCGGTCGCCGAAGCACTCGGCGACCTAACGAGAGGAGTTTTATTTTTTGACGAGACGGTAGGCGCGCGGGCACGCTCCGCAGTCCGCGACCTAGCTCCGGGGAATATTCTGGTAATGGAAAATCTTCGTAGAAACAATGGAGAAAGAACGAACGACTATGCGTTTGCAAAAGGATTAGCTTCTCTCTCCGACGTTTTCGTTCAAGATTGCTTTGACACCTGCCATCGGTCTCACGCTTCTATCGTCGGCGTCCCAAAACTTCTGCCGTCATATGCCGGACTTCTTCTTGAAGAAGAAATCCGCGAACTCTCGCGTGCTCTCTCGCCAAAACGACCGTCGCTCGCCGTCATTGGCGGTATGAAATTCAGTACAAAAGAAGCGGTGCTCTCCGCGCTTTTGAAGACATCTACTCACGTGTTTGTCGGAGGCGCACTCGCGAATGGTTTTCTAAAAGCTTCGGGACAAAAGATCGGTAAATCGCTTGTGTCAGGTGCTGACGAAAAGTCTATAAAAAAACTTCTATCTAATCCAAAACTCATATTGCCAGTTGATTCGGTTGTGGTAAACGAAGTGATTGTTGACCACGGACCGGGTACTGTAGAAGCCCTGGCCGAACTTGTCGCGAGGGCGAAAAGTATTCTCTGGAACGGCCCTCTCGGTAAGTATGAAGACGGGTTTACGGGCGCGACAGACGGTTTCGCGCGCGCCGTGGCAAATTCCAAAGCATATTCGGTAGTCGGAGGCGGCGACACGGTCGCCGCCATTGAGAGGCTCGGTCTCCTTCCTCGTTTCTCTTTTGTTTCTACAGGCGGTGGCGCGATGCTCGCCTTCCTCGCGAATGGCACTCTCCCGGGAATTGATGCGTTAGGCTAGTGCCTGACGAATCTTCTCCGCGTTGCCGGCGAGGTCGTTTTTATCTCCCTTCGCCTCGTTGCTTGGGAAAACCCAAATGTGCGCGTGAAGCACCTCGTCGCCGATTATTCTTGAAAGTATCCACTCCGTGTTAAATGCTTTCTGCTGTGCTTTGGCTATTTTTCTCACTAATTCAAAATATTCACCGACGTTCGGCACGTCCCAGACCCAGCGGTAGTGCACCTTCGGGATAACCTGCGCATGCCCTGGCGACTGTGGGTGAATATCCAAGAAGGCGAGGAAGTTTCCGTCTTCGTATATCTTCGTCGCCGGAATTTCTCCCCTGACAATTTTGCAGAAAATACATTCCTCCATTGCATTTCATTCTACAACCTATAACCTACTCCCTACAACCTCTCCTATGTTTCCACTACACGATCCCCTTACCGACATTCTGCGCGAAGAACTGGCAGAATATGACGACCTTACTTCATCTCTTCTAGCCCGAAGAGGCGTTCTGACAAAAGCTGACGCAGATAAATTCTTGAACCCCTCATACGACAACCATCTCCACGACCCGTTCCTGATGACGGATATGAAGAATGCCGCGCGACGGTTCGCAGACGCAATAATTTCAGGAGAGAAGATTGCGGTGTGGAGCGACTATGATTGTGACGGCATTCCGGGTGGAGTCCTTCTTCATGATTTTTTAAAAAAGGCCGGAGCGAATTTTGGAAATTATATTCCGCATCGGCACGAAGAAGGATACGGAATGAATATTGAGGGTATAGAGGGTCTTGCAAAGAACATCGTAAAACTGGTGGTAACAGTTGACTCTGGAATCACAGATGTTGAGCCCGTCGCGAGAGCCAATGAACTCGGTATGGAAGTAATCGTTACAGACCATCATCTCCCATCTGAAAAATTACCAGATGCGTTCGCGATTTTAAATCCTAACGCACGAGAAAATGAGACATATCCGTTCAAGAGTTTGTGCGGCTCGGGCGTCGCGTGGAAATTAATATGCGCCACTCTCGCGACCGCGCCGCAGTTACGCGAGAAAGTACCGGACGGGTGGGAGAAGTGGCTTCTGGACATGGTGGGGCTCGCCACTATTGCAGACATGGTACCGCTTATAGATGAAAATCGCGTACTCGCGACCTACGGCTTGCTCGTCATGCGAAAATCACCAAGAATCGGCCTGCAGAAGTTGTGCCGAGGCATGCGCGTAGAGCAGAGGGCGATTACCGAAGATGACGTCGGCTTTATGCTCGCCCCACGCGTGAACGCGGCGAGCCGGATGGGGGACGCGCGCGACGCCTTTCTCCTATTCACAACAACAGACGAGAGCGAGGCAGACACTCTTGCAAAAAAATTAGAAAAAGCGAACAGAAGCAGAAAGGCAGAGGCAGGAGCGATAACGCGCGCCGTACACACGCGCATAAAAGAGCGCGGAGACGTGCGGAGCATTATCGCACTTGGCGACCCGGAGTGGCGACCTGCATTACTCGGTCTCGTAGCGGGCAATATCGCAGACGAATTTGAGCGACCCGTGTTCCTCTGGGGAAGAGAAGGGAACAATAGTTTGAAAGGCTCTTTCAGGAGTGGCGGTTCCACACAGGTGATGGAGATTATTCGCACAACTGAAAATATGTTTACGCAATTTGGCGGTCACTCTGCCGCGGGCGGTTTCACTCTGATTGATACCGAAGTATTTTTTCTTGAAGACCGACTTGTAGAGGCGCATGCCTGCCTGCGCAGGCAGGCGAAACTCACGAACGAAAAAACAGAAGACGACTTTTCTCAACATGTTGATGCAGTGCTCACTCCAGAAGAAATAAATAAATCGTATTTAACTAAGGTGGAGAAGCTCGCCCCCTTCGGCATAGATAATCCAAAACCGGTGTTCTTGTTACGCTCTGCGCTTATTCAAAACATTTCACGATTCGGAAAAGCAGAAGAACATCTGAAATTAAAAATAGCCGTGAACGAAAACGGTGACAGCGTTGATGCGGTAACATTTTTCGTCAAAGGCTCAATTGCGCGAGCCGCTTCGCGGCTCGCGCCCGGCGCTCGCGCGCACATCCTCGCCCATCTCGAGCGCGATACTTTTAATCGTAGCAATCCAGTCCGCCTAAGACTGTTAGACATTAGACCCGTGTGAAAATGAAACCGCCCTGCCAGAGATCGACGATGTCGATTCCAACAGGGTGGTTGGTTGATGTGGCCTCGCCACCAGGTTTAGCGAGAATCCGCTATATCGGCGGCCAATTGCGACCGCGTAATGTTGCCACCACACCGCACAGGAGTTCTCGGCCGTTTGGCGCTGATTTCTTCAAGCAGTTCCAAAAGAAAATCTTGCGCCGCCTTTAACCGATTCTTCGACACTTTCTTGCCAGCAACCGCGTCCTCCAGGGTCTGCTTGGCTTTCTGGACCCGATTGGTGTCTTCAAGACAAGCAAAATTCTGTGTCATGATTTATTCTCCTTCTCACTGATTGATCAAAACCCCAGACCATATTACTCTCGATTTTTGCAAAAATCAAATTTTTTCTCTTGCCTGTAAGCGGGTGTGTAGTACCCAAGAAATTCACCATCCATTTCATGTCATCTAACCCTATTTTAGCACGGCCGTATAATTATTGCGTCAGTCTCCGATGGGGAGACTAAAATGCTCGCGAAGGTATCGGTCATTTTCTATCTGGTCTACTACCATATACAGAACCGCATTGCCGATCTTCAGCTCGGCCTTAATGAGCGCAAGAATCTCTTCGCAGTCGTGCGGATATACCCATACGCTACTTTGTAGCTTCTTAAATCCGTATGTGTGCATATAGCCACGGAGCCTGTCGCGGATACGACGACGTTTCTCTGGTATGTCGAAGGCTACCACGCGCCACTCTCCATCCCAGCGCTTGTTCTTAGCGCGAAATACGTGCTCTTGTAGTCCTTCTCCAAGAAGAAAGAGGCGGCCCTTGTTTGTTATGCGGGCATACCACCTCCCCTCATGTTGTACGAACGTGATGAATCTTTTCTCTTTCAGCCGAGTAAGCGCCCGTTTGTTTTGAAATAGATACCGACTGTCCCTCTTCCCTGGAATATACCGAAATAACTGCAGGGCGTTCGGCGCCATTGCGGCGGTGAGCAGGATGCCTGTGCCTAGTGCGGCAAGAAGAAGTCCCGTTTTTAACTTCCGTTTCCTGCGTTTTTTACTCGCCGCGGTTTCAACAATACCCATGCTCTCATACTACATTCCCCGTCAGTAGGAAATGGGCGTTGTCCCCATTTTTATACGACCGTGTAGAAATAGCGTTAACGTGATGCGGGAGTCAGATTTAGTCTGAATGGCGGGATAAAAAGGAGTATAGTGGTGTCATGCGTTACACCATACACGCCGACGGGGGAGCGAGGGGGAATCCAGGGCCGGCGGGAGCCGGCGCGGTAATCCGCGACGAATTCGGCGTCATTGTAGCGAGCGTATCCAAGTTTCTGGACCACCAGACCAACAACTTCGCAGAATACGAGGCGGTTATTCTCGCTTTTGAAGGATTAACAAAAATAGTTCCGTCAGCAGAGCGCGAAACGACTGAAGTCTCGGTGAAGTTGGACAGTGAGTTAATCGTGAAGCAGATGAATGGGCTGTATAAGGTACGACACCCTGTCCTGCGAGAACAGAAAGCGCGCCTCGCGCAGGTCGCCGCGGCCTTCGGTACTGTCTCTTTCGCCCACGTCCCGCGCGAAGAAAACTCCGACGCCGACGCCCTCGCCAACTCCGCCATGGATCGTGGGGTATGAAATATGTCTGATTATACTTCTAAAAACGCATCGTCATATGATTCCCATGCAGAGGAGTGGGAGTCAACGATACCAGTAAATCTAGCCCACAAATACATGGAGAAACCGGCGATGACTGCACTCTTGCCACAAGACCTTCACGGGAAATCAGCCCTTTGTATTGGTGTTGGATCGGGAGAAGAATTAGATTCACTATTTGATAAGGGAGCGGAAAACGTAACTGCAATTGATATATCTAACGAGTTGTTGAAACGCGCTGCAATAAAATTTCCTACTGTTAAATACCACAAAATGGACATGATGAATTTGTCCTTCGCTGACGAATCGTTTGATCTAATATATTCAAGTTTAGCTTTTCATTATTCCGACGATTGGGACCAACTTTTGAGTGGCATGTATAGAGTCCTTAAGAAGGGTGGCATTTTGCTTTTCTCTACTCACAGACCAGAGTTTTGGGAGAAAAAGAAGAAAACAGGGGATATCGCTACAAACAAAAGAGGTGTTGATCTCGTAGGACATAGAGATATATTGCCAGGGCATGTTGAGATTTTCTTTTATAACCACACTGACACAAATGCCGTACTTGAGAGCATTACCAACGCAGGATTTACTATTCAGTCCGTAAGCTCGCCCTCCATGATTAAACCCGACTCGACAGACGTTTTTGACCACGAGCATTACGACGCATTAAATCAAAAGAATCTTGAGAACCCATTATTCCTTGTTATTCTCGCTTCCAAGTAATTGGACGCGTAAACATTCTTACCTTCGTTGTTTCTGAATTTGCGGGTGAGGTGTTTGTGCGGGTGCTCCCTGTCTACCTTATTTCACGCTATAGCGGGGTACACCGGTTAATTTGGTTGATGCGCTCCT
>ERZ1292632.3627-Hain-H43-01um-R2-3627-length-11717-cov-6_pt1 | contig 11717 bp, 14 predicted proteins | sample MGYA00564407_ERZ1292632 | MGnify/ENA primary metagenome ERZ1292632 (study PRJEB36523, sample SAMEA6512637) | groundwater metagenome | collected 2019-01-08 | study: AquaDiva: Metagenomics assemblies of 32 groundwater samples
GAATAATTTAGACAAGCTCGATCGTGGTTTAGATGGGTTTTTGTTCGCGGCGCGCCACAAAGGCGCGCGCGATCTTGCGAGCGTAGCGCTCCTCGCCGTAGCCATAGAGCATGTCGGCGATGGCCTTTTCACTCCACGAGTTCAGCACCTCTCCGGCGGTAAAACCCGAAAGAGGCGTGGGCGCATAGCTCATGTTCAAGGGTTCGTCTTGTAAAAATGAAAACCCCTTTCCTTGCGTCAGTTGTCCGCGGTTCCATCCGAGGTCAAACAGCGCTTTGTCTATTTTGGCAATCTTCTCGTGGTGCAACACCTGCTCAAGCGATGCAAAATTGGCATTGATGACGCGCGCTTTCGGCGCGTTTTTTTGCGCAAGCGCCACAGCCTCAGGGTCGGCATCGAGCGCCAGAACCTCTGCGCCCGTTTTGGCGAGCATTTTCGTGTGTCCACCCTGCCCGGCGGTTGCATCTACCACTATCTCGCCTTTCTTGGGTGCCAACAGCCGCAGCACTTCGGCTGCCATGACGCTCGTATGAGTACTGTCTTGTCCTTTCTCCTGCCCATGTGCCCTTCGACGTCGCTCAGGGTAAATTCCTCCGCCCTCCCCTCGAAAAGAGGCGAGCAATTTATCCCGAGCAGAGTCGAGGGACACACCGGCAGAAGACAACACAAAACCTACTGAAAGAGCATCCATATGTTACAAAATTCCCATATCGCCCAGGGTTTGCGCCATTTGGTCGGCTCCCCGTTCGATACGGCGCTTATATTCCTCCCACGTCTTTTCGTTCCAGATCTCGACCCGGTCTGAAATTCCGGCCAACACGACTCTCGAACGCAGATCGGCGAACTCTTTCAAATATTCGGGGATGAGTATGCGTCCGGCGCCGTCTACCTCGGTTTCAATAGCGCCGGATAGGAGAAATCGGCTCATGCCTCGCGTGTCGGATCCGCCGATCGGGAGTTTTTGCAATTTTTCGGCAATACTCTTCCATGCAGAAAGCGGAAACATAAATAAACATGCATCGAGACCGCGCGTGATGACCACCTTTCTCCCAACTTCTTTACGAAACTTTGCCGGCAACGAAAGCCGCTTCTTGCTGTCGAGTGTATGTAGGTATTCGCCGATGAGCATGATAGTTCAGAGGTTGGTTAGGGGGTATTTGTCAGTGTCCCACTTCATCCCACTACATTGCATTTTAGCTCACTTTGCCCCACTTACCCTACCCTGTTATCCACAAAATCAGCTGATTTTTTACTGAAGCGACAGGACGATGCGTACTCGTCAAAATGTGTTTATTTATAGGCGTTTACGAGCGATTGACAAACTATATTAAATTTGCTATAATGGTGTTATATAGTTCTTGGAGGTCACGATGAATCCCATGCAGGACTTCGACACTCGGCAAGCCATCAAAAAGGTCTCGGGACACCTTGATCGGGCCGAGATGCACATCAATGACACGACCCGCTTGCGCCGGAGACAGAACTGGTTGGGAATATTTCTGATCAGTTTGTTCATCAGTCTGCTCATAATCGGCGTACTAACGATCATCAAGTCCGCCCTTTGATCGTTAGTGAGTGGCTCCGGAATCTCCGGAGCCACTATTCTTTTTGCAGTGAGTTTGTCTTTCTTCAAATGTCTGATATAAAAGAAGCAGAGGTTCCGTTGCTTCTTTATCGTCAACAATTAAATAAAACGGGGGTTGATATGCGACTCAACGAATGTGATCGGCCCAGATGTGATAAAAAATTCGGTCTAATCCGGTATGAATCAGGTCGAAAGCGCTTTTGCTCTCTCGCCTGCAGAGAACAGTACGTTCAGGAACGCACCAGACTTTGGAGGCCTTTCCGAAGCTTTCTACAACCCCGCAGTGAAACGACGACAGTTGTCAAAGGTTAGTGGCAATTGTCCTGGTTTCGCAGCTCACAAACAGGCCCGCCCCGCGTAACGTGGGACGGGCTTTACTATTGGCTCTACACGCTCGCTTCATGCAAACGCCTGAGTACAAAGTCTCGTGGCAATACGGAGAGAAACCATCCGGCCTTAGGCCCGCTCTCTTTGCCTAAAAACAAAAGATAGATTGCTTTAAACTCTTTGAGCTCGTGGAGCTTGGTGTGCAGCGCCTCCCCGCTTGGCATGTTTGACTGTGACTCGATAAAGTCCGCAAGTGCTTTGACCGCCGATTTTTGCGCATCAGTGAGGTTGTTTGCTGCCTCGGGCAGCGTATCTTGCAGTTTGAAAACATATTTCTCCGGCGCGTACGCCTCGAGCCATTTTTTTGCATATGCGGCACGCTCCTCGAGCTCGTGAGGGTCGGCACCGGAAAATTCTTGCGCAAGATCCATGTGCGGCATCTGCACCACGAACGCCACTTGCGAAAACCGCGGAAGCACCGAAGTCGACGGAATTTGCCGAGCAGGCCGTTCAGACTCTGAGGAGCCTTCAGGCTCGAAGAGATGAATCACCTCAAACAGCCGCGCGTAGTCGTCCTTGGTGCCCGCCCAATAATTTTCCGCCAACTTGTCGTATTGGTCGTACAGGATAGGGATAGAATCTCCTTCCGGATCAAAATTGCGCTGTTGATTTATGTCTTTGCCAAGCAGGGAAAGTCGGAACATCTTTTGTGGAAGCAATTCAAAGACGGCCCGAGCAGTACTGCCCAAACCTTTAGACGAAGAAATCTTCTTTCCTCCAACCAAAAAGAACTCATGAGCAAAAAAGTAAGGAGTGTCATACATGAAGACTTCTCGAGAAATGCGGTCAGCAACTTCATGCGCGCCACCGCGAGTACCATGATCCTTTCCTCCACCTTCGACCATTACATTTCTTACTTTCCACTTTGCAGCCCACTCAACTTTCCACGGCAGCTTAGCATTACCTCCAAATGGAGAAATGCGCCCTTCAAATCCGCACCCACGTGTATATTCAACTTTATCAACACGGCAATGGAGTTTAACTGTCTCGCCGTCAAATGCTTCTGCTTCGGTAGTTGCAATTTTGCTACATCGAGGACATTTGGTGAGTAACGGGAGCCATTGATCTTGCCTCTCACCGCCTGAAACCTCTTTATATATCCTCCGGATAGTTTCTGCTCCCTCAAGAGCTTCGCAAATCACTCCATCCATCTTTCCTGAAAAATACCAGTCGGAACTGAAATCAAAATCCGGGTTAAAACCTGCTCCTTCGATCACTCCTCGAAAATCGTTTGCAAAATACGTTGCGTAGCTCGAGGCTTTGCCATCTGGTGAGGGTACGTCGCGCAAAGATTTGCCCAAATGTTCTTCAAATTTTTTGCTCTCGAGATACACGGGAACACTGTCAAAGGCATCCATGTCGTTAAATTCAAAGAAGTATAAATTTTTTATATTCTGCTCCGCCAGTGCTTCAGATATAGTGCCGTGGATAGAGGCACTCAGCATAGATCCAATATGAGCCCACCCAGACATGGTCTTCTCATCACGAATACGCACAGTTGCGCCCTTTCCATGCTTTTCCTCTATTTCTTTTGCCAGCCGGTCTGCCCAAAACATTTCGCAATTGTAACGTTATTTTGTGTTTTTCTTTAGCCTTGACTTTATTAATAAAAACGGTAAATTATCTTCGGACAATCATTGAACAGAGGAGTGGTGGATGATGCAACCTTCGATGACACTCAGTGCGGCAGCGATTGCACTAGGGATTGCCGCCTTGTTTGCCGTATGGCCGATTGTCGGCAAGATTACCGGCGCTCACGGTCTGTGGGTCGCTATACTCGTGACTATCGGATCTCTCTTAGGCACCGTGATCATCGGCGGCTCAAAACTGACATCTGCCGAACCTCCGACATTCTACACCGCGCTCATACTCGTAGGGGCGGGCGTCCTCAACGGCATTGGGATGTATTTCTATCCCATGTTCGTCGGCCACGCCTACATCCCAACCGCCGCCTTCATTGCGACAGTCGTCATTGGCATGGTGGTTATGTCTGTGTTATTCACCACACTTGTTGCGGTGATTGCGCCGTCAGCAGGGTTACCCTTTCCTGCACCACAAGTGTTCGTGGGAGTCTTGGTGATGTGCGCGGGCATCTACATCACTGCCAACTAAATGATTACCCCCGGCGTCCGCGCCGGGGGTTTATTGTTTATTTTTTACGACCGTGAATTATAAACAATACTCCCTATTTCATGCTATAGGTAGAAATAGGTAATCTACTCGATCCTTCCTGCGTCAGGATTTCGTAGGCTGTGCCTACTCAACCTTCAAGATTTTGTATTTTTGCGTGCCTTTGGGAGTGTGGAATGAGAATTCATCCCCCTTCTTTTTGCCCATGAGCGCGGAGCCGAGCGGTGAGTGGTATGAAATTTTTCCTGCAAACAAGTCTGCCTCTTCGGCGCCGACGATGAGGTAGGTGTGTTTGTCATCGCCGCCGATTTTTTGCACCAACACGGTCGAGCCCATGCCGACAATATCGGTTTTGCCGGCACGAACGATTTTTGCATTTTTTAAAATAGCTTCAAGCTTTTGGATGCGCTCCTCAACGGCAGCCTGCATCTCGCGCGCCTCCTGATATTCGGCATTCTCGGATAGATCGCCAAGACTGCGTGCATATTCAAGCTGCTCGGCAACTTCTCTGCGGCGCGTGGTGCGCAACTCGTCAAGCTCGCGGGTAAGATCCTCGAACTTCTCTTGGGAAAGTAATTCTTCGGGCATGTGAGGAATCAGTGTATAGGAACGTATAAAGATGTCAACACTCCTACTGTACATACTGCGGCTCGTTCACTTGCATCCAGTCGAGAAAGGCGCGCATCGCGGCGGGGGAGCCCGAGAGCGTTCCTGCCGGCGCCTTTTCAAGCACGACCGCAAAAGCATAGCGCGGATGTTCGTAAGGGAAAAATCCTATAACCCACGAATTCATAAACTGGTTTGCGGTGCCAAGCTGTGCGGTGCCCGTTTTTGCCGCAACAGTCATGTACGGCACATTGAGCGCGGCAGCGGTCCCCTCGCGCACCGCCAGCCGCATGCCTTCGCGCACCACCTCAAACGTATGCGGATCGATTGAAAAACGCGTACCTTGAGGAGTCGAACTTGCAATGAGCGTCGGCGTAAGCAGCGCTCCTCCGTTTGCAAGCGCTCCGATCGCGCGGACGGCCTGCAAGGGAGTAATCTGCATGCCATATTGCCCTATCGCCGTATGATAGGTATTGCCGAGGCGCCACGGATCGCCATCAAAAGTCGCAAGCTTCCACTCCGGCGTGGGGATAGTCCCCTCTTTTTCGCTAAAGCCATTGAGCCCGGTAGGCGCACCGAATCCAAACAATCTAAAATACTGGTCGAGTTTATATATCCCTAACCCAAGCTGATCTTTAAACCCTCCGCCGACTTCATAAAAATAAACGTCCGACGATACCGCGATCGCGTGGCGCATATCCACGTAGCCGTGCGCCTTCCAGTCGCGAAATACCGAGGGTTTCGACGGGTCATACGGGTTCGGGACCGAGATAGAACCCGTGCTTAAAATTTGTTTGTTCTCGTCGATCACGCCTTCGGTCAACGCGCCCACGGCCACGAACGGTTTGACGATAGAACCCGGCGCGTACAACCCCGAGGTTGCACGGTTTAAAAATACTTGCCGCGTGTCGCCCTGATATGCAGCGAGCGCTGCGGCATCGCCCTCGGTCAGGGCCTGCGGCGAATATTCGGGGAAATTGGTAAGCGCCAAAAGCTCTCCGGTCCGTACATCCATAATGACGCCCGCGCCGCCCTGAAACTTCGACTCCACAGAGCGCTTCGCTATTGCATCGTAGAGCGCTTGGGTAACCGATGCGTCAAGCGAGAGTCTGAGTTTAGCGCCAGGCACGGGAGAGCGCACCATCGCCTGCGACACCACGTCGCCTTTGGCATTGGTCTCGGTTAAGTTGACGCCGTTTCGTCCGGCGAGCAGTTCGTTGTACACGCGCTCGACGCCGTCGGTACCGATAAACGAATCCCGAAAATATACGCCGGAGGAATCTTTGGCCGGCGCTTTGACATAGCCGATAGCGTGCGCGATGCCGCGCACGCTTGCATAGACGCGCTGCGCAAAATCATCGTCAACCGAAACGCGCTCGTTGCCGGCCAACACGATACCCCTCCAGTCGGTGATGATTCCGCGGTCTGCAAAAATAATCTGCTCCGTGAGCTGATTTTCCCGCGCCTGGGTTGCATAGGCTTCGCCCTTGATTATCTGCAAGTCGCTGGCGCGGGCAACAAACGCAACCATCACGGCGCCGAGTAGTGCTCCGAGCAGCACGAACGAGCGCCGGCCGATGGGCTGCTCTATGCGGCCCTCAAACTGGTCTCGGTCAAACTCTGGCAGATTTTCGGAGTCGATGAAGATTTCATCCGGCTGTATCTCAGCCACGCGTCTTTTTTTGAATCTTCGCCGCCACATGGCAACTGATTATACTTTATCCGGAAGATTTTTGTTGAATAAATATCTGACCCCGAAATGACGCGCCAGCACGCCGCAAAGCGCGACAATTGTAAAAGGAAAATACAGAAACTGGGAGTTGCCGAGCGGCGCGCCGTAGGCGACATCAAACAACAACCCGACCGCTATCGCAAATATCCAGCGTCCCGAGAGCGCGGCTATCAAAATGCCCGCGACCGAGAGCGGCCAAAACGGCAACAAAAATCCTGCCGCCGCCGTGGCAAACGAACATGCGAGAATCCATTTTGTCTTATTGGAGCTCATTTGTTGGCTGGCGTTCTTTCCACACTTCAACGTGCCTAAGTTCAAACGGGTTCACCGGCAAATGCATGTAAATCGTCTGAAACGACTCCCCTTCCGTATGTTCAATATATGATATTACAGAGGCAAAGCCACCCGCTATCCCCGGCAAGAGCACGCTCTCGCCAACATGCACCACGCTCCCCGCAGGCACTTGCCCGCGCAACGATCCGCCGCCCTGCCCTTCGACTGAAATGGGGATCCTCCCCGCGATCTGCCCTTGGTACGACGTGCCCGGCGCCGAAAAAAGCACCACGCGCGCGGTCCCGTTGTAGACGTTCGACACCGTGCCAATCAGCGTCGTCCCTCCTGCCGACACCAAATCTCCAACGGCAACGCCCTCGCGCGCGCCGGCATCTATGACAAACGTGTCATACGGCACGCCGGGCGGACGCATCAGTATGGCGGCAAGGACGGTGCGGGTATTGGCATCGCGATTGAGGCGCTTTTTTAAATCAAGATTCTCCGCATAGAGCACGTCACGGTCGGCGAGTTTTGCTTTGGTGGAGACGAGTTCGGCGCGCAGTACCTCTGCCTCTGACGATTGAAGCGCATTGCGCAGATGCATCACCGGCTCTGCCACAGACCACAACACTCGTGCGGCAGCCTCGCGCCACACACCCACAATCACCACAATGACCAGTACCAATGCCGTGAGGATGAACGTCGAGGGCGATACGGCGCTCTTTTTGCGTTTAGAGGTAATCATCATCATGTACTAAAAAGACATCGCGATGATTCTCGAAGTTTTCTAAAATAACACCGGTTCCGCGCGCCACGGCGGTCAAGGGATCGTCGGCAACGATCACCGGAACCTTCAGCCACTGCGACAGCAAAATATCCAGCCCTTTAAGCAGTGCGCCGCCACCGACTAGAGCGATGCCTTGCCGCATGATGTCGGAGAGAATTTCGGGCGGCGTCGTTTCCAACACTTCGCGCACCGCCTCGATCAACGTATCGATCGATTGCGAGATGGCTTCGCGGATGTCCGAGTCGGTGAGCGTGATTTCGCGCGGCAATCCGGTAATGAGATCGCGTCCGCGCACCACGGCCTCGAGATGCGAACCGCCCTCCAGCACCGAGCCGATGGCGATTTTTACGTTTTCGGCCGTTTTTTCTCCTATTAAAATTTTAAATTCGGAACGCACGTGCGCAATAATGTCTTGGCTCAGCTTGTCGCCCGCGACGCGCAGATTTTTTGAGCGCACGATACCGCCGAGCGAGAGAACTGCGATGTCGGTGTTGCCGCCGCCGATGTCGACGATCATCGAGCCCATCGCTTCGCGTATCGGGAGCCGGATCCCGAGCGCTGCGGCGATAGGCTCTTCGACAATATGCACCTCGCGTGCACCGGCATTTTGCGCGGCGTCTTTAACCGCGCGCATCTCGACATTGGTGATGCCGGAGGGCACGCCAATGACCGCGCGCGGCCCCAACATCTTTTTCGACACTCCTTGCGCGCGATTGATGAGGTACGCGAGCATCTCTTCGGTCGCCTCGAAGTCCGACACCACGCCCTCAACCAAGGGGCGCACGGCCGTTAAGTGCCCCGGCGTGCGCCCCAGCATTTGTTTTGCCGCGGCGCCGACCGCCACTACTTGGCCTGTTTTTTGATTGACCGCGACGACTGAAGGCTCGCTTACGACAATCCCCTTGCCGCGCAAATAGACGAGCGTATTGGCCGTGCCTAAATCAATACCCACATCGTTAGAGATAAGTGGGAACAGCCGGTTTTTAATCGGTTCAAACATGACTGAGGTGTGAAATGAGTTCGGGGAGGCTGCGATGCTCGATCTTGCCGCTTGAGCGATGCACGCACTCAAACTTTCCTTCGGCCAACGTTTTTTGCGACACCACAATGCGCAGCGGTATGCCAAGCAAATCACTGTCGGCAAATTTTTCTCCCGCGCGGCGGTCGGTATCGTCATAGAGCACCTCGACTCCGTTTTCGGACAGTTCGCGATACAGCTCTTCAGCCTCTTTGGTTACTTCGTCTGACTCTCCTTTGAGTTCAACCAGATGCACGGCGTAGGGTGCTACAGCCTCGGGCCAGACGATGCCCTTTTCATCCGAGAGTACTTCAACAACCGTACCCATGAGGCGCGCGGGGCCGATGCCGTAGGAACCCATGAACACGGGCACCTCCGCCCCCGTTTGATTTTTGTAGGTGAGACCCAGAGCTTCGGAAAAGCGCGTGCCGAGCGTAAATATATTTCCTACCTCGACTGCCTTTGCTTCGCGCAGCGACTCTTTGACGAGACCGCTTCGGGCATACACCTCCGCATCCTCATACACTTCTTTATTAACGCCTAGTTTCTTTGCTTCATCTATATACACCGTATCTTCGCCCGCATCGCAAAGAGTTTGAAATTCGTGACTGTATTTGCTAAACGAGCCGCCGGCGGCAAATATTTTATAGGTTCGCTCACCGAGCCCCACCCTGGAAAAGATACGGGCATACGCCTCGCTGCAGGTTTCATAAAATTTTTGATGCTCTGCTTCGTCTTTTGAAAAAGAGTAGAGGTCTTTCATCACAAACTCGCGTGTGCGCATGAGCCCGCTTTTGGCGCGCTCTTCGTTGCGGAATTTATTTTGAAATTGATACACATAAGCCGGCAGATCGCGCCATGATGCAATATGCTCGCGCATGAGCGCGCTGAGCGGCTCTTCGTGGGTAAAGCCTAAACCTAACTCCCCCCCGCCGCGGAGCTCGGTTTTAAACCAGCTGTCGACTTTTGCGTCATCCCAGCGGTCGGTTTTCTTCCATACGTCAGGATTTTGCAGGGCCGAAAGATGCAGTTCAACTCCGCCGATTTTGTTCATCTCATCGCGGATGATGCCCACCACGTTATTAAAGGTGCGCAGGCCGAGCGGCAGCAGGTCATATACCCCCGCCATTTCTTTGTGGATATATCCCGCGCGGATTAAGAGTTGGGCGTTTTTGGCGACTTCGTCTTTAGGCGCCTCGCGCCGCGTCTTGGTAAAAAGCTGTGATTGCCGCATGAAGGCCATTGTACGGCTAAAAAGGACCTCGGGCAAAAGCCTTTTTCTATCCAACCAGTTTTGCGATGTCGTGGTAGGAAACCACCAGCATGAGCAAAATAAGGAGTCCGAAGCCCGTAGCGGTAAAGGCAAACGAAAGACGCGGCGAAATGGGCCGGCGGATAATGCCCTCGATAACGATAAAGAGGAGCCGGCCGCCATCGAGCCCCGGGATCGGCACGACGTTAAACAGTGCGAGCGTAATGGATATCGAGGCAACAAGGAAGACGATCGCCACATAGCCATCGTCGATAAACGAACTCCCCATCGCGACGATCCCAATGGGTCCCGCGACCGTGTTAAAGTCCGCAGCGCCTCGCACGAGCCTCGTAAAAAATCCAGCGAGCCCTTGCGCGGTGTCTAACACCATTTCATACGTCATGAAACCGCCCTGCAAAAGAGCAAGATGCGGCGGCAACTGCAAGATACCAAGGTCGGCCATACGCAGACCTATCACTTTGCGGTCAGGCGCAAACCCTGCGGCCGGTTTGGCAAGAAAGGTCATTTCTGTTTCGCTTTCCCCGAACGAAGTTGAGGGGCGCAACACGGTAAGGACCACACTCTCTTCCTGATGCGCAGCTATAAAATCGGTGATCTCCTGCGCGGAGGCTCTGTCGCGGAGCTTGGTCGTGCCGGTTTCAACCTGCACGATCGAATCCTCGGGCTTGAGTCCCGCGAGATCTGCCGGCGAAGCGGGAATAGTTTCAACAATGGTCGCGTGCGCATCTTGCACGCCGCCAAACACGTCGCGATCGAGAGTGGTGGGCATCCCCGCCATGTATCCCCCCGAGAGTACAAGCCACGCAAAAAGCACATTACACACCACCCCCGCCACAATCACGGCCGCCTGCACCACGCGGGGCTTGCGCGCGAGCGAGCGCGGATCATTTGCGCCTTCGCCAAGGTTTTCGCCGAAAATCCGCACAAACCCGCCGAAGGGCAGCCAGTTTATCGAGTATTCGGTCTCGCCCAATTTCCACGCGGCAATACGCGGCGGGAAAAAGATCCCAAACTCGTCGACGCGAATCTTAAACGCCTTGGCCACGATAAAATGTCCGAACTCGTGCACCAGAATGAGCACCACGAGTATCAAAATAAAAAGAAAAATTGTCATGTCCTATATCATCCGGCTATCTCTTTTTCTTTGCGCTGCAGCGCATCGTCAAATTGTTTGTTGGCGGCATCTACGCGCTTCTGCATCTCATCTTTGTAGCGGAACTTTTCATCCTCGCTCAGTTTCCCCTCTTTTTCTTGTTTTTGGATGTCGCTCCACACTTCGTCGCGAGCCAAGCGCAGCGAGGCGCGTATCTCCTCTACCTTTTCTTTAGCGAGCTTGACCAAGCTCGCCCGCCGCTCGCTCGTGAGTTCGGGGAACGATACTCTGACCCCCCGCTCGTCGGAGCCGACGGAGAGGCCGAGGTTTGCCTGCGTAATCGCCTTTTCTATCTCTTTCGCATTGCTGCTGTCCCACGGTGCGATGTGCAGCGTGCGTGCGTCGCTGACGCTCACCGTGGCCATTTGCGCGATAGACATGCGCGTGCCGTAGCTCTCGACTTGCACGCCGTCCAGTATCGCGGGAGCTGCGCGCCCGGTGCGGATGCCGCCGATCTCGCGCTGCAGACGCTCAACAATGTCTGCTATCTTTTTTTCGAACGGTTTAAAATCGTATGCCATTGACTCATTGTATCAAATAAAAACCCCCGACCATAAAGGCGGGGGCAGGGCAGAGAGGAGGGCAGAATTTAGGGGACCCAACGCTAGTTTAGTACAAAATACAGGTGGTGCGACTTGCGCATTACGACGACGGGCAGCTGCCGCATGGACTCTTACGAGGCCATGGATCCCATTCGTGTCCTGTAGATGCACGTTAGGCCCTAGTGTGCCCCCGAGCTCCTACCCCCCTCCCGCCACACATCCTACACCCGG
>ERZ1292632.3628-Hain-H43-01um-R2-3628-length-11711-cov-4_pt1 | contig 11711 bp, 18 predicted proteins | sample MGYA00564407_ERZ1292632 | MGnify/ENA primary metagenome ERZ1292632 (study PRJEB36523, sample SAMEA6512637) | groundwater metagenome | collected 2019-01-08 | study: AquaDiva: Metagenomics assemblies of 32 groundwater samples
AGAGGCACGACGACATGACGACGACGCCCAGCGGCTGGAGCAGGAGGCGGCCCGCGAGGACGTCGAGCGGGCCCAGCGCCAGATGAAGTAGGGTAGATAAGAAACCGTCATGTCGTCTCCCTATGATCTAAAATGGGCGTGTAGCGCGAATGCTGACCTGGTGATTTGGGTGGCCACTTTCTTGCAGGACTATGAAGTCTTCCACCCAACTGAGCCAGTATGGAGTGACTCTAGCTACCTGCTCTCTAATGCCGACCGCCTTTGGGTGGCTGTGCGTCAAACCATCACCTCCAGTTTCTGGAAGAAGCCCGACCCAGGCCCATACCCCTTGTTTGACGTGATGGAGTCCTACGGCTGGCAACCCTGTGACGCCATCGTTTTTCCCTGGCCGTCTCCCTATTCAAGCATAAACGACCTGAAGGCGGCCTGCTCGCAGAACATGAATCTCGTCGCCCAAGCCGCCGGTTGGCTGATGGCGGTTCAGAGGGCTACCGGTTGGCCCGTTTGGTCAAATACGGCATATCTCCTCGATCTTCTTAACACCGACCGCTTATGGTTTCATTTCAGTGAGTATCTCGTTGCCATCGGGGCGCCAGCGCCGTCTCCACTTCCACTTTGGAACGCAATGGAGGCCGTTAGTTGGATTTCCTGTGACCAGTTACTGGCGCCACCCCCGCCGCCTCCGCCGCCTCCGCTGCGGTATCGCTGTGTCCTGGGCAAATGCGTAGGTGACCCCACTGGCCCCTACACCTCGCTATTGGCCTGCCAAGCCGCCTGCAACCCCGGTGGGGGCGGGGACAACACGACCCTGATGTTGCTCATCGGCGTAGCGGTAGTTGGGGCAGTCGGGGTCGGTATTTATCTGAGCTCAAGACAGTCTTCGCAGATACAGCAAGAGAGGCCGTGATGCCCAAGGTCTACTCCAACCTCTGGACCGACCCCGACGATCCACCACGCAACATAACGGCGGCCGTCACCGGGGTGGCCACCGGCCTCATCGGCACCGTCATCCCCATCATCGGCCTGGCGGGGGGGCTGGTCATTCAGCTCATCGAGAACGACCACCCCCAGCTCAAGCAGGGTCAATACATCACCGAGGGGGTGGTAGACGGCTCGGCCGCTCTGGTGGCCCAGGCCCTGATCCGGGGCTCGATGCGCCCATGACGCTGTTGCGACTTAATCCTCGGGCGTCCGGCGAGTTCCAGGTCGTTTCCCTGGAAACGGGCCGGGTGCTACAGGAGGGCCAGACGCTCTCCTGCTGCCACTGCCAGCGCACCTGGGCCGTGCGGCCCGGCTCGGGGCGGCAACGGGGCTGGTGCCTGCGGTGTAACGCCCCCACCTGCGGCGGCCCGGCCTGCCTGACCTGCTTGCCTTGGGAGCGTCAAATGGAGATAATGGAGAGGCGAGCCGGCCTGCGCCGGGCGGTGACTGAATAATAGAAAGGGTCAGCCTTTATGCAGCCTGACCAAGCGCCAACGCTGAGCGCCATCCAAGGTGACATTCGGGTTCTGAGTGAGCGGGTCGGGGCCCATCTCAAAACCTGTGACGAACGCCATGAACACCTGACCAAAGACCTCTTGCACCTGGCAACCGATGTAGCCACCTTGCACAAGTTTCGCGAGTCCCATCTGCTGGCCCACGCCCGCGATACCGCCCGGACCGCCATCATCTCCGCCCTGGCCTCCAGCCCCATGGTCGCCGGGCTGGTGGCGGCCATTCTCTGGCTGCTGGGATACCGTCCCTGACGCTATCATCCTCATTGCCTCCTTGTCGCCACCGGCGGGGGTCCCAGCAAACCCCCGCCGGTGGCATTTAGCGCAGGTACTTCTTTGCACTAGATGCTTGCTTGGCCCCTTGACACCCCTTTACTCCTGCTACAATGCTCTAGAGCATATTCTACTTGACACCCCTTTAGGCTCCTGCTACAATGCTCTAGAGCATATTCTACGGGGGTGAAGATGGCTCAGTCTAGGGTAGCTAAGGGTGACAAGCGGCTCCAGTGTCGCTACTGCCATACCCCCTTTGAGCCCCGTCGCCCATGGCAGATATTCCACACCAAGGAGTGCCGCGATGCCTGGGGGAAAGAGCAGTATCAGGCGGTCAAGGCGTCACGGGAGGAGGCAGGAGATAGAGATGAGGTATGAGCCCCAGCAGTGCCGGTGTTACGGCAGGTAGCGCCGAAGCTGCTTGCCAAGACCGAAACAAAAGAGGAGGCGAAAGGATGCAGACTAGGCTCGAATCGGGTGAAGTTATCCTGAGACCCCCCTATCCAGTCCGAGTGGGCGAACAGGAGCCCGTTGAGGTCAGTGTCTTTGTGGGGCAACTGAAGATAATGACCTGGGTTATAGATCCGGGTGCTTGGTTAACGGGGCTCGCTGCCTTCATCCCGAACGGCAATACTACAACCGAGAGCAGATTGTGAGGCAGGCAGTGATGAAGACCGCAAGACTCGCCTACACGCCCCAGTATGAGGTAAAGATCACACAATGGCGCAAAACGCCCCGGCGCAAGGCCTCGATTCTCACAATAGTCGCCTCCGAATACTTTCGGGCCTACAGCGGTCCATGGGCCGAGTGGGCCTGGCGCCACTGCATCAAGGGCAAACTACACGCTCCTAACTGGCCCTACAGCCGCGTCGCGCCGCAGTTCAGCCAGGGCCAACTGGAGTTGCTGTTCCATGACCAGCCAGCCCTACCTTGACCGCCTCCGGCAGGAGATGGGGGCTCGCTACGCCCCCGACACGGTGGCCCACACGCTGGTCCAGGCAGCGCACTTCCTCAACCAGGTCGGTGTGAAAGAGCACTACAGCCGCGAGGACGTGGTCGGCTACGCCGACTACCTCCTAGCGCGGGGCTTCCGGTCCAGTTCGGTGCAGACCATCTTGACCCAGGTGAAGATGCTGTTTCGCGCCATCGGCCACCCCTGGCCCCTGGACAAAGGGAGCCTCCATCTCCCACCCAGCGAAGCCGGGGGCCCAATCCTGAGCACGGCTTCCATCGCTGCGGTGATCCGGGCGGCCCGGTGGGCCGGCCAGCCCGAGGTGGGGGTGACGGCACTGAGCTCCATCTTTGGCTTGCGGGCCATCGAGCTGGAGCGGATCGTGGCCACCGGCCTCGCTGGCCAGCAGCTCATCGTGCAGACGGCCAAAGGGGGGCATCGTCGCCGCCACCAGATTCCCCCGGCACTGTCCGAGATCCTGACGTTTGGCCCGAGCCCCTTGGGCCGCGGTGCCCTACAGCTCATGTTCCGGCGGCTGGTGAAGATCGCCGGGCAACCCGTTGCGACCGGCGAGGGGTGGCACGCGGTGCGGCGGGCCGTCGTGACCGGTCTGCTCTCGGCGGGGCTGGACGGTCACAAGGTGGAGGCCTTTATGGGCTGGCGGACCGGCCGCACCATCGCGAGCTACTACCGGCCCGAGGCGGGCCGGCTGGACCAGGAGGTCTTCGGGCTCCACCCGTTCCTGCCGATGTGGAACGGCCTGGTGGCGCCGAAATGAGCAAGTCTGGGAGCGAGGAGGGGTAAATGAAAGTTGTAGTGGAGGAAGGGAAGGGGGGGGCTCGACAAGGCCCTACAATACGGTTCATTAAGAGTTAAAATGTGATTCATTTATTTTTTTTTGCAAAAAACCAAAAACATTTGACATAATTATGGCTTAATGTTGATTTTACATAAAATCACCATGCGAACGCTTATTCGCTCGAAGCTTTGTTCTGATTGACCATAATGCGTTGGTATGCGGGTTTTTCCCCCATTGTAAAAGGTAGGGTTGAATATGCTTGACTTTGCTAGGTATGCCATGATACACTTGGCTTGACGGCTTGACGAAAAGCCCGGTCACCTTAACAACTGAATACGGCAAGGGCGACGGCCATGATCCAACCCAAACGAAACGAAAACGGAGGAAAACGGTAATCATGGCCAAGACAGTCGAACAACTTAGGATAGCGGCGCAAGAAGCCTTGGAGAAGGCAAGGCGGTATGAAGAACAAGCCCAAGAGGCCGAAGCAAGGGCCGTCGAAGAGGCGGCAATAGCAGAAGCTAATCGGGTATTGGTTGACGGCATACGGCAAGCCTTATCCGACCTTCTAGCGTCCAACCCACTTCCCGACGCCGACCCCTGGACTATCACCGCCAAGGTGGAAACCACCGGATTGACGGTTAGCCTTACAAAGGGCAATGGCAAGAACGGCCACAAGACCGGGGGCAATGGAAACGGCAAGGGGAGTCAAGGAAACGCTTTCGCCCGACCGGCCTATAGCATACCAGAAGGGTATGGGCTTTACATCGTTGACGGCGAAGGCAACATCGTTCCGGCGAACAACCTTGACGCCGGTTGCGACAAGTTGGAGCTTGCTCACTGGTGTAAGTCCGGGGCAATGCCCAAAAAGGGCGACACCCCCGGTAGAGTGCTCTACAAGTTCGCTGGTGAAAACCCCGACCGGGTTTTCACAAAGGCTATCACCAACTAGGAAAGCATGGCCGTCGCCTAGACCGTACCGGCCCCGACCGGCCAAACCGAAGAGAAGAGGAGAAACGAATGACAGCTCCCACCCTTTGCATGGTATGCCCACTGAGGCTAGCTGACACACACGATTGTAGCGGCGAAGAGAGGACGCTAGCCGCCATATTCAACTCATGCCGCTATCTGGACGGGGTGGTTGGATACAATACGCATGGTGGCGGGTAGGCCAAGGGCCTAACGCAACCTTCCCACCCCCAGGAGTCAACGCCGACCCTGGGGTTTTTCCCATGTTAGGGACTGTTTCGGCAATACCCCCCCGGCTGGGGGGAACCCAAGAGGAGAGGTGATAGGAACTATGCCACTGTGTCCCGACTGTGGGGGGCCCCAGCCCGACGACGACCTGCTGGCCCTCCACCAACAACGCTACTGTAAGGCTCGGCGATCCGGCATTGTGTCCCTGGTTCAGCCGACCGCCGCCCCGTCAGGTCCCGCCCCGGTCGCATCGGTGATCACCGAGGCGCCAGGCCAGGAAGGCACCGACGGGATTTGGCATCCCGGGGTTGACCGCCACTTCTACCTGCCCGCCTGGGTGGGGGCGGCCATCGACCGGCTGGTGCGGGTGTCCGACGAGGCCCCGGTTAACCTACTGCTGCGGGGGCCTCAGGGGTCGGGCAAGACTACCCTGGCCAAGCAGGTGGCGGCCCGGCACCGCCGCCCCTTCGCTAGCATCGAGTTTGGTCGGCTCCAGGAGCCCCGGGATCTCTTCGGGGAGCGCCTTTACTCGCCGAGTCAGGGGACCTACTACCAAAAGTCATTGCTCTGGCGGGCCATCGAGACCGAGGGGTGCGTGATTCTGCTCGACGAGATTAACCGGGCCGAGAACCCCAAGGTCATCAACCCGCTCTTCGCCCTGCTGGACGACCGACGCCAGGCCTGGGTGGATGAGTTGGAGACCCACCTGCGGGTGGCGGCGCGGGTCGTGTTCGTGGCCACCATCAACGAAGGGTGGAACTTCTCGGGCATCGACCCCCTGGATGCGGCGGTGCGCGACCGATTCCATAGCATCACGCTCAACTACCCCGACGCCGGGGTGGTGATGGCCATTCTGGAAGCCAAGACCGGCCTGGACGCCCGCAAGGCGTCCACCCTGGTTCAGGTGACGACCAACGGGGTTATGCCGCCCCTGCGCTCATTGCTCAAGGCGGCGACCCACCTGCGCCTGGGGTCAAGCTATTGTGAGGCCATCCGGCTGGGGTTCGGCGACATCGAGCCCAAGGAGCTTGAAGCGATGCTCCAGAAGGCCGAGTCCGCCGAGCCGACATTTGTTCTGGACAACACGGCTCGCCCCTGGGTGTAGCCGAGAGAGGAGCATCATCGTGGACGGTCAACTACTCACCGGCGGCATGGTTCTGGCGATAATTCTGTGGGCGCTGGTGCGCTGGCTTCGGGCGTCCTAGCCGGCCGATGCCCCGCCCCCGAGGGCGACCTGGGGGGCGGTGATGGGCCTACTAGACCTGCCCGAGAGAGGAGGTGATACCGAATGACACAAACAACAGAAGAGGTGAAGTCTGCCCTGAGTGACTACTGGCGGGTGCGCCGAAGCGGCTACAAGCCCCTGGAGATGGCTCAGCTGCTGGAGAACATGCTGTCCCTGGGGGAGGCGGCTGGCGGCGAGCGAATCGCCGTCGGCTGGGGCGACCGGAGCTACCACCAGACCGACATCGTGAAGTCGCAGCAGCGCATCCAACTGGACGCCGGACCGCTGCTCGGTGCACCGGCCCCAGTGCCGGGCGACCGCCTCGACGTGGTGGCCGGCATGATGATTCACGAGGTCGCCCATGGCCGATTCGACAGTCGGAAGGCCCAGGAGTCCCTGTTGCTCCGCCTCAGCCGAGCGCGCCGCTATGACGAGACGGTCGCGGTCAAGGAGCTGTTCGGCTGGCTGGAGGACTACTACGTGGATCGCCGCCTCACCCGAGGCAACGCCCTGCATGGGCGCTACGTCCGGGCGGCGCGGGACTTCTACGACGTGCCCGAAGCGGCCGTGATGTGCGCCAAGGCCCTCGCCCTGGACGTCACGCCTGAGATGAAGCTGACCGCCCTCACCAAGATGGTCGGCATGATGCTGGTCTATGGCCATGCCCTACCCGAGGAGATGCCCACCGAGCTGCTGGAGCCCCTGGTGAAGATCCTCGGCATGTGCCAAAAGCTCTCCGACGACCCTGGCAAGAGGGCGGCGTCCCTGGTCAAGATATGGGATGCCCTGCGGGGCGCCGTGGGAGAGCTTGCCGCCGCCCCACCGCCCCCAACCGGGGGTGAGGAGGAAGGCGAGCCCGACCAGAGCCAGTCGGCCAAGGCGCTCTCCGGTGGGAGCGGCGTTTCCCAGGCAACGGGGGACGATCCCAACGACCAGGCCCAACCGCAAGGGCCGCCGCAACAACCGGCCGACGAGGGTGGCGATGAAGAGGCCGAGGGTGGGGCCCCCGAAGGGGATGAGGAAAAAGATGCCGAAGAGGACGCCCAGGACGCCGCCCCGACGACACCAACGCTGGACGACCTGCGGCCCACCCTGGAGGACCACAAGACGCCGGCCCCGGCCGACCTGGAGGCGGCTATCGGGGAGGCCCGTCGCCTCAACGCCGAGGACTTGGCCCAGGAGGCGGTGGCGGCCCTGGGGGCCGGTGGTGTAGACAACCAACAGCACCTAATGATGGACGCCGAGACGAAGCCCGACTACGAGGCCTGGGCCAACGAGCTGGCCCAGCCCTACCGAGACCACATCGCCCGCATCTTCGAGCGATTCCAGACCCAAAACCGGCGCTGGGTGCGCGGCCTGACCGAGGGGCGCATTAGCCCCCACCGGCTCTGGCGGGCCGGCATGGGCCGCAACGACATCATGCAACGCCGAGAGCTGATGCACGGGTCGGGCCTGGCCCTGGCCCTAGTGCTGGACGGGTCGGGTAGCATCGCAGGGCATCGCCAAAAGATTCTCGACCCCCTGGCGGCGGCCGTCGTTACCACCGCCAGCCCCGAGACCGAGGTTTGGGTCACGTCCTACACCAGTGGTTCCGGTAGGTCCAATGTCGGCACCGTGGTGCGGGTCATGGCCCGGCCCGAGTGGGGCCGGGTGATGCGCTGCGGGGTGGACGAACCCCAGGACACGCCCAGCGGGGTGGGCCTGCTGGCGGCGGCGCCTCTGATGCGGCGGAGCCGCAAGCGGACCAAACTGGTGATTCACATCACCGACGGGCAGCCGGGCCACGTGGCCGGGGTCGCGGGGTTTGTGGCCGTTCACGACGCCGAGCACTACCTGCGGCAACAGGGCATCGAGGTGGTGACGCTGATGGTCGGCGACTACTTCACCAATCTGTCGCCCGAGTCTCAGACGATGCTGGATTGGGCCTACCGAACCTGGGAGGCGGTGGCCACGATGGAAGAGGTGCCCGGGGCGGTGGAACGGCTGCTGGCCCGGGTCGCCCGGGAGGCGTAACAACCGAAAAACGGAGGAGGCAATGGAACGGTCAATTTGGTCGGGAACGGTATCGTTCGGCCTGGTGACGATACCGGTGAACCTCTATGGAGCCACTCGGTCCAACGATGTGGCCCTGCACCAGGTGCATAAAACCTGCGGCGGCCGGATGCGCCAGTTGCGCTGGTGTCCCGAGTGCCAGGCCGAGATCAGCCTGGACGACCTGGGTAAGGGGTGGGGTGTCGGTAAGGGTGAGACAATACCGCTGACCGACGCTGAGCTGGCGGCGCTACCGGTGCCCACCGCCAAGACCATCCAAATCCTGGGAGTAGTGAAGGCAGTGGACCCCCTCTACATGGAGAAGGCCTACTACCTCCAGCCGGAGGCGGCCGGGCGTAAAGCCTACGCCTTGTTCTATCGGGCCCTGGCAGACAAGGGGGTGGCCGCCATCGGCCGCTTCGCCCTACGGACGAAGGAAACGCTGGTGACAGTCCAGGCCCGGGACGGCATCCTGGCGCTGACCACCCTCTACTACGCCGATGAGGTCAGGCTGGAGCACGAGCGGTATGACGACGTGGCGCTGACCGACACCGAGATGGGGTTGGCCACCATGCTAGTGGAGGCGATGGGGGAGGCCGATCTGAGGGGCCAGCGCGACGGCTATCGTGAAGCCCTGCTGGCGCTGGTGGAGAGCAAGGTGGCGGGACTGTCGCCGCCCAAGGCGCTGCCCGCAGGGCCCAACCCCATCATTGGCGACCTGATGGCGACACTGCGAGAGAGCATCGAGGCCGCCCGGAAAGCGAAGGCAGCCTGACAAGGCACCTCTAACAGCCGAAACGGGGGCAACCGCCAGGTAGCCGGTCCCGAGGCCGGCGAAGGGAAGCGGGAGGACCGCGCACCCTCAGCCCCCGTCCGGTGGGACAGACCGCCCACCGCCGATGAGGCAGGCTAAACAGGAGGAGGACAGCGATGAAATGGAAACTAACCAAATACCTAGTGGTAGTCATCAGCCCCGATGACCCGAACCGGCTGAAGGGCAAGATTGACGACATACTGAGAGACCATCTGGACATAACCGACGTGTCTGGTCTGGTCATCATCACGGAGGAAGAGACGGTATACCCAGATCCGCCCACGTGGAGCGGGTGGGATGATCGTTTCGAGTCCTGGCTGAAGGGCGCCCAAGACCTGGTGGACACAGCCTTGGCGGAGGCCGTCATCACAACTGCCGAACCCGGGCCCCGGCCAACCCTGGCGGAGCTAGAGGCCGACATAGAAAGGGAAGGCAAACATGAATAGGAGGCACCTATGATTTGCGGGCGATGCTTCAAACGAATAGAGAATGATGTTCCCTACGCCACGGTCAGGACTGACGCCGTAATACAACACCAGCAAAGCCCCTTCAGGTTCGCACGTTGGGCTTGTTACCTTTGCCCCAACTGTATAGCCGAGACGGGCATCCTATCCTGGGGGACGGCCCAGCAAAGAGACAAAGTAGAGAAGGAAAGGATGGAGCACCTATGAGCCGATTTATCTGCGCTAACTGCGGGGCCAAGTTCTACTCGGCGTCGCCCCTGGAAACCCACTACAATCAGACGTGCGCTCGGTGCGGGGGCCTACTGGTGGAGCGGGCAGAGCCGGTGCCTTCTGGGGCAACCCAGGAGATCCCGTTGGTCTGCGGTGACTGCGGGACCCGGTGGGTGGGCGTCATAGAGACACCCCTGAAGCCCGACGTTTTCCGCGTTACGCTCCGCGCCCTAAACCACTGCCCCGAGTGCGGCGGCAACCGGGCGATTCGTGGCACTCTCATAATGTGACCGGCACATACACCGAGTGAGCAAAGCAGGAAAGGGGGTGGATAAATGACGACCGACAAGGACTACTACAACGTGGGCGAGGCGGCCACCTTCCTCGGGGTGAGCCCTGAGACGGTCCGCCGCCTCTATCGCCAGGGTAAGGTCCGGCACTACCGCCTGGGGGGGCTCATCCTCCTGAAGCGGGATGACCTGGTGGCCCTGGTTGAAGGCGGCAAGGAGGAGGATGGTGCCAAACCTGACTGACTGGCTGCTGAACGTGCAGGCGCCGATGATGCTGATTGGCGGCGTGGTGCTCCTGGTAATCCTGGCCTGGACCGTGCGCCAGGGGCGCGGGTAAGGACAATGGCCACCAGAACTAGCGTTTGCTCGTGCGGCTACCCAGCCCAGAATGATGAAGACCTGGCCCAGCACCTGCTGCGGGCCGGCGCCTACGAACGAGGTGGTGGCGGGATTCGGCTGAGGCCCGACCGCCACCACCAGCCACCGAATAAAGGAGGAGACAATGGTGTGGTGCCCCCGGTGTCAGCGGTCGGTGATCGCCCAGGTGACGCGGGCGGAAAGGGCATCGTCGGCCGAATCAAAGCCATCATCGCCGATGACGAGACTGACCATCACCACCGTTCACCGGTGCCCCGCTTGCCACCTGCACATCATCGAGGATACGTTGGTTCTGGTAATTCCTGGTGGTGGCTCGGCCCCCTGAACCTGGGGGTGTTGGCCTTCCTCGGATCGGTGGTGCTGCTCTACTTTGGGCCGCCCATCATGGCCATGCTGCTGGCCGGGCCCCTGGCGGCCTGGGCCGACATCCTGCGCTGGCTCTGGGCCCACGGGGAGATCAGCATCCCGCTGGCGGTGGTGCTGGCCCTGGTGGTCGGCCTGCCCTGGTCGCGGCAGGCAGTCACCCAAGGGGTCGAGCGGGGTCTGGAAAGCCTGGGCATCGCCCTGGTCTGGGGCCTGCTGGTCACGGTGGGCGTCGGCGTCATCACCGGCGTCATCGCCATCATCGTGGTCTGGTTCATACCGGGAGTTTGGAAGTAAAGGAGGCACAGTGAATAACGACGGCGTTCTTAACCAGCTAGACCGCGCCTGGAAACAGGGGTTGGCGGTTATGTTCTCCCCTCTCGTATCTGGGGAACGGGACTGGCATGGACAGATAGCTATCTACATCTACCCACCAGACCCACTAATCAGAGAACCTTGGCAGGGTGGCCCATGCCGTGTTGAGGAATTGGCCCAGACATTAACCAAAACCCTGGATTGGGTCGAGGAGCAACAGGCATCGGCTGACCAAGGAAAAGGAGGAAACGATGAACCGAGACGACGACCTGCTGGCCCTCCACCAACAACGCTACTGTAAGGCTCGGCGATCCGGCATTGTGTCCCTGGTTCAGGTGGACGCGATGGACGATACCGAACGAAAGGAGGCCCCATGACCACCACCCTACAGACCATTGCCCTCGACCAGATCGAGCCCAACCCCTGGCAGCCCCGGACGTCCCTCGACCCCGAGCGGGTCCGGGAGCTGGCCGACAGCATCATGCAGGTGGGGCTCCTGGAGCCTCCGACGGTGCGCCCCCACGACGGCCGCTACCAGGCCGTCTTCGGCCACTACCGGCTGGCCGCCCTGAGCCTCATCGGGGAGCGCGAGGTGACGGCCCAGGTGCGCGACATGAGCGACGCCGAGATGGCCCTAGCCAGCCTGGAGGAGAACAGCAAGCGGGTGGATCTGAAGCCCATCGAGCAGTATCGGGCCTGGGCCGCCGCCCTCAACACCATCCCAAGCCTGACGATCCAGGCGCTGGCCGACGGCATCGGCATGGACCGCTCGACCGTCAGCAATCACCTCCGGTTGCTCCGGCTGCCGGAGATGGTGTTGGGCCGGGTGGATTCCGGCGAGCTGTCACCCCACGCCGCCCGGGAGTTTCTGTGCCTGATGGGCGCCACCGATGGCCACTGCCACGAG
>ERZ1292632.3630-Hain-H43-01um-R2-3630-length-11709-cov-7_pt1 | contig 11709 bp, 16 predicted proteins | sample MGYA00564407_ERZ1292632 | MGnify/ENA primary metagenome ERZ1292632 (study PRJEB36523, sample SAMEA6512637) | groundwater metagenome | collected 2019-01-08 | study: AquaDiva: Metagenomics assemblies of 32 groundwater samples
TCTGTCCGTGAGGTGCGGGATGAACGCGACGGAGCCACAGACGCAAACGGAAACGAAGGGCCGATTGAGGCGCGACCGATTTGCTTCATCGGCGGCCCGATGAACGGGAAGACGATGGCGGACAGGGGGCACAACGTTGTGGTGCTGCGAGACAAAGAGACGTTCCGGCGCGACCTGTACAAGCGCGTGCTGGTGACGATGAACGACGCCATTGGAACGATGCAACGTCATGTGCTGGCGTACTTCGGGGAGACTGACAACGATGGGGCATGAAACAGGCAGTCTCAGTCCAGGCGAAAGAATCACAAATCTGGAACGGCTCCATGCGCAGGGCGGCGCGTGCGAAGACCAGCGTTGCGCTCTGTGGAAGGCTATGACCTCATTGCGCGAGAGGGTGAAGGCACTGGAAATCAAGCTCCTGATCGGGGGCGCGGTCCTTGGTGTTCTTGGGCCGCTGGCGGCGCAGTGGATCTTCAAGAGAATGGGAGGGTAACATGGTTACACCTGGAGAGCAGACGAGCGAAGGTAAGCTTGCTGCAAGTTCCAGCACGTGGAGTACCATCATCATGGTGCTGGGCGTCATCACCAGCATCGGGAGCCAGGTGCTTCCTTCGCTTGGTGAGGGAAGCAAGATCGGCATTATCGCCGGTGCGCTGATTGCGGTGGCCGGGATCGTGAGCAAGGCTCTTGTGAGCATGGGCTACAGCGCGAGCCGGGCCGAGGTGAAGGCCGCGGACTCCGCAGTGAGGTAAGCATGGGCCTTCCGTGGTACGCATTACTGACGGCTGGTGGGATCGTCGGGGGCATCCTCGGCGTGTATCTCTGGCGGCGACTGAAAGGCGCGGAGCAGGACCGCATGACGGCCGCGGGCTTGAAGGCCAAGGAGGACGGCGACCTTGACGCGGCCATTGCGGAACTCGAAGCGGAGAGGGCGGCCAATGCAGCGAAGAAACGAGCGAATGATGGATGGTAGCATTTGTGCCACGGCGACTCGCCCCGCGCGGTGTCCCCCCCTTCCCACTGCGTGGGGCCTCGCCGTGGTTTTTTGTCTCGTCCTCGCGGGCTGTTCGGACCTGAAAGGCTTGGGTGTCTCGCCGTGGCCGCTGTACAAGCAGCTCCCCCCGCAGGCGGAACTGACGACGGACGAAAAGAAGGCCATAGCAAAGTGCTGCACGCCAGAACAACTGCAACGCTTGAAGGCGCTGGCGGCGTCGGAAGCGTACTACCGGACCATCGTAGAGGTTCACAACAAGAAAGCGATGGAGCAGCGCGAGAAAGTCCAGAAAGCCCTGGGGGACGACGCGGACGTTGAAGCGTTGAAGCGGTCGTGGGCGGCGCGGATTGCGCCTGCGGAGAACGAGCCGTGAGAGAGTGGTTGCGCAGCTTTGCGCTCGGCCTGTTGGTTGGCGCGGCGTTCGGGTTCGTGGTCGTGTACGTGCGGTGGATGATGTGAGGGGAACGTGGCTGCAACGAACACAGTGCTTGATCTTTTGGCCGATGAAGAGTTCGCCGAGACTGCGAGCGTGATGCCGTTTGGCTCGTCTTCGTGGACAACGGGTATCACCGTGAGGATGCGCCGGGAGCCTCCACAGATTATACAGCAGGGCCACCGCGGCGAGATTCACCACAAGGGCACCGTCGTCTGTCTGTCAACCGTGCACGCGACGTACAAGGGGCTTGTCTCCCCGCAGTCTGGTGACAGGTGGACGTTGAACAAACAACAGGGCGATGCCACGACTTCCGCCACCGAATGGATGGCGGGCGCACCGCAGCCTTGCGTGGGCGGCTGGCAGATTCCAGTGACCTACCTTGAAATCACAGACCTCGGCAAGACGCGCAAGGCAGGTGTAGCATGAGCGTAACAGCGCGCGGGCAGTTTTCGATCTTGCTTGATACTATGGCCACGCTGCTGAGTAACTGCACGGCATGGCAGGGTATAACACAGACAGGCACGGCGGCGGCCGCGCTGGTAAGGATTCTTGTCTTCGGAAAGGACTCCAGCCAAGCGCGGCCCTACGCCATACTGTTTCTGTTGGATGCGGGCGGGGGGAACATCGGCGGCGGTAGTCTGGAGTCGTTCCTGCCGTCAGGGAAAATCCAGTTGGCGTTTGAGATTCCCATTGAATGGACGGGAACGATTACCACGGCAACATCGGCCAGTGAGTTCAAGGCATCCGGCCTTGCCGCGTTTGCCAACGACACATTCAACGGCCTGGAACTGACGATCACACCAACGGGCGGGGCGCAACAGACCAAGGATATTTCTGACTTTGTTGGAAGCGATGGAACGATAACTCTGGGGAGTGCGCTGGCGGTTGCGCCTACGGTGGGCGATACGTTTACGATTCAGGCAGCCAACGCGAAAGACTCGCTAGTGTGGTTCTGCAACATCCTTGACGATATCATCACCAACATGAAAGCGTTAACCGGCACGGGTGGATATCCTTCGATGCAATCGTACAGCATCACAGACTATGGGCGTCCGCTCCGCGAGGGCGGAGAACTGGATAACTACTGCGTTGCCACGCTGGAACTCGTGAAGGGAGACTCCGGTGGCAGTTAAACTATCCTCCACAATCACCTATCACGGCGGCGTGGTGCAAACGCTGCCTGAGTTTCCGGCGATGCTGAAACAGGCGCTGGCGGACGCGATAGTGTTGTACCATCAAAAGTTTCTTCATCGGCATTTCGGAACGCCCGCGGAGGTAGCCGCGCTCTACCCAGGCATTTATCAGCCTCGCAGCACAAGGTACATGAAGCGCAAGGCTGCGGAAAAGGGCCACCAGCGGATGCTTATGTGGGGCGGCGACTCTGCGGCCAGTGTGCTGTCAGCCATCACCATAACGGGGACGTATAAGGAAGTACGAGGACGCATGAAGGGGGCCAACAAGAATTTCAATTTCTCTGGCGTTGACAAACTCGGACGCAGAAAGCCGATGATGGGAGTTGAGTTGACGTACACGAACGATGCGGAATCCCAGGAACAAGTGGAGATCGTGGACAAGAACGTGCAGGCGTTTCTCGACAAAGAGACGCCCGTAACGACGGTGGAAATTAGATAGGAGTAAACCATCATGGCGCTTACTGGAATTCACGTAGTTGGATCGGCGAAGATTCTGGACGCCACGGCGGTAGACATTCCGCAGGTGGAAGGCCAGGCGATGAACGCCGGGAGTAATGTCATTGTGGAGAGCACGGCGGGGCAAGTGTACCCGACGTACTCTGCGATAATGAACCAGGCTCCGCGCATGAACCTCACAACGGGCGGGTTGAAGGCGTTGCTCGATAAGGTGGGACTGAAAGGGATGGTGCTTGCAACTGGATTCGAGATGTACAATCAGTTGGTTGCCGCTGCAACGGGGCTGCGTGGCACGGGAAGCGTGCAGCAAAAGATGGCCATCGCCACAGGCATCATCATTCCGCGCTCCATCAATGTGTCACAGAACCAAGTCGCGCGCCTGACCTTCGATGTTATCGGGATCAATGCGGCGGGCACGACGTGCCCCGTCGTTGTGAGCGAAACCGTAACACTGCCCGTCAACACCGGCGTTGCCGCGCTGTGGACAATGGGGCCGGTGAAGATCAATGGCACCGCGCTGGCCGGTGTGCAGTCTGTCAACATAGACTTCGGTACGAAAGAATTCATCATTGAAGGCGACGGCTTCGTGTATCCAATCTACGCTGGTATCGAGATGGTGTCACCAAGCATCACGATCAAGGTCAAGGACTCCGCGGCGTTCGCGGTGTGCGGCATGGCGGGCTTGGCGCAGACTGCCACCGACTCTGTGGTGTTTCTGAGAAAGTTGTCTAACGATGGTACGCGCGTGGCCGACGTTACTGCGGAGCACATTTCTTTCTCCATAGATCAAGGGCTGTGGATTGCGCCCGACAAGGGCGGCCAGCATCCGTCTACGCTCGATACGACTATCAAGATTCAGCCGACGCACGACGGCACGAACGATCCGCTGGTACTGAGCACGGCGACGGCAATCAGTTAAGGGGGCGGCGTGGCGAACTTACTGTACTTCCTGGAAGGGCTAACGGGCAACCCGACGCGCGATAGGATCGTCTCAGAGTTCCCGTTTCTGCGTCATGCCTTCCCGGCGTCGCGGTCTGTGACGGCGCGCGGAGTCTCCAAAGGGCCGAGCGGCAACGACGGGTTCATCGTGTGGAGCGAAGGCGCGACGCCAGCATACGAACCAGAATTGCAGGAATGGGAGGAAGGTGAGGCGCGGGTGTGGATGGGACTGCCGAAAGACCACGCGCTCCGGCCTGGGCCCGCAGAGTTGCAGCGCAACCATCGGCTCACCGAAGGGCGCGCGGTGAAGTTGGGTGACGGCAACTGGTGGACGGTCCCGACGTTTCGTTTCGCAGGCGGCGACACCAATCTGCCGTTCGTGCAAAAGTATTCGCGCGGGCAAACACGGCGCGTGGTGCTTCCTGAGTTTGAAAAACTATGGGCGCTGGCAGATGATATCTGGGCTGTCGTCATTGCTGACAAGATTGCAACCCTGCCCGATGAAGCACTGTTCTGGTTCTGCACGGCGGCGCTGTCTGTCAACTATCGAGTGAGCGCGCCGGAAGTTTCCGCGCTTGGTTTGATAGCGCCGCAACAGGACGTTGTGCGAGACATAGCGCGCATTGCTGTTGACGCGGACAGGTGGGAAGAACTACTTGCTGACACTGAAAAAAAAAAGGGTCAGTCTCACGGCACTGGGTCGGCATGATGAACTGGCGGGCACGGATGCGCGGGTACTGCCCGACGTGGGCGGAGATTAAGATGGACGTGTACCTTGGATTGCCGGAAGATCGTCTGGCTTGTGAGCTTGCCCCTCGGCTGGAGGCGCGCGCCTAATGGCCGACCAGGTTGTCACGATGCGGGGCGAGCCTGGGGACTTGCTCGCCAAGATTCAGGAAATCAAGAATGCCGACAAGGCGATGGCTGACAGTATGCGCGCCAGCGCGCGTGCCAGCAAGGAAGGATTCCAGGGCGTTGTCACGGGCGCGACGGCGGCGGGCAAGGGCATTGCTGACAATCTCATCCCCGGCATTACTCAAATCGGAACCGCGTCTGGCCTCGCGACATTCGCCGTGACTACGGCGTTCAAGCTCATGGGCGACGCGATAGAGCGCGAGACTAAGCGAGCCACAAAGTTCGCAGATGAGATTGATAAGTTGCGCGAGATTGCAGCGAGGACTGGTCAGCTAGAAGCGATCCCGGCGTTGCAGGCGGCGGCGGCGAGCGTCAAGGCTCCTGACGTGACGGCGGACCAGCGTAAGGCCGAAGTGGCAAGCGTGCTTGGGTTAAGCAAGGGCTTGCTGTCACCGCAGCAAATGGAAGCCGCCGTGCGCTTTGGCGTGCAGGGAAAGCAAGCTGGCGTGTCCGGCATGGGCGGCACGATGGTAGGATTGCAACTGGCTCATAAGGAGTCTAGCCAGGAAGATATTGAGAAAGTTGCGCGCCGTCTGCCGGATATGACAGACGAGGAACGCTCCCTCGCAATGTCTATGGGCGCAAGCGGCGCAAGCGTCCAGGACACTGGCGAGCGTATAGCGAAGCTGCGTCAAAGCGGACAGGCATCGAAAGTCTTGCGCCAGTTGCAGGGAGTCGTTAGCGGCGACGCCGCGGACCTGCGGCAGCCTGGCCAGTTGAAGTACACGCAGGCACAGGAAGACCGCTTGCGAGATTTGAAGTCGGCGGACCTTGCCACACAGAAAGAACTGGACGCGGTGAAAGAAGCTAGGGAAGCCGCGCCTCGCGCCGGGAAGGGTGCGCGCCGTGAATGGGAAGACCAAGAGCGCGCGTTGCAACGCAAGATGACGGCGAGTGCGCGCGAGCGGACTGAGATAGACCTGGCCAGGGAAGAAGACCCGGAAGAAAAGCGGATGCGCTTGGAAAGGCTGCGGATTGCGGAACTGCCGGAAGACCAGCGACTTGACGCCGCCTCCGCTTTCCTGCCTGGGTTGTTAAAGCCGGGACAACGCGACGACGCGCGGGCGTTTGCACGGGCACCCGGCCTGTCGGCAATGCCAGACGTGATAGCGCGGTCGGAACAGAAGGAAGCTGAGTTAGAGAAAAGCAGTCCATCCTATCGTGAGGCTCGCCGCCTTACACGCAAGAAGGTGATTGCCACGAATATCGAGGACACGGCAGAACAAGAGGCGGCTGAGTCTGGACGCGCATCGGCGATACAGGACGTGAAAAATCTTGGCGCTGCTGCGTCATGGACAGACCTGATCGGGGCTGCGCTTGGTAATCCGGCAGCATTACTTGGTATTAAGAAGACGGCAGATAGTGTGGGTGTGGAAATCGTCGGCGATACGCGCGGGAACAACGTTAGTACCGAAGCCACAAAGGGCGCTACAAACTGAGGTGAGCGATGCCAGCAAGCATCGGCGGAAAAGAGTTCTTGACCTGGCAAGGCCCGAAGCTGGTGACGGGGTCGATGCAGGTTTCTGAGATTACCCGCGACGGTTTCTCAGGCCATGCTTTCAACGAGCTTGGCGTGCGCGCCTTCCCCGTGAGCGTGACAACGAGCGTTGACACAGACGATGCAGAGACTCTTGGGAATCAGTACCTCGACTTGCAGGGAACGTTCGTAACGGTAGTGAACGTGGACGGCGAGTCCGTTAGTAACGTAATGGTGGTTGCCGTGCGGATCGTGCGTACGAAGAAAGTGCTCTCGCCTGTCGGTGGCTTGACGGCGGGCGACTGGATTATTACCGCACAGTGGGAGTTGCAGGCAACTGCATAGGGGAAGCATGGCGCGGATATCTGACCCCGGCACGACCAACCTTAGCGCTGGCGACTTGCTCGCACAGTGTCAATTCCTCGTTGAAATGAAGCGGGGATGGGGCGGTAGCTGGCAGCGCAAGACGTACTTTGAATTCCTGAGTTGCACGGATTGCGCTGCGCCAGCGATTGGCATAGCCAGCTTTAAGCTTGTCTATGGTATGCTGACGCGGGAGGACAGGCAGGAGTGGCAGCAGGAATACGATGAAGATACGTTGGACGCATACATTCGCGTGGTGCGCCATTCGCCTGCATCGGATAAGGTTATCTGGACGGGCCTGATTATCAGCGAGATACTTACGGCTGGCGGCGGCGAAAACCCCAACGGGATTCAGCGCATCGAAGCGGTGGGCCTGCCGCAGGTCTTGAACCGCGACACGATAACGGGCAGCACGGTCAAGGGCGGTAGCGGTTCTGTCGTGGCCGTTGATACGATCTACGACTTTAACAAGCGCGGCGTGTCGAAGGGGCACCTGGAGCGGTTGCCCGCGCCGCTTGGCAATCGGTCGTCCGCGAAACACACCGACGGGGCGTATACGTTTGGCGCGGACGGCGATCTGTGGACGGCTTACGACCAGGTGGAGGAACTGCTTGCGCGCCACGTGCCGAAGAACGGTCCTGTATTCGTGCTTGGTGGACAGGCCGATGTGCTGAAACAGTTCCACCCCGTGACGGAGCGGCGTGGACAAACGCCCTGGCAGGTTCTGACGAAGCTGATTTCACCGAACCGCGGGCTTGGCGTCGTGCCGCTCGTTGACGATGCGCGTGTGACGTTGTTCGTGTACACGACGCTGGACGCCGAATTGACATTGGGCGGCGTCACGATTCCTGCGAGCCAGGAGCAGTTCAATATCTCGCTGGACGACACGATTGATCTTGACCGGCCGCAACTGGTCTTCACGGATGCCACGCGCTACGAAGAGGTAGAGGTACGCGGCCAGCCGGTGCTGTCCTGTTTCTCGCTGTCGTTCCCTGACAGCAGCCTTGCCATAGGCTGGAACCCCGCGCGCGCGTCGGAAATGAAAACGGGCGCTTTCGGCACTGACGGCTACGATGGATGGACCGAGGGGCGCAAGGCCGATGCGAACGACGCATACCGCGCCGATGATAAGTTCAATGAGGTGTACTCAAAGTTCATTCTGCCGAAGACGTGGAACGGCAAGGTCGGTGACGGCCTGGGCACGGCGAGTAATCCAGCGCTGCTTTCATATAATGAAGGCGGCAACCTTGTGCCGTCCGCGTCTGCGCCGTTCTGTCCGCTCGATAAGAAGTTCGAGAGCTTCGTTCCGTTGCGGGACGGCGTGGACTACAGCGCCGCGCCGCCAGATGAATCCGGCGTGGTGGAGAGCGCGGAGACGACGTACCGCAGGCCCGCCGCGCTGTGCTGGCACGCGGCCTCCTCGCGCTGGTATTATGTGGACAAGCCTGACAACGAAGAAACGGACGCGGCGGCTGCTAACTTTGGAATCTACCCGCGCGACTTAGCAGTGAAGATAGGCGCATCGCCCACATACCGCTTTGCCAAGAATCATTTCGAGGATGCTGAGGGGTACAACGAGGATGTTGTCTTTGACTACGAATCCCTAATAGTCACCGTGGCGTTGCGAACCGACACCGTGTTGAAGGCCACACACCGCAAGGCTGCGTTGGACCCGTCGTCAGAGATGATTCGGCGCAAGGTAATCGAGATGCCCGAGTGCGAATATTGGTATCTTTCGCCGCATACGTTCGTAGGTGTGAAGTCTGACGGGCAGCTTGCATTCAACTCCGCCGGGCTGGTGTTGCGGGATGATAGTTCGAGGATTAAGGAAGTGCTTGCGGCGGCGGTGGCTTGGTACGATAAGCCGCGCGCGGGCCTGACGCTCCGCTACCGGCGGTCCGATCCCGGAATAGCCCTTGGTACGCTCATTCGCGGCGTGACGACGGGGCAGGCACGCCGTGAATCCAACTCTGTTGTGAGCAGTATAGGCTGGCAGAACGGACCGCAGCCAACACTGACGTATCAGACTCAGTGGGGTGAGTTGGACTTTGGGGGCATGGGGCGCATATGAGTGACGCTGAGGGAGTTCACATTGTTCGCCATGCAAGGCCCGTCCGGCGCGCCACGTCTGGACAGACTGCGTTGTATACCATCGTGGCGATCCACAACAACTACCTCGAATGCACGGACGATGCGGGGGATGCCGCGAACGTGGCGCGGCCTGCGCTGAATCGCAGGGACTCGCACGAAGGTGGCGGCCTGGCCGCTGGCGATATGGGCGGCTCGCGCGATGGCGAAACGATAACCTACACGGGCGCGCAAACGCGCACCGTGACGAAGGGCGGCGCGGCGTGGTCGCCAGAAGAACAGACCATCGGGCCAACGCTCTACGCCATTGGCGATGTAGTCGCCGCCGTGGAGATTGCACAGACTGTTGAAGGCGATGCGTCAGGCACCGTGGCGTGTACGGCGCTCGCGTTGGATGCGCGATGCTGGGGGACGCTGCCAGAGGCGGACTGATATGGCGCATGTTGGGGTTGAGGGCAAGCACGTTGGCAAGGGCAGGGCGCACGTCGCCTGGAATCGCTCTGGCGGTGTTGACGCTCTCGCCGCGGGCTATCTTGCGTCGGGCTCAAACTTCATTCACAAGAGCCTTGACCAGGGTGTGACGTGGACGCCGAAATCGTCAAGCCGCGCATTCGTATCTCTCGCGGCGAGTCCTGGCACGGTGATTGTCGGCACTGGCGAGACACTGCAAGGCGCGATCTACAAATCTACAGACGACGGAGAGACTGTAACCATAAAGTACACGACTGGCATAATCGCTAATCGCACACTCGGAGTGTGCTGGCTCGGCGGCGACGTGTGGCTTGCATGCATGTACAGCGTATCCCCTGCGCCAACGTTCATCGGAGAAATTGTCAAATCTACAGACAATGGAGAAACCTGGACCGTCAAGGCGTCGTTGCCTGCAAGGAACCTTGTGTTCTGCGGCGGCAACCGCTGCCTTGCAGTTGGAATTACGGGCGCAAGTCCAACGTACCGATACACGATATGGAAGTCGGACGACCTTGGGGAAACGTGGTCTGTCGCCTACACTGGAACAGGAAACTTTCCAAATTACAACTGGCAGCAGGTGCTTACCTATCTTGGCAACAATTCCGTGTTGGCGTTTGAACAGACTGCCGCGGGCGCTGGCAGATATCTGCGCTCGACAAATAGCGGAGACACCTGGACTACGGCGGCGGCGGCATCACGCGCTGATAGTATCTGTACCGTTGGCAACGGTGACGCGCTTGCAGTGCTGCGTACCGCTGGACAAATCATGCGCTCCACTGACGGCGGGGTTACATGGTCGGTCCGCTCGACCATTGCCTTGCCGACGTGTGTATATGCGTTCGCCGGAGTGGCGGTAGCTACGCCTCAAACAGCCACCACGCCGTGGCAACGCTCTACTGATTACGGACGAAGCTGGTCTGCGACTGGTCAGTTTAAGGCCAGCACCTTTGCGATGGTTGGGATTTTGTGAGAACAGAGAAAGGGAAACATCATGGCAACGAACTACTGGAAGGGCGGAGCAACGGCGGTTGCGCAAATCAGCACGGTGCAGATAACTGCCTACGATGCGGCCACGACGTACAAGGTCACTATCGGCGGCGTTGTTGTCTCCGTCGTTGGCAGCGGCGGCACGCCAACGACCGTTGCCACCGCGCTGGCCGCGGCGTTGAATGCCAGCACGCACCCGTATTTCGAGGCCGTGACATGGACCTCGGCAACGGACACAGTGACGGGCACTGCGGCTACCGCAGGCGTGCCCTTCACGGCTACGTCCAGCGTGAGCGGTGGCGCGGGTACCATCGGCGCGGTTGCCACGCCCACGGCCAGCTCAGGTCCGAATGACTGGAGCACGGCGGCGAACTGGAGTCTGGCCGCTGTGCCGGTCAACACGGACGAGGTTGTCCTGAAAGATTCTTCGAGCAACATCTGCTGGGGTTTGGCGCAATCCGCGGTCACGCTGAATTCACTGCGTGTTGACAAGACCTTCACAGGCCGTGTCGGCCTGGCCATTACGCAGTTCGCTACCGTGAGCGATGGAACTACGGCGAGCACAACGGCTGCGCCTGAGTACCGCTCCGATTACTGCGCTGTCGGCATCACGTCCGGCGGCGCTGTCAAGATCGGCGAGAATCTGAGTCAGTCCAGCGCGGCCGGGTCAACGCGCCTCAAATTCGACTTTGGCACAACCGACCCCGTTATCACCATCCTGGCTACGGCGTCGTCCAGTGCGGATACCGGCCTGCCCGCCGTCCGGTTCAAGGTCGTGCACGCCAGCGCCAAGCTGTATGTTCGCTCCGCCGCTGGCGGAGTAGGTGTCGCGGTGGATGCGCCTGGCGAGGTGAGCACGCTCAGCCTGATTGACATTACTGATACGACCACGACCACGAAGGTCTACATGGGGCCGAGCGTGACGCTGACGACGTGGCGCGGTGACGGCGGGGCCTGCGTTATCGGTGGCGCGGCCGCGACAATGACGGCCTGCACCGTTAGCGGCGGGACGCTGCGCATCGAAGGCGACTTCACGATTACGACGCTGACCGTCAATGGCGGGACGGTGACAGACAATCACATCAAGACCGGCGGCAACGCCAACACAACCATAGCCCACAACGGCGGGACGCTGGACGCCACCGGCAGTGCCGCCGCGCGCACGTGGTCGGCATACACGCCCGCGATTGGAAGCACGTTGATCGAAAACACGAACGTCCTCACCGTAACGACTCGTTACGGTGCGAGCGGCAACCGAGTCGTGACGACCACCGTCGGCACGAACGGCTACCAGAAAACACTGGTTGAAAGCGCTGTAACTTAATCTTCCTTGTACAGCGGCATGAGGACGTACTTGTACGTAATCGGGCCGCTGTCTTCGTCTGCATCG
>ERZ1292632.3633-Hain-H43-01um-R2-3633-length-11700-cov-5_pt1 | contig 11700 bp, 6 predicted proteins | sample MGYA00564407_ERZ1292632 | MGnify/ENA primary metagenome ERZ1292632 (study PRJEB36523, sample SAMEA6512637) | groundwater metagenome | collected 2019-01-08 | study: AquaDiva: Metagenomics assemblies of 32 groundwater samples
CGCCCGGTGAACGAATCATAGGGGTTGTGCCCGGTCAGGTACTGCCCCCATGAATACCCCAAACCCAGCGCAGGGTTGAGGCTTGAATACGGAATACCCCCTGCCATGTAATCCAATATATCGGAGGCCTCCTTGTCCTTATTCATATTCATGGTTTTCCAGAGCGCACCGCTGGCGAGTTGACCCTGAAAGTCGTGCGGGAACACGAAATAGACCGTACTTCCATTCGGCGTTGAACCTACGGGAACCGTCATGTAATTTGCCTTGTCGCGTTCCGGGATGTTGTCCATTCGGTCTTTGATAACAGAACCCAGGATGCCCGATGTCGCGGCGAACATCATGACTTTAGGCAGGACATCATACTTGGCGAGCTTCCAGGCATAAGACGCCGGGTTTGCTTTCGCGGATTCAATCGCTGACCGGATTCCCTCCTTGCCGACATTTGAGAACAGGAATAGATTGTTGTAGAATGGTTTCAGTTCACCGCCGCGCATGATGTCCGGAGTACCCACCCGGGACCGGACAAGGTGCCCTATCTCTTTTTCCGAATATTTTCCGGTCTTCTCAAGGAATTTGTATCCTGCAATCTTGGTCACGCGCTCACTGAATTTTCCCGGAACTTCGAGTTTGTCCCAAAACCATTTGATCGGGGACAGCACGTTGAAGGCATATGAGGCATCGGTATTCCCGTAGGAAAGCAGCATGCGGTCAAGTTGGGTTTCCGGCGACTTCTCCACGGTATCGTATATCCGATCGAGCACGAGCATTTTCTGTTCGTACATCTTGCGCACTGCTGGCGTGGAAATGCCCTTTGCGTCCAACATGGCATCCGGAATGGCGCGGGCTACGGCGAGAACGGCCTTGACCAGGTTCGCCTCCGGGATATTCAGGGCAAAACTCCTGATATCGCGTTGCACGTTCCAAAGTGCCCATACCGGGTTATGGCTGACGAAAATAGCGCGGAACGGTGCGGTCATGAAATTTACCCCGCGCAGGATTGCCCCGCCTTGGTAGGGGTCTTTCTTGAAACTGTTCGCAATATCCTTGGGTACGTGAAAGGTCTTTACCTTGCCGCCCTCCAGATAGGTGATCTGCCCGAAATTTCCCGGTGGCGTCTTGTCGGCAACATAGTATTTCCCGCCGTCCGTGCGTTTTATCGGGACCATACGGACGGTCTTGATATCCTCCGGGAAGTATTGCAGCATCATGTCAACCGTCGCGGCCTTCGCCATTTTGGTATTTGCGGCCCGGATCAGCGCGGCGTCCTTCATGATGGTAGCAACCAACGGATTTTCTACCGGGGAAAGATTGCCTTTCAATTTATGAATCGTCGCGGTGTCCACCTGGCGATAAACCTCGCCAGCCACCTTATCGCCGTATTGCTTTTCCAGATACTTAAGTACGTTGAACCGGGCGTAGTCGCGGTTGTTCCTGATCTTCGACATCAGGTCTTCGTTATACATGCCCGATTTTTCGAGCAGGGGCACCACCGACTCAGACCGGATACGCTGGAATGATTCCGCGACCCGTTTCACGGCATCAAATTTATCCGCTCCCCACTGGTTGCGGAGTTTCGCCAGGTCCTTCGCAGCAATGCCTCCGACTTCTCCCCAGGCAACGGCTTTCCCCTTCAGTTCCGTTGAGGCGCGGTTCAGGAACATATACTTGCCGATATCGGTTTCGGTGATCCCGGCCCGGCTGGCCTGCTTTTTCACAATATTATCGACGTCCCGCAGGTACTGAAAGACTTCAGCGGATTGATAGGGTAGTTCCTCCAACCAGTAAACCGGGTTTTTCGTGTCCTCAAATTTCCCAGCCAGGCCTTCCACGTATTTCTTCCGGCCAATGATCTCTGTGTTCTTGTCGATCAGTTCCTTTTTGAGCCATTTCGTCAGCGCGAGTGGCTCTTTATATTCAGCCATCTGCTTGCGGAGGTCTTCGCCTTTGGCAAACCCGGCCTCGATATTGCCCATCCTGCGGTCAAATACCTTGCCGGATTCGGTCAGCGCCTGAATTTCTTCATACAGCGATTTCACCGTGGGCTTGCGTTCCAGGTAGTTGAAAAAAGCTGTTTTGAATTTCGGTGCCTTGGCGGCCAGCAGGTCCGGATCGTTCATCAGCACGCTAAACGCATCGGCGTAAAGCTCCTGCGCGGAATCCCGGTACTTCGTATATTTCGGATCGGCGGCCGGATCGAACGGCTTCCATTCCTGCGAGACGCCCTTGAGTTCGGCCATGATGTCGTCGGCCTTCCATAGGTGGCGCCTTTCAATCTCGGCGGCGAGTAATTCCTCAAAGATGGCAGTAATGTTGGCCGGCGCCGCACTCGGCCCCGGATTGAACTTGAACCACTCAGGAATGCTGCCGCGCATGACTGACCGGGTAAGTCGGGCCTTGTCCTTATCTGACATTGCCTTTATAAAATCGGTAAGTTGCGGATTCTTGTTTTCGACGTTGTTCCAGACCGCGAGGATGTCTTCCTTGGTGATGCCCGCCGAGGCTTCCTTTTTCTGTCCCTTCCGGAGTTCTGCTTGACGGCTGGCTTCCTGTCTGATCAACTCGATTTCGTCTTTCGTCAGGACCTTCAGCGGGGCATCTGGGTATTCTTCAAGGAACTTCCCGAAGTAGGTTTTCGCAAGGCTGCCGATGCGGCCCAGGATATTGCCACGTTCCATTTTGCGATCGGGCAGATAATCGATCCAGTGTCCAATTTCATGGGCGAGTGTCTTCCCTGCCGCAACCGGATCTTCAAAGATGCTGGCCTTGAGTTTAATCGCGCCCTCACCGTGAGGCGTGAACAGGCCCAGCACGTCGCGCTGAATGCCTTTCGCCTTCAGGACTTCGTAGATCTTCGGGTATTTTCCGTTCCCGAGCTCCTTTGCGAAGTCTACCAGTTCGGGAAGTTCTATGGCGTTTGTGGTGCGGGGTGAGTAGCCTCCGGTATCGGCGGCGGGACGGGATTTGGCATAGCCGCCGGTGTCGGCGAGGTCGGTTGCGGCTTGTTTCTTTGATTTGGGTATTCCCTTAATGGGCGATTGCGCGGCTTGAACAGACTGCCCCCCTCCCTCCGGGGGGCGGGATGGGTTAGGGAGGAGATTGGGATTTTTTACTATATCAGGAAGCCCTGATTTTACGACAGCATTTCTGGCCTCGATTTCTCCCGCGTTATCGTAATACCCCTTTTCTGATGGATGGCCCCCCTTAGTAAATCCCTCTTCCTCCTGGATTAAATGTTGTATCTCATGAATTAATGCGCTTTTTCTATTTATGCCGCTCATAAGAACCGGATGCGACCCATATCTCGGAATATATAAAGATCCATTCCCGGCTTGCATATCGGTCCAGCTGGTTATTGTGGTATTTTTCAGATTTGGATACTGTTCAAACAACACCGGAGCATCTATGATATCGGGCAAAGTTATGGATTCGGACGCCCTCAATATTCGCGACCATATCCGGTCAAATTTTTTGGGAGGATTTACGCGCCGATAAAATCTCTCAACATTAGCAAGGTAATATTCTGCTTCGTCTGCTGAAATTTTGCCAGAACGTTTGGCAAATTCAACGGTTATGTCTTTTGTCAAAGGGATCTTCCATGATACATCCCCCACATTAAGTTCAAATCTCCGTTTTCCATCTTCACCAATTAACCATTTTGCATCATCAACCGGTGGATGTTTTGTTGCTTTTTCGCCAGCAGAAAAAACAATAGGTGAGTGTTTTAAGTTCGGGTAGTCCCTTAGAACGTCATCCGGCACTGGTAAATTATCAAAAAAAGCATCCTCTACTTCGTGGGCATGTAGATTTCTTTGGGAGAGATAATCCCCATTTTCCTTCAAATATTTATTTAAAGGAGTTTCCCATATCTGCCCACCCACGGCCTTCGGGGTTGTCTCGGGTGGTATGTTGGCCGTCCCCTTTTCGGAGGTCACGGGGGGAATTGTAGCAGATTGTCTACCGCCGGTCAAATTCGCCCTAGGAGCGGCGATCTCTCCGGGAGGGGTCTGTATAGGGGTGAGTTCCGAAGACGCTGGGACGGTCACGGGCGCAAGTGAGGCGGGTGCTTTTTGCTGTTCCTCTGTCTTTTTGTCCCAAAGGCCCTCGGCCGATCTCACCAGTGCCACGGTATCGGGGGCGCCGCCTTCCATCCGTTGTCTGTTGCTCTCCACGTCAATATATCGACGGATGAACTGCGCTTTTTCGGTGCCAGATCGCCGTTCAGGAATGCCGAGCGTTTCCACTTTCGGTTCAGAGAGAAGGAGCCGGGGGGAAGGCGGAACCCCAGCCCCTTCTTGCAACGGTGAGGTTGCCGCTGCGGTATCCATCAACCCCAGGGGGTCTGTTTTTAACAGTTCAAGTTGTTTGCTGTGAAGCGCGGTGCGTACCGACTGTTTTTCCTCCGGCGTCAACACATCGATATTATCGACCTTCCCGATCAGGTCCGTCACCTGTTTGACGCTGCCCAGGTTGTCAATGGCGGTCCCGATTTCCCGCAAAAGAGGGTTTGCTTGCGTGGTCCCGGAGGTCACAACATCACCGCCGGTGGTCACGGGACCAGTCGTCTGCACGTCTTCACGCTTCACGGGTAGGACGACGGGCGGAACTCCGGTCTTTCCCGGTATCGGCTTGCCGATAGGCGGTACATAACCTTCGGGCGCGTGACCAATGCCCATATCCTGCGCGGACTTCATCGTTGCTTCAAGATTCTTGGCGGCAATCCCCTTGATCAACGCCTTTTTCCCCTTAATTCCTCCATGCACCAAGCCCCCGGCGACGAACGGAACGGCTCCAACTCCGGTTTCTGCGGCTGCGGCCAGGGCAGCGCGGACGTCATCCGGAAGACCTTCGGTGCGTTGATAGGCATATTCCCCGGCCTGCGGTTGCCATTCCGCAAGTTTTTCAAATGGATACAGGAACGGCGCGGCGATTGCCTTGCCTTCCGCTGATTTCGGTTCGTAAGACAGTTTTTCTTCGAGAGCGGCGGCCAGCGGGTCGGATTCCTTGATTCCTTCCCCTATAGTATCCGGGATAGCGGAAATGATCTTGCCCGCGGGTTCGCCTTCCGATACCCGAGCGGCGGTCTCCCCGATTGTCTTTCCTATGCCCCTGACAAGACCCGCAGCCTTCACAAATCCGGGGGGTATCCAACCTACCGCCCCGGCGCCCAATGTCTTCACGGCCTCACCCGGGGGGTTCACGATACGCCCCGCGGTGTCGAGTCCGGACTGGATATCCGCCCACGTTAAACCGGAAGGTTTCGCCGGTCCAGGGATTGCCGGACTGCTGGACGCGGAAATAGAACGAGGAAGATAAACGGGTGCCGGTTCGGTCCCGAGTAACCCGAGAGGATCTTGCTGGTTGCTTTCCAATAGTCCGAGGGGATCGTTCATTTTACCTTTCCTTTTTCCTTATAGGTTCGGATCCAGGTATCAATTTCCGCTGGTTTTAGCCCCCGTGCCTTCATCTTTGCCCGGGCATCGGATTCAAACATTATCTGGTCTTCCGGCGCCGCAAATGGAGACTTCCCCGCCGTTAATCGTTGCCGGGCATGCGCGACGGCTTTATCAATGATCGCTTTCGTGGGTTGTTTCCCACTCAACAGATAATCCACTTCGGATTTCGTCAGGGTAGGCACGAGAGCCGGGATCAACACATCCTTGCCGTCAAAATTCACGCCGAGCGAAAGCTCCGTGGAGACCTTGCCATCCGGACGCTGAAGTTCTCCGAAATACCCGGTTCCTTTTGGCGTACCATCAGTTCGATTTCCGTAACTTATTGTGCGGTCCACTGACGTTTCTGACATACCATTCGGGGGCGGGGAATTTCCTGCCTGTGTTCCGGGGGTTATCGCTGTATTCGGTAACAGTTTGTCCATCCCCTGCAAAGTGGCCGGCACCCGAGGGGCAGGAAGGACGGGTAAGGTTTCCGGCGCATACTCTTTTGGTAATCGTCCCTTTTTGATGGCGTCAAATAAGCCCGCATTGATGTTCTTTTGAAGTTCCGTATTGAAATAATCAAGTGCCTCGGGGCTGCCACCGCCGGAATTAGTAATCGACACGTTTCCTGAAGCGTCGGTGGAAATACTCATCCCCGATCCACTGCCAAATCTCAGGCTGGTTCGCTTTGCGGCTTCACGCATGGCGTTGTTTTTAATCTTTAGTTCTGTCTGTTCGTAGGCCTTGCTTTGTCTCTCGCTCGCGGAGACTCCCGACGCTGTGTTGCGTAGTTCCGCTATTTTTTCAGCAGACGCTATCTTGTCCGCAACCGTTCTTAACGTCATATCATTTCTCAGGCCCTGAATAGCCTCCCGGTTCGCCAGGGTTTCTTCGTTTCTCCTCCCTGTTTCTATCAGGCCAAGGATTTTCTGTCGTTCCTCTACCGTCTGGCCGGGGACTGCCAGCATCTGTTGTAACGAGGGCAAAGACGGAACGGTTGCTCCGGTGGGTACTGACGTCGGCGCCGCAACCGCACTTACCGCAGAAAGTTCCGAAGGTGAAAGAGGCCCTTCCTCGTGGGGTGCTGTATCAACAGGTTGCTGATACTCCGGATATACGTTCTTCATCTCCGGGGTCGGTGCAAAAAGATTTTCGTAAGCAGCAGACACCCTTGCCTTCCGCGCCTCGTCCGCGGTCGTCCTGGTTGTCAGGGCTTCCGTTCTCGCCTCATTGGCTTTGGACGCCGAGACGAGTTGTTCATAATACGGCCTCATCATCCGCTCTTTGTCTATGGAATTTTGCAGATTAACCAGTTTCACGCCGGTATCTATACCCTGGTTCACGTTCGCGGCAAGCGGCGTCAAATAAGGTGCGATCAAGTCCATCGGCGAAACATAGTTTGCCATAAATTAATCCTCTCAAAAACCGCGAGCGGCTAGCTTCCTATCCACCGATGCCTTCGGTTCGTTCCAGTCTAGGTTTGTGTCCTGCTGATCGCCTGGAGCGTTCGCGCCTTCCGCCTGATCTGCGGTCTGCATCTGCGACATTGCGTCCATCATGGAGGTCATCTGCTGTTCGTCCATGCCGTCGATCATGGCTTTCATCTTCTCTTTTTCCATCATCAGCTTTTCGGCTTTCATCTGTTCCGGTGGTGCAGAGCCGGCAGAAACAGCAGGCCCCCGGGCACCCATTTCGTTCATCATCAGCAATCCTCCTGGTTTAAGGGCCTAAAGAAGCCCGCGTTTTTTCAGCTTTTTATCCACGCTGGACTTTTCTTCGTTCCAGTCAAGTTCTCCGTCAGCGCCATCGTCCATTGCGTCCATCATGCCGTCAACACACATGTCGGTAATCTGGAGCCCCATGGTGCGGTTTTTATCACCACCATTCGTCTCGGACTGACTCATGCGCGTGATCTTGCATTTCGCATGCAGAACAACCTCGTCGCCGACTTTGTGCATTGACATATCCACGCCCATTTTTTTGAGAGCGGGATCTTCAAGCGAGACTTCGAGGCCGTAGGGATAGTCCGGACCATCGGGTGCGGACGTTCCTACGACCTGCGGCCCGTTCATGTCCTTCTTTTCCTGCTTATCCATCTTCATGTCTACCATCTTATCCATTGCCTGATCCTCCTGGATGAATTTCTACCGCACGCCGTACTTAGACAGCAGAAGTGCCAACGGAATACCCTGCGCTGCCATCTGCCCCGCATTCCCGGCGAATAACTGACCGGGACTCGGACTGTAATTAGCCGGGCCCGGCGAACCAGGCACGTTGTAGGTGCCGAATATCTGGTTATACGCATCGTTGATCGACTTCCGGATTGCCTCTGTGGTGTCCCCCGTAGGCGCCGCAATACCCCGGCCTCGGATTCCTCGGGCAGCCAGTGAATCGTCAATCCGCTTTTGCGCGATTACACCCTGCGCCCGGGCGTTCTCCGCCAGCGCGCCGAACCGTACATCTTTCACAGTATCGGGCGGGTTAAGCGTGTTCAGGTATTTATCGTAACTCTCCTGCTGTGCCGTATTGGCATCCTTCGCCATGCTGGCGCTGGTTAAGGAAGACAGAAGGTTCGCGCCTGCTAATGCACCGAGGGTTGATTTAATGGGATTCCCCTTGATGTAGTCCCAAATCCCGGTATTTGCGCCGCCATCGGTATTTGTGGGACTCCACGGCCCAGCCTCGTATGGAGGCGCTTCGGCTCCCGGAGGTATGGCATTGCTGGCCACACTGCCCGCCATCCTGGCTTCAGCGGAGGGGATCATGCTCGAAGGATTAAAATTATTCAGTTGCGCCGGGGTAAACGGTGCCTGCGCGTAATCCGTTGGGCCGCCAGCCATATTGAAGCCAGCGGGGATATCCGCACCGCCCGCAGCCGCCAACGGTTCTGCTCCGGTTGCGTATGCCGCGTTTTCCGCTACCAATTCAGGGGACATGGCATTTGTCCCATTCCATCCGATAGTTTCGGCGGCGGTAATGTCTCCCGGGGCAGACACTGCCGGGGCGAAATACGGTGCCGCAGCGTAACCGGTCGCAATCGAGCCGGCGAGTTTTTTTGTGGTCGGGCTTTTCAGTGTTTCCGTAAGTTTATTCGGCCCGGTAATGCCTTGAATGGCGTCACCGACCCACCCGACGGGTTCACCGATGAATCTCATGGCTTCCCCCAGCGGTTCCGTTACCGGAGAAATAAAGTCGGTGAAAGTGTCCCACCCGAAAAATTCCGGCAACCCGGTCTTCGGGTTTTTCGTACCCGCGCCCCCGGCCATTTTTAATCCGGTTGCTTCGGCAGGAGAAATATGCGCCAGCATGGTATCTCCGTGCCGTCCCTGGCCGCGGATGTATTCGATCATCTTATTCACATCGATCTTTTTATTGTTCACGTTTTCCTCCTTATCCATCCTGTTTTAACAAGAACGGCTCTTCGATTAGGATTGCTGCCGCTGACGTGATCTCGAAAAGCAAACTCATCGCATACCCGTCACCGAACGGGACCCCCGTATAATCACGCTTCAGCGTCGCGGTGTTGATGGTAATCGGCGCTCCGGCCACGTCGTCAACATAGGGCGTCACCGTCATATCCTCGCCCTGGGTGTTGCATTTATAAACCAGACTTGCCGCCTTCCCGAGTTCACTTAAACCGGACAACGGGATATCCGGCGTCTGGAATCGCATCGCAATCGAACTGCTGGCATCCACGCCATTCCGCACGTACTGTGCGTCGACCATATAAAACTTGCCTGTGAACTTGTCGTAAAAAGAGGCCGTGGCTGATCGCGTGCTCTGCACCACCCGGGGCGGAAGTTCAGGGTATTTCAGGAAGTCAATCATCAGTTCCGGATTCGCTGCGTCGCCGTAAAATAGTCGGTAAAACCGACCGTCAAACGTAGCGTGCGCGGTTGCTGCCGTGGGGCGGGTTGCAAACACGAATTCGGGAACGATTTGCCGGGACGTGATTCCGGTGAACATCCACATCGTGCCATCTATCGACGGATGCAGTACGCCCCACGGGGTTTCGACTGCGGATTCATCGTTGATCGGCCCCTTGATCGCGGGCGTGTCCTCCCACTTAAAATCGACCGGAGTTTTTCCCCGGAGACGCCGCCAGGTGCCGGTCGATCCGAAATACATCTGCTCGTCGATGATCTTGACGGCAGTAATGTTTTCGCCTGCAAGAAAAACGCTATTCACGCTTTCGTACTCAGCCACGCTCGCTTTATAGAGAAAAACGTGATACTTCCCGGGTTCGCTCCAATACGCAACATTTCCGACCACCGCAAATACCCGGTCAGATGCCGGGCAATATTTCGCGAGATTGATTCCGGCGGGCGGCGGATAATATCCGGTTTCCGCATAGACGGTCAGTAATTGGAGCGCGGCATCGGTCAGGTCATCGGTGTAGGTCGTCGCCCCGGTAAGCGTGGTGACGAGATAATTCCCGGCCATTGCGGTGCTGGTACGGAACAGATCGACATGAACCGACGTCGCTCCGGTGAATGTCGGGTATGCCGGGACAGTCCAGTTAATTTTCTTGGTGGTCAGCGTCACCGATCCTACGGGAGACAGCGCGGTCAAGATAATACTTCCATCCGGCAAGGTGACGCGATACCGGTAATAACAGGAATACGTTCCGTTTGGATTTCCTGCGGTTCCGGAGTCCGCCACGGTGGGCATCACGGTGGGGATCGCCAGGCCCCAGGCGCATGCGACGGGAGTGTTAATATAGATGGCCTGTTTATCGGCTCCGTTAGCACAGAAAATCCAGTTCCCGGCCTTTGCCCAGGACATTTTTGTTGAAGCCGTGAGCGCCAGAAGCGTTACGAGCGAGGAAGTACTTAAATATTGAAGCGTAATACCATCAACGATGAATACCACACCGTTTCCAACAAATAAGGAATGTATCGTCGTGCCGGCGCCAGCATTCAGTGCCAACAGGGTTTTGAGCGGAGATAGTTTTCCGGGCAGCGTAATATCGCAGTTCACCATAAGCGGAACCTCGCCCCGTTTCCGCTGGAATAAATCAATAGCGGTATTGAGGTTGTTCAACGCCCCGGAGAATCTGATCTCGTTTGGCTGTTTAACTGGCATCTTCCTGTCCTGATTACAAATAAAGTGCCGTAAGACCGCCTTCTTCAGGTGGCGGAGCCGTCACAGATTTATATCCCCAAACTGAAAACCAGAAATGAGCCCAGGACTCATAAAGATATGTTCTGGTCCTGAATTCTTGCCAATACGCCTTGTCAATGGCAACGGCCTCGGGAATGTCGTGAGTAACGCCGATTGCCAAAATGATGATTGCTAAAATTCGTTTCATAATTCACCAATTAAACCTTATCGTTGAAGACTCTACCGCGTCCGACACGTTTTCGAACCTTACCGGAGGAAGTTTCTCGTCAAAGGCCTGTTTCGCCACCATGGCCTCGTTAAGATCATCGGAGCCCGGCGTTGACCGCCTTTTCAGCCGCCAGATCGCGTATTCCGGCAAAAGGTGGTGGAGTTCCTGCGGGATCTCCGGGTACTGCGTATCAAATTGCAACTGCATGGGCTTGCGGTAGTATTCGAGATAGACGTTCCCGGTCAGGGCGTTGATCGCAATAAGTTCCCCCTTGTCGGACGAGAAGATGTATTCCTCGTCGCCCGTGAGACTGGTCACGACGCCATACTCCCCGGCCAGGATGGTAAAACTGTCCCCTAACGCCCAGGTGTTCGCTGTGCCGCCCGTGAGCGTGACCGTGAAGGTGGTCCCAGAAACCGCCGATATCTGCCCCTTGGAGCCATCGTTGACGTTCAGGGCCATCATGCCGACGGTTATCCCGAGGCTGGACATGGTGCGGCCCGCGGAATCCGTGCAGATCGTGGCGTGGGCGGTAAGATTCGTGCCGATGATGTTCCCCGTGGTGGTCATACCGGAAACGCCGACTACCACCCCGGTATCTGGTGAGGCCGTATAATCGGTGCCAGCCGTGGCGGGTTTCGGCGTAAATCCTATTTTTGTGACGTTTCCGGAGGTATCGCCGATGAAAGCGCGGTACGGATCGCCATTCGACGTCCGCCAGCCGCCCATATACCGGTCCAACCACGCACGGGACTTCCAGCCCTCGCGGGTAAGGTGGACGTAAGACGTCGCGGATTTATAGAAATAAGCGTCTTTCGGCTGAAGACAATCCGAGGGAGGCAGATATTGTCCATACCCGGCTTTCAGGATCATGATCGCCCAGGCACTCAGGCACTTCTTGCGCGCCACAACCTCCAAATTTGCGAGGTTGAG
>ERZ1292632.3637-Hain-H43-01um-R2-3637-length-11692-cov-15_pt1 | contig 11692 bp, 11 predicted proteins | sample MGYA00564407_ERZ1292632 | MGnify/ENA primary metagenome ERZ1292632 (study PRJEB36523, sample SAMEA6512637) | groundwater metagenome | collected 2019-01-08 | study: AquaDiva: Metagenomics assemblies of 32 groundwater samples
CAAATCGGGAGGGTGACGACGGAAGAGACGGAGGAGAGGGGCGGGGTACAATGAGAGAAATGCCGGAGGCGCCGAAGCTGCTGAAGCTGATCGGGCCGAGCTTTATTATTTTGGGGGTGGGTCTGGGGAGCGGGGAGCTGATTTTGTGGCCGTATTTGGCCAGCAATTTTGGCCTTGGGATTGCTTGGGCGGCAGTGGTGGGAATTACGCTGCAATTTTTCTTAAATATGGAGATTGAACGGTATAGTTTGGTAACAGGGGAATCGGTGTTTGCAGGATGGACTAAGAAGTGGGGACGGATGATGCCGGTGTGGTTTATTGTCTCAACCATAATTCCCTGGATGTGGCCAGGGATACTGGCAGCAGCCGCGGTGGCAGCTGCTGCGGCGGCAGGAATGGAGTATTCCCGGTGGTGGGGGATGGGAATGCTGGTAGTATTGGGGGGAATTTATAGCATTGGCAAGGTGGTGTACCGGACCCAGGAATGGGTGCAAAAGGCCATAATTTTACTGGGCGTGCCGCTGGTAGTGGGATTGACCATCTGGCTGGCAGGAAAGTCTGATTGGATAGCACTGGCTGCAGGAGTTGTAAACGTGGGCCGGTTGCCCCAGGGAATTCCGTTGGCCACTTTTCTGGCGGCCTTGGTATATTCGGGGGCAGGGGGAAATTTAAACCTGGCACAGAGCTTGTATGTGAAAGAAAAAGGGTATGGGATGGGCAAGTACGCCGGACACATTACAAACATTTTGGCGGGAAAAGAAGAAGAGGCCAGTTTGACGGGAGAAGTGTTTGCCCAGACGGGGACAAATATTTCCCGTTTCAAAACATGGTGGAGCAGAATCAACTTGGAACACGGGATTATTTTTTGGGCGACGGGGGTTATGACCATGCTACTGCTCATGCTTTTGGCTTACGCAACGGTACACGGGCATCCCGAAGTAGGATCGAGCATAAAGTTTGTGCTTCTGGAGGCAAAGGCGGTGGGGGGTTTGGGAGTGGTTTTTCTGGTAGCCGTGGCCTTAATGCTTTTTGGAACCCAGTTTGCGGTATACGGAAGCAATGCCCGGATGGCTACAGAGAATCTGGCCCTGCTGATTCCATCCTCAAAAGCGCACCACATTTCCAGGTATTTTTATGGGTTTTTGTGGCTACAAATTGCTTTGGGGATAGTGATTTTGGGAGCGGGATTTATTGAGCCGTTGGCTCTGGTAATAACAGGTGCAGTGTTAAACGCAGTGGCCATGAGTATATATGCATTCTTGATTTTGGGGTTGAACCTATCTTTACCCAAGGCTTTGAGACCTAACTGGTGGAGAGTGGGAATGGTGGCGTTGGCAGGGCTACTGTACGGCGGCTTTACAGCTTTTACGATATGGAATATTTAATACCTAGTGACTCTGGGGTGGTGAGGGAGGAGAGATTGGAGGCGGGAGAGACGGGCGAAGGAGCCGTGGGAGAGACGAGGATCGTGGTGGGCGAATAATTTGAGATATTGAGTGGGAGACACGAATTTGGCGAGTTTATTGTGGGTAAATTGATGGGCAATAAAATCCTGGTAGGCTGATTTGTTGGTAACTAGGGAGCGGGGGGTGAAGTGGACGAGGACGCTATCGACAGCCGGGATGGGGGAGAAGTCGGTTCGGGCAAAGTGATGGATGGCGCGGATATCCCAGAAAGGGTAATACAGAACGGCGGCCATAGTGTTGGCTTTGGGTTGGATCATAAATTTGGCTGCGGCTTCTGATTGCATAATCAGATAACAATCCTGGGGAGGATTGGAGGCCAGGAGTAGCTTGCGGACGATGGCCCCGGTAATGCTATATGGAATGTTGGAGAAGACTTTGTAGGGCGTTTTGGGCAGAGAAAAGGTGAGGAAGTCTTGAGGATGATTGGTCAGTTTGGGGTCCTTTTCTATGGGTATGACGTGGGGAGTAATTTGCAGAAGTTCACAGGTAATAGTACCTGTACCGGAGCCGATTTCTAAAACTGTGTCAGAAGCAGAAATAGAAGAGCCTCGGACGAGCTTCTTAACAAGCTCCCGATTGACCAGAAAATTCTGGGAGAGGAGCCTCTCGTGTAACCAGTACATAAGAGTCTCCCGAAGGTGATACACATAACCAGTATATTTTATCACGAACCTGGTACGCGTGGGTTCAGAGAGAGTAGGTGGACAGGGCGAAGCGATATTGGTCAACAAACAGCCTTTTTAGATGATAAAGATTATTTGTTTCGAAAAAGAGAATGAGGGCTTGTTTGTATTCGTTTTCGTCAACGCTCCTGTAGGAGAGTGGATAATAGTTGTTGGCTATTAAGATTGCGTTGGTGAGCATGCGGGCGGTGCGTTTGTTGCCGTCGGCAAAAGGCTGAAGATATGCAATCATGGCAGAAGCTATTAGAGCCTTTTCTAAGGGAAAGGTAGACGCGTTGATACAATTTAACATGGTGCCAAAATATTCTGTGAGTTGCCACTGATTATCCGGGGGAATATAAGCAGTTCCAGAAATACCGACCTTAGTTGTGCGGATGCCCGTGGGAATATTTAAGTTGGAAATTAGTTTATTGTGGAGTTGGAGAATTGAAGACGTGTTTAAGTTTGTAAAGCTCTGTGGGTCATCGAGAATTGTCTCAAAAGCAAACTTGTGGTTTAAAATCATGGTGGCGTCGCTGGTTGATTTGTTTGGGGCGCTTTTGGCATCCTTTATTAGACTTTCTGTTTCTAAAAGAGTATATGTGTTACCTTCAATCTTTGAAGACTTCCAAGATAGTTCAATGACAAATCTTTCCAGCTCACGAACATTGGGATTTTTAGGGAAGGGTTTGTAAATATGTTTCAGTTCTGCCTGCTCATCAATAGTAAATAAACCAGATAGTTGGTTGAATATCTCCGAATTAAATTGTTTTTGAGCGTTTGTACGGCGATCTGGATCTAATTCAAAATATCCTGACAAACCTGTCGGTTTTAAGAGTGGGTGAGCTGAAGGAATAAAATACGCCGTACTTCTACCGGCTCCACGACTTTGGATTTGATTGGAAGTCAGTAGATATTTCAGGTCACGGGCGAGAGTGGGCTTGGAAATTGGGTAAACTGTATTCAATAGCGAGGATATTTCCACTCTAGTGGCCTGGTCTTTTGAACCCAAGATACTAAGGATCTTTCGAAGCCTTGGAGTGTTTTTCGTCTCATTCATATGTATTTATCGTATCATTTTGAGACGGAAAGTCAAGTTTGCAGCCCTGGATGTCAGACATTCGAACCTATTACGCACAAATCTGACCTCTGCTATACTAAATATTAATGTATTCTTTTGTTTTACAATTTGTTTTGGGAGTAATTATTTTGGTTGTTTCTACGAGGATTTTGATAGGGTTGGCTGTGAAGGTTTCGGCGGCTCTTAGGATTTCACCATTTATAATCGGGACGACAGTCGTAGCACTCGGGACATCACTGCCGGAGTTAACAGTATCCGCTATTGCTTCCGCAAGACAAGATATTGGCTTGGCGTTGGGCAATATCGTGGGCTCAAATATTGTCAATATTTTTTTGGTTTTTCCGATAGGAATTCTTATTGGGAAGTTGCGTGTCGGTACCACCAAAACTCAGCGGAATACACTTCTCCTGCTGATTGTTACGATGCTTTTTATTGCAGGGCGCATGATAGCGCTTCCCCCTTTACTGTTAGGCTCATTTTTTATTTTTTTGGCTTTGTTGGTAACAGTGATTGAATATAAATGGGCGATGTTTGGAAGAACCCATGAAGATTTGCCCAAACTCAAGAAAATCGGGGAAGGGAAATTCTCTACGGGGCAAGTTCTTGGTCTGGCGATTTCTATCGTAGGAATTGTCATCGGGGGCGTTTTGGTGGTCACATCCGTTGAGAACATATCTCTGCTGACCGGCTATTCGACAACCATCCTTGGGTTATCACTGACTGCAATTGCCACATCGCTGCCGGAACTTTTTGCTACAGTGTTCAGCCAGGCAGAAGATCAGGAGAAAATCACGCTGGGAAATATAATCGGCAGCAATATTTACAATTTATTGTTTATTGGGGGGATAATTACTTTCTTTTCTACCGATACACCTATTCAAATCAGGGATTGGGTCGCACTTGTTTTTGCAACGGCGTGTTTTGTGGCAATTCTGGTTCGTTTTAAGGGGAAAATAGTGCCGAAGTGGGTTGGTTTCCTGCTCCTCGTATTTTTGGCCGTTTATTTATACCTACTTAGTGTATCTAAATAATGCACGATCCTAAAGAAGGTCTGACATCATCTCAAGTTGCTGAACTTCTAAAACAGTATGGCCAGAATGTAATAGCGGAGCAGAAGCCGCTTTCCGTGTTCAGAGTGTTGTTTTTTCAACTCAATAATTTTTTGACTCTCCTTTTAGTTTTGGCCGGGGTGGTGTCATTTGCGGTTGGAGAACGATTGGATGCGGTTTTTATATTCCTGATTGTTTTTCTGAATGCCTTTTTTGGGTTCTATCAAGAGCACAAAGCGGAAAGAGCTCTTTTAGCCTTGAAAAAAATGGCGTTTACGATGGTGAGAGTTTTTAGAGACGGTCGGGAGAATGAAATTGACAGCCGAAGCCTAGTACCTGGGGATGTAATCTACCTTGAGGCAGGAGCCAAAGTGCCGGCCGACGCTTCCGTTTTGCGTTCCTGGTACTTAGAAGTCAATGAGGCTGCGCTGACCGGTGAATCGTTCCCAGTGGAAAAAAATGCCCACCAGAGCGAGAAAAGGGATATTTTCCTGGGAACAGTGGTGGCTCGCGGCAGATGTTACGCCCGGGTGGTTAACACGGGTGAACGTACCAGATTTGGACTACTGGCTAGAACTCTGGCCCAAATTAAGGAAGAAAAAACGCCACTGCAAAAAAAATTGGAGGTTTTTAGCAAGCAGTTGGGAATAGCCGGTTTAATTGCCTCGTTAGTAGTGTTTGGATTGTCTTTTATCCAGGAAAAGTCGGTTATTGAGAGTTTTGTCTTTGCTGTTAGTCTGGCGGTGGCTGCCATTCCTGAAGGATTACCGGCGGTAATGACCATTATTTTGGCTATTGGGGTGGAAAGAATGGCCAAAAAGAAAGCCATTGTCAGAAAACTTGATGCCGTTGAGACTCTGGGGTCGGTGACCTTGATTGCCACTGACAAAACGGGAACATTGACCACAAATCAAATGAGAGTCAAAAAAATCTGGGTGGAGGGAGAAATATACCGTGCCGATGATTTACCCCACCTGTCTCGTGGTTCGTTTGGGAAGTTAGTGCTAAACGGGGTGTTGTGTTCTACCGCATCGGTGGTATTTAAGGTAGACCACGGCGATTTTGACGTGGTCGGCGACCCGACGGAGGGAGCCGTTTTGCTCCTGGGGCAAAAAGCCGGCCTGGTTCCCGATATGGTTAGAAGTGAATGGAAGATGATAGACGAACTGCAATTTGACCCCGAGACCAAGAGGATGACGGTAGTAGTCAAAAAGGGGAGGGAAGAAATGGTTTTCAGTAAAGGAGCCCCGGAATCAATTTTGGCTATCTGTGCCGTTACCGAAAAAGAAAAAACTGTAATTTCGCAGGAGTTTGAGAAATTTGCCAGGGAGGGACTAAGGATAATTGCCTTTTCTTATAAGAATGGGCCGGCAAAAGAACTTGAGAAAGACCAAACTTTTCTGGGATTTGTGGGGATTGCCGATCCGATTAGACAGGAAGTAAAAGAAGCGGTGGCAACCGCTCACCGGGCCGGAATTAAAATAGTGATGATTACCGGGGATAACGAGCTAACTGCCGAGGCAATTGGGCTGGAGGCCGGTATTATTGGTCGGGGCGAGGACATGTTAACCGGAAAACAGCTGGATGATTTTTCTGATAGTGATTTACTGTCAATTTTGTCTAAAGTGAGAATATTTGCCCGGACTACTCCCGACCATAAATACCGGCTGGTCAAGCTCTTTCAAAGATTGGGGGAAGTCGTCGTGGTGACCGGGGACGGGGTAAATGACTCATTGGCTCTAAAACAGGCGGATGTGGGAGTGGCTATGGGTTTAATCGGTACCGATGTGGCCAAGGAAGCGGCCGATATGATTATTACAGATGACAATTTTGCTACTTTAGTAGAAGCGGTGGAACAGGGGCGCAGCATCATTAGTCATATTAAGAATGCCATTAAGTTTCTTTTGGCATGCAATGTCAGTGAGGTGGTGTTTATATTGCTGGCAGTTGCTTTGAAACTGCCGGTGCTTACGCCATTGCAGATTTTGTATATTAATCTGGTCACCGACGGTCTACCGGCTATCTCCTTTGCCTTTTCTCCCCAAAGCGATGGGGTGATGAAGCGACAGCCGCAAAAAATCGAATCTATACTGGCAATTTCTGATTTCAAGCATCTGTTGTCTATCGGGGGAGTGATGGTTTTGTTACTATTAATGTTGGTAATCCCCATCATGTCTACAATTACTCCAATGGTTGTAGTTACTATTCTGTTCACCACTATGATACTAGTCCAGCATTTTGCCTTGATTGATTTTTGGCTCTCTCAAAAGTTAATTGTCAAAAACTTTCATGTCCTAAAGCACCCTATTTTCCTTTTGGCCTTTTTTATGCCGATTGCCATTCATCCTCTCCTGCTCTATAACCCCACGTTGAACAGAGTTTTTGGGACAGCCTCTCTCGATTTGAATCAGGTAATGTATACGGTAACTTTCTCTCTGGGATATTTGATATTTATCGAGACTGTAAAGACATTTCGGCTTCGGAAGTGAATGGCTTAAGGGTTCACTTTATTCTACTTGCTATACTATAAGATGTTTTGCAGGGGTGGATGGAATCGGACCATCATTAGCGGTTTTGGAGACCGCCGACCTACCGTTGATCGACACCCCTATGACTTGAATTTTAGCAGATTTGGGGAGGGGAGTTACTTGAGCTTGGAGGTTTCTTTGTGGGAGGTGTGTTTGTGGCAGAGACGGCAGAATTTGGAGAAGGAAAGCTTGTCTGGTTTGTTGACTCTGTTTTTCTCCACGACGTAGTTTTGGGTTTTACAAACAGTGCAAATTAAAGCTATAAGTTGACGGTTTCCTTTAGCCATGAGGTGATTTTAACCAAAAAAACGCTCCCGCACAAGGAGGAAGCGTTTTTATTTAAGCTCAAGTTTATTGAGCAGGTTGGTCTGTAGGAGTAACGACTGGAGTCGCGGCAGCTGCAGCATTGCTGACTACAGCTTGAGCGGCAGCTACGTCTACTACTTTATTTTCGGTTCCACACTGTTCACACACCCAGACGGTTTTGCCGTCATTGGTGGTAACTGCGTGACAATTATTGCAAGATACTTGTGATTGATCCAATTAAATCACCTGCCTTTCTGGTATCAGTTTGACAGAAGAGGGGAACAGAAGTCAATGTGTGAGCCCGGATAGAGAGTCGAACTCTAATTTAATCCTTACCATGGATTTGTTCTGCCGTTGAACTATCCGGGCATTTCGACTGCACTCAATGCTATAGCGGCTACAGCCCCGAGCGAAGTCGAGGGGTGCCAGGAGTAGGATTCGAACCTACGTAGCCGTAAGGCACCACATTTACAGTGTGGTGTGATTGACCGCTCCACCATCCTGGCAATGGTTTAATTATATCAGTAATTTTAGCCAGAGAAATGTTGATATATAGAAATGACTGATTGATGTATTAATTTACAGTTAGATACGGGTGTAATAGACGGAGCGGCCATGACCGGAAAGGATGACTGCAGAAGTGAGCTCTGGAGTAGTAACTAAGCTGACCAAGACTGTAGGGATGAGACTATTTGTCGTCTCCCTTGAAGGCTTTTCTGAACTTGGAAATCGCTTCTCCTATGCCCTTGCCTAGTTCTGGTAGTTTTTTGCCACCAAAAAGGATCAAAAGAATGACAGCGATGATGATAAGTTCAGTAGTCCCGATTCCTTATTAACGTCAATTCGAACAAAAATACAAGTGATCAGTGTCCACGGTTACTTGTCCTTAGCGGCTTTTCTAAATTCTTTGACAGCTTCTCCCAGACCTTTGATGAATTCAGGAAGTTTTTTGCCGCCGAATAAGACCAAGAGGATGAGGGCAATAATGATAAGTTCAGTTGTACCTAGATTTTGTAGCATCAATAATCACCTGCTTTCTTAAATTTATCTTAGCCAGAAGTTGAGGCAATTACAAGGGGAAGAATCAGGCTTTGGGGGTGACTTCTTCGTCGTCTTTACCAGCAACAGCCTTTTCGACTTCCTTCTTGACGTTTTTGAATCCTTTGATACGGGATCCGCCGAATAATACTACTAAAACCAAGCCAATGATGATTAATTCTGAAGGACCGATATTCTTGAGTAGGCTTAGCACAGATAGAGAATACACCCGTTATTTAAGAGATGCAAGAGTGGCTTTGGTTACGTAGAAGGTGGCCCGGCCTTTTCCTTTTCTTTCAATCAGCTTGAGAATAATGAGTTTTTTGAAATCCAGAGCCCTGGTGGCCTTGGCCCTGTTCACCAATTTGGCATAATCACGATCAGCAATAAATCCATTAACTTGTAAATACCCAAGTAGTTTGATGAGGTGTGGTTGTAAGTTTGTTTCTGGGCTAGTAATCGCCTGGGGGAGAGTTTTTTGCACCCTGAGTAGTTCGTCGATAATTCCTTCGGTAAAGTATTCTAGCCAATGTGTAAAATCAATTATATTTGCTAATTCATAATAATTACCCTGCTCACCTACAGATTGGAAATAGCGGGTGACGTTTTTGTTGTAGTAGTTTTCAAAACTAAAGAGTTTGAAAGTATTGACTCCCATTTGTGCTAAGAGCATTTTGGTGGCCAGGCGAGTGGTTCGGCCATTTCCGTCCATAAAGGGATGAATAATGACCACTTGTTTATGAAAAATGCCAGCCAAGATGAGGGAGTCGATTTTATTTTTATTGTTTAAAATGAACTCTATCAAGCTCTCAATCAACGGCTGAACATCTTTATAATCGGGTGGTAAATACACAATTTGACTAGTCTGAGGGTTGTTAACTACGACCGGTCTTTGGCGTAGATTTCCAGATTCAAGAGGGGGTAGTAAGTCTTTAGTTACCTGTCGATGAATATGTAATATAAGCGCCAAGGAAAGGATAGCGTCTTTTTTTTGGAGTTTTTTATCCAGTTCCACCAAAGCTTGATTATAATTAAGCACTTCTTTTTCGCTGTCTCTTGCGTGTGACGGAGCGGATTTGAGAATTCTTTTGACTTCAGTGAGTGGGAGGGGATTTCCTTCAATACTGGTCGAAGCAAAGGTGGATAAATCACGAGCAGATCTTTCTAAGTTTACCAACACTGGATACGGGAATCTTTTGTAGTTAAGCCCAATGACTAAACTATTAATACGCTTGATATTGGCCAGAAGTTTCTCGGTGATGCTATATTTTGGTGAGAACATTTATAGACGTATTTTAGACGATTTTTGGACGATTGTAAAGAGGGTATCTATTTGAGAGATGCAAGAGTGGCCTACAAACAAGCCAGTGAAGAAGAGCATGAAGCGCACGGAATAAAGGAGTAGGGAGCCGAGGGGGAATTCTGCCATCCCGACCTGAGCTTTACCCGCCTGCGCAAGCTGTGAGCCCCCCCGGAGAATCGAACTCCAATCGACGGTTTACAAAACCGCTGCTCTACCGTTGAGCTAGGGGGGCTTCTGCGGGCAGGCAAAAGCCCTGCTCTGCTTCTGAGCTACCTCGGCAATGACACAATTTTAACAGCTTTGATCAGCGGAATCAGCTGGGATCAGCGTTATCAGCACTATCAGCTGAATCAGCGACAATCAGTGAGATTTCCAGTTATTACGGAGGAGGTTAATTTGTTTGGAAACGTACCTGTAATCCTCGATGAGTTTTAGGCAGAGTGGTTTATCTACAAACTTTTCGCTTTCAGAGAGAATGAGAATTACCTGAAGATGCGTAATGGTTTCGTCCGATGACCCCATGGCGATTTCTAGGTAGCGGAGGAATTCTTTAGAAGAGCGGCGTTTAGCAAAACCTTCCGCAATTTGGGCAGGAATGCCCTCCGCAGATGCCAAAATTTGCCTGCGGAGCCGATCGTGGGAGAGGGGAATGGTGGAAACTAATTTATAAATTGGTCGAAGGAGGTCAAGCGACTGTTTGTAGACTCTAAGTTCTGTAACATCTCTGATCACGCTGATTCGGCTGATTACAGCTGATAGGGCTGAATAATTATCCCGCCGATTGGGAAACAAAGGTTTTTCCCCGAGTAAATATTAGGTGGGCGAGCTTGTCCCGATGTGACATCGGGACTTGTCTATCCGGGTACTAGGACCCAAACAGAGTTGTGCCCTGGCCCTTACTTTTGGAACATTAGTCAAGAAAAATCTCCTTTGACTATCCCTCTCGGCAGGACACTTCTATTATATCAGGATGTCAAGTATCAGTCTGGAGACTGGGGAAACAATTAATGAGGCTAAAGAATGACCACCAAAGATGGGGAAAAGTAAGAGTAAAAGGAGCAAAAGGGAATATTGACCAGATTGGTCACGGGTAAAGATTTTGGCTCCGTCTAAAGGAGCGATGGGAATGAGGTTAAAGATGGCCAGATTGACGTTTAGAGCAACGAGAAAATAGATAATAGATACTAGAAATTGGGGGATGCCGAGACGTGCAACGAGTGAAAGACCAAGAGCCAAAAGCAAATTGCTGATTGGACCGGCCAGGGCAATGAGAGCTGTGTCGCGGCGGGGGTTTTTCAGATTGTAAGGATCGTATGGGGAAGGCTTGCCCCAACCGAAGGCGCCAGTGATTAAGATGACTAAGGTGCCTACAGGGTCTAAGTGAACTAAGGGATTAAGTGAGAGGCGGCCGAGTGAGCGGGGGGTGGGGTCACCCAGATAGTCGGCCATGTAGCAGTGGGCAGCCTCATGGATGCCGATGGCAATGATGATGCCGCCAAATACAACTACAAAGCTAAAGGGGCTGGTAAAAAGTAAATCAAGCATGGTAAAATCATACCACTATGGCGTTTGTTTGTGACAATTGCGGCAAGGGAGTTCAATATGGCGAGACCCATACTCATCACCGGGGTGTGGCCGGTGGTCAGTGGAAAAAGAAAGCTCAATCTACCAGAAAAGTATTCAAACCAAACTTGCACAAATGGCACGGGATGAAACTGTGCACGAAGTGCCTTAGGAAGTTAAAGGGTTTACGGCCTCAAAGTCCGAAGGTAGCTGTCCTTGCATAACAAGATCGGGGAAATTATTAGTGTTCCCAAAGAGTTCGAAGTAGCGATAGAGTTGGATTGTGAAGATATATTTTTGAATGACAGGATCAATTCCATATTCTTGAACGCGGATAGTGGCGGGGCCGACGATAGCAATCTTTTCTCCGACGATAACATACTCATCCTTACCAAGCGTCCATAGAGACCCACCTACATGTTCTGGCATGCGACTATTATACAACTATAGGCCAGGATTGGGGAGTTTTGCCTTCGAGTTGGACGAAAATTTGAGGCTGGAGAGCGATTAATTTGAGGCGCTGGCCTTCGGGGGTTGTAGTCCAGACTCCTGGCCAGGGGTAATACGCTCGCCAGAGGCGATCAATTTTCAATTTTAAATTTTCAATTTTCAAATAATTTTTAAATTCTTCAAATTCCAAAAAACCGTCCTGGCGGGTGAGTTTTTTGGTATAACTCACCTCTGGCCCCTCTCTTT
>ERZ1292632.3638-Hain-H43-01um-R2-3638-length-11687-cov-4_pt1 | contig 11687 bp, 27 predicted proteins | sample MGYA00564407_ERZ1292632 | MGnify/ENA primary metagenome ERZ1292632 (study PRJEB36523, sample SAMEA6512637) | groundwater metagenome | collected 2019-01-08 | study: AquaDiva: Metagenomics assemblies of 32 groundwater samples
CAATGTGAAAAATGTAAGACAAACTTAGACTATGATAGTAAATTCTGCAATAAATGTGGAAATAAGATAGAAGATAATAGTCTAGCAAGTAAGATAGAATATAATTGTAAGATGCTTGGAAACTTTATGGATTGTATGGAAAAAGATGGGGCATCGAGACTTCTTATAGAAATTTAGATCATGACTTTAAACCAAGAACTACTACTCCAAATTATTGTATAAGATTGTTTTACTTCTTATTCTCCTGTTGCTTGTATAATCTATGGATTTTGGTTAATATCTGCGTTTCTTTAGCCCTTTATGGAAGAATTAAAGATAAACCTATCATTACTGCTAAACTATTTGCAACTATACTTTATAGAGTTAGAATTGAGATATTTGATAATGGGGGCTAAAATTAATAGCCTCTAGCTAGTCTCTCATCAATTCTAGCTTTCAATTTGCTCCAATATTTTTTATTATCTTTTAAAATAATAATATTTCCTTGAGCAATAACATTCATCTTGAATATCTTTTGTTTATTATAGTTAATTTGGACTTCTATCTCACCTAACTTATGTATAACTTTTTTTCTTATTTCCCTCAATTTTTCTATAGGAACATTTTCTATATCCATTGAATCTAATAAGATTATTCTATTTAAATACCCTTTTTGTTGTTGTTTTATCATACTTTCCTATCTACTGTTTCTAAAGAACCAGTAGTGACTTAATTTGCTGTAGTTAAAACATTTAGCTTTCAATCCCTCTTCTGTTTCAACTATTTTTATATTAGCTTTTTTCTTATACGAGACATGGAACGAATTAACTGAGTGACTCGGCATGAGTAAAATAAAATTTCCTGTAAATTGAATTGTATCGACGGCTAGTTGTTCTATCTTTTCTGGTGTAGAAATCTGATCAGGATAAACTGAAATAGGTCTTCCAACAAATTCAGTTTTGAATTTCATATATGCTCGGCACTTTCGTGGGAAACGCAAATACGCATCTTTATCTAAACGTACCCTATTCCAAAACCAAAGCCTCAGAGGTGCATCTCTCTTCCTCTTAGAAACATAAGGAACAAGTCTGCCATGCTTTCTTCTGTATCTATTCTTAAATAGCCTTTTCCTCTTTCTCTTATAACTATCCTTTGCTCCAAATGTTCTAGCCATATCCACATGATTCCCCACCCCTTAGTTTCGGGTGCAGATAAGTCCTCCTATTATTTTATATTCGGTAGCCTTGTGTAAATCCTCCAAGAGTTCATCTTTTCTATCTTGTGGATACTCTACATTTTCATCTCTACCCCTTGGTGAAACTACTTGCCTATTAGAATTAAGGCTTTTAAGCCACCTAATCCCTTTGTTTTGTGTTCTCATGTTATATTTTTTTTCTCCTAGCCCAAAAATTCCACAGGAAATTTTTTTGATTATTTGCATATACTTATATTATAAGAGGTGTTATTGTCTTATAATTTAGCTTTTAGTCTTTTTATAGTTTGTGGTTTCCACAGTAGGGTATAGGGCTAGAGTGAACTAAAATGAGCTTATAGAATCCTCACTAGAAGTATTTTACTTTTCTGGTGAGTCTAAAGGAACTAAATCATTCTTATGCAATTCTTGATTCTTAATTTCCTGCAATTTATTAAACCAGTCTTGGGCTGTCTTAGTATCTACTCCACCTCTTCTACCAAGTTCTCGCCAACTTAAATCAGGATTGTCTATTTTCATTTGATACAGAGATTCCATTTTTTCTTGCTTGCTCATTTGTTTAATCTTACTCAACTCTTCTTTCAGTTCATCAACTTTTCCAGAAGATTTTTCTTCTCGTTCTTTTCTTTTTGCTTCTTCTAATTCGTCTTCTTCTTTCTTTAATTTTTTAGCTTTTTCTCTAAAATGATCTTCTTCATCCTCATACTCTTTTTTTATTTTATCAAATAATTCTTTATAGTTTTTCATTCTCTCAGAATAATGTAATTTGTACATTTCATAGAAATTATATTCGTCTTCCTTGTGCATGTGAGATGGAAACCATAAAGTAAAACTTCCTTGTTCTTCGTGTCCTTGAATTAAATAACTATTTGGATAATCCATTTTAGTTAACATATCTCTTATATCTCTTTTATAATTTCTAGCTTTAGCTACTTTTTCAATATCATTTGCTCCACCTAATTCTCCGAATGCTGTAAATGTAGAAGAATTTTTTACATCATCATCACAATCCGTGAAAAGTTGTGAATCTTGTAAACTTGAAATTCCTCTTCCCATATTCCTCATTATTCCATGATGAGATTTTATCCCATCCGCAAGGAATTTTCGATAGCCCTCAGGTTTTTCTGGAACTAAAAATCTAATTTCAGGAATTACAATCAAAAGAGGTTTCTTTGCATATCTTAAATTTCTTATAATTGAATTTAATAAAGCCAAGACTGTAAATTCTTTTAATTTTTTATCTCTAATCATTTCAGTTCCAAAAACATGATAACAAAAATTATCATTCAAGATATTTTTCCAGTCTAATTTTAATTGAGAATTATCTGGAACTAAAAAATAGTCTTCTTTGAAAGGAATTAAGTAACTAGAAATATCTTGAAGACTTTTTGCTGTTGCAGTGGCTGTTTTCAAATAAAAATTTCTAGGATCTGCTATCATTCTTCTTCTATCTTTTTTAATGACGCTTTCTTCAACAAAATGTAAAAAACTATATAATCCATCTGATTTACTAATTGAATTACTTGCATTAAGTAAAAGTCTAATCGTATCACTTTCCATAGCACTCTCGGCAATCATACTCCATTCTTCTCTGCCTAAATCTTTTATTGAAAATCCATAAAAATTAATTTCTGGCAAAGATTGATTAGGATTTAAACGAAAACTGAAGGGATGGTATAATTTAACTTCATGTTTTCCAATTGGTTTTCCAATTTTTCGGAGATGATAAATATGATAGGGTTTTCTTGGTTCAAACATTGCGAAACCTAATTCCCATTCCCCTTTTACATCAGCTAAGATTAAAATTGTATAACCTGCCCTCTTATATTCTTCAATAAGCGATTCGAGGGCAAGGCTCTTTCCCCAACCACTTTTACTAAAAATAAAAATTTGCTCATTTCTTATATTATTGTGTATATCACGGAGATTTATATATGTATTTACATTTGTACGAATTTCCAAATTATTCACCCCCCATTATAAATTCTCCTGACTTTGTTCAGTAAAAGGAACAGGAGTTGGATGACTTGGTCTAGCAAACGGTTGCTTTATATATTTACTTTGTTCAATCGTTCTAAATGCTTCTGCTGGAATCGTCTGTCTTTGCATATCTGTAATTTCACATAGAAAATTAAAAACAAAATAAATTTCTGGTTGATAAGGGCTAACTCGTCTGGTAATCTTTTTATAATTTATCTTTTTCTTTGTTTCTTCTTTTCCTTTCATTTCTTTATCTTTTATATCATCATACGCAATTTTGATTTCGGCGAGTCTAGGTCTTAAAAAATCTAGTAAAGCTTTAGTCGTTTTCCAATCAATTAGTCTTTTGTAAATTGTAGGCTCTTTAAATTTTTCTTCAAAGATCTTTAGATCAATTAATTTTTTATTAAAAGATTCAATTAAAAAATCATAATTAACATTAGCAACCATCATATCAATCGCACAGATCAAATCATAAAGTTTATTAATCCCACTTTGTCCACCATATTTTCCTAAGTCTCGTTTAATTAACTGACCAATTAATGGAGGAATTGGTTTTATAATCTTCTTTTCTTTTTTCTCTGGTTCAATTTTTTCGATTATTTCTTTTTCTTCCATTATCTTTCCTTCGTATTCAAATTTCTATCACAATCTCGAGATATTTGTCTTCTTTTCTTTTTTCTATGACATTCCATACATCTCTTGGAAGTTATAAGCTTTTGTTTTCCGCAGATACATAGGTCTTTATTTTCTGCCATTTCAATATTTTGATAATTTTCCAATTCTTTATTTATATTTCTCATTTCGGCTCTTAATTCATTCATTCTTTTTTCTAAAACCAAGATTCTCAATTTATCTTTCTTTTTAAATTTTCTAAATATTTTTTGTTGGTTTAACATTAGTATTCTATATCAAATTCGTAGCTCAAGATTCCCCAAGTGAACGGTTGGTAAAGTGATCCTTCCATCATTCCGTAACTACTTTCTTTTTCTTCCTCAATTTTATTTAAAGCTCGCATGATAATTTCGTCTTCTTTCATTCTAAAAAATAATAATTTTTTAAATATTCTCATTTGAGATTCTCCAGAAGAACTTACAAAATTTCTCCAAATTTTTCTTTTTTTATTTAAATCAAGATCATCTAATCCAAGATAACCAAGAGAATGCAAATAACAAGAAATATGTTCTTCATATGCAAATTGCACTCGCATAGCTCGGCTGTACATTTCTTCTGTTTCCATCTTTTTTAAAATCAGAACCCTTATTAGTTTCATATATAAGAAGTAGTTAGTAGTTGTTTATAAATCTTTCGTAAAGTAAGTAATTAAAGGAAACATTTATATACTATTAGTTATTATCAATTATATGAAAGTTATAGAACCACAAACAGAACATCAAGAATATATCCGAATTATGATTGGAAAAGCCATACATGGGCAATCTGGGATACTAGCTCCAACAAGGATAATGACTCTAGAAAAAGAAAAAGGAGAAAATATAACAGTAAATGATATTTTTGATTTAATTAAGAAAATGTTTAAGGAGAAAAAAATATGAACCTCAAACAATATAAAAACGAACTGAAAAAAGTAAGAGAAGAAAATCACAAACTTAGAAAATTAAACAAACTTCTGAACGAAGAACTGATCAAAATAAGAAAAAATGGAAAAAGAAAATAGTCTGAATAAATCTGGGGAGAGTTTTAAAAAGCCTCTTATTTCACCATCCGAACAGAAGCCCATAACCTCTGACCACGCCCAGAGTGGTTCAGACAAACTCAAAAAGAAAACAATCGAAAAGCTTAAAGAAACTTTTGAAGGAAACGAGATCATAGATGATGATGATACTTTTGAGGATATAAAAAAGAAAAGACTCAAAATAGGAACAAATAATTTAATTTTTGCAGAATTAATCTTTTTTTGTCATAGCAACTTTCAAAATCAAATGAATAGCAGTAAAATTGAAAAAAAAAAGATTCTCAAAGAATTAGAAAATTATTTAAAAAATATAAATATAGAAAATATAAGAAAGATTTACTCAAATTTAGGCGACGGGCTTGAATTAGGAGATCATTATAATAAAATAAATTTAGACAAAGAAATAGCAAAAAATAGAAGGACATACGAAGGACTGATTAATAATTTCTTTGCTATTTTCGAAGAGGAGTCATAATGCAAGAGGTAATAGTTCAGGGAGCAACTGGATTTAATTTATTTAAATTTATCTGGAAACATCTTTATATAATTATTTTAATTTTATTCACGATTCCTTTAATTATTTCAACAATAAATCAATCAATCGAAGAAAGAAACCCCGCCCTGCCACTTCTTTCTATGGGTATGGATATATTCAACGCAGATACAAGTTTATATAATTTCGTTGAAAAATTAGAAACAAACCCCTCTGAAATAATTGGAATGGAAAAGCCTACGACTGGGATTTACATAAGATTTGTTTATTATTCAAAATATCTTTATAAGGTAATCTGGAAAATTCTTGGATTTTTTGTTTTTTTAGCAATCCCCTTCGTATTAGTCTATAAACTTTTAAAAATAAAAGATAGCTCTTCTGCTGGAAAGAACATATTATTCTCTGTTTTAATCTCAGTAATCTTTATGTTCTTTATGAATTTAATTATTACAGTTCACGGATTAATCAGGGGAACTTTAGCACTTTATCCTCCATCAACAAATTTATTCGATGAATTTTTATGGATTATAATGCAAACTCTACCTTTTCATGGATTAATCAGTTTAATAACTTATTTAATCAAAATAATTGCTGGATAAAAATGGTAAAAAAAAGATGTGATATTTGTGGTACAGAACTTCAAGAAACAACGCTAGGAAATCTTTGGTGCCCTAATCATGGGATAGTCTTCGAAAATCCAAAAAACCAAGAATCAGAAGAAAATAAATCAGATTATATAGGCTAATGGAAAAAGAAACAAAAGAAATAGCTTACTTTATAACTTTACTCTTATGTTTTTCGGCTTTGGGTTATTTAATAAACGAATTGATAAACACCCATAAGATGGAAAAAAAAGACATAGAGATAGCAAATTTAAAAGAAAAATTACATATCGAACTTGAAAATAAAACCCATGATGGTTTAAGATTTGAAGGTAATTTTTCCCATCCAGAAGCAATAAGAACAGCGATAGAATATGATGCTACAGGAGATTGGGTATGTGTAAATATTAAGGGAATTGATTATGAAAGAGCAGTTCAGGTATGTAAACATGAAACATTTCACGAAATTTGGGCAGAATGTGGAGAAAGTAATAATTTAACTTATTGCATAAATAAACATGATGAGGAAATAATTAATGGTTTGGAATAAGGGAATAAAAGTTGATAGGATAAAGTATCCAAATATGGGGCATTTCAATAAACATAGTGATAAGACTAAAAAAATAATAGGTAATAAAAATAGTCTAGCTCTAAAGGGCAAAATCCCTAAGAATTTATATTTAATAAATGCAAATAAAAGTGGTTCTGGAAACCCTATGTGGAATGGAGGAAGGACTATAACACCTTTTGGTTATAATAAGATTCTGGTTCATAATCATCCTAATGCAGATAAAAAGGGCTATTATTATGAACATAAATTAGTTATGGAAAAGTTTTTAGGTAGATATTTAACTAAAGTAGAAACAGTTCATCATATAGATGGCAACAAATTAAATAATAATATAAATAATTTAGAGTTATTTAATAATACTGGAGAACATTCTAAATTTCATAGAGATAAGGATAAATGGAAATTCTCAAAGAAAGAAGATAATATAGATAAATGTATAAATTTAAAAAGATGAAAAAAGAAAATAAATGTCAAAGATGCAAGAAAAAAGTAATAAGTATATATAGTGATTACAACGAAAAATTAAAAAAAGTTGAATGGTTATGTTTTGAATGTAAATATGGAAAAAAATAAATTAACTAGCACTTAAAGAAACATGATTCAAAACCAAACAATATTTAAAAAATTAAAAAAGGAAGATAAATTAAGAATGATCTTACTTGAAAAAGAATTATTAGACCTAAAAATAGAAGAAATAAAAAAAGAAATGAAATAAAAGAAATAATGGAAAAATACCAATGAAACCTGAAAAAGAATTAATTTGGAACATGACTCTTTATCAAAGTGATTATGCTGGAGGAAATCCATTATTCAAAAAGAAAATGGGCTGTAAGAAAGATTTTGAAAGATTAGTTGAAGCTCCAGAGAAAGATAAATCATTTAGCGAATGGTTCGATAATCTGCTTGAAGAGGGTATAATATATCCATCAGGAGAAATAGAAGTAGGTAGAGGACAAAAAGTTCAAGGGTATAGGGTTGATAAAGATTTAATGCTTGAAAAATTAAGAAAAAATAATCGTTATCATCTAGTATACAAATTCTTTGATGATTTATCTACATTTGGGGCATCTAGATAGAGTGTATTTTTACTACTCCTATTTATAAAGGCTTATATATTGTTCTTATTATGAAGTGTCATATTAAAATAAATAGATCTTACTTTGAAAGGGGGTTTTAAATTAATGAAAAGTAAAAAAGGAAGTCAAGCTGTCGCTTGGGTTCTAGTTACAATGATTTTCTTAGCATTAGTTGGTGCTGGTTTTGTAGTCTGGAAGACAGGCATATTAACTCAAGAAAGTGCAGTAGGCGAAGGAACGATTTCTCAATCTATAATTCAGGCTTCTGAAGCTTCTAAAAGCGGAAATATAGCAACCATTGGTGTTTATGTAAGAAATTTAGCTAATAACGACATTAACACAAAAATTGCTGTAGCTACTTATTGTGTAGATGATTTAGGAACTATGATTATTGATTCAACAGCAAGTTCAACTAGTGCAGAAATTACAGGTAAAACTTCAGTTGGTAGAACCGTAACTTGTTATGCTTTTAACACTACAGTTCAGACAAAAACACCTACAGCAATTCCAATTACTCAAGAATACACACATATAGTAGTTGATGCTTATCTTATGTCAGAAACTGGAAAGATATTATTGTACGATGATTCTCTAAAAACAAGTACAGGAAATGGAACAGTTAATGTAACAGGGGTTGGTGCTAGTCAAACAGGAACTCTACAGAAATTAAGAGTACAAAACAACAATACTGATAGAATGTATCCACTTGGTGGAATATATTTCCCAACAGTATCAGGTACTAATATATCTAGTATAATTGCTGATGGAAGTGCTACTCTTAGTGGAATGAGTCAAACTACAACACAGATAGTGGAAAGTACCCTCTCAACAAAAGTAGGTACAAGAACAGATAATTGGGAGAATGTATTTGAAGTTGATTCTGATTCAAGCAAAGCAGGAAACCAGTTTCTATTGATGGAAGAGAATGATTATCTTGAAACAGGAATAGTATCAGTTTCAGGAGACGGAGATGGATGTTCTGGATATGCTGATACGATAACTGCTAAAACATTTATTAAAGGATACTCAAGAAGTACAAAAGCAGAAACTATACTTGCTGATGTAGCAGAGACAGATGCTGATTCAAGTGCAGTATTATTAACAGATTGGGCTCTTGATTCCGCAACAGGAAATGGTGCTCCAGTAGTATACTGTAGAAATTAATTAATTAATTTTTTTCTTTTTCTTTTTTTCTTTTTACTCAGTGCGAGAGCTTTATTTATTATTTTAAAGTGACAGAATATTTTAGGAAAGGTTTATAAATAACTAATTACTCTATAATTAGTGAATAAATATGGTAAGGTCAATTAATGTTGCTTTTGAAGATAAAGAAATTGAAAAATTAGAAGAGATAAAAAAAAAGATGTCTTGGCACGATTTTATTCTTAAATTATTAGAAGAAAAAGAGGAGAAGAAGAGATGAATAAAATAAGTTCTTGGAGTTTGCTTGGATATTTGGCTTCCATAATTTACGCTGGAGTAACTATTTATCATTTTTGGATTAAATTCCCAGATACTTCTCAATTTATCTTAAATATGGCTGTGGCTTGTTTAATTGCGGGTACTAGTTGGTTATTTAATCAACAAAAGCAGATGTCTTATTCTATAGATGCTATGGGAGAATTTTTAGAAGATAAAGAATTTATAGTTAAATCAAAAGAAGGAAAAAAACTAGATAAATTTCTTGGAGATGTAGCATGATAAATCTAAATAATTTGATTTTATTTACTTTAGGAATAGATTTTATAGGACTCTTATATTGTTTGATAATTTTATTAGGGGCTAAGAAAAAATGAATCCCTCAACAGGAATCTATTTAATTGAAGCAGTTAGTACGATTGTAGGATTATTAATAGGTTGGTGTTTGACTTATATATATTTTAAGAAAAAAGAAAAAATTTATCCAAAAGAACCTATTGAAGAAATTAAAAAGGAAGTCAAGGGAGATAAATGTGAAATATGCCATGAAGATTTTTGTAAAGGTCATAGTGAAAAAGAATTTAATGAGTATGAAAATAAAGAAACATTGAAAGGAGGGAAAGTAAAAATGTCAGAAGAAGAAAAAGAAGAAAAACCACAAGAATTAGAAAGTGATGAGGAAGAAGAAGCTGAAGAATCTGACAAAGAATAAAAATGGGAAAAGTTATATTAAAAAATGCCGTAGTTAGGAAAAAAGGATTTTTGTATTATGTTGACGGAAGCGGAAACGTTTGCGAAGCAGAAATGGCAAGAGGCAAAAAGAAAGCAAAATAAAATGGCAAAGAAAAAAAAGAAACAACAAAAGAGAAAAAACAGAAATCAAAAACTAATATTAAGTAGAGAATACAAGGTATTCAAAGTAGGAAAAGCTGGAAGAGTAGATATTCAAAATGCTTTACTTAGAAAATACATAAGAAAGAGAGTAATAGTAAAAGTTTTCAAAAAGTAAAATGGAAGTTAATATAGACTTGCTTATACAAGAAAACGAAAAGAAAATGCAAGAAATAAAAGCAGAATCTTCAGCCTTGCTAAAAATCAAGAAGAAGTTAGAAAAGCCAAAAGAAGCTTAAATTTTTTATTTTTTATTTTTTACCTTTTAATTTTGAAGGAAATCAATATGGAAAAAACAAAGGAATGTATATGTGGAAAGATAATAGCTATTTGGAATAAATCAGGAATGTGCGGAGATTGTTCAAGAAAATCAAAACAACAAGCATATAAATTTAGAGATAAGATAAAATCATGGAAACAAAAACACCGAAAGAAGAATTAAAATTTCAGGAAGATTTAAATGTACTTACCGATAAGATTGCTAAATTATTTATCGACAAAGATAGAAGCATTAATGATATAGAATCTTTTATTATGAAATTTATATTTTCATTTGAATATTTAGGATATTACACTACACTTGGAGTTTTGGAGGAATGTAAAAATAGATATAGAGAAGTTATGAATGAAGAAGAATTAAATGAATATGAAGAAGAGGAAGAATAGTGAAAGAAAAAATATTAAAAAGTGACGGAACAATAAAAATAAATGGAGAAGAAATAGAAGTAAGTAATTTAGATATAGAAAGAAAAAATCCTGAAGTAAAACCAACTCAAGAATTTATACAAAAAGCCAGAGAAAATTTTAATCAAAATCCAGTATCAAAGGCGACTAATACAATTGCTGTAGATAAAGATAATCATATAGAAAAGAAAACTTACTTATTTTGGAGAATCTTAGCTATATCTCTTTTAGTAATCTTAACAATAGGAGTTATCTTGGCAAACTTCAATTTTAATAAATTGCTGAATAAGGATTTAAAACCAGAAATAATAACAAATACAAATATTTCAATAAATCCAGCCCAAATAAATGTGTCAATTATAGTTCCTATAAATAATAGCCAAACAAATAATATTTATAATAATGTCTCAGTAATCTTCGATAAATCATTTTTACAGGGAATATTAAACTTATTAAATATAACTAATTTAACTATCGAATGATATAATAGAAGTTGAGGCTGAAATAGAAGAATGGGAAAAGGATTAATCATTGGTTCAATAACAGGAATCTTATTTATAGTAGTAATTGTAATTGGAGTAATCGTTATGAATCAAAGAGGATTTTTTAATAATGAACCAGAAATAAATATAACTCAAGTAGAATTATTTATAAATGCTGAAGATAGCGAAACAAGAAATCTTGTTGATGCAAATTATATTTTAACTTATACAAGCAACGGAACAGAAGTTATAGTTAGTCAAGGAAACTTAATTTCTGATAGTTATGTTCCAATAGTTTTAGATACAAATAAACTGTATCACATTAATTGCTGGAATAATGATCATTATCTTGTTAAAGCAAGTAAAGTATTCTCTCAAGAAGAAATCGAATCAAAAAAAGCAAGAATGACTTGTTCTATGGTAAAAATTGGAAAATTAAAAATAAGTTCAAAAGGAAAATTAGAAGCTGGAAAAATAAATGAAATAAAATTTAATATAACGAGTTTAGATGGATGGGTTTATAAGGTGTCTGGATGTATTTCTTGGTCTGCTGGAATTATTGATGCAAATTTAAAAACCAATATAATTACCTGTAATAATA
>ERZ1292632.3639-Hain-H43-01um-R2-3639-length-11681-cov-5_pt1 | contig 11681 bp, 23 predicted proteins | sample MGYA00564407_ERZ1292632 | MGnify/ENA primary metagenome ERZ1292632 (study PRJEB36523, sample SAMEA6512637) | groundwater metagenome | collected 2019-01-08 | study: AquaDiva: Metagenomics assemblies of 32 groundwater samples
TCTTGTGCCAGCACCTCCTTAAGCCGTAACGTCCACCAAGCATCATCGGCACCGTAGTGGGCTAGGAGAGCAGGGGCAATGTCCTCCACCGCCACCTTAAAGCCATCAGACAACTCCTCTAACGTGTGCATTTTGTACCCAAATATCTGCAACACCAGCCCCTTAAGTGTAGTGTTGGGGTAACCCAAAACATAGGCGGCCAGCTTGGTGTCCCACACGTTGTGTAGTGGAATACCTTGCGCCTTCAACACCTGATACTCAAACTGGGCGTTGTGGGCGATGGTTGTTACTGTTGTACTGGCAAGGTACATTGCAAGCCAGTCGGCAGGTATGCGTGTAAAGAACGCACGTTCTACTCCAGGCACCGCCACGCTCCACCCGACAGGCACCACATCGCCTACTCTGTCCTTCACCCAGGTTGTCTCGTAGTCGAAGGCGAACTCCTTGGCATCCTTCAGCAACGCAAGCGCCCCCTTTACGTCAAGGGTGCCATGTGCAATGTAGCCCACGTCAGCACGACGCAACTCGTTGGGCAGGTTTTTGAAATCTGCTATCAACACAGGCGACAGGTTGGGGTTATGTAAAGTAGCCGCAGGATGGTAGTTTGGAACCACTGTCGTTGGTACATCAAACAATCCTTGAGGTTCGGGTGACACCACCGTGCGGCGACCATGCCACACCTTGAGCGTGTAGCCCTTACCAAGTATCGCTTTCAGGGCAAAATCCCCCAACGGCACCACCACGTCGGGATGTGCGCCTTGTATCGTCTCTACCAACCAGTGACGGCAGGCTTTCAATTCGGCGGCCTTGGGTTTACGATTGGACGGGGGCCTACACATTACGCAATTCGTAATCAGCACATCTGTGCGCTTCACGCCTGCGACTTGTAGTAGCCAGTCCAGTCGCTTGCCTGCTGCGCCCGTGAAGGGTTCGCCACCCTTATCTTCGGTGGCACCAGGTGCTTCACCCACCAACACTATGCGTGCGTCATGTGGCCCAACAGGGCATACCACCTGTGTACGTGTAAGGTGTAGAGGGCACGCTACGCACATCTTCATTGCATTAGTTTCCACTGGATGCGCCTTTCAACACTTTCGCCAAGCCGTCGGCGGGGCTATGGACAAACCCCGTACCATCCCCCACCACATGACACGTTATACCTTGCAGTTGTTCCACATACTCGACCAGTGGCACTCCGCGCTGTAACCCCAGTGCAATGCTGCGTGCCAATGCTTCCAAGAACGCCTTCTCACATGACCCCGACTTGCTGATGGCAATCCAGATTTCCACCAACCTGCCGTCGTCGGTGCCGAGGGTAACATACATGTTGCCGTGGTCGGTGGGGACACGGTACGTGGTGGATTGCAGGGCCGCTGGCCTATTATAAATCGTCACTTGTATATCCTTCGGCGCAAGAACCACAAACCTACACAAGCGTTCCACACACCCACACCCACAAGCCACATCCACCCATTGATATGAGTGTAGCGACCTACCAGAAAGTTGGTGGCATCGGTCAGGGGCACCACCAGCCACAGCACAAACAGCACCAGCAACAGCCTGCGCTTCACGTTACTCTCCGTCAACAGGTGTTGAAAACCCCAGGTGCCGTGAGGGAGTGGTGGCGTCGACACCCATCGCACACAGCTTCGCCGTTACCAACGCCTTTATAACCTCCACCATGTCGCCCTGTAAGGGGTCGCCATTGTCAACAACACCCATCACCACTGTAGGCGTTGCATCATTTTGCCCTGTCCCTATGGTGAACTGACAGTGTATAATCATACTACTCCTTATGCGCTGTGTAATTGTTCAGTAGAGCTACAATAGCCCCCTCTTTGTGCTGCGCCCAGGCCGTTCTAACTCCTCGCTGGCATTAAGGTTAGCACTTTCACTGCAATCGGCTCCCTTATGTCAGTAGGCAGCGGTAACATAACACCACCATGTTTTACCGTACTCAACGCCCTATCTACATAAATCTGCGCTTCCCGCAACACCTTTTGCCACTCTTTCCGCTGTTTGTCCATTCAGTCCACCTCGGATTCTTCTGGTTCATTAGCGTGAAACCCTTTTCTAAGCGCGCCTTCCACCAATAGGAGGTTGCTGTTGGCTTGCCCAGTACATATACAAGGCCACCAAAAGGAAACTACCCATTATAAGTATACTTAACATGACCATTCACTTACCTTCTTCTTTCAAAGTAAATACAGGGGCTTTTAGGATTATCCCCTAGGCTGGCCTTTTATCCCACGGGAGACGCCATTAAACCCTTGCGACTCCTCGTATCCAGTCCATAGAACTCGCTGCGCCCAGGTCTCGGCAAGGACTCGGAGGTGCTTTCACTCCATGTACACGTCGCCTGCCCCTACACTGGGAGTGTGGATGCACTAACCCTCATCCACAGCACTGTCTTTGCGACTTGCGTTCGGTTCTTCCGCCACACAGCACCCTGCTAACGCTGTACTGTCCCGTCAAGGCACAGCTCAAGGTCGAGGCCAGTAAGGTGCGTCTGTGTGCAGATTGTAACTCTTTGTAACGAGTCCTGCCCATGTTGCGCTGCCGCCTTGTATAAAAGGTAGCCGCTCCACAGGGTCACAACCGCTACGCAAATAGCAATAAACATGGTCACTTTTGTGTCGTTGTCCATTGTACCTCCTTAGTTTGTGTTGAGGCGTAGAACCCCACGACGCCCCTGGTGCCACCCTACTGGCTAGCTAAACCAGTCTTGCCTTACCTGCGGCACCCTTCCTGTCTCGTGACGTAGCGTAGCGTCACACGCTAACCGACCAGCTTCCCCCAGTCGGCCTCCGCCCTATGCTCACGGACGATGTTGCGAGCAGCAAATCCCTTCGCTTCGGGCTGGATGCCCACCATAGCCACAAACGTGGCTCCCTTGATAGCGTTGGCAAGCTCTTGGGCTACCTCGTTTTTGGTGCCCCGTGCGGTGAAGTCCTCGCCCGTCATCTTGCGTACCACGCCCCGTGCCGTACCAAGCATACGCTTGGAATCCGCTGCCAGCTTTTCCCCCGTCTTCAGATTTCCATCACGGTCAACGGGGTTGGCGAACAGGATAATCCTGTCCTTGGGCAGCTTGAATGGCAGGGGTAGGCCGTTTTTGTCCTGCTTTGAGTTGTCGCTGTTGGTGCTTTCCAGCAACACAGGCGTATACTCCACATACGGCTGGCCCGCCTTGCTCACCACCACAGTAGGGTCGATGGCACGGGCAAGGTATGCACCGTTAACGACCTTGGGGTACCCCTCTTCTATCTCGTCCGCCTCGCTAAAATCTACAATCTCTTCTTTACTCGTTCTTGTCATCCTTTGTTACCTCCACTGTCTTGATATAACTCAACATCTTATCAAACGTCATTGGGTCATCGGCTGTGCCGTCGATGTAGGCGGGTAATCGGCCCTCATGTTCGTATATGTTTTTTGTCTTGAAGTCGCCAGTAGATGTAAAGTGATACCTGTGTACGACCTTTGCGTTCTCACCCCTTCCTATCCTAGTATTTTCCACATAGATTATGAAGTCAAAGAAGTGGCCAATTTTGTCTGCTAGGGCACCTTGCAAAGCTGGCCGCTCGATTGCCTCCAACACCTTCGGGTTATCACGGTCATCTTGAGAATAGGCCGTTACGATTAGGTGCGCCTTTGTGTACCGCGGACGCATATACCCAATGTCGTATGCCAATCTATCTCCCAACAATCCCCAACTTCGCTGACTTAACACCTCCTCATCTTCTCTAGAATTCTCACTATTGGCACTCTTCGCCATGCCGAGGCGTATCAAAAATTGCAACTCTGTAATCGAGTCTATCCCAATCACATCGTATGGCGCTTTACCTGCATTTATGTCTCGTAGATACCTTGATAGCCACGTCCGCAACTTCCCTTTGTCACCCACAATTCCCTCAGGCTTTCCATAAGCGGGACGCATATCTTCGATTATGTCGGCGGGAACGCGCAGGTGGCCTAGGCGTCCTTCTACATCAAGGATTTTACCTGTGCGCCCTGTCGGTTCACCAGTTTTCACGTTAGCAAACGCAGACGCCAAGAACAACGACTTGCCAGTACCCTCCTTGCCATGCATAATAATAGCGACTTTTGGCTCCGCCGCATAATTAAGTGTAGTCAACCGTACCTCCATTTCAACCTTTAGACTTGAAGTCTACCACAATTTTCAACATTTGTCAAGATGTCATTCTTCTTCCAGGGGCGGCTGGTGGTAACGTCCGCTGATGCCACGCACTTCTTCCATTGTCTCCTCGTCCTTGTCGTCGTCGTAGCTCAGGCCCCAAAACTGTGCTCCACAGTTGTCGCACACCCAGTCTACCTCATCGTCTGAAAGCTCTTCACTACAATAGAAGCAGTAGTACCTATTCATTTTTAAGGGCCTTCCTTTCTTTCTCATGTCGTGTACGCCGCATAGCTTGGTTCTTGCGCTTGCTGGAAGTCCATACACCTGGGTTATTCTTGCGTTCTCCCCTAGCCACGATAAGCCTCCTTATCCACAAGATAGTCCCCTCGTGAAGCGTAGTTGTCCCAGACAACTGCTTGAGCCTCGTTGTAAACGGTGTCTTGAATCTCTGGCGAGAGGTGGTAGAAGTCCTCGCCATATCTCTCGTCCGCTATACGGTCTGCTTCCGCCTGGATTGCGTCTTTATAGTCCACGATAGTCCTCCTTTGCACTTGTTATATCACCACCTGCCGCCAACACGTCATGCAACCGTTTATACTCGCAGCCAAAACAATGTGGCCCAGGCCGCGCTATCCACGGCACCTTGCCCACTTGCACGAACATACGTTCCAACTCTTGTCCCGTGTACTCGTGGTCGATGGAGGTATAGAAGAAGGGGCCTTCGCGTTGGGCAGCACCAGGTGCCAGCATATTCAAATAAATCTCAACACTCTTTACTTCATACACCTCCTTTAGTGCCCACGCCTCAAGTCGTGCCTGTTGGTGGTAGTGGGTTAGTATGTGTTCCATTGGTAACTGTGAAAGTCTGGTCTTGTGACTCAGTATAATGCCTGTGTTACCACCATTCACCACGGCAAAGGCGTCGGGTATACACAAGTAGCTCCTGGTGTTATCCCACGGTACGGGGGCTTCTATGGTGGTTTCCGTCACCATCTGCGGAAACTCGTCATCCTGCCCCCACGTCTTTACGATTCGCTGCCCCATCGCTTGTAGCTGTGCCCACCGCATGTCGGGTCGCTCGTACTCATTCAGCACCAGCCCGTTGAAGGCGTCCTGTGTTGCCTTGTCCATGAGGGCTTTATTACGACGGGCAGGTGAGGCACTGTAGTAACGCCTAAACATTAGGTGTGCTGCTGAACCCATTTGCTGCTCGATGGTGCCTGCACCTGGTGCCCGCAGGCCCTCCGCATAGTGCCATTGCCATGCAAGCTGGCAGTGGAGCCAGGTGCTTACTTCACTCCACGATAGGTAGGTGCGTGTAATCATAGTTCCCACTCTCCATTAGGCACAGAATACTGAACCGCATCACATTGTAAACACCGCAACGAGTAGCAACCCCCACCACCACAAGCGAAGCAGCCATAGTCTCTGCTAATGGGTTTACCGCAGGCGGCACACCAACCCTCCGTGTCGTCATGGGTGCATGGTGCGTGCAAAGGACAGGCAGCATTTATCCAGAAGGTCGTAGCGTCCCATGCCCCTTGACCATGACCGTTATCTAATACAGGGCACAGGCATCCTTGGTCAAGAGCCTCATCAGAACCAGGATTAGGTGTTTTCATTGCTCTATCATATCTCCTTCAAGTCAATTTGTCAAGATGCGTTTTGGGGCGTGCTTCATTTCATGCACACCTCCACACCACGCGGTTGATTCACATAGAACAGCCAGCGAGCCCTTATGTTGTCGGAGTTAGCTCCCAACAACTCCAACGCTTGGTAATGCCACCAGTACGCCCTTTCTTCAGACCACGGATGCTGCGTACAATTAGGCCCATCCATTACATGTATCCACTCGTGTACGAGTAGGGCCGCATCCTGCTTACTGCCTGAAAACTGCGGGTAGAGGTAGATAGTTTTGTCTACTGCCCACACGTCAGCCCGTCCTTGGCCTCGCACAAACCTTCTATCCACTTTATAGGTAATGTCCTCTAGCTCGGCCCACTCCACCAGCCATCTCATGCGGTTGTCAAGCAGGTGTTGCTTGGCCCGCTCTATGGCCGACTCAAAGGTAGGCTGGTACGATGCACTTGCAGACAACGGTATAGCCAGCAGGAGGAGTAGCGGGATGGCGAGAAGGAGCTTAGTCATTTCGCCGTCTCCAAGTATCTGATTACCTTACCATGCTCTTTGGCATAGGCTAATTCTCGGCTGGTGGATTCTCCGATATACCCGCCGACATTCAAGATGAGTACCTCGTCCGCCAGGTCAATCTTGCGCAGATGGAGTTCGTCTAACATGGCCTTAACTTCTGGATTGACAAACTGTGGGTCGTGCTCTCGGCTCTGCGTAGTAACTATCTCAATGGACAGCACAATCTTACCCGCCAGAGTTTCAGTTTTCCTGGCCTCATTGAAGGCATCTATGAAGCGGGTGCTTCCGCAAAGGCATACTACCGTTGGTAAGTCAACGCCAGTCCCCTTGCAGTAAGTGCACGGGTACTTGGTGTCGCCATCATAGGCTGCCTCCATACCCCATCGGAAGCCTAATCCTCCACATCCTTTACATCGAGGTCTTGTAGTCATGGGCTACCTCCTGCGTTTCGGCAGTACTACGTGACATTGGCCCCTGGCGATGCGCCCACAGACAGGGCACAGGGCAATGCGGATTCGTTGACTATTCACTTGCCACCTTCTCCTCTTGCGTGTCAGTCTCATCCCCAGACCACATCGCCGTGAAAACCGCCCTCCCACATCCGACACACAGTAGTACTATGGGACTCCTGAGCTTGTGTTCTCCGTAAACGTCCCACTCGCCCCGTATCACTACGAAGTGATGGCCCTCACACTCGTTGCAGATTACCAGGTCAGGCATATTTCGCCTCCTTCTCGGTGGCCTCGGCCAGGGCATCAGTAGGCGTTGCGCCTTTCGCAACCAAATCGTTGACGGCATCTACCTCGTCGTTGTCACGCCAGATTTCCCACCCGTCCATAGCAGGAATCAGTATCCACTCGTGTTCTATCATCATCGGTTTCGCTACCTCCCACAACGGCTCGATGCACTCAGCACGAGGACGAGGGATATATGCAATAGGGGCTTTCAGACTTTCCTTTGGATACAGTGGGAAGCTGTCCCACTCGACATGACAGTCGGGACAGAAGGCCATCATTCCTGCTGTATCTCGCCAAGCTGCGTTTTTATGAGCACACTCTACCCACAGGGCCTTGAACCATTTGTCCTCGATGTCCAACATGCGGCAACGGCCAGAGCACAGACCGCACTTATCATTACCCCTTTGCTCCTCGGTTTGCATACACCAAGATATTTTATGACAGCCACAACCGCACGGCCTCCTGCTATGCGTACCCTGTGGCCCTACGGCTACTTGGATGCGGTCAAATGGTGTGGTCATGGCGTCTCCTCTATGCCCAACGCCTCGGTTGCTGCTTTGAACGCGCCAAGGATGTCTCCTCTGATTATAGGAGATTCAAATGCCAAAATAGCTGGGACTGTATTATATGCGGGAATCCCTATGCCCGTGTCCCATACTGCTTTGTCTAGCACCTGTATCCACGTTGCCAAGTCCTCCCATGTCTTATCCTTGGGCACGAAGCCGAGGCCGTGACAGATGTCTTGCCTGTGGGAGGCGTGGAAAAGTTGTGTATTCTGGGGCTGGCAAGCATGACAACCCATACACTTGGCCCGTAGCTCAGGAAACCTTGCCACTCGGCCTGTGCCACTGCAAAACGAACAACCTTCATCCTCCTCTCCAATCAGCTGTAGGGTCTCTGGTTCTAATATTGGCACTCTTGCTCCACCAGCTCCCCCACAGGCGGGGCACTCCATCTCTGCCTTCGCAATCGCCCACTTGTAGTTTTCCAACTCAGACTGCGTTTGCCCTGGCATAGCTAACCTCCAAGACCATAAAGGTCTGTAACAGTTGGATATAAGCTCTATAAAATTGCTCTCCATGCTGTCTATCTTCGTCACTAAGAGCGTGAGCAACCTCGTGCAGAACAATCTCTTTTACCCGCCACTTTACCTGCTCCACATCTCTTTCATCAATATAGATTACAGGCTTGATAAAGATGCTCCCCCCAGTAGTCCATTCCATCCGATAGGCTTCCAGGCTCATGCAACCGAGCACGGAAGCAGCGAACTGCTCAACATCAGACCGAGTCATCGTGCCCATGTTGCTCATGGCAGGGGTTGGCTCAGACATAACTCTCCTTATCATGTGTGTTCCAGGCCAAGCGTCATCACATTCTTGACAGGTGACAGGATACCAAGAACCCTTACTGTGTGGGCACGGCTCCCAGTCGTCTAGGGTTGGCTCAGGCATTAGTCTCCTTATGGCATGTGCAGTCACAGTACGACCAGGTACAATCTTCATGTTGATAGGGACTTGTTCGTTTATTTATCCACATATAGCAGTGGACAGATACAAAGCCTTTTGCTGGTCTACCGCCCGCTCTAAGCTCAGGCTTCGTGGTCATGTAGTAAACTCGAAATTCAAGATGAGATTCTTTGCCTTAATGGAGCTGAGAATGGGTTGAAACTCAGGCTCAAAATGGTGAGCTATTGGGCTATCTCCAAATCCTATGACTATCTGATACCCACATTTAGGGCATGTCCATTCGTCAGCACACCATATTTTATATGGCTGAGGCGGGTCGTAAGCATGGTCTACAACCATCGCATCATTGTTTGTTGGGCGCAACTCCACTTGGCATTTTGAGCATACTGGTCTATGGTTCATGGCGTCTCCTTTGCATACCCTGCTGCCACAAGAGCCTGCCACGCTCCCTCTAATGCAAGGTCAGGCTTGCCTTCTAGCCTCCCGTCCACCCACATCTGTATCCCTTTCTCCCAAGGCCCGTCATATTCTAGGGCTTCCAGTATAGGTTGTACTTCCTGAGAAAGCACATCGTTGTCAGTGGTGGGTGTCCAGTTATGGGACTGTGCTTTGCAACACGAGCACCTAGATTGGTCATCGTTGTGAAAGCGGTCTGGATGGTCACAAAGACACTTTACCCTTACCGCATCCCGCAGCAGGTAGACTCGGCCTGTGCCGTGGCATATGCAGTCCTCGGTATGTGGTATATCAGATGCTCCCTGAGCGAAAAGGCGTTTTCTCACCGATGCACTACGAGAGCATAGCTTCGTTAGCGAGGCCAGTTTGAGTGCGTATTCAGTAGTCATGATGTCCTCCTCTAATACCGCACGATGTCCCGTATCTGAGCTATCATATCTTCCGCTTCCACAGCACGTTCCTCCATCTCCTCAAGCTCGTCGGTCAAGCGGTCTACCTCATCCTGAGCGCCCTCTAGCTCGGATGTCACATCCGCAAGCTCATTCCCCAACTCTTCACACCGTTCACAACCTTCCATCACTGCACCTCCTGTAAATTTTTTCGACCCTCAAAGAATACCACGTTTCTCTCCTAGAAGAACCACCACAAACGCAACCAGGATTGCGCCTGCAACCAACCATTCTACTGCCATCATACTCTCCTGTAGTGCCTAAATATTGCCTTCACTGCACGAGCCACGTTGATAGGCCCCACGTCGCATTGATACACCCTAAGCTGTCGTGACGCCTGCCATCCGAGTATGGTGCTCCACACCTGGTCATACCACACCTTCCTCAGCTTGCGTCCTGCCCACAGCCTGCCCGTGCCCTCGTCGGCGGGCATGATGCCCTCCACCAACAGCACCACCTCCTGAGCACCGTCCCTACACTTGTCGAGTTGATGCGACAGGTGGCGAGGCCAGTCGCCTGCCAGGTCGGTGTATTTGCGTTCCACGGCCACCAACCCTCCATCACGCCGCCGTATCCAGTAGTCGCCAAACGGCAACGGGTACTTGTCGGGTAGGGCAAGGCCCCACTCTTGTAGATAGTGGTGGATGTCGTCGTTTTCATACGTATCCACGACGACTTTTGTGGGTGCAAAGGGCACGTCCTCGGCCTTCACTTGTCTTGCCTAAAACGGATGCCAATCTGCTGCCACACACCAAAGCGACACTCACGGTTCAGCCAGTCGTAAATGGCGTCACCCACAGCAGTTTCATCGGCCCCCTTAAAGCAATAAGGTGGTGTCACCACATACCCAGTGGGTTCCTTCTTGGGCACGTACACCACGCCATCGACAATTACTTCGGCCACATTACACCTCCTGGAAATTTTTTACCCCAAAATCATATCACAAGGTGGAGGATTTGTCAAGAGATTTTCGTTTCATCTCCATCTGGTAGGCCATTCGCAGGCACTCCATCCCCATCCTGGTAAGGTCGTCCTCGGTAACCATGTAAATCTGAAACTCTATCACTCCAAACCTCTTGTTGTCACCGTGAAAACCCCAATTCTGTAGGACGGCTTGCTGGTCGGTTTGCACCTTGAGCACATACCAGTCCTCTACAGGCAGCAATTCAACTTTTAGCATCGTGTGCCGCCTTCACATGGTACTTGCGGGGCCTTCCATCGTCCTCAACCAGATGCTCCATCGTTACCAGCGATTCCACCGCCTGCTGTACAGGTGCCAACGACAGGCCCATACGTTCCGCTATCTCTGGTTTCGTCAGCCATTCACCCCCTATGCGTAATAGTGCCCGTATGGTTGCCATAGTGCTGGTTACACCCGCCTCTGCCACTTCAAGGCCAAATGGGTGAGGTTCCACTACGGTCAGGGCCAACGGGTGTCCGTCAAACACGGTGGGCCTGCGGTTCTTCCAGCACGTCATGGTAACGCTTTTGCCACGACCTGCTGCCCGCCTCAACTGATACCCATACGATGTCCAGTATTGCCATACCGCACTGCCATACATGCGCTCACCTGCACCTGTGCGTGTTGGTGCCCCCATCATGTCAATGGTAGGACGCACTTCGTGGTGTACCGCTACACACGTTAAGTGAAACTCATGACACGCAAAATCTATGTTGTCCGTCCACTCCCCCACCACATCGTCCTCTTTCATGCTGCCCCGCACGGTCTTGTACACAGGGTCTATAAACAACACCCCGTCTTGTAGCGCATGCTGCTCACATAGCTCACGCAGGGCTTGATAGCCTGCACGAGTGTTGATTTTCTTGCGCAGCAAAAAGTCCCATGCCATCATGCCTCGCTCAGGCCGTGGTAGCCAGAGGTGCATGGCCTTACCCCTCAATACCGAGTCATGCAAATCACCCTCACTTTGCAAGTACAGCACCTTGCGGGGCTTATCTACGTGCAAGCCAAGAAAGTCCGTACCTGTTGCTACACAAATGGCAAGTTGTTGTGTAAAGGTGCTCTTGAAGGACTCTTGAGGTGCCTCTATCATCACACGTCCATCTTCGGGGATAAGCTGGTCAACATACCAGCTTTCCTCGTTGTAGGGGCTGTCCAACAAGTCGAGCCAGTCCCATGATTCAGCCACCAAACGTTCAGACATGCAACAGCCCTTTCATACAGCGTTTCACCCAGTACCGCAGTTTGCACCAGTAAACTACTCTGTAGCGTGTGAGCTTGCCGCATCTATGTAAAATTGGTGGAACAGCGTAGGTGCTTTCT
>ERZ1292632.3641-Hain-H43-01um-R2-3641-length-11674-cov-8_pt1 | contig 11674 bp, 7 predicted proteins | sample MGYA00564407_ERZ1292632 | MGnify/ENA primary metagenome ERZ1292632 (study PRJEB36523, sample SAMEA6512637) | groundwater metagenome | collected 2019-01-08 | study: AquaDiva: Metagenomics assemblies of 32 groundwater samples
CCAGCGCAAGGTCCTTTTCGCCGATGCCGGCCTGGCTGGCGAAAAAGGCGCGACGGGCGGCGTCTCCCGGATTATTGCGAAAATCGATGAAACCCGCCATGGGCGGGGTGAGATTGCCGTTGCGCTTCATCACGGTCAGCAGCTTGTCCATCGGCACGCCGGACGCCTCCGCCACATTGGCGACTTCGACACCTAGCATGATACCACACCAAGATACGAGATTGTTGCAGATCTTGAGGGCCATCGCCGATCCGAGCGGGCCGATATGCATCGTGTTCGTCGAAAAGGCGTCCAGTACAATCTGGACGCGCGCGGCGACGGATTCATCGCCACCAGTCATGCAAAAGACGAACGGGCCGTTCTTGGTCATTTCAGTGCGCGTAACTGGCGCATCGATGACATCGACACCCACGGTGGCAGCTCGTTCGGCTATCTGCTGTGCAGTTTTGGGCTTGATCGTGCTGTGGATGAGCAGGCTCGCCCCCCGCTTCATTACGGGCAGCAGCGGATCAACACATTCCAGCACCTGCGTGTCGTCCCGGACACAAATGCCGACGGCGTCGGCGTCCTTGCCTACCTCCGCTATGGAGGCGGCGAGCTTCGCGCGGCCCTCGAATTTCGCCAGCGCATCGGGAAATACATCGTAAACAGTCAGGTCGAGCGGCAATTTGGCCAACTCCCGTGCCTGATCGCCGCCCATGCTGCCGAGGCCGATGAACCCAATTTTCCTGATACTATTTGTCATGAAATATCCCTCAGGCTTCGTCCAAGTTCGCGAATGAGCTAATCACTCCGAACGTCTTTCGTAAATCCCCGACGGGGTCCGCCTGACCGCCAAACCATTGCGGGAGCGCCAAGGCCGACAGGTCACGCCTAGCTTTTCGGCCCGAAACGAAAGGTGGCGCCGATGCCCCATGTGAAGGGATCGCCGATATAGTCGATCGCCGTGCCCAGTGTCGGCAACTGATCGGCGAATGCGCGGGTCACATATTTCTTGCCGCCAATGTTGCGGCCGAATACCGACAACTCAAGATTGGGATCTTCGATCTGCAGCGCAATACGCCCATTAAAGAGCCCGTATCCCGAAATAGTGTTGATCCGGTTGGCGATGGCGACCGCATCACGATAAGCCTGCGGACGACGCGGATCGGCGGTGAACAGACCGAAATTCTGTCGACCGATATAGGCGTAGTTCACGTGGATCGAGAGTTCCCCGACCGAAGTGGCGAGTTTCTGGGTCACCGAGATGCCGAACTGCTTTTTGGGCATCTGCGGCAGAGCCTCGCCGCTGCGGACGACCGAACAGCGGACTGAACCCGCAGCGGTGCCAGCGACGCAATCGGACACATTGGCGCCGGCGACGGGGACGAACTGCTGCTGCTCAACGAAGGTACCGGTGGCATATTTGCCGTCGAGCAAGGCAAAATTGCCGGAGACCAGCATTCCTCCCCAAGGAACAGCGCTTATTTCGAACTCGCCGCCATAGACACGCGCGTCACCCGAGTTGCGGAGGAATTGCGTGGTTGTACAAGCGAGCGCGCCCGGTGGAGTTATGCAGTCGGAAGCATTGCGCTGCACCTCAGACTGCCAGGAATGGAAAGCCGCGGCATTGATACGCAAACGGTTATCCCATGTACTGAACTTGACGCCGAGTTCAACGTCCCTGACCTTCTCCGGCTTGAACGGCGGCGTCGCGGCCGAACCATTACGCATGTTGAAGCCGCCGGCCTTCGATGCGGCGCTCGTTTTCACATAAGCAAACAGGCCGTCGGTGATCTCCACATCGATACCTGCCGTCCAGGCGGGATAATCATATTTGACCGAACGCGGTAGGCTGCAAGGCGCAATGAAATCCGGATTTGAGAGCAGTTCAGGCGCACAGCTATTAGCGGCCAGATTCGTTCTGTTCAGCAGAACAACCTCTCGCTTATCCCATGTCCAACGGACGCCTCCTGTAAGACGGATCGTATCGGTCAGACGGTAATAGCCCTGGCCGAACAGGCCGACCGAGATATTCTTCACTTTGCCGTAATTCAGGCTGAAACCGAAATTGGGTGCCGGGGCTGCGGGGGTAAAGGAGCCGAACGTCTGCGCCACCGACGATTCACGGCCGCTTTCTGTCGAATAATAGCTGCCGAGAATATAACTGAACCGATCGCCAAGCTCTCCGGACAACTGAAGTTCCTGGGAGTATTGATCGGACTTGTAGGCACTTTCGGCCGCCAGAATCTGAGCAGGCGTACCATCGAGTTCGTTCAGACCTATTGCGTTGCTGTAGCGATAGGCAGAGATGGATTTCACCGTAACAGAACCGATTTCGCCATCTATCGTGAGATTGCCGCCATAAGCTTCCAGCCTGTTATAGGCACTCCGGCTGCCCGCGGTCAGAAACCCATAATTGGACCCGACCGGCGGATTGGTGCTGAATGGAATGCCATAGGCATTATACCAATGGGCTTTGTTGTGCAGATATGCCGCAAGAGGGGTTGCGGCGTTGATCGCGCCGATTGCCGCGCTGGCGCCCGGATTGACCGCTGCGAGGCCGACGAACTGACCATGATCCTTGATGATATTGTAGTCGCCGCTGAGCGTCGCGGACCAGTTGCTGCCGGCGGGCGCCCAACGCAATTTAGCACGGGCATAATGGCTGTTACGGTCCTTCAATTCGCTGTTCGAGGTCACATTGCGGGCGTAGCCGTCGTGATCCACGAAATCATAGACGAAGCGCGCCGCCAATTCATCGCCCACCAATGGTACGTTGAGCACCGCGTCGATATTGCGATAATCATAGTTGCCGCCTTGAATGCGGAACTGTCCTTCGAAATCGCCCGTAGGATTGACCGTGACGATGTTGAGCGCGCCGCCGGTGGTGTTGCGACCGAACAACGTGCCCTGAGGGCCGCGCAGGACCTCGACCCGCTGGAGGTCGATGAGATCGGCCGAACCCTGCGAAGGACGCGGAATATAAACCCCGTCAACATAGGTCGCGACCGAAGGGTCGTTGGCGACGCCCGGGTTCAATGCCGGCATGCCGCGAATGGAGATATAGACGAAACCCGAACCGCCCGGGGCGCCGGTCGCGATCGACAGGCTGGGCGCGGTGCGCTGCAGACCAGCCACATCGCCGACCTGCGCCTGTTTGATCATTTCAGTCGAAAGAGCGGTGACGGCGACCGGCGTCGTCTGGATATTTTCCTCGGTCCGCCGGGCGGTGACCACGATGTCCTCTATTCCCACAGAACCGATCTGATCCGCCGCCACCGCCGGCGCAGCGGCCGTGACAAAAACCGACAAGCTCGCCAAGGCGCTTGTCCGAAACCATTTCTCTGAAGCCATATTATCCCCTCCCAGAGCCATTGCATACGGGCAGGACGTTTTTCTATCTCTACCCATCCCCATCGACGGCTAGCATTGGCAAGGAGCCCGGAAAACCGGCTTCCGCGCCATGTCCTGTCTGCGATCAAACCAATGTCCGCTTCGCGATGCTTTGGAATTTTTCGACCGTCGGGCCATGAACATGATGACGGTTTCGCGATGGGATGTCCGGTTTGCGCAATATGATTGAGCATCGACCTGTTTTGGATGAGGCCCCATACATCGCTTATAAAAAGGGTCGACAGTAGGCTTTGAAAAGGGGGAGCGGACAATGGCGATGGCGAGCGAACGATCCAAGATTCAGCCGACTGGGACCATTCTCCCATGCCAACCGCTCACAACCGCCTATTTCCACGTCGAGAACAGCATCATTGCCAACGGCATTCGGGCCGACATCCGACATTTTGCCTGGGATCGCAGTTGTGACGCCATATTCGAGCCGAACAGTCACTATCTCGACTATTCGCTTGGCCCACGCGCGCGCGGCTCACGCCTGTTCCCCGACGGCCGTCGTCATGCGCCGCCCTTTGGCGAGGTGTCCTATCTGCCCAAGGGGAGCCAATTTGCGGCGCGCTGCGAACCCAGCGAATATCGCATTTTCTGTTTGACGTTTGAAAGCCACGCAGCAGATCAACTCTTCGAGAATGACACGCTACCTTCCTCATTGCCCCCCTGTTTCGATGTGAAGGCACCGTGGATACTGAACGGTATGTCCCGGCTTGCACACGAGGTGCGCCATCCCGGCTTCGCTCCCGCCATCATGGTCGAGACCATTGCGTTGTCACTGGTCATCGACCTCTGTCGACACCTTCAAATTCCACACAAATCCGATGTTGAAACCGATCAACGCATGGCGGACTGGCGCCTGCGCCGTCTTCAGGAACGGATCGAGGCGGAACTGGCGGGACCATTGTCGGTCGTCGACCTTGCGATAGAATGCGGTGTCAGCTCACGGCATCTGGCGCGGATCTTCAAGAACACGGTCGGAAAGACGCTCGGCAGCTACATTGCCGATGCGCGGATTGCGCGGGCCAAACGGGAATTGATGCAGGATGGCGCTCTCATCAAGGTCATCGCGGGCAATTGCGGCTTCCAAAGCGCTGCAGCCTTCAGTGCCGCCTTCCGGAAGGCGACAGGCCTCAGCCCAGGGGCATTCCGGAAGGATATACTATACAGCTAGCCCGCACCAGAGCAGGGGCCGACGCCATCGACCCCGCTCCAGATTCCCGTTTCAGGCGCTCACTCCCCATATCGGTGAGCGTGAGAGCCTTGGGAATATTCAGCCCCATTGCAGGTGGAGGTCCGGCACATGCAGGATATTGCCCACATAATATGGCACCCGGAAACCGTCCTTGATCCGGAATTCCGGTATGGCCTTGACGAATTCCTCGACCGCGATCTGCAGTTCCAGCCGTGCCAGGTGCATCCCCAGGCATTTGTGGATGCCACTGCCCAGCGACATGTGCGGCGCCTTGCGATCGAAGCGGATCGCTTGGGGATCTTCATAGAATGCCGGGTCGCGTCCCACCACGGGGGAACTAAACGCCACATAATCGCCGGGCATTATTTTCTGCCCATGAATCTCGATGACCTTGGTTGCGATACGGAAGGCCGTAACCGGCGCGAAGGCGCGCAGGAATTCTTCGACTGCCAGGACGATCAGCGATGGATCAGCGCGCAGCTCGTTCTGTTTGTCCGGATGCGACGCCAGATAGTTGAAGATGTTGCCGAGCAGGGACGTAACCGTGTCGAGGCCACCAATGTACAGATTGAAGCAATGGCCGAACACCTCGTCATCATTCCACAAACGGCCATCGACCTCGAAGGTCAGCACCTTGCTGATATAGTCGTCGCGCGGCTGCTGGCGACGTGCCTCAATCTCTTCCAGCAGATAATCCTTCACGCAGCGTACGGCGTTACCGCGCACTTGCCAGTCGTTGGAATGGAGCATTTCCTTTTCCCATTTAAGGAATTGCGTCATTCTTTCCTGCGGAAGGCCCAGCAGATCGAGGACGATGAAGATCGGGAATTTTTCCGAAAACTCATCGATGAAATCGCATTGTCCGCGATCCTTGAAGGCATCGATCAAGGCCTGCGCTCGCTCGCGCACCTGTTCCTTCATCGCGAACATCTTCTGGGGTGCGAAATGACTGTTCAGCGCCTTGCGATAGCCGGTGTGGATTGGCGGGTCGGCCTCGGTCGGAATGACCAGCCAGTTCTCGCCGATATTCTGCGCCCATTTGCCCATGCCATTCTTGGTGAAATTGTCGGCATCGCGCAGCATCGCCTGTACATCCTCGGCATTTTTGAGCAGCCAGCCAGGTTGATCGCCCGGGAAGATGTTGGTGACATAGGTGATCGGCGGCAGCTCCGCATGCATCGCGGGGATCAGCACTTCCTGTGGGTTGTCATAGATCACCGTCCGCGAAAAGAGCGGCAGCGCCATCGCCAGTTCGGGCGGCACGTGATCCGGCAGGGGCTGTTGTGCGACTTGGGTCATCATAGTCTCCGAAGCAAAAAGAGATAAATTCCACCCCTGCCAAAGACAGGTGCGATCGTGGGCGTCCGTCTGAGACTGGTGAGCATGCGGACGATCCGCAATGACAGGAGGCGATGCACATGAGTGAGGCAGACGTGCTGGATCTGGAACAGGCGATCCGGGACAATTACCGGCTGTGGAACGAAGGGAAGCGCGACGAACTCGATCGCCTTTTCCGGGCGTTGGGGCCAGAGGGGTTTACGATCGAATATGTCGGATCGCCCGCCGTGGACGGCGACGCCGCGATGGCCGACATGTGGGCGGAATATGGCGGAAAATGCACGACGGAACCGCTCGAAGTGATCGTCAACGGCGCCGAGGGCGCCGCCTATGTTGCCAACCGCCTGCAAACCAAAGATGGCATTGTCACTCTGCCCAGCCTCGAAACCTACAAGGTCGCCGATGGCCGGCTGACGATCCGCTATTTTCATCGAACCGGTCATTAACCTTCCATGTTCCGACGTGCAGGCGCTGGACACGGCTCAGTCCTTCGCCTGCATGAAGGCCAGCAGGTCGGCATAATGGGGTTGGTGGACTAGGCCGCCGCCCGAAATCGAGATATTCTCGCCCGTGATGTAGCGCGCTTCGTCCGAAGCCAGGAACGCGACCAGCGCCGCGATATCATCCGGCGTTCCGAATTCCGGCGTCAATATGTGCCGATGGATGATTTCCTTCAGCCCCGGCACGGTCTTTTCGAGGGCTTCGGTCAACACGACACCCGGCGCGATACTATTGCAGCGGATATTCTCCCGCCCATGCTGGGTCGCCACATATTTGGTGAGTCCGATGATCGCCGCCTTGGACGAACCATAGGCGATGCGCGCCAGATCCCCTGCACTGCCCGAATTGGATGCGGTGTTGATGATCGAACCGCCGCCGCCCGCGACCATATGCGGGATGGCATATTTGCATCCGAGCAGATAGCCGGTGAGATTGACGTCGAGAATTTCGCGCCAGATGCCGATCGGGATATCGACGGCTGTGGTATCCTGCGGGCTTTTGTCCGGATCGGTCATTGCCGCGTTGTTGTGCAATATGTCCAGCCTGCCGAAATGGTCTACGGTGCGATCGACCATCGCCTTTACCGATTGCGGATCGGCAGCATCGAACTGTACCGGCAGTGCCTTGTCGCCCAGCGGTTCCGCCGCGCGAACGGCGGCAGCCTCGAACAGGTCGGCGATCACGACGCGCGCGCCCTCCGCGACCAGACGTCGGGCGACCGCGGTACCGATACCGCCGCCGCCGCCCGTGACGATCCCTACCCTGTCTACCAACCTCGTCATCATGCGCCCGCCCCCGGTGATGGCTGGCGAGAGAAAGCTGCATCATTGCAGATTGTCCCGCCAGCCGCTTATCCGATCAGAATTTAAACGTTGTTTCAACGCCATAGGTGGCCGGCTGGCCGACATAGGCGGCTGCTATTCCCAATGTCCGATAGAGATCGGGGAAGCGGCGCAGCAGATATTTCTTGTTCGTGATGTTGCGGCCATAGACCGCCACTTCGACATTGGGATTTTCAAGCTGGAACGCGATACGCCCGTTGAAAATGCCATAGCCAGGTACGAAGCCGAGGCGGTTTTCCGTCTCGTAGGCCGCCTTTGTCGCCGCCGACGCCTGATCCGCCGCCCGGACCGCATCGAAATACTGACCCCCGACATAGGAATAGGCGCCAGTGACGGCGAGCGTGCCGCCGCCGACAGGAATCTTCTGCGTGGCGCTGACGTTAAGCTGCTTCTTGGGCAATTGCAGCAGCGGCAAGCCGCTCAGATCGACGACGCAGCCGTTGGCGACCCCGGCGCTGTTGGTGCAGCCGCTGCCGGCCACCACCTGGATTTCGCTGAAGCTGCCCTTCGCATATTTGCCATCCTGCAGCGAGCCGTTGACGCTAAGCGTCATGCCTTCCCATGGCACGGCGGTGATTTCATTTTCTATGCCCCAGATGCGGACCTTGCCGTTGTTCTGGATATATTGGGTAACACCGATACCGGTCACGAAGCTGTTGACGATCGCCTGATTGTCATCCTTCCAGGTATGGAAGACCGCCGAGTTGAAGCGCAGGCGGCGGTCGAAGAGATCGACCTTCAGACCGGCCTCCACATCCTTCACCTTTTCAGGAGAGAAGGCAGGCAGGCCGCCTGCACGCAGGTTCCAGCCGCCAGCCTTGGCCGCGCCGCGGGTCGCAGCATAGAGGAAGATATTGTCGCTTGCCTGCCAGTCGATGCCCAGGTTCCAGGCCGGATAGTTGAACTTGGCATTCTGCTCCTGATTGCAGGTGGTCGCCGTCACGGGGCTGGTTGGCGTCACGGTGCAGTTGATGCCAGTCGGCGTACCCGCCACGGCGACGTTATAGGGCAAACCATATACCTGCGCATTATGCAGCACGCTGTCGCGGGTGTCCCATGTATAACGGAAGCCGCCGACCGCACGCAGCTTCGGGGTCAGTTCATAATAGGCCTGCGCGAACAAACCGAAGGTCTTGTTGGTGACGTCGGCGTTGGAATCGCGGATGAGTCCGCCAAAAATCTGCGAGCGGCTGAATTCATAGCCGCTTTCCTTGCCGGCATAAGCGCCCGTGATGAAGCTGAGGCTATCGGTGATATTGCCGGAAAGCTGGAATTCCTGGGAAACATAATAGGAGCCAGACCCTGCAAAAGTCGCCAGCAACGGGACGGCCGTACCGTCCGTATCATTCTGGCCATAGTTCATCGAATGGCGATAGCCCGTGATCGACTTGAAGTTCAGGCCACCCAGTTCGACGTTGAGCGTACCGGAAAACCCATATACTTCGAGCGTATTGAATGGCTTCACACCGTAGAGAGCCTGCGCTTCCGGGGTCAGCGCACCGATCGTGGCCGGGGTCGATGTCCCGGTCGCGGTGTTGCTCCACCAATGATCCTTGGTCAGCAGACCGGCCGTGAGGCCCGGCTGGAAGGCGGCGGGGACGATCGCCGGATTGAAGGCCCAGAGCGCGATCTGCTGACCATGGTTGGACTGGCGGTTCCAATCGCCCGAAAGGGTCAGATCCCAGCCATTGCCTTCATATTTGAGCTTGCCGCGCAAGAATTTGCTGTTGTTGTCGGAAAAGTCGCGGTTGGTGGCGAGATTGTCGCCATAACCGTCGCGCTCGTTGATCGCGCCGCTCAGGCGGATCGCAAGCCCTTCTGCAAGCGGCACATTGATATTGGCCTGCGCACCCAGCGTACTGTAATTGCCAAACTCCGCCTTGAACGTGCCGCTGAGTTGGTCATTGGGATCGTTGGTGACGATGTTGATCGCACCGCCGGTCGTATTGCGGCCAAAGAGCGTACCCTGCGGCCCGCGCAGAACCTCCAGCCGCTGAACGTCCTGAATATCGGTCATGCCCGTCGAGGGACGAGGGATATATATCCCGTCAATATAGGTGGCGACCGCCGGATCGTTGGCGAGAATAGGCTGGAGATTGCCCTGGCCACGAATGGCCACGAAGACGATGCCGTCGCCCCCCGCCGAACCGCGGCCGATGACCAGGCCCGGCGCGGTGCGCTGAAGATCGACGACATTTTCCACCTTGGCCGTCGCCAATGCTTCTGGCGTGAGCGCCGTGACAGCGATCGGGGTCGTCTGAAGACTTTCTTCAGTGCGGCGCGCAGTGACGACAATATCCTGAATGCCTTCGCTTGCACCCGATTGCGCCTGCTGCGCAAAAGCGGGCTGCGCCAGAGCGACGACGAGCGCGCTCATGCCGATCGCGCCCATGGTGACGGCCTTATTCATGTCTTTCTCCCCTAGATTTAATCATATGTCGATTTGACGTATGGAATATGTTTAGCTTGGAGCCGATTTGCGCCATAGTGGCCGAGCCCGGATTGACTGCGCGGCGATAGAATTTGGCCGCTCACCGACAGTTTCCTGCTGCCGCGGTCAGTGGACCTGCGTCGGATGGCAACGGAAATCCTTCGGCGTCTGGCCGGTCGCTGATCGGAAGGCGGCGGAGAAGGCGGACGTGCTGTTGAAGCCACATCGCCAGCTGATTTCCTTTATGCGGGAGTTGTCGCTGCGTAGCAATTCCTTTGCCAGGGCGATCCGGCTGCGCGCGACGAATTCACCCAGGCTGCAGCCCGTTCCCTCCTTGAAGACGCGTGCGACATGCCGCACGCTCATGTTGCAGTCGCGTGCGATATCGGCGACGCCGAGCGGCGCGGAGAGATTCTCCATCACATAGTCAATGATGTTCTGGACCTGTCGCGTGCTGCGCGAGTGCAGGCCGCGCCGTTCGCAAGGGCCCATGTGTCGGGTGAGTTCGACCGCAAGACCCATCAGCATCGATTCGACGAGCGTCTGGCTGGCAAATCCGGGCGTCCGCAGTTCCGCAGCCAGTCCCGCAAAGAGCCTGCGCATGGAAATATTCTGGACGTCGGCGCAAGGCTCCACCTTGTTCAGCGGCTGCTCTCCGTCGAACAACTCCTCCAAAAATTCGTCTCCGAGCGCCACGCAGACGAGATGGCGCTCCTGGAGCGCAGGCTCGCCGAAATATTGGCGATGCGGCGGCATGTAGAGGATGTCCCCCGACGCGGCGCGCCGGTCCGGGCGGCCCATGCTGACCATGCTGCGCCGCGGCTGACCATCGAGCGAATAGTCGAGATAGTGTTTCTCGGGACTGAAAACGCCGCTGCTGGGCTGGACCCAGTCGAAATGCCGCACGTCCACATGTGCGTCGCGAACGGTGGCCGCCGCTTCGATGTAGAAATTCTGGACGCCGAGCCTTCCTTGGCCGGTCCAATCGCTCTCCGGACGAAACATCTCTACCTCTGCCACGTTCTATTCTGTCGATGCCCGAATAGGCGGACAAATGCGCTTTTACTTCTATCTTCGGATAGGTGGTCAAGGCGCCATGCGCGGGCACATCCCTGCCTGTACCCGATCGAGGCGCGGCATGGGAACAGGGGCGAGAGGTTTCGCCATGCACCCGGTTCGATACTCAAAAACAGGAGGCGCTCAATGTCCATCGCACCGCTCTTGCAGCAGCGGACGCCATGAGAGCGCCATCGGACAAACCCTCCGCCGCCAGCCATTATCCCTGGTATGTGCTGGGCATATTGACGCTCGCGCAAACCTGCCATGGAATCGACCGCGCCATCATCGGGCTGGTGCTGGCGCCTGTCGGGCATGAATTTGCGCTCTCCGACGGACAGTTGGGAATATTGGCGGGTTTCGCCTATGGCATATTCTTCGCGCTCGCCGCCCTGCCCTTCGGCGTGGCCGTGGATAGCTGGAACCGGCGCAACCTGATGACGGCCGCCTTGACGCTGTGGAGTGGCGCGACCGCCTTGTGCAGCCTGGCGACAGGATTCTGGACGTTGCTTATCGGCCGCGCCGCCGTGGGGACCGCCGAGGCGGGGGGATCGCCGACCGGCATGTCGCTGCTGAGCGATTATTTCGGCGAAGACCGACGCGCCACCGCCATCGGTATCTGGTATCTGAGTTCGGGGATCGGCCTCGCCATCGCGTTCATTGTGGGCGGCGCGATCGTGCAGAGCGCTGGATGGCGCTGGGCGTTTGTAGCCGCCGGCGTGCCGGGGCTGGTGCTGGCGCCGCTGCTGCTGCTGACGGTAAGGGAACCCGTACGCGGCGCGCATGACGGGCCAGCCCCGCAGCAGGAAAAAACGCTGAGGCTGGGGCAACGCATTCGCCTGCTCGCGGCGCGGCCAGGGCTGCTGTACTGCATTTTCGCCATCGTCCTGATCGCGGCGGGCATCTACGGCATGAGCACATGGCTCACCA
>ERZ1292632.3645-Hain-H43-01um-R2-3645-length-11671-cov-23_pt1 | contig 11671 bp, 19 predicted proteins | sample MGYA00564407_ERZ1292632 | MGnify/ENA primary metagenome ERZ1292632 (study PRJEB36523, sample SAMEA6512637) | groundwater metagenome | collected 2019-01-08 | study: AquaDiva: Metagenomics assemblies of 32 groundwater samples
GCAAGAACAAGAACCGGATTGCGTGGGAGGACGGCAGCAACTATCTGACGGCCGAGTTATACCGCAATGATGGCACGCTGCAAGTGATATTCGACACTGACGGAAGTCGCGATCTGACCGCCGCGGAGGCTCGGACATTGGCGGCGTGGTTGCTTGAGGCGGCCGAGAGGATGGAGGCGCGGAAATGAGCCAGCCCGAGTTAAAGCCCTGCCCGTTTTGCGGCGGTCCGGCAACCGTATGGCCGCTGCCCGCGGCTGCACTTTGGAAAGTGCATTGTGATGAGTGCAACGCGCGAGGGGCCCACCGCAGAACCATGGCCGACGCGGTTAGAGAGTGGAACCGGCGGGCGGAATCGGTGGAAGAAGACCTGATTGCGGGACGTGCTATCGCGTGGCTCTGCATGGGACTGCTGACTGGATTTGCAATCCTGGCCTTGATGTGGTTGGGGCCGGTGCGTTGGTGGCAGATCACCTAATCGTTCAAGGAGAACGCATGAGCACAACCGAAGCAATCGACCTCTACTATCTTTTCGACAGCGGGCAACTGTCGCCGCGAATCCTCCAGCGGCTCGACCAGATCGCCGCGCAGAATCTGGACGTGGGCCGCAACGCTCAGACGGAGCCGTTCCTGCCGATTCATCGCCATGACTGCGGCTCGCGCTGGGCGGACGGCCAGACCCTGCGGGCCGACTGGCAGCACGTAGCGGACTGGGGACGGTGGTGTACGCACTGGTACGCGCACGGGTTCTTTCTGGCCGATGCGGCGCGCGGTCTGCCGGCGGACGCCGAGGTCGCCGAACGATACGGCGCGCGCCTGGTTTGGAATGTGGACTCGGGGCAGGGCGGCAAAATTGCCAGAGACCTCGCGGCCGCGTCCGAGCCGGAGGTGTTCGGCGCCGGACGTGCGTACCGCATGGCCTCAAGCTATCTCCTCGGCGGCGCACACTGCCTCAATGGGCGGCTGATTGAAGAACGGATTCTCTTTTTGCTGGACATCCTCGTCGGCCGCGGCGGCTGGATGGGCCACCTCCGCCGCGCGCCAAACATGTACGCGCTCAATCTCGACGGCGAGCAGACGCCCGTCGCGCTGCCGGGCGAAATCAGCCGCGCGATCGGCGGCAGTGATCCCGATGAGTCGCCTGAGTGGCGTGCGCTGGCCCGCTTTGCGGCCGACGTTACGCACCGCGCAGTCCGCGAGTGCTTTCGTAGGCTCGGCTGGAACATCAAGGTGTGGGTCGAGCCGACGTGGTGCGCTCAGCCAAGCGACCCAATTATCTGCGGCTGGCGCATGGCGAGTGCCACCGAGGCGCCCGCGGCAGTGTACGTCAATGCGGCCCGCGCGGAAATGGCTGGCCGCGCGCTCATCGAGCAGCCGCTGATTTTCGCCACGCATTCAGTCAAAGGCAATAACTTGGGCGACTGGGCGTTTTTGCCGCGCGAGCGATTGGTCACGGATCTTGACGAGGTGCGGCGGCTGGGCGCGGCCGGACCGCTGTTTTGGTGGAACGCGGCGTTCACGAAAACCGGAGAGCCGCTGCCCGGATATGCAGCGGCAATGGATACTTTGGAACGTTACCTTTCACGATGGAGGATTGAGAAAATGGACGAGGTGCTAAGGCTTGCAATCGAGGCTGCGATCCGCAAGATCGGGCTGCAAAGCCCGCCGGCCGTGCGTGCCGCTGTGCTGGCGACGTTGAGCGACGAGGCGAAAGCCGCGATCGTGGAGAGCAAGATCGACAGCCTCATACCGGCGGAGTGAGTACCAATGTACGCTCGTATCCTGACCATAGCCCTGATTGCTCTACTGTTGCTGGCTGGCTGCCGCGAGTGGGAGAGTCCGGCCGTCAAACTCACGCCCTGCCCGTCCTGCGGCGCGGCAGCGAAGTACGCGCATAGCGGTGAATCCTGGCTGTGCATTTGCACGCGATGCCCCCGCGCGTGTCGAGCCTGGGAGACCTCAAAGGTCCGGGCGGCCGAACGCTGGAAGCAGGAAACGGAGGCGAAATGAACACCTGCAACACCTGCCACTGGTACTACCACTACGGTGACGATGCGGACGGCTGGGGCTCGTGCGTGTGGCACAACGGCCACCGCGGGACGCGGGTCCAGCAGATTCGCGCCGGGCGGAGCGACACAGTGCTATTGCAAGTACGATCCGACTTCGGCTGCGTGCGCTGGGAAGTAGACCAGCGACACAAGGAGGCGGCGGAAACGAAGTGAGCACGGACGCTCCGACACTGAAGGCACCGTACCCGTACTTCGGCGGAAAGAGCCGCGTGGCCGCGGAAGTCTGGCGGCGCTTCGGCGACGTGCGGAATGTCGTCGATCCGTTCTTCGGCAGCAATGCCATCCTCTTGGCCCGCCCAGAGCCGTTCGACGGCACCGAGACGATCAACGACCTCGACGGCTTCGTTCCCAATTTCTGGCGAGCAGTGAATGCGGACCCCGATGCCGTAGCTGCCGCCATGAATTGGCCGGTCATGGAAGTGTGCCTCGAAGCGCGGCATAAGTGGCTCGTGACGGCTGACCGCAAGGCGGCCTTCCTGGAGCGGATGAAATCCGACCCTGAATTCTTCGACGTGAAGACGGCCGCCTGGTGGTGCTGGGGCCTGGGTCAGTGGATCGGTAGCGGCTGGTGTTGCGGCGAGTGGCACGGCGGGAAGCTACCGCACCTTTTACACGCCGGCCGTGGCGTCCACAAACAGCTCCCGCACCTTTTACACGCCGGCCGTGGCGTCCACAAACAGCTCCCGCACCTTGGCGACGCCGGCCGGGGCGAGTGTGCCCGCCGCGGCGAAGTATTGCGGCAGTGGATGCAAGCACTGTGCGACCGCTTACGCAACGTGCGGGTGTGTTGCGGCGACTGGAAACGGGTACTTGGGCCAAGCGTCACGGTCCACAACGGTCTGACCGCGGTCTTCTTGGACCCGCCGTATTCAGCCGAGGCGGGCCGCGGGAACGACATCTACCGTTGCGAAGACCTGGACGTTGCCCACGCCGTGCGGGAGTGGGCCGTCGAACACGGCAACGATCCGCTCATGCGGATCGCCTTGTGCGGCTACGAAGGCGAGCACGACATGCCGGCGGACTGGGACTGCTTTGCGTGGAAGACGCAGGGCGGCTATGCAAACCAGAGGAACGCGGGCATGACCAATCGACACCGGGAGCGAATCTGGTTTTCACGACATTGCCTGACGCCCACAAACCACCGGATGCTATTCTGATGGCCGACACTGAGACCTGTTGCGACTGCCGCCTGACTGTCCTGCGGGCCGAGTGCTACTTCCGCGACCCCACAACCGGCCGACCCGTGCAGGAAGCCTACTGCGCGGAGTGCTACGAACGGCTGTCTGCCCGCGCACAGTGGCAAGAGGCCAAAGCCAATCATACCGCGCGCCATAAAACGATCACTATGGAAAACAGGCTGATGGATGGATCCAACGTATTGGGACACGGGTGACTCCGACCGCCTGCCCGGCGACCCGACCCCGGCCGAGATTGCCGAACTCTGCCGGCAAATCCGCGAGGTTGGATTCCAGCCGAGCCGACGGGGAGCCCCATACCATCCACCGTGGTCTTCCGACCGCATTTGCAATACGCGCAAAGGCCCCGCTGAGCCTCAATTGAAGGTGATTTGCACGGCCGACATGGGGCGAGTCTGCTACATGATACTCCACCACAAGGCAAAAAAGTCGCTATCTCTTTATTGACTTAGCCCAAGACATCGGTATAACCTGATGTATGGGGACCGAGTTGCGCGCAATCCCTGAGGCCACCTTCCACGACGGCGACCTGCTGTTGTTCCGCCGCTGGGGATTTATCTCGGCCGCCGGCCGCTCTGAATACTCCCACTGCGGGAAGGTCGGCCTGTGGCACGGCACGCCGATGTGCGTCGAGGTCCGCGAGGGCGTGGGCGGCCGGGCCGTCACTGTCGAAAGTCAGGTCGCAAAATATCCGGGCCGGATCGACCTTTTCACGGCCAACGCCAGCAATCGCTGGCAAGGCACCTGGAATGCCGACCGGGCCGTCGAGGAAATGATTAGCTTTTGCGGCCAGCCCTACGGCTGGTGGCACGTCTTCCTCGTCGGCCTTCGCCACGCCCCGGTAGTCCGCTGGTTTGTCAAGCCGCTGACCAGCGACGTTCACCCCGGTTGCCACGCCCCATTCTGCTCTGAGGCCATCGCCCTCGCCGCGCAAATCGGTGGTGTGGATCCCGTACCGCACCTTGCCGCGCGGCTGACCGAGCCGGCGGATTTGGCCCGCTCGCCCTTTTACGAATACCAATGCACGTTAGTCCCATGACACATACCATGTGCAAGGGCGGCCAAAACCCGCCGAATATCAGCTTGGCTCGTCCTGCCCCGCCACAAGGCAGCCTTGGGAAATGCATCATGAACGACGACGGACAAGTCATCGATGGATCAAATCGAGAAGAGTTGATTGCCTACCTTGAAAGCCATCAACCAAAGTTAGCCTGCCCCGATTGCGGCGGAAGCGGAAAGATCACAATTACGGCGACCGTTTGCCATCGGTGTGGTGGAACGGGACAAGATCAATCGCACACAGTCAACTGCGAAGAGTGCAGATGATCCGTTGCACAACGATAGCCCTGATTGCCTGGCTCACCATCATGGCCACGGCCTGCGCCCAGTGGGGCGGATCGCCGGGGCTGGTCAGCCCCCCGCCAAGTTGCTGCCCGGATGGCAATTGCGACCTCGGGCCGCTGGTCCCCGTGGCGCCGATCGGAACACCGTGGCAACCGCCGCGTCGGGTACGCGCGGCCCCCGCTGAACAGCTCGCGGCGGTTGCCCGGATTCAATGCGGCCAGTCAATGGGCTCGGCCGTCCTGGTCGCGGATGGAATTGTCCTGACCGTCAACCACGCGGTAGCCGAGGGCGGTCAGCCGATCCTCACATTTCCGGACGGCCAACGGGCGGCGGGCACCGTGATAGGAACCGACCCAACATGGGACGTGGCCGTGCTCGCTGTCCGCTCGCCGTCAGGCGTAACGCCGCTGGAAATCGCCCCAGACGCCCCGCCTGTGGGCACCGCGGTGACGTTGGCCGGATATCCTCATGGCAGCTTCAGGGCCGCCACGGGGCGTGTGACAGGCTACGCCAGCCCGTTTTCGGGCGGCCAACCAGCCAATTGGCTGGAGGCATCGGCAATTGCTGGGCCCGGTCACTCGGGTGGACCAATCCTCGACACACAAGGCCGTATTGTGGCACTGAATTGGGGCGGCGAGTCAACCCAATCCCAGCGTCCAGGTCAACGCCGTGTGTACAGCAGCACCAGCGGCGGCAAGTCATGCGGCACCGTCTGCACGCGCCTCCACGAGATCCTTCGGCGGTTCGTTCGCCCTCAAGAAAAACCCGAGTGCCCCGACGCAGAACGGCGCCCTCAACTGCCGCCGGCCGGGGGCGTTGCGCCGGGGCCATTGATCACGCAGCCGGCGCCCATCACGATTCCCGTTCCCCCGAGCGGTTCTCCTCGGCCCACCGGCTGCCGCAACGAGGTGGCTGCCGTCAAGGCTGCACTGTCTCGATTGCAGGCCCAGCTTGCGGCAGTCGAGGCCGGGGGACGCGAGGGGAAGCAAGGCCCGGCCGGACCACCGGGCGCGAAGGGCGAGCGCGGCGAGCGCGGAGAGCGCGGAAACGACGGGCGGGACGGGAAGGACGGCAAGACGCCAGACCTGACGCAACTCGCCGCGAAGCTGCCCGGCTTTCGCGTGGAGATCCTCGATACCAAGGGAACTATCCTGCAAGCGACCGATGTTCGACTGGGTGGTCGCTTGCGGTTTGAGCTCAGGCCAGTCGAGCCGAGGGCCAAGTGATGGCCGAGGACATTTTGACGATCCCCGTACCGGGGACAGGAGAAGGAAACATGGCAGAATCAGTTGTTGACAGCAGTTGCTTGAGTGTCGTTCACACCGCGCTCGCTGGAGAGTTTGGCGCTGCGGCTGGACGTCGCACGGCTTCGGCCGATCAGCTTTCGGGCGACAGCCAGCGCATGTGGACAATTCACATGACATCGCCGTCCGTGATGGCGGGCATGGGCTACCGCACGATGGTTGAGTCGGGGGCGGGCCGCACCCGCATCGAGGCCAATGACGCCGTGGGTCAGGTGGCCAAGTGATGGTCGCCGCTGAAGCTATAGAGCGAGTGCGCGAAGCCGACCGAAAGGCCGTCGAGGCGCTCTATGCCTACACCTCCGGCAACTGGGAGTCGTATTGGAATCAACAGGGCTATGAGGCCCTCAAGCGAGTCCAGGAGGCATATCGTGCGGCTCAACGAAACGATGGATCAGGCGGCCAAGACGTACAGCCGCCTGGCACTGGGAGCGAAGGCAGTGGCCCTCCAGGACCATCAGCGGATGCTGCGGGACCATGCGACGCGAGTCCGGGATAGCCACAGGGCGATGATGCAGGCAGCGGGTTTCGAGGCCAAAGAACAGGCGGACGAACCGATGGGCGACATCGGGATTGGTGACACGTATATCTTCGGCGGACAAGCCGCCACACCCGCCCCCGCAAACAATGCGGCGGCCGCGCCGCAGGTCGGCTCTTTGTTGAAAAACGCGGCTATCGCTACAGTGTTGCTCGCGGCTGGCGGTGGCGCGGGTGTGGCCGTGCCGTGGGCGCTGGGAATGTTCAACCGGGGCCAGCCGCCAGCCGCTACCTCGCCGAACGAGTATGTGTTACGTGTGGTGCCCGACGATGCACCGGAGGGCGAACCGAAGTGAAACGACAGATCCTCTGGCCGATCGTGCTGCTGCTGTTATTTGCAGTCCACTCGCGGGCCGAAACCGAAGCCGCCGCTATCGCTCGCTTGGCACCCAAGTACGCCGCGCGGCAAGAGGTGGTCGTGGCCGATGCGCGTTGCGACCTGGTCAGCCGCGACGAGGCTATCGAGGTCGAGCGGCTTTATCCGCGCAAGATTTGGGAGGCGATCGGTCAGGCGACGTATTACGCTCACGAGCTTAGGCTTCGGCCGGCCGTGATCTTCTTGACTCGTGACAACAGCACCGCAACCACGCGGTTGCTGGAGCGGGCCAAGCGAATCTGTACGCGCCTTGGCGTCCGAGTGTACGCCGAGGCCGAACTGAACCCAAAAGTGAAAGGAAAACCCCATGCGTAGCTTAGTGTTTTGGATGGTGCTCAGCATTGCGCTCTTTGCCTGTGCCTGCTGCCAGTCAGCCGAGCCGCGGTGCGCGGCTTGCGAACGGCAGAAGGCCCGCGTCGAAGTCCGGGTCGAGGCCCGCGTCGAGGCCCGGCATGAGGCAGGGAAACACGCGAAGCCGCGGACGCCGTTGCGGACGGCGCTCAAAAAAGCCTTGCGCCCGCGACACCATCAGCGGTAAGGGTAAGGGCAATGAGTGCGGACACCTGGGATGTGGTCGTGAGCGTAGTAGTAGCTGTGATTGCCTTCGCCGCCAGCGCCGCCACTGTCTATGCCAAACTGATGTCGCTTGACACCAAAGTGCGCGGGATGCAGGAGCAGCTTAGTATGTTGCTCGTCGCCGATCGCAGTCGGCTCTGTGAAGTCCATAAGGCGAGCCTAGAGATGGTCAATCGCCGGCTCGATAAGTTCGACGAACGGTGGAGAAAACTGGAAATGAAAGGGGCCTGACATGGAGCGCAAGCCGCCACAGAAACCGAAGGCCAGCAAGCCGCTGACGTACCCCTTCGAGCTGACGACTTGCGCGCGTTGCGGTGCGGCCGTGGCCGGTGTGCTGGAAATCGTGCTCGGCTTCAGCCGCGTCATGTACGAGTGCCCGCACTGCGGGCGATCGAGTCCGGGAAAGGTGCAGGAGTGAAGGAATGGCAGTGCTGATTGAACAAGGCCCCGTCTGCGACGGTTACGATGCGCGGGTGACGCTGGCCAGCGGCGCGATACACGTGTTTCATTTTCTGGCCGCGCCCGAGAATGTCCAAACGGAGGTAGACGCCCTGGAGACGGCGTTATTGGCGGCTGCCGAGGCGCAGTGGGAAATCGAAACCGAGATCGGGAGCATAGTCTGATGGCCAAACCCCGCAAATCACTGAAGCTAACGCCGGGCAAGAAGACCCAGCTTGAGGCGGCCTGCGCTCAGCTTGAGGCCCACGTATCGATTGTGGCTGCCGTATGGCCGCAACTGCTGCCCGCCCAGCGAGAGGCGGTACTGGCCGACAGCCCGGTTCTCAATCGTGTGCTTGCGATGGCCGCTCCGTTTGGCGTCGGAGGGCTGGGCTGATGGCAACCATAACGACTGCTGGTAGCGGGAACTGGTCGAGCACGACGCCCAACGCGCCATGGCCTGGGGGAACCTTGCCCAACGCGACCGACGATGTCGTGATCGCGGCAACGCACACCCTGACCCTCGACCAAAATGCGACTGTAAACACGCTCACGATCAACGGGGCGGCCTCCGGCGCACCGGGCAAGTTCACCGTCACCGCGACCACTGGCAGTTACACGCTCACGGTAACGGCTGCGGCAGGCGTGAAGGGAACCAATCTCGCGGTCAAGGGCCAACTCTATGCCGGGACGGTCGGCACGCCGCTGGCGAACGACGTGTATTTCTGCCTCGCTCTGGGTAGTGCGGCGACGGTGGACGCGACCTACCTCGACGTGCAACTGTATTGTACGCAGCCTGCTCATTCGTATGTCAAGCTGACAGCACAGACTAATAGCGGCAGCAACCTCTGGGCGGTAGATACCGACGTGACCACCGAGGCCCCCTGGAGCACAACGGCGGGCAGGAACATCGTTGGCATCTGCAACGTCAACAAGGCCCTCGACTACCAGCGGACGACGCTCAGTGCGATAGCGGCCGCACAACTCACCACTGTCGACAATGCCGACAGCAACAACATCACCGGCACTTACATGGTGCTCTTGAGCCGCAATATCGAGATCACTATATCGAGTACGAATTACGGCGTACAGAACGGGAGTAACGCTGTCCTTCAATGCGCGATTCGGCAGACGGGAAGTCAGGCGGGGCGGGGCGTCTATGCCACTACCGGTTTCACCGTCAGTGGTGTAGTGAGCGGGTTCACTCATGGCGTATCTCAGCCATCTCCAGGTACGGTGACCGGTGTGGTGGTGGGATGTTACTATGGAGTGAGCGGCGCTAGCGGCCAAACGATAAGCGGGACTGTGAGCGGTTGCTTTATGGGCGTCTACACCGGCACCGGTCATACGCTGAGCGGCACGGTGAGCGGTTGCACTTACGGCATCGCCTATGGCAGCGGCCATACGCTGAGCGGCACGGTGAGCGGTTGTACCTCCGGCATCGCCTATGGCAGCGGCCATACGCTGAGCGGGACGGTGAGCGGTTGCACCTACGGCATCTACCAGGCAAGTGCCATCCTCAATCGTGGTAGCGCGATTGGTGGTGCGGGCGGTCTGGCCAATACGCAAGATGTGTACATGCTTGGTTGCATCCTGGGGGAAGGAGCAGGGCTTTATTCCGCAACCCAGGTTGCAAATTACAAAGATGCATCAGCCAATGGCGGCTGGCAGCAAACCGTGCTCTATGACGTGGCTGATAGCGGCGCCACTCCGCAGCCGGGCCAGGTCAAAGCCTGGATGCCCGGCGGGACGGTGGCCAGTGAAGCGGCCCCCGCCAGCCCGCCGGTGACGCTCGCGTTCGCCCATAAGCACCTGTGCGAAGTAGCCGCCTATCCGGTCTTTATTGACATTCCGCTATGGACCGAGAATGGTGTGCCAGTCTTGATTGACATCTACATCAAGAGTTTCCAGTCACCGTCAGGAATGACGGAAGGCCCGCGAGTGCAACTGATCGACCCGAACTACAGTTTTGATCACGCCAGCAGCAAGCTCGTTGATACCGCGATTGCCGACAACACCAACTGGCAGACGATCGCGGTGAACTACACGCCGACCGAGACCGGACCGCTGATACTCAGGGTCCGCGGGCGAAACGCCAGCGGATACTGGCACTGGATGTTCAAGGCCCATCAACTCACCTACAAGCCGGGCCTGGAATGGGCGATAGGAGGCTGAGCCATGAGATTTGAGATCGCACCCGGCAGCACGTCAGTTATTCGGCACGTCCGCATCCGCGATTCGGTGACTGGCGCTGCCAAGACGGCGCTGCTGTTCAGCGACATCACGGCGAAGTACGTCAAGGACGGCGGCTCGTTGACCAGCCTGACGATGGAGACGATCGCCACGTTGGGGATATGGGCGTCGTCGGGGGCCGGCTATCTGGGGTTCAAGAAACTCGACGACACCAATATGCCCGGCTGGTATGAGATCGACTTGCCAAACAACTTGCTGGCATCGGCCGGCCGCGTGTCGTTGGAACTCCGCGCCACGGGCGCCGAGGCAAGCGTCGTCGAAATCGACTTGCGGGACATTGCCACCCAAACTACTGCCCTGGCGACCAAGGCCAAAACCGACCTATTGCCAAGCGTCGCCGCGGGGGCATCCGGCGGACTAACGCTCAAGTATCTCCGCAGCCTCGGCACGTTGATCGAGGCCACCAATAAGCAGACCACGCGGAACACGGGGCTCGGCGTCCCCGACACCGGCCGGACGTTTCTCATGGGCGGGAATCGGATGCGGATCAGCCATCCGGGCAAGGTCGAGTGGATCACATATTACGTTTGGGAGAAGACCGGGGTAACGACGATCATCCCGCGCGTGTTCCGGTACAACGGCAGCACCTGGGACCAGGTGGGCAGCGACGGCGACACGATTACGGGCCCCTGGTCCACCAATGACACTTGGTACACCCACACGCTTGCCTCACCGATCGAGGGCGTGCGGGCGGGCGACTGTCTGGCCCTGTACGCCATCGCCACCCCGACGCAGTTCGATTTCTTCGGCGCGGTCAACGGGCTGGACGCAGACGACTTTGACCTGCTCTATGCCGAGAGCAACATCACCGGGAGCGCGCAGACATTTGGGCTGTCGGTGGCGAGCACGGCCCCGATGGGCACCTGCAAGATTCAGTCGCCCGTGATTGCCCTGGCTGGCGACAGCTTTGCGGCCGGCAAGGACGTGAGCAACAGCTTCCTTGCCCCGCAAGAAATCGCCGGGAACTGGAAGGCGGTCGCGGCGGCCAATGGAATCGCGGGCGAGTTGTACACGCTGGATTCGATCTTCGCCACGATCAACTGCGGACTGGGAAGCACGACCGCCCTGAATTGGGAAACGTACTTTGCAACTTACGTCCAGCCAAAGTACCCGAAGGTGTGCATTTGGTCGTTGGGCGCTAACGACTACGCATTGCGCGGCGGCCAGGCGGCCCGCGGCATCTTTCTGACCAGCTTGCGTAATGTCTTCGGCCTCTGCCGCGACAACGGCATCTTGCCCGTGATGCTCACGATCCTCCATACGTCGGATGCAACGCTGGATTACAAGTTCGGCTGGAACGCACAGATCAAGAAGCTCTGCGCAGAACTGAACGTGCCCGTAATTGATGGGTTCAAGATTCTCGCAGACCCGCAGAACGAACTTCAGCGATCATCCCGCTACGGCACGGGCACACATCCCAACGCCGCCGGCTACAAGGCGCTGGCGGCGGCAATCGCACCAACCCTGCTGGGAATGACCTGATGGCAAACAACATTCTGACCATCCACGCAGACGCGGGCCTCGACGTATATGGCATCCTCTGGCACGCCGACGGCACGGTCCGCGACGTGGTGGCGGGGGCCT
>ERZ1292632.3646-Hain-H43-01um-R2-3646-length-11664-cov-8_pt1 | contig 11664 bp, 7 predicted proteins | sample MGYA00564407_ERZ1292632 | MGnify/ENA primary metagenome ERZ1292632 (study PRJEB36523, sample SAMEA6512637) | groundwater metagenome | collected 2019-01-08 | study: AquaDiva: Metagenomics assemblies of 32 groundwater samples
GGGGGGGTGCGCGGGGCGGGTGCCGCCGGGGGGGGGCGCGGCGCGACCGGCGCGCGCGCCGCCCCGGCCTCCTCGACGACAAAATCCACGCCCGGGGTGCTCGACCGCTGCGGTGGCGTGGCGGGAGCAGGCGCAGGGGAAGCAGGCCGCGTAGCGCGCGCCGGCCTGGGCGGCGTTGCAGCGGCCGGGGCGCCCAACCGCGACCGCAGCACCTTCAGCAGCGGCGCGGGCGTCTCCAGCCGCTCGGCCGCACGCCCTTGCGCGCGCAGCACCGCGCGCTCCTGCTCGGGCGGGTTGACCCGCCGCACCCTGACCGCGATCGGCCCGCCCGGCGATACGCCCAACTGCTCGATCGCGCCGGGCGACAGGCCGATCAGCACGTCGGTGCGCATCGGCCCGCGATCATTGACCCGCGCCAATATGGTGCGCCCGCTGTCGAGCGCCGTCACCTCGACATAACTGGGCAGCGGCAGAGTCTTGTGCGCGGCGGCGATGGCGGCGGGCGCGAACGCTTCGCCATTGGCGGTCGCCCCGCCCTGACTTGCCTCGCTCAGCGGCGCGGCATAGCCGACCTCGTCATAATAAGCGGGGTCGGCGGGCGTGTAGGTCTTGCCGCCCACCTGATAAGGCGCGCCCAGTTCCACCGGCGCGTCGGCGACCATCCCGCCGCCCGGCTGCGCCACCGCCGCTCCGCCTGCCAGCGCCAGCATCATGACGGCAACCGCCGCCGTCTTATTGTTTGACCGCATCCGCCAGCAACCCCACCGACAAGGCATAGAAATTGGAGCAATTATAATCCAGGATCGCGCGATAATTGCTGGTCAGCAGATAGGCGGTCTTGCCCGGCCCGTCGGGTTCCAGCAGAGTCGCCATGACGCTATCGGCTGGCCAGACCCCACTTTGCGGAAACAGCCCTAGCCGCCGCCACTCCGCCAGGGTGAGCCAGCGGCTATGCCGGTTGAACACGCGCGGGCAGCGCGCCGGCTCGATCTTCGCCGCCACCGCCGACCGGTTGAAGCCAGCGGGCACATTCACCGCCACGCCCCAGGGCTGTCCGCGCCGCCATCCCGACTGCACGAAATAATTGGCGATCGACGCCAGCGCATCGGCCTCGCTGGTCCAGATATCGGCGCGCCCGTCGCCATCGCCATCCTTGGCCAGACGCAGATAGACGCTCGGCAGGAACTGCGGATAGCCTGTCGCCCCGGCCCAGCTCCCCACCAGCCGGCTGCGCGGCACGCCGTTGTCGAGCATCTTGAGCGTCGCCAGCAATTCGGGCTCGAACAAGGCCCGCCGCCGCCCTTCCCACGACAATGTCGCCAGCGACCGGATCAGGTCGAAATCGCCGGTATAGCTGCCATAATTGGTTTCATGCCCGTAGATCGCGACCATGATCTCCTCCGGCACGCCCGTCTCCGCCTCGATCCGCGCCAGCCGCGCCCGATTGGCCTGATAGACGGTCCGCCCCCGCCCGATCCGCGCGGCGTCGACATGTTGGCGGCGATAAGGCTCGAAATTGGGGATCGGCGAATAGGCCCCCCCGCCCGGCTGGCTTTGATCGAGCTGAATGACGCGCATATTGGGGGTCAGCGTCGCGAACACGCTATCGAGCGTCGCGTCCCGGATTCCCATCGCCCGCGCCTTGGGCCGAAGCCCCTCCAGATAGGCGCGAAATCCCGCCTCATCCTGCGCGGCGGCGGGCGGCGCACAAGCCGACGATCCGACCGCGCCGACCAGCATCAGCGCAAGCGGCGCCATCAAAGAACGCAGAGAATCCCTCATCCCCCTGTTGTTGCACAGGGCGGGCGGCAGGTGAATCCCCATAATGGACCCAAAGGCGACGAACCGCCCGCCGCAGCATTTCCCCTTGGCAAGCCCGCCCGGCACGCTAAGGAAGCGAGCCATCAAGGACAGGTGGCCGAGTGGTTTAAGGCAGCGGTCTTGAAAACCGCCGTGGGTTCACGCTCACCGTGGGTTCGAATCCCACCCTGTCCGCCAATTCCTTTTCTCGACCAGAAATGTCCTCTAACACCTTGAACGGTAAGGATATTTCGGGGGTTCGAACGCCCTCTTTCCAGTCATATTCCAGATGGGTGTCCAAAGTGAGTTTGAGGACGATTCTTTTGTCCTCAAAAGTGCCATTCTCCCAAAGATTACAAGGGTTTGATAAAAACTCAAAAGCGGTTCGAAAAGTCGCATCATAGTCCGGCAGCGCCGTGCCGCAGCGGGCGGTTTTCTCCGCCAGAACCAGCTTTTCGCGCTCCAGTTCACCGACTTTGCGCTCATAAGCCGAGATCACTGCATCGCAGTCAGAGGCAACGATGCGGTCGAGCAACTGGCCGATCTTCTTATCGACCCCGGCGGCTTCCAGTTTCAGCCGGGCCTTCTCGTCCTTCACGGTCGCAATGCGGTCATTCCAGCGTTTGCGGAACACGGCGGACAGAACCGCGACCAGTTCGTGGCTAGGCTTCAATGCCCGCAGCAGCGTTTCAAACGCGCCTTCGACCTTGGCGCGGGCAACCGACTTCCCGAACTTGGCGCAGCCGCGATGGCGGCAGACGTAATAAGGATAGGTCGCTGTGCGGCCCTTGGTCCAGTTTGCCGTCATAGGATGCTGGCAGTCGCCGCACGTCACAAACCCGCGCAGCGGGAAATCCTCGTGTATGTCGGCGCGGGCGGGCGCGACGGGCTTCCCGTTGAGATACTCCTGAACGCGCATGAACGTCTCAAGGCTGATAACGCCTTCATGCTGCCCCTCGCGCAGCGAAACGTCCCAAATCTCGCTTTCAACATATCCGGCGTAGACGGGATTGGTCAGTATGCGGTGCGTCTGCTCATTGGTCAGATGGCCGTGACGGGTGACGGGAAAGCCAGCATGGGATTCCCAGAACCGCTTTACCTCCGATTGCGAGCTGAACCGACCATTCGCATAGCCTTCCAGCCCCTCCCCGATGATCGAGGCAAGAGGTTCCTTGCGCACGAGGACCGACCCGCCCGCCGGGCTGCGCTGATATTCGTAGCCGGTGGGCGCATGAAATACCCAAAAGCCGTTCTGCAACCGCGCCCGCATACGGTTTTTGACCTGTTCGGCATTCTTCTGCCGGGCGTGCTGCGCAACGCTTGCCAGCACGTTCTCCATGAACAGGCTGTCTGAGTCATGGCCGAACTCGATAGAGGGAGATTCCAGCCATGCCCCTGCCAGCAGGATCGCGTCTTTCAGATCGAAATGGTTGTGCTTTTCCCGCGCCATGCGGCTTATGTCGTCGATAATGACGACGAGGCCGAGCTTACGGTTCTTGCGGAGAAACGCGATCATTGCGTCAATGCCGGTGCGGCTCCTGTAAGCGCCCGAAATGTCGTCGGTATAAACGCCAACGACATTATGGCCCCGATGCCCGGCATATTCGCGGCAGCGGGTTTCCTGCGACGACAGGCCGTTGCCTTCGCGGGCCTGCTTCTTGGACGATACCCGGCAGTAAATGACAGCGGGGCGATTATTCAGTCTCATGGCGCGTCTTGCCCTCCGGGCTGGTGTCGGCGCTTGCGTCCTCTAGGAGGTCGATAGCTTCGTGTTCTCTGATCGTTCCGAGCCTAGCATGACCGGGAATCCCAAGGAAACGGGCATTTGCGCGTGCCGATAAGGAAAGCTGGACGGGATGGGAGCCGAAAGCCTGATCTATGAAGGACATGGCGATGTTATCCACAATACGGATAAGATCGTTCTTGCGGTCGTCCGTCATGTCGAAGGTGGCGACATGCGCACGAAACTCAGCCAGTTCTTCAGGTGTCAGTGGTGACACGTCATCCTCTGCTGCAATAGCAGCGCCCCTTTATTGGGGCGCGGGATGACCACTAAGCTGTATCCGATTGAAATCTGGGAAGAACGTCACGTTCAGCCCGCGCCCAGCCTTCAATGACGCTTTACGTCCTCTATGAAGGTCTATTCTTAGTTTATCTCAAATAGTTGTTTGTTTGCAAGTATTTGCATGTCAAGCGAAGCCGCTGTGCAGATCGCGCACATCACGCATCTGCTCCCGCCATGGATCGACCGCATAGAATGGGAGCCGGTCGCAAACGAACAACGATGGCAGACCAGCCACTTTGATAATCTGCCGACCCGCGCCGATGGCGCGAATATCCTCTGATTGCAGGACCGGGCGGCGGGTTTCGCCGCGATTGGCCCCGGCGCTTTCGACCGTGCCACCGCCCACGTTCAGGCCATGCGTGACGATAGTGCGGTTGCCCGACCATTTCTCGACATCGCGCAGCATCTCCGGGTCTTCAACGCCGGTCATGGTGAAGATGGCGGCCTGATCTTCGAATTCCTTCACCGCCTCTTTCGACCAGCGGCCTTCCATCGAATAGCGGCCTTGGCTGAAGAACCAGAGCTGGATTCCCTTGCCGCGATAAAGCCGCAGCGCCTTCATGATGGCGGGCGCAGGCGGGAGCTGGGGAAACTCATCAAGGATGAAGCACGTCCGTAAGCGCCCCTTCTCGCGAGCGATGGCCTCAATCGCATAATTCACGATGAGGCTGATCCACGGTGCGATCACGCCCAGCTTGTCGGATGGCGAGATCAGATAGACCGTGCAGGCTTCACGTTTCAGCCGCCCGAAATCAAAGTCATTGCCAAAGGTGGCGCGTTCCAGCGTCTTGCCCGGCTCGAATGCCGCCAGCGCCTCAATCGCATCGGACTTATAGGCTTCAAATTGCTTCGGCGCATCGAGCAGCGTTGCCCGCAATGCCCCGGCGCGGCGGGCGACCCCTTCAATGCCGCAGGTTTCCATCATGGAGAACGCCAGTTCGGTATCTTCCGGCGGCGCGTTCACGAACCGCCACAGCCCGCCCAGATTGCACAGCTCCGGCTCGCAATGGGCGAGGTATTCCATGCGGGTCGCCAGCAGCCGCAACGCGCCCTTGCGCACCCAGCTATCGCCATCTTTCGGATTGGGCGGCAGCAGGATTTGCGCAATCTCATCGGCTTGCGTGTCTATCTCCCCGCCAGAGGCAATAATATCGACCAGAATGTGCAGCGGATTGATCCGCGCATTCGGCAGACCGAGCAGCCCGAACGGGTTGAGATAGATGCAAGGCTGGCCCAGCGTGTCGGCGCGGTGCTGATATGATGCGTAGCAGTTCTCGCCATCCTTCACGTCCACGACGACCAGCGAACGGTCGCGGACATGGGCGAGGTTCGGCAGGATCATATCGCGGCCCTTGCCGGACCCGGTGCGGGCATAGGTCAGTAACTGGCCTTCGCCAGCGAAGAACAGCGCATTGCCGTCCAGCGCGCCGAGGAACAGGCCATTGGCATCAAGCAAGCCGGATTGCGCCGCGTCATGCAGATCAGCGAGCCGTCCATTGCCGAGCTGGCCGGACGCTGCGGCATTCGCCATCACCTGTTGCTGGATAGCCGCCTTGCGGCGGCTATCCTCCGCCCGCCGCAAATCTTCGGCGCGGACGAAATGCCCGTAGAGGCTTGGCATCATGCCAAGGAGCTGCGCGAACCGCATCAGCGCGGCCCGTAATGCGGGGTTTCGTCGGACAGCGGCGGCACTGGCGGAATTTGCAAAGGCCGATAGCGGTCGAGCTGCTGGCGCACGGCATCGGGCGATGGGATATTGGTGTCCCAGCCCTCAACCTCTATCAGCACGCCCGACTGCACGGCATCGTCCAGCTCGCCTTGCAGTTCTTCCGTCAGGCTGTCCGCATATTCCAGCGGCCCGCGTCCCAGCTCAGGATCGAACAGGCTGATGATCCGGCCCAGCGATCTTGCGAAATTGGTCAGCCCGGTATCGCTGCTTTGCGCCGAACGGGCGATAGAAACCCGGTGCTGCGCATATGCCTGCTGAAGCTGGGTCGTCGCTTCGGCATACATGCGGGCGCGGTCATAGGTGGCGTTGTAGTTGCTCAGCACCGCCTGCGTCATGGCCTGATATTCCTGATTGTTCTGAGCAGCGGCCATGCGGACCTGTTCAGCCCAATTCTCATAGCGGGCGTTCTGTTGCAGCTCCGCCGCCCGAACCGTTGCGGTCAGGCGGGCATCATAGGTTCCCATCAGGGTTGAGGGTTTCAGGGCATCGGGCGCGTAGTATTCAGCCCCGAAGAACGCCGCCCCCGCCATGAGGATCGAGCCGAGAAACGACACAGCCGCCGGAATGCGCGGACCCGGTGGCTGCATGTAGATGACGGGCGGCTGGGCGGCTTGCGGGATCGGTGATGGCAGTGCCGGGACGTTCGCCTGTTCCGCACTGCCATCATCGCCGTAACTGATTTTCATGGTCTGACTCCTAGGCTGGATTGCCGGAGGAAGCAGAGCAGATCGGGCAGATTGACTTGGGAGGAAGATCAGCCTTTCGGGCGTGATTTCATTGCCTCCAAAGCCATCGCGAACATGCGCAGACGGGGCAGAACCTTTTGTTGAATCGCTTGGGCGGGTTCGCGGTCACGCCATTTCAGGAAGTCGCCAACCCATTTGAAGCTGGGTTCGCCAAAGGTCTCATCAACCTCCGGCAGCCGAACCTTCGCACCACCGGGGGCGTAAAACTCGCCGTCAAATCCATAGACCTGATCCGCGACCCAATCCATCAGCTTGCGGCGGGACAGGCGAAGATCGCCCAGCTCGCGAGCCATCCGGCGGACAGCTTGGCGGTCCAGCAACTCATCGTCAGAAGGGATATAGAGGAACCGCCGACCGATAGGTTCAGCATCGAACGGGACCGTGAGAAGCCCGCCGCGCCAAGGGTAGCGATGCAGGAGCCAGCGGAGCAGCGGGCGGAGGATCGAGTTAGCCATTGGCGCAATCTCCTAAGCAAGAAGCTACATGCTTCATCACTGGATATGTGCCTGTGAAATGCGGGGTAAAAGGCGGCGCTGCGCTGACCGCAAGATGTGCGTGGTAATACCACGCCTATCTTGGCAAGGGAGACGCTGGCGCTCTCCCGTTGCATCCCTCTGGCCAACCGGCGCTCACAAACTCCCCCACTCCCACCCGCCAGCCATGACCAGGCTAGCGCTTGGTCATGTCGCCTAGGGTCGCAGGGAGAATGTTCGCGCCGGTGCAACGACTGGCCGTTGCATCACCAGTCAGGGCGCGTTCCTGCTCCCCGACACCCCATGACCATAATGGCGCATCGCCGCCCCTCTGGACACCCTCGACCAACCCTACGCGGATTGGATGCCGTCGCCCGTTAGAACGCGAACTTAGCTTGCCCTTTATCTTCGACAGGTCGGAGCCGGGCATATGCGAGAAGTTCGGCAATCGAGCCGCCCTTGTCTCGCCACCCGTAGAACGTGCCTTCACCGAGGAGGACGTAGTGCCAATCGGCTTCGCTACGATCTTCGGGCGCAAGCGCATTTATGCGGTCACACCAAGCTACCGCCGCCTTCCGCTTCCGCAGGACGTTCGGGCTGGTAAGCTGTCCTTGGGCCTTCGTCTCCACCAGATAAATGGCATCGCCCGCCCTCACCAGAAAGTCAGGCGAATAGAAGGCTGGCAAGCCATCCTCCTTGATATAGCGGAGCCGGGCGAAGGTATGTTTCTGCTCGTTGATCTTGCAGAAGGCATCAACGCTGGCATCTTTCTCGCATGTTTCCATGAAACCCTGTTCCAGTCCGCCGTTGCGGGATGGATACGGAAGCCGCAGATAGATCGCCTTTTCGACCGCCAGCGACGAGCCTTCGCGCATGGCGAGTTTCGGCACTTCGGACAGGCGGCGGTGCGCCACTTCCGCATCCGCCACAATCACACTGTCTTCCGCTTCGAGAATGGCCCGCGCCCAAACCTTGATGATATGTTCGGTCACGGGATCGAGCAGCAGCACCCGCCAATTTTCATCGGCCAGCGGTTCGAAATCCTGCTTGAACAGATATTGCCGGATGAAGCCGTCAATGCCTTCGGCCAGTTCGGCGCGGTTGATCTGGATATAGGGAAATTTGCTCGCGTTGGCGAACGCCTTGGAACTGCCGGTGGCTTCCGTCAGCGTAACCGCTTCCGTAATCCGGCGCGTGATCCGGGCCAGATAGTCATTGTAGCCGGTGGCGGTCATCACGCCCCCATGCACACGGTAATCTCCAAAACGGGTCTTCGCCTGCACATCTTCGGAGTGAAACTTCTCGCCATGCCCCAGCTGGCTTTTCAACTGATCGAGCGAAAATGACCCGAACGGCTGCAATGCCGCCGGATCAATCTGCGTGTCTTCCAGTTCCTCGACCTGTTCACGCAGGATGAAGGGAATGGCAAAGTCGTATTCCTCAAAGCCGTCCCGCAGGCCGACCGAGATAAGATCGCCGGTCGAACTGCCATTCTGATCGTCTTCATCATCCGATTCAGCGGCCAGTCCCTCTTGAATCAACTCATCATAGAAACTCTGAAAAGCCGGGTGTTCGACAATCGAAAGAATGTCGATCATGTTATTCGGGGTTTTGCCGGTGCGGATTAGCTGCCGGTTTTCCCGCTTAATGTCGTCATATTCGTTGCCGCGCCACATCAGGCGCAGGCCGCGCCCTATGGTCTGTTCGAGCAGGATGCCCGCGCCCGATGCGCGCAACGGCACGATGACGCAGATATTGTTCACGTCGAAACCTTCGCGCAGCATCAGGACACTGACGATCACACGCGGCGACTTATGCCGGTCAACATCGAACAGCCGTTCGCGAAGCACCTTCCATTCGTCGGGCTTTAATTCGCCCTTGCGGTTGGAATCGACCCGCAGCACCTCATCATCGGCAAGGCCTTCAAGCTGCATGAAATCGGCCACCAGCGGCGTGACCGTGGTATCCTCGCAGACAACCAGCATCTTCGGATGCTTGTCGGGATCGAGAGCCGCGAAATCCGATTCGAGCTTGCGGAGTTTGGTCAGCCCCGCCCGCAGCATGATCCGCTGCCCTTCCGAGAGCATCGGATTACCGTTTTCGTCACGATCCGCCTTGAAATCCAGTTCATCGTTGGAAAGCGCGCCGATTTCCGAACGCTTGTCCAGCACCAGCGACTTGACCAGCCCCGCCCGCATGGCGGTCTTTAGGTCAAAATCCACGATGATATGAGGAAAGTAGGACTTGCGGGAGTTTTTGCCGGTTCCAACTTCATTGTAAGGTGTGGCCGAAAAGTCCACTTGGACGAAACGGCTGCCCTTGGGTTCGGCAATGAGGTTAAGGCTCTTTTGCCACTCAACCTCTGTCACCTCACCTTCACGCTTGAAATCATGGATATGGTGCGCTTCGTCATTGAAGACCATTAGCGCGGGCAAATCCTTGAGATAGGACAGGATGCCGCCACGCTCATAGCGCCGGTTCAGCACATTGAGATCATTGCCCTGACTGGTTCCCGGTGTCAGCGGCAGGATGCTCTGCACAACCGTTTTCGGATCAGCCGACTGGCCCGGCGCATCAATATCCTCATCTTCCAGCGGCTCGCCTTCTTCCGAGAGAACATGCCAGTTGGATATGGCGATGATGCCGCCAGCCGTCACCTTGCGGCCAATATCCTCCTTGGGGCAGACCGCACCCTGCACAAAGCGAAAGACTTCATCCCGGTATGCGTCGGGGATGAATAATTCTTGGAAAATAGACAGGTCGGAGATTGTGAAATCGCGCTTGCCCTCGCGTTCCTTCCCCATGAACGCATCAAGGAGCCGATCATAAACAATCAGGCCGGGCGCAACGACGAGGAAATTCTTGGTGTAACGCCCACTTTCCGAAGCGCGGGCGGCATTGAGAATCTGCCAGATCATCAGGGCTTGCAGAACCCACGTCTTGCCCGTCCCGGTCGCCATTTTCAGGCAGTATTTCGGATAGCCATTCTTAGGTGCGCGGATCACTTCAGAATCGCGCGCACTTGCCAGCATCACATCCGGCGCGGCGACCTGATAAAGATCTTGCAGCGTGTTGATGCCCAGCACTTCATGGGCATAAATCACGTTCAGCAGGGCTTGCCGCTGTCCGGGGTGAAAATTGAACCGGCGCGCATCCTGAAATTCCGCCTGAAACCACCATTTGAGCAGTTCCGCCGTCATTTCCGAAACCTGATCGAGAATCGGCGCATCGCCGCTTTCCAGCCCGGCGCAGGCATCTTCAACCTTGGCCGTCAGCCCCTTGGCGAGCGACAGGTCATTGATACTCGCCATTATGCCACCTCAACCGTTGCTTCGGCCTCAAACCCGAACACATCGACAACGCGAACGCACACGTGCCGTTTGCCGTCTTTCTTGGGCAGGGCGGTAAGCCGGGCCGTTGTGACAACCCGGTAAGGGTCATCATCATTTTCAGTGTTGCCGCGATAATCCTGCCAGACGGAACGGAACACTTCCCCGTCATAGTCGGGATCGACGCTCCAATATTCGATCAGCGCCAGCGGGTCGGAATTGATGACCTTTTGCAACTTGTCGCGGTTGGCCTCATCCAGATTGAGGGCTTCGGGCGACAGCAGAACATAGTTCGCTATCGACACGGAAAGGGATTCGCCTTCCCCGGCCTGTTCCCGTTTGACCGCGCCCAGCTTCAAATATTGCAGCGACGAGAACCGCACTTCATCAGCCTTGAGCTTGTGGCCTTTCTTCTTGAGCCGGTCGAGCAGATCGGGCGGGATAACCAGCACTTCGAGGCGATCACCTTGGCCCAAGGCTTCAATATCGTGGCCGATGGTGGGCGAGAAATTCCAGCCAAGGATGATAACCTTATCCCATCCGCCCATCAGGTTTTCACGGATTTCAACGGCGCGGCGAAGGGTGGCAAGGCCAGTCATCTTGTTCGGGCTATCAGCCAGAACTAGCGTTTTGCTCCCTTGGAGCCGCCCCATGTTCTTGTTCGGATTCTCCTCAACCGGCAGCGGCAACGCCCCATAAAGGCTCAGCACGATCTCGGCCAGATCGCCAATGCGGAACTTGCTCCCCATCGTGGAGCGCATCTGTTCAACCTGATAATCACCAATATGCTGATAAAGAAATGGCTTGGCATCTTGGTCGATAAGGCGCTTGCGGGTCATCATGCAGGCTGGCTTACCAAGATCGGAAGCAAGCCATCGACGACCAAGCCTTTCCGCCACAGCCGCCGTTGTTCCTGAACCCACGAAAAAGTCAGCAACAAGATCACCTTCTTTCGAGGCAGCGGAAATAACCGTTTCCACAACGGTTTCAGGTTTCTGCGTTTTGTATCCTAGATTCTCCGTCTTATCCGCAGGCTGTAGCATCGACATATACCACACATCGTCGACGCCCTTGTCTTCCGCTTCGATATATATCAGGTTTCCTGCTTCATCTCGCGCGTTAACAAGTTTCTGTTTTTCCTTACTCCATGCGCGTTTTAATTGGCGCTGTTTCTCGGCTCGTTCTTCTTTTATCTTATTAAAAGAGAATTTATCTCCATTTCTGTACCAGTATATTACGTCATGATTTTTCGGGAAATGATTAACATTTCCCTGCATCTTGTTGTAATAATGCCAAACAATCTCATTGATAAAGTGATCTCGTCCAAATATCTCATCAAGAGCTATTTTGACATAATGGCCAACATGCCAATCCAAATGAACAAAAATTGTCCCATTTGGTGAGAGCAATTCTTTCATAAGGTAAAGACGTGGGATAATCATCTTTAAGTAAGAAGATGTTCCATCGGCGGTCGTGTCCCACGGGGTGGTGTAGGAAGGTTTCCCTGAGAGGGTGGCCACCG